>Ga0315535_1000476_pt1 | contig 28274 bp, 28 predicted proteins | sample SalMarSW160220MG_2_FD_203092 | JGI IMG/M metagenome (GOLD analysis project Ga0315535, IMG submission 203092) | Salt marsh sediment microbial communities from the Plum Island Ecosystem LTER, Massachusetts, United States - Salt Marsh Sediment SW1602-20 ... | reverse complement strand
TTTCCATTACCGGGCCGATGTTGCGCAAAGCGTGGGCGAAACCGCCCGGCCCGCCATTCTCGGCATAGGGTTGGTGCAGGCCGAATTGAAGCGGGATATCATAGTCGCTCTTCCACAGCTGTTCGCGCGGACCGACTTCGATGGCTGAGACGACGAATTCGGCGCCTTCCAACGCCTGGCGGTGTTGGGCGTGGGTGGTTATGCTCATCTGGCAATCCCATTCACGGTTCAGGCGCTCGGCCAGGCGTTTCACAATGTCCAGGCTGGCAGGGTTGCGGTCCACCAGCGCCAAGGAGCTGCCGCGCAGACGCTGGCTGCGCATTAATGCAGCCAGGGTGTTCTCGCCAAAAGAAGCGCTGCCAGCGCCAATGACGACGATTTTGGTAGGTAGGGTCATGGTTATCCTTATCAGCGTGTTTGAATCTGGTTGACTGGGGTGGACACAAAGTCTGCCCAATTGCATGATGATGCGAATATTAATGCGACGATCAAGCTGTTCATCCTGCCTTTTTATAAAAAAGCGAACCGGTAAAACTGGCGTAAAGCTTGACGCTAATCCGTACTGGCCCGCACGTCGGAAAATATGTTTTGCATGCGGGATTTTACCTTGCCAGCCAGTTGTTTGAGGATCAGGCCGGTGCGCCAAAAAGCGACGGCGGCCATGCCGTGTGCCAGCACGGCAAATAATGGTGGGGTTTGGTAGGTGTAATAGGTCCAGCACTGGCGCGTGGTGCCCCATAATTCGAGAAAGTAGCCCAGTCCGGCTCCGGCGATGAAGGTCAGGGAGGCGGTGCGGTGATTGGTGGGTGTCAGGATCAGGAGGATGCACAGCAGGAGCGAGAGCCAGGTGTAAGACTTGTCGATGGTTGGGGCAACGAAGACCAGCATCAAGACGTAGAACGAACCGAAGGTGAGCCAATACAGGCTCTTGAAATTAATCAGCCTGGAAATCGGCTTTGTCCAGGGCTGATGAGAGAGTTCGTTCCCGGCCTTGCGGGTCAGGGCCAGGAACAGCCGCGTAATGCGGTCGATGGAGAGTGTGGCGATCGGCCAGGCCGGGATGATCCACAGCGGGGGACGTTCATTGGTGTAGTAGAACCACAGGTTGGTCTGTGTGCCCCAGGATTCGATCACCAGCCCACCGATCGTCCCGACCAGCACGATCCAGGCGTCATAGCGCAGGTCGGCGCGTGCGACGATGGTCAGGGACATGAACAGGAAAATGCCGACCAGCAGCCAGTCGAAATACAGCCACCACGGTCCGCTCCAATCGATATAGGCCAGCACTTCCTCGGCCAGCGGCCACCAGATGTAAACGATCAACAGGATGACCAGCAAAAAGCCGCTTAGCAGGTAGGAACTGTGGCGGGTCCAGCCCAGGAGGGAGAATAATTTGCGCATAGAATTTCAGGAAAAAAACCCAAGATGTGGACATTATAGCTGATTGTAGTAGCGGGAGACACCTTCCTGCAGGACCTTCCGATTGGACCGCTGAAAAGATAAATGGAGAAGTATGATCGGTTCGGTTATCCCTGTATAATAACTGTAAAGAACATCATATAGGAGAGAAGCATGCAATATCGTCAATTAGGGCGCACAGGGTATCAGGTTTCTGCCGTCAGTTTTGGCGCCTGGGCTATAGGAGGGGGGTGGGGTTCAGTCGATGACGCGCAATCGCTGGCGGCTCTGCATCGCGCGATTGATCTGGGGGTCAATTTCATCGATACCGCTGATGTCTATGGTGATGGGCGCAGTGAACGATTAGTTGGCAAGTTGCGTCGTGAACGCAGCGAGACCATTTACGTGGCCACCAAAGCCGGACGACGGCTGGATCCCCATGTTGCGGGCGGGTACAACCGCAAGAATCTAACTGCCTTTGTCGAGCGCAGCCTGAAGAACCTGGGATTCGAGGCGCTTGATCTGTTGCAGTTGCACTGCCCACCCACCGAAGTCTATTACCAACCGGAGGTCTTCGGCGTGCTGGATGACCTGGTGAAACAGGGTAAAGTGCGTCATTACGGAGTAAGCGTCGAGAAGGTGGAAGAAGCACTCAAGGCGATTGAATTCCCGCATGTGCAAAGTGTGCAGATCATCTTCAATATTTTTCGACAGCGGCCTGCGGAACTGTTTTTCAAGGAAGCCGCCAAGCGCAAAGTGGGCATTTTGGCGCGCGTTCCGCTGGCCAGCGGCATGCTGACCGGTAAGCTAAAGCCTGATACAAACTTTGAGCCAAATGATCACCGGGCATTCAATCGACATGGCGAAGCTTTTGATAGAGGGGAAACCTTTGCCGGAGTGGATTACCGAACCGGATTGCAGGCTGTAGATGAGTTGCGCCCCCTGATTCCGTCTGGGATGACGATGGCACAGTTTGCTCTGCGTTGGATTCTAATGTTCGATCAGGTCACCTGCACTATTCCAGGGGCCAAGCGTCCGGATCAGGCCAAGGAAAACGTTCAGGCTGCCGATCTACCGCCTCTGTCTGACGAAACAATGTCCAGGGTTGGCGAGGTTTACGATCGGAGAATTCGGCCCTTAGTTCACCACTACTGGTAAATCAATCGAAGGAGGTTGATTCGTGAGCCAACAACCGCTGCGATGGGGGTTTTTAGGAACTGCGCACATCAACCAGGTCCTGATCCCGCCATTGCGCGCTTCCAAACGCAATCAACTGGTTGCTGTGGCCAGCCGAACACAAAAAAGCGCTGAAGCCTACGCCCGTAAGTGGAAGGTCCCACGCGCTTATGCTAGCTACGAGGCTATGCTGGCTGACCAGGAGATTGATGTCGTCTATAACTCATTGCCCAACAGCCTGCATGCTGAGTGGACGATCAAAGCCGTCCAGGCTGGCAAGCACGTGTTGTGTGAGAAGCCGCTGGCGACCACGACGAACGAAGTGGATGCCATCGCTGTTGCGGCAGCCAAGTATAAAAAGGTGGTGACGGAGGCCTTTATGTACCGACACCATCCTCAGACGCTGCAGGTGAAAGAGATCGTTGATAGTGGTGTCTTGGGGCAGCTGCAACTCATCAAGGGCGCCTTCACTTTCGTTCTGACCCGTCAGGGTAACTTCCGCACACAGGCAGATATGGGAGGTGGCAGCATTTGGGACGTGGGTTGTTACCCGATCAGTTACATGCGCATGCTGCTCGGGGTGGAACCGGTCGAGGTGTTTGGCTGGCAGCTCACGGGTCCGGGGGGGGCCGACGAGACTTTCATCGGGCAGATGCGCTTCCCGGGAGATGTATACGCCCAGTTCGACAGCGGATTCCGTTCGCCGTTGCGCACCCATATTGAAATTGTTGGGGCTGCGGGGACACTGTCCGTTCCGGTTCCGTTCAAACCGGGCCGAAATGAGAAGATTTATCTGACGCGAGGGGAAAAGACTGAGGTGATCCGCGTGCCAGGGCAAGAGCTATATATCGGTGAAGTGGAGGATATCGCTGAGGCGATCTTGCTCAACACGCCCCCGCTCCTTAGCCTGGCTGATAGCCGTGCTAACGTGGTCACCATCCAGGCACTGCTCGAATCGGTTCGCACTGGTAAACCAGTAAACCTTTGATCCTAAGAGCCTGGAGTAAAGTCCCCGGCCCCTGGTTAGCCCTGGCATTTATTGGCTTTAACCCTATCCTGGCCTATACTTAGCACATGCTCGCCCGTGTTTATTCCTATGCCGTGCAGGCAAGCCGCCAGTGTGTGCAGGCAGCGGTCAAGCAGGCCGGCTTACCCTTCGATAGATCCAAATCCACCATTACGTCATTCACCCTTCAAGTTGATCTCATTTCGAATTGCATTCCAGATAGAAATCAGGTTTTTTTTGCCTGCCCATTTTTGTATATATTCATAATCCAGGCGATCCATCATCGTTCCTATGATGGCGCCAATATCGCGGATGTGTTTGGTTTGGTGGCTCAGCGAGTAGTACAGCATTTTGTATATAATTAAATCTTCAGGAGTGTGAACGAAAACTTCCCCCACCTCAGATCCAAAGTCCACCTTGACTCTGCGCTGGAATGCAAGCTTGCGAAACTCATCCGTTTCGCGAAGCAGAAACATCTCTGCTTTATAACCGCTGGCCCCATGAATGGCATTAATAGGAAGATCTGATCTGGTTTCTTGAACGGTTTCCAAAATAACCTCGGGCGGAAGGTAGATCTCGACTCTTTCAAGCTCCTTAGACAAACGTTGTATTTTTTCCTTCCTCAAATGGATAACCATATCCAAATCCTGGGTAGACCTGGGCTCGCCCCATGCCCAGGCTGCGACTGCGCCTCCGATCATATATTCAATACCGGCTCGATCTAATACAGACAAGATCATCTTTAGAAAGTTTTCGAAACTCAAGTAATCCCGACTCATGATTTCTCCCTGCTAATTGATACCTTTTTAGCAAGATTTGTAATTGAACAGGCTTGAAAAAATTTTTGGGATGGAGAAATGTTTTTGTAAATTTCTATTTGGTGTGGGTCTAACTCGTTGAGCGCAGCTACAAGCGCTTTTTCTAGATTGGGGTGGAGCGCTGGTTTCCCCGCAAAAAAGTATCCTGGTTGTTCACTTTTACGGCTATATTTCATTGCGTACCCGGCTTGTTTCAGCGCAGCTTTCACAACGCGCATGTCGCGATAGAAATTATCTTTCCAACTCTTTTCACCAAAACAGGCATACCGCATGAGTGTCTCTACCCGGTCGATAAGTCCCTGACGGGTAAGGTATCTCTCTTGCCACAGTATGCGCAGCAAATAGACGCGCCTAGCGGTTACCGGGTCCCTTTTCTGTGCGTCTAAAAACAAGTAGGTTTGAGCTTCTTCAGGTAATTGGGTCAACATAAGCGCCTCGGTCCCAATCCATCATAACAACACAAACATGATTTGTCAATCAGGTTTGTGTTTATTTACTTTTCCTTCTGAAGCCGGAGGCAACCCGATCTGAGGTTTACATCTCTGGTTGAGGTAAAAAATCCGATGAATGTCCGTTGTTCGCGGGCTGCTGGTTTAAAACTTACCCGGCGTACTTTCCCAGTCGCCACTCCAGAGCAGTCAAGCGCTGGGCTAACATGTTGTTGTGAATCAAGAGCGGACCATTCTGCCGCCAGGCAATCAAGTCTGGAGCCGGATTGATGTCGGTTCCCCAGGAGCCGATCTGCACGCTGTGGTCGCTATAAAAAGCCGCTGCAGACGGTGTGCCGAGAGCGACTCGCGCTCCTCTGAGTTCACGAACTGCAACTGTCGCTGCAGCAATCCCCGTAAATTTGATTATGGCGATCAAGCCAATTAATTCTAATTTTGGATCTCGCCGGCGGCGCCGATGGGAAAGGTAGGTGGGTTTATGCATCCTGACTTTCTAAACTTGTTCTCAAAATCAAACGAATTGAATGTATCCGTTTTGACTTAAGGACACAGTCTATCAGCCGAACATGAACAGGGGATGAAGTCGATATCATTGAATTATCAAACTTTTCAACCTGGAGTCAAATATCGAAATTCATGTGATTGCCCTGTAACCCCCCCCAATATTTCAAAAAGGGGAATTTCACGCATGACAAACAACATCATCTACCTCTAGTTATTAGGATAGAACATCTGGGCTGTCAAAACTGGTTTGTTTTTTTATTTGCGATTCTGTATAATAAAAATGGTTTGTCTTGATTTTCACAATTGGGTCAGGTTGATGTGGCAAGTCAAGCCAGGGTGACACTCTGGTTCTTAGCCATGTGATTCCGGTCCTGTAATGCTTACCAGTTGTACGGAACCATATTTCAGCCAAACCTTCACCAAAAAACTCCTATTTTATTTGTATAGAAATAACACATTATTACGAGTGACGCATGATTGGGCTGCGCCAGTATTGTTAGTAAATTATTTTCTCGGAATTTGGTGAGAAGGAGTAGATAGAGCTGCCAGTCAGGGGGCCGATGACACCGACTTCTCATCTCCGAGAATCTTCGAAGAGCCGTGCGATTAACATTTGAATGTGGGTTTTTGCATATCAAGACAGTACGTTTAAAAACGCGGCCGCGAGCAGTTTATTTCCATCCCATTTTCCTTTCATCTCATGATACGGTCGGGATGGCCACAAGAAGTCAATTATTGCTTTGGAATGAAGATGGATGGCATGCTTGGAATAGAGGAGGTGGACGATGACCGGACAACGATGGTTCAGGCAGGTGTGTCTGCTGGGCTTAATGGTGCTCATGCTTGGTGCTTGTGGAGGCTCACCTGCAGGGAGGCCGTACGTTTGGCTCGACGTGCCGCAGGACGGTTTGTCTTTTCCGGAGGTGCAAGAGATCAAGATAGAGGGACACGCTACCGCTTCCGGGGGAGTAACACATGTCGAACTCTGGATCGATGGCGTATTGCTGACTACAATCAACGACCCGATCGTTGATGGAGCACTGGCGAGTTTTCATACCGCCTGGACCCCGCCGATGGCTGGAGAATACACCATCCAGGCGGTGGCCTATGGGTCGGATGGATCAGCCAGCGCACCCGATTCGGCTCGCATCATCTTTGGGGGGGCGACGCCAACACCCGTGATTACCGATACGCCGACGCCCGTGATTTCTGTGACACCGGAATTACCTTCTTCCGCCAGTGCAGTGATCCAATTTTGGGCTGATCCGCCTGAGATCCAGGCCGGCTCCTGTACCACCATCCACTGGCATGTCGAAAATGTGCAAACTGTGATCTTCGGAGGTATCAATCAACCTTTGGATGGTTCTTATCAGGATTGTTTGTGCGCCAATCAACGTTACACTTTGACGGTCGTCCATGCTGACAATACTGAAGAAAAACGCGCAGTGGATATCGCTGTAAGTGGCGCGTGTGTCACGCCTGTTCCTCCTCAGGACACCACCCCTCCTGATGCTCCCACGCCGGTCGTACCGAATAACGACCTCTCACTTTCCTGTCGCGCTTCTCAGAACTTGGCCTGGTTGCCGGTGAACGATCCCAGCGGGATTGCTGAGTACCGCCTGCAGGTGCAGCGCCATTCGGGCGATAACAACTGGCAAGATGTACCTGGCAGCGTTTTTTCTGGGATTTCTGACAAACAAAAAAGTGTCACAGTGGAATGCGGCTGGTACTACCGCTGGCGCGTGCGTGCAGTGGACGGGGCGGGGAACACTGGCCCCTGGTCGGGTTGGTGGCGGTTTTCCATCACCTTGGGATGATAGGTCTAGAGATTGGGGAGGATGGCAAGATGAAAAAGAGAAACGTTTTCTGGTGGGGAGCAGCGGGACTGCTGCTGGTCGCGAGTCTATGCCTGTTGACCGGACTCCTGTATAGGTTTTTAATGAATGCCCGTGCTTTCAATTCGCGCCCGCTAGTATTGATTCACAATCCGCTCAACCATGAGCAGGTAAAGGTCGGGGAACGGGTCCTGGTGCACGCTACCGCCCGGGCTGATAATGGCCTGTCACGTATGGAATTATGGGTGGATGACGCACTGGTAGCGACACAAGAGCCTCCCGAATCAGGCCTGACAAGTCTGGTGCTGTCCAGTGATTGGTTGACGACATTAAAAGGTGATCATATTTTGATCGTCCGGGCTGTATCGAATGATGGAGTTCAGGGGCAGGCAACCGTGACGATCACGGCCTTAGACTCCAATCAAGGCGGAACAGGGTCCCATACTGTCCAGGATGGCGAAACATTGGAGACCATCGCGGAGTCGCATGACACGACTCCCGAAGCCCTAGCTGATTTGAATCCCGGCATAGATCCGGGCGGGCTGGCACCCGGGGATGAACTGATCGTCCCCGACAGCGAGCCACCGGTCGAGGAGGGTGCTGCGCCTTCGGATGGTGGCGAGGAAGCCCCCGCTGCAGAAGGCGAGCCTCCGGCCGGGGGAGGTATTTTCACGAGGGTATTCTTCGGAGTATTTGAAATATTCAGCCCAGAAGCGGATAGAATCCCTCTGAGATTGGAAATCCCATCGCTGCGCACTGGGGAGGCCTACGATGGCCTGCATTGCTACGTTGAACTGGCTGGTAGCCCTCCGCAGTGGTATCCGGATATGGACCATGACCAAGCCACGGATGAGTCGTTTACCCCGCTCGGTGACAGCTGGTGGGACACAGCAGCCCATTTGGAAGGTGATAACGCGCCGGTCATTGCCTGGCCGGCTGATCAGACCTTGCCGTTGGTCGTATCCTGTGTGGGTGTGGTTGGGGGAACCGAAGCCCTCGAGTTGGGTCGGGTGGAAGTGAATATTTCTCCGGATGAATGGGATGGCGTGCCTCGGGGAATTGAAGTGGCTGGAGCGGAAGGGAGTTTCTCTTTTAGCTACCGTGTGACTCGCATGCAGGACGCACCACGTGGGGTGCCGCTGTTCCTTGACCCTGACATGAGCCCACCCTTCAACGCCCACCTGGACGACCGCCGGATTTCCCTGCGCTGGGATTACGAACCGCGACCGGATGAAGAATCGATCGACGGCTTCCGCGTTTATCTGAACGGCAACCTGCAGTGGGTCGAGCCGCCGGATGCGCGTGAGAGCGGTTTGCCGTACGAATGGTTCAATCCCCCCTGCGGGTCCACCTACACCTTTGCTGTGACAGCTTTTCGGATCGGCTATCCCGATGGACCTGAATCGCTGCCTGCCATCGCTATCCTTAACCAGCCTCTGGAAGATTGCACGCGCGAGATCCAGATTACCTTCCTTACTCTGGAAACTTTCGATCTGGGCGGTGATGGCCGTTACGAAGACCGCCATGGCGACGTGGGTCCGGCTTACGGTTATTTCTTTGCCAACGAGCAGATGATCACTTTCGACGGCGGTGATCTAGGTCACGGGCTGGATATGCCTAATGGCTTAAGCCACAACACGGTGTATGACCTGGCTACAATGTCGGCCGACCCGACCTGGCGTTTCAGCGGAATGAACTCCACGATTGTTGACGTGCCCCCCGGCGGGACTTTCGAATTTGGCTTCCATATCATGGATGAAGATTCAGGCCGCTGCCATCATTCAGACGATCCGGGTTGTCACGATCCGATCTGCGATGGATTGTCCGTGATCTACGCCGACCGTTACAGCGAATTCGATACTTTCCATGAAGGCACGCTGACATCTGAAAATGGCCGCTGCAGCGTAACTTTTCGTTGGGGGCCGGCTTTCGACAGCCCGGTTGGCTCCGGTATGGTGGGAGATGAGCCGCTGCCCTGGCTTAGCCTGACCGATTTCGTGGTGGACGAGGCTACCGGGCAGGTTCAGCTCCATGTCCGCAATACCGGAACAGCCACCTGGCCCTGGCGCGACCTGACCGTCCAGTTACAAACCCGAGCCGGAGAGGTGATTGGCACTTATACTTGGCCGGAATTTGTGCTTGAAACGGGCGAGAGCACCGTCCTGCAGCATCCAGATATGATTCTCAGCGCGCCGTTCGATGCTTGTGTACTGATCGATCCAAACGACGATGTGCTAGAAGCGTTTGAGCGTTCGGGTGCCATGATCCATAGCCCAATCTGCCCGCCGCAACCCGATCTGACCATCAGCGATGTGCGCTACGATTCTTCAGGCAGCCGCCTGCGGGTTACAGTGCAGAATATTGCCAGTCACTCCTTGGAGAATCGCACAGTAGTGATCCAGACCTTCGCCCCGGATGGCGCCCGTTTGTTTATCGATACGTCCTGGCCGGCTGTCAGCCTCGAGCCCTGGCAGACGCGTACCTTCGATCTGATCGGCGTCAACGAGGCGACCCGCGCGCGGCTGCTGGACGGCTATTCCGTGACCGTCAATCCCGAAGGGACGATTGCCGAATCCGACCTGACCAACAACACTCACACGGTCACGCCGGCGCGTTTGAAAGTTTGGTGGTGCGATTCGTTTGTGCCCCATTATCATGGACTGGGGAGTACCGCGCGCTTGTTCTTGACGATTGATGTGCTCTCGGGTTCCAGCGCTCGCACGGTCTATTCTTTGACCCGCAGCAATACCCTGAGTTCGACTGAGACCTTCTCCTACGGCTACAACCACATTTGGGACACCGGTAATAGCAGCATGTACTTCAGTTGTAGCGAGAGCTCTGAGATATTTTCCATCATGGGAGACGAGTGGCTTAGGGTGAACATTAGCGGTGATTTTCTGGCCGGTTCGGTCGGCAGCCGCGACCCGCTTGGAGATGTAACAGAAATCTATGGGCCTGCCAGCAATTGGGAAGCAGTTGATATCGGAGAAGACGACAGCTTCCCGCGTTCGGTTTATTGCCAGTATTATGAGGTTGATCCGTTGTTCGATCTATCCTACAATCCTTGGTGGACCATACTTTGTATAGGACATCTTGTGCCTTGACGATGGCGAAATATCATCATTGTATTGACCGACGTCGCCAAGGGTCACGTCGAACTTAATCCATTTAAGTCAGCTTTCTGGGCTGGAGCGGGGCAACGCTCTTCTTACTGATGGCGGTACTGGGGTTTGGTATTGCTCTTGATGGAACAAGCGTAATTGATTCACTTGTGTGTGATTCTGCTCGTGTGGCTATTACAGTAACTCGCTCAAGCTTTGTACCGGCACGCTCTCGGCTGTAACCAAATACCAGATGCGTATCTCCGGACTGCTGCTGGACCGGAAAGTCCCGTGAGATTTTGCGGGATTAATATCCACATCCAAGTGCCGCGTGCACGATTGCTGATCTGGCGGGAAGCGAAGCGGTCCGGCCTGCGTACCCGGCAAAGGTGCTAATATACCGGCCGAATGTTTTTACGTGATTTCCTAGAGTCAAACGGCTAGTTAACGATACCGCACGGCTGTTTTGAAAGATTTTCGTAAGAATTCCATAATATCTTCGTAGCGAAATTATTCTATAATGAAAATCATTACAATGATTTTGATAATTTCATTACGCTGGTTCAAAATTTTAAATTACTCATCTATAAGGTTGTCAATGGATAAATTCGCTTCTATTCCTTTGCCACTCAGTAAAAGTGAAAGAAACCTACCCGTTTTACCCGATCAGAAATTCTTACCCGCCGCCTATCGCTTACCGGAGGGCAGCTTACGGGGTCCGGTGATGGAATCGGGTCCTAAAGTGGTCTTCATTGAAGTAACCAATCGCTGCAACCTGCTTTGCGAGACCTGCCCGCGGACTTATTTCCAACGCGAGCCACTCAAATCCCTTTCTCTCCAGGAGTTTATAACCATTGCAGAACAATTTCCCCGGATGCAGCGGGCACTCCTGCATGGCATTGGTGAGCCGCTGTTAAATCAAGAGCTCCCAGAGATCATTAAATATCTTAAAACTCGAGATGTGGAAGTCATCATCAATTCCAACGGTACCTTGTTGACTCCAAGCTGGCAGGAGAAATTGATTGAAAGTGGCCTGGACCAATACCGATGCTCGATCGATGGGGCCACAGACGAGACGTATGCGCGCATTCGCGGCGCGGCCCTGCTCCCCAAGCTGAAAAAAGGTCTGGAAGGCTTGGTCGAAACAAAGAAGCGTTTGGGGGTGGCATCTCCTCAGATATCGATCTGGTGTGTTGCGACGAGAGAGAACTTGCAAGAGTTACCGGATTTGCTGCGCATGGCCGCCAGTTTGGGGGTGCCGGAAGTATACATGCAGCGGATGGTTTATTTTGCCAAGCAGTCCGATCAGCAATACGGGATGGCGCGCGACGAGCTTGCCATATTTGGAAAAGATGACGATACAGAGGAAAAAGTCATACGGGAATGTACACAATTGAGCTCTGAATTGGGGATCGATTTTTTGGCATCAGGTGGGCGTGATCCGGCCGGCAGCCTGGCGGCTGCCCGTCCGGCTGATTATGCTCCCTGGCAAGCTTGCATGCGTCCATGGACCACGGCATATGTAACCGCGAACGGCAATTGTTTGCCGTGTTGTATTTCTCCTTTTGCAACCGATAATTATGAGAGTTTGATTTTGGGGAACCTATTCGAGAACTCCTTTAGCGAGATTTGGAACGAAACCCTTTACCAAAAGTTCAGGACAGACTTATTAAGTGAACATCCCAACCAGGCGTGTGCGAGTTGTGGCGTTTATTGGAGTCTTTAATCGAATAGAAGGTTGATTTCCAGTCCGATCCTGGTTGTATTATCGATTTACATGAGTTGAGGCATGCACCGAACAAACGTATGGTCCAATCCATCCCAGGCTGGAGCGGCTGATGTAAGCCAAATGGCCGCTTTTCTGGAAGAGCGCTCACGCAGTCCGGACTCGCAGGTAGTCAACGCGGCAGTTTGCAGGATCCTTGCTCCCAACCCTGGAGAGCAAATTCTTGAAGTGGGTTGCGGCAGTGGCGTGTTATGCCGTCTGGTAGCATCACAGCTCAAGCCCACCGGGTATGTGGTTGGCGTGGATATCTCGCCACAATTTTTAATGGAGGCACAAAAATATGCCCTCCAAGACGGGATCATAGAACGTATTACATTCGGATGTGGAGCTGGTGAATCTTTACCTTTTCTCAACGCAACCTTTGATAGTGCTTTTGCTGCTCGTTTGTTGTTACATGCCGGCAATCCGGATGCAGTTGTACGTGAAATGGTCCGGGTGGTCAGGCCGGGAGGGCGGGTGGTCGTCATGGATTGGGACTTTGATTCCGTTGTAGTCGATCATCCCCAGCGTGAGTTGACTCGTCGTTTGTTGCACTGGCGAAGTGATCATCACGGCGGAGATAATTGGTCCGGTCGGCAGTTGTGGCGGCGGATGGTCGAGGCTGGCCTTCAACGCCTGAGGGTCCATCCTGTCGTCGCGCTGGCGCATGGCGAAGCAGATAGCTTGACCCAATCCTTGTGGCGGGCGGCCCAGGTTTCGCGTGACGCTGGTGCCATCTCCGCAAATGAACATGATGCCTGGGTGGGCAAGTTGAAGGAAAGCATTCATACTGGAAAATTTTTCGCCAGCATTGTGTACTTTATTGTCGAAGGATTTGTAATCTGATCCAGACCCGACTTGATTTGGTTGTTCCTAAATATTTGTATTGAAGAGGCCTGATGGGATATTCAGTAGGAATTGGATTGACGAATGACTGCAACCTTAATTGCGCCCATTGTTATCGCGACACGGATCGGGTAAGCTCGCTCAGCCTGGATCAGGTCAAACGCATTTGCGAAGCGATACCGATCGATTCAATGGGAATGGGCACGGGTGAAAATGCATTGCACCCGGAATTCATCCCGATCGTCGAGTACTTACACGGCAGAGGTATCAGGCTCAGCATGGCCTCGAATGGGTATTCCCTGACAACCATTCCCGACGATACCCTCGCGGCATTCAGGGACGTCGAAATCTCGATCGATTATCCGAGCCAGGAAGAACAGGATACCTGGCGTGGGGCCGGCAATTGGAAGCTGGTCCATCAGGCGATTGATCGTTGCGTCCGAATGGGAATCGATGTCTCAATCCTGGCCACCTTAATGAAAACCAACTACGACAAAATGGATCGGCTTGTAATTTTGGCTCGTCAGAACGGAGTGAATCTGCGGGCCAACGCTTACCAGGCGGTCAAGACTGATGATTATCTGCTCACCTATCAGGAATTCTGGGAAGGATACCGCCGGTTATTCGCGGAAGGGCTGCTGGTTTCATGTAGCGAACCGGTTGTCCGGGCGGTTTTGGGATTCGATCAGGTGCAATCACCGTGCGGTCACCGCAGTATCCGTTTCAATCCACGTGGACAGGTCATTCCCTGCGTCTATTGGCCGACGAACACAAACTCAACTCCAACCCTTGAGACCTTTTTTCAACTGGGAAAAAGAGTCGTCGAAACCGATTCTTTTATCCGGGCACGCCATGTTCCCGCGCAAGCATCTAACTGTCCTTGCCAGGGAGGTTGTGCCAGCCGACGGGCATTAAATCGGGATCTGGATACCCATGACCCTTACTGCCCCTGGGTTCGAGGGGACCGGATTGAACTGGAATGGAAGGCGGGTCCAAGCAAAGATCTGATGCGTGCTGGCAATGTCTGTACAACCATCGTTGCGTAAATAAGGAGGCGTTATGGAAAAGCAAAAAGCAATTGTGATCGTTTTCAAAACCCAGGGACTGGGCATGACCGACAATCAGCCGTTGAAGGAAAAACTTGCAAAATCGTATCTCGGCATGGCGCTCCAGATGGAGCCTCCACCGGCTGCGATCTGTTTTTACACCGACGGGGTTCGGTTGGCCTGTAAGGGTTCGCCGATCCTGGATGAGTTGAAAGCTCTGGAAACCAAAGGCACACGCCTGATCCTATGCCAGACCTGTCTCAACACCTTCGGGCTTAGCGATGAAGTTGCCGTTGGAGTGGTCGGTGGTATGGGAGATATTATTACGGCTATGTGGCAGGCAGATAGTGTAATTACAGTCTAGCTGTCGGTTTCAAGATATTCTGCTTCGAATGGCCTGTAGTCCATGCACCGTCCAAACCATGCCGGAAATAACCCGGGTCTATCTTTCGGATTGACCAAAGTAGGAAAGGCTATGCAAGTAGGTGTTGTGATCCCAACTTACAATGAAGTAGACAATCTACCCAATCTGGTTTCTGCATTATTTGCGCTTCCTTTGGAATTGCGTTTACTTGTTGTGGATGACAATAGTCCGGATGGTACAGGCCACTTAGCTGACAAGTTATCTGACGCAAATCCGGGACGAATGAACGTGCTTCATCGTCCAGAAAGATCGGGACTTGCTTCAGCCTACATCCGGGGATTTCAACAAATTCTGGAAGAGGACGTGGATGCCGTCGCCCAGATGGATGGCGATTGTTCCCACGTCCCGGCTGCCTTGCCGGGAATGATAAAAAGCCTGGAGACTTGTGACCTTGTGCTCGGATCGCGGTTTATTGATGGAGGCAGTGTTGACGAGGATTGGCCTTTTTTGCGAAGGGTGCTTTCGCGCTGGGGAAATTTATATGCGCGCACGATTCTGAATATGCCTTACCAGGATCTGACAACTGGATACCGTCTCTGGCGGCGGCAGACACTTCTGGATATTCCACTCGGCTGCATCCGATCAAATGGCTATTTCTTCCAAGTCGAAATGGCTTATTTGGCGTACTGCTTGCAGCATCGTATTGTCGAAGTGCCAATCTTTTTTGCCGAACGCCGGAGTGGGAGATCCAAGATGTCGTTGCATATCCAAGCCGAAGCAGCTTTGAGAATCTGGCAAATGTTGTGGGCTTATCGAAAAATCCGCCGCTCTGGTTCAACGGCGCATATCAAGGGAACTTATTGAAACGGCAACTGTATTTATTTATTCAATTGGGCAAGAAAAGGAGACCCGAAATGATTAAAAACCTGTTCTCGAATGATAGTTCTCTCGATGGCGTTGGCCGGATTGGCATGTTCGTTTCCCGGCTGGTCATCGGCTATTTGTGGTACACCCAGTTGCTCTGGAAGTTACCGCCAACTTTTGGGTGTCCACCGAATTTCGCTGTGACCACGGATATTCATGCGCGTACATCTGGCCTTTGCGATTGGGTGGGGATCATGACGCTTTACTCAAAGTGGCCATTGCAAGCCTCTCTGGTCAAAAGTTTGGTCGTTCCCAACCTGGCCTGGATGGGTTGGATCATCTGGTTGATGGAGGCTTTCGTAGCCGTCTCCTTGATCCTGGGCCTGTTCACTCGGCTGGGAGGCCTGGCTGGTTTGGTTCAAGCGATCAATTTGTATATCGGCGTAACTGCTGCCCCTGGAGAATGGTATTGGACCTACGGCATGCTTGCTATCTTGGGATTGATCTTCCTTTCAATACCAACCGGTCGCTTCCTGGGACTGGACGCATGGCTGCGCCCTCGTCTTCGAACAGGTGCGGACCGGGGAAATTGGTTGGCAAAGACCTTATTAGCTCTGACCTGATCCAACAAGAGTGAGATGTCTCGCAACGGAAGCTGGGCTCTCGCTATAGCGGGATTCTTATTAATCGCCATTTGCGTCTGGGCATTGGTGCTTGGCGATTTGCGCCTGAATACGATCGCATTTGAGTATCTCTTCGTTTCGGCTCTCCTCGTGTATGGAGTCGCCTGTCTGCTGATTCTGGAAACAGAGAAGGCTGTTGCTTCTGGGGTCATACTTGGGATCTTTGGTGTGGCTTTCCTAATGCAGGCGATCTTGGTATCTATGCGCCCAACGCTTTCTGACGATATGTATCGTTACGTGTGGGATGGCAGAGTGCAGGCCCAGGGCATCAGCCCTTATCGCTATCCTCCCGAGGCTCCGGAATTGACCTTCCTGCGCGACAATACAATCTACCCTTCCATCAATCGGAAGCCCGCCGTGACGATCTATCCGCCAGCCGCGGAGGCTGCCTTTGCTCTTCTATGGCACATCTGGCCCGATAATATCCATTGGTTCCAGGCCGTGATGGCCGCTGGAGGATTGCTGGCCGGGATTTTGCTCCTGGGCTTGTTGCGCGACTTGGAACTCCCCCCATTACGCGCATTGATTTACTTATGGTCTCCAGTCTTGGCTTTTGAAACTGCTCACTCTGCCCATTTGGATGGTCTGCTCCTGCCATTTTTGGTAGGCGCCTGGTGGGCGCGCATCCGGGAAAGAGATGGCTTAACTGGTTTTTTACTTGGGGTTGCGACAGCCATGAAACTTTATCCGGCTTTGCTGCTCCCCTTTTTATGGCGTCCCCGTCACCCTCAAGGGCGGTGGCGCATGCCGATAATGTTTGGGCTGACAGTGGGTTTGTTTTATCTGCCCTATGTGATGGCCAGCGGATGGGGGGTGCTGGGTTATCTGCCGCATTATATTCGGGAGACATTTAATGTCAGTCCCCTTGTCTCCGCGATCAAATACCTGTTGGATGGGCTCAGGCTGAATTTTCCCAATATGTTGATACCCTTAGCTCTCGGCATTATCGCCATTGCTGCAGGCTGGGCTTTCACCCATCCGGCTCCAGACGCTAAAACAGCTTTGCGGCGCTGCGTCCTCCCCATCGGTGTGCTCACCCTTTTTTCTCAGGATCTGTTTGCATGGTACATGCTCTGGCTCCTGCCCTTGATTGCGATCTTCCTGATACCTTCGGGTAAAAGCCTGGGTATTTTGAAATTACCGCGACCTGACGCCTGGACAGGCTGGTGGTTATTCTGCGGGTTGATTGGCTTATCGTATACCTACTTCATCCATCAAGTACCAGTCAAAGCTGCGATCCTGGCTCAATTCCTGCCTTTATACCTGTTTTTACTGATCGATTTTGCGAGGTTTCATGGGATTCATGCACTCCCAGACTAATAATCACCATAGTTCATATGCAGCCTTGCAGCTTGTTGGTATTTGTCTGGCCAGTATGTTAATTTATGTGCTGGCGTTTTTATTTCCGGCAAACCTCTTTATCCTATACAGCCAACCGCGTCTGGACATTTCCTTGTTATACCGGGGAGGGACTATAGCCTTTCTGCGTATGATTTTTGCCTTCGTGAGCCTGGGTCTGTTGTATTGGGGAGGGTATCGCCTTACCAGTCGTCACACCCAGGGGAAAGCAGCCTGGTTCATCGTCGTCTGTGGCATGCTGGCCTTTGTTGCAATCTTTTTATGCATGGCGCCTTTCGATGCTGCCGACATTTACGACAACATCATGCACGGACGTATCTTAGGTGTCTATTCCGGGGATCCATTCAGGCAGGTGATAGCGAATTATCCACAGGATCCTTTTTTTCAGTATACAGCTTGGAAAGATTCGAGTTCCGCATACGGCCCTTTATGGGAATTTCTGGCTGGCTTGACTTCTCGCTTGTCGGGAGATGGCATAATTGCCAATGTTATGGCATTCAAGTTTCTGCCTGGCCTGTTTCACCTGGCTAGTGTGGGTATTGTATATTTGATCCTTCAGGCTAAGGCGCCGGAAAAAGCTCTGAGCGGCGTTCTCTTATTAGGGTGGAATCCGGTCGTGTTATTCGAAACCTGGGGAAATGGTCATAACGACATGGCCATGGCTTTTTGGTTGTTATTGGCATTCTTTTGGATGAGCAGACAGCATTACACTTCGGCGGTGTTTTCTTTGTTATTGGGAGCATTGATAAAGTTCATTCCGGTGTTGTTGATTCCTGTTGTCATAGTGATCGGCTGGCGAGATCTGCGTAAAATGACCTCTCGGCTTATCTTCCTTACGAAAACTGTGGTTGGAAGTGGCTTGTTGACGGCCCTATTGTATTATCCGTTTTGGGCTGGATTTTCAACACTCGATATTGGGAGGCGGATGCAATTATTCACCACCTCTATTCCTTCAGTTGTCAATAAAGCATTAACTCCGCTTCTTGGAGCCCAAGCCTCCGATCAGATCATCAGTTTATCTGCCCTGGGATTATTGTTACTCTTTGTTCTTTATCAATCCCTCTTCACCGGAAAACACGACCCGGCGCATGATTATCTACAGGCCACGTTTAATATCCTCGCTTTCTATTTGATGACAGTCTGTCTTTGGTTTCATCAATGGTACGGCCTGTGGCTGATTACGCTGTCTCCGCTTCTGTCCAAGGGAAATCGCCGCTTAGCCCTGCTTTTTGGGTTTTGGGTTTTGAGTCAAAATTTATGGTTTGGTCCCTTGATCGTCCCGAAAATAATAAAGGCCCCGCCTGGGCAAGCAGTCTGGCTGGAAGCTCTGCTCACGTTGGGGGTTATGGGCGTTCCCTGGTTGTATGCCTTGTGGAATCTTTGGCAGGAAAGACGAGTGAGGCGCATTTATCATGCAGCTTGAAAAAAGAAATGCCCTGATTGTGGTGGCCAAGCGTCCTGCACCTGGAAATACAAAGACCCGTCTTTCTCCACCGTTGAGCCCGGTACAGGCAAGTGCATTGTATGAATGCTTTCTGGCTGACACGCTCGACCAGGTGCGTCTGGTTGAGGGTGCCGACCGAGTGATTGCTTATCTTCCTGCGGAGGCGCATGGCTATTTTCATAACCTGGCTCCGGATTTTCAATTGATTCAACAAGAAGGTGCTGATTTGGGGGCCAGACTCGATAACGCATTAGCTTGGTATTTGTCCCGTGGCTACGAACACGCAGTGATTATGGATAGCGACAGTCCCACACTTCCAACGAGATATCTGTCACTCGCCTTTTCATCCCTGGCAGATGGAGCGGATGTGGTTCTGGGTCCCTGCGTTGATGGAGGTTATTATTTGATCGGCTGCAACCAGCAGATCCCGCGACTACTGCGTGAAGTCCGCATGAGTACACCGACTGTGACCGCGGAGACAATAGCCTTGGCAAGAGAGGAGGGCCTGCATCTCGTCAAATTGCCGAACTGGTACGATGTGGACGATAAGGCTTCTTTGGTTCGACTGGCGGATGAAATCGAGGGGCTTGATCCGCACACAGCAGATCATACACGTCGTTTCCTGAACCAAGAATTCATCCAGTCTTTGATGCGAAAGGTTGACTCAAGCTGACAAAAATAACAGTCATAATCCCGGCCGCCAATGAGGCTGGCAATATTCGGCAATTGGTGGAAGATGTTCGAAAAATTCCGGTAAACGTGATCGTGGTGGATAATGCTTCAACTGATACCACCTCCCTTGAAGCGGCAAAGGCAGGAGCCAAGGTAATCAGCGAACCACGGCGAGGGTATGGATATGCCTGCGCCGCTGGTGTAGCCGCAGCAATGGATGCTGATGTGATTGTTTTTATGGACGGGGATTACAGTTACACTCCAGGTGACCTGCCCTTGTTGCTGTCGCCAATTTTAGAAAATTGGGCTGACCTGGTGTTGGGTTCGCGTGAACTGGGCCAGATTGTAAGAGGCGCTATGCCTTCTCAACAACGTTTCGGGAATTGGCTGGCATCACGCTTGATGAACATTCTTTACGGGCTATCCATTACCGATTTGGGACCGTATCGCGCCATCCGCAGGGGGATGTTGCTTGAATTGAACATGCAGGAAATGACTTACGGTTGGCCGACGGAGATGATCGTGAAAGCGGCGCGTCGCAAAGCGAGAATCGTCGAGGTCCCTGTCAGTTACCGGAGCCGATTGACCGGTCGGTCCAAGGTCAGCGGGACGATCCGCGGGACTCTATTAGCGGGTTGGTATATACTGGGGGTCATTTTTCGTTATGCATGGGCGCAATAAATTTGCGCCTATCGGCAAATCACCCTGTGGGGAGATATGAAGTAAATTGAAACGAAATTAATTTTTTGGCAAGAAACGCACCAAGTCCTGAAGCTGTTTACTTTTACTTGGCCATAGATAAAGCCTTACAACCAAAAATACTTAACCGAGGCGCTGCAAGCAGGCTTTATTGCCGGATGATTATTTTTTCCCCAGCAACACAACCTTTTCCTTTTGGCATGGTGCAACTCCCTGTGGTGACTAGCGGTCGCTTGTCATGCCCATCTGTAAAAGGGTTTTGCCTGGATCCTACGGGTTAATTTCCGGTTTCCCATCTCTGAACCGAATTCGAGCGACAGAAGTAGGCGCCCCTCATTTTATCGAAGGCGGGCACTTCTTTGGCTACTGGGAGCTGTCTGTTTGGACCTTTATTGGAACGGGAAAGCAGAATAGATTATCAACCTGGCCGAAGTTTGCGATTGGATGAAGAGTGAATAGGTGGGGCCATAAAAAATACCTATAGCCAGCTATAGAATAGACAACATTCGTTTGTGATTATTAGCACTTGTTGATTGTGATATATCGCACTTATAGTTAAGCAGGCTCTTAATTAAGCTGTTTGGCAATTTTGTTGTACGAAAGAGAATGGGTTTGAATGACGATTCAGGCATTAAGGAAACTTGCTGAGGAGCAAGCAGAACTATACAGAGTGTTTGGAAATGCTTCTCGAATTTTGATTTTGTGGAGCCTTTCTGAGCGCGAATTGCCTGTCAGTGAGATTGCCAGTGAAGTTGGCACATCTTTACAAAACATCTCGCAACACCTTGCCCTGCTTAAAGAGCACAACATTGTGTCTGCCAGGCGCGACGGACAGACGATCTATTATCGAATCGCTGAAAATGAGTGGCTGAAGGAATGTTCGATTTTGGCCAATCCACTTACCAGCGATAACCACGCTAAATGATTAATAACCTGAAGGAGGTTACCCATGACTACCCCTGAATTAGCGAATATCCAGGCTGCCAAAGTTGTTGATGCACGTGCCATGTCCTGCCCGGGCCCGTTGCTGGAAGCCAAGAAGGGCATCGCAGCTGTCAAGGTTGGCGAAGTCCTCGAAATCTGGTCAGGCGACGTCAATACCAAGAATGATATGCCGCGCTGGTGCGAGAAAGTCGGACATGAGTTCATGGGCATACTACCCGGTGAAGGCTACGAGCGGCTCTTCATCCGACGCATGAAGTAATTCTTCTATTAAAAATCGACCACATAGAAGAATATCAGTTTTTTTAGTCCGCGTACCTTTGTGGTGAATGACTTGAGCCTTTGCAGGTTCAAGAAGGATTAGCCATGGCCCAACTTATGCAAACACAGCAACCTAAAATCTTGATCCTGGCCACCCTGGCGGGTGGCTATGCTGGCGCAGATTCCACTGGTCAAGCCCATTTGGATTATCCGGCCAACACCTTCGTCCTCCCAATAATGTGTCCGTGTATGTTCCCGCCAGAGTTCTTTGTGCATGCTTTCGAACACGGCATAGACGGCGTCATTGTCATGTACAGTGGCACCGACAGCCCGTACAAAGTCGAAGCTGATGGTACGGCCAAGTTGATCAACGATGCTTATGCATTGATGAAAGCGCGCAACATCGACATCCGCCGCCTGCGCCTGGCAGCCATCTGCACCGTTTGCGTCAAACCCTTCTTGAAAGAAGTCAACCAGATGAATGAGTTGCTGAAAGGGATCGGTTTCGTAAAAAGCGAAATCGCCCCCCGCGCCCCTGCAACGCAAGGAGTACAGGCATGAGTAATCTTCAAGTTGATGCGCTCGTCGTGGGCGGCGGAATCGCCGGGATGCAGGTTGCGCTCGATCTCGGTGACCAGGGTTTGCAGGTTGCCTTGGTGGAACGCGAAGCCAGCATTGGCGGCAAGATGATTACCCTCAGTAAAGTCTTCCCGACCCTCGACTGCTGCTCCTGCATCACTACCCCCAAAATGTCGGCGGTGGCGCACCATCCAAATATCCAACTTTTCACATACTGCGAGGTCCAATCGGTTACCAAGGACAACGCGGGTTTTGATATCACAGTTTTACAAAAGCCGCGCTATGTGGATGAAAGCAAATGCACGGGTTGCCGCCAGTGCGAATATGAATGTCCCATCACGGTGCCCAGCACCTTTGACCGCGGCCTCGGTGCATACCGTGCCATTCGTGTGCCTTTCTCTACCGCTGTCCCGCAAAAGGCCGTGCTGGATATTGACAACTGTTTACTTTGCGGCAAATGCGAAAAAATCTGCCCCGTCGAAGCGGTGGACTTTACCCAACAACCGCAGACATTTTCCATCGAAGCGACTGCCATCGTGCTAGCGACGGGCTTTGAATTATCCGAACTCGGTGCAAAGAAGGAATATGGTGGCGGCAAACTACCAAATGTGATCGACCCGCTGATGATGGAACGCTTCCTGGCTCCCACCGGTCCCTATGGCCGCGTCCTGCGTCCCGGCGACGGCATGGAACCGACCACCATTGCTTATGTCCAGTGTGCTGGTTCGCGTGATCAAACGCAAGGTGTCGAATACTGCTCGCGCGTTTGCTGTATGTATGCCATCAAGCAGGCCATGCTGATCAGCGGTGCGCTGCCAATGGCCGACATCACCATCTACTTCATGGACATCCGCACCTTCGGCAAGGGCTACGAGCAGTTCTATCAGAATGCCAAAGCGATGGGTGTTGAATTCGTACGTGGCAAGGTGGCCTCTATTCGGGAGGATGAGAATCACAACCCGATCGTTAAAGTGGAATTAACGGAAGATGGTCGCATCGTTGAACGGACTCACGACCTGGTGGTGCTCTCGCTTGGAATGCTTCCCGGCGCTTCACACCAAAATTTTGGTTTGACCCCCTCCTCATCAGATGGTTTTGTGGCTATTCCAGCTGCCAATGCCTCCCCCTGCGTAACACAGCGGCCGGGGATATTTGTGACAGGCACAGCCGGCGGTCCGATGGACATTGTCGACAGTATCATCACGGCCAGCGCAGCCGCTTCTGATGCCTCCGCTTACATTCGGAGAAAGACAGGAGTGCAAGTTGAACAACCGGAGGTGGCTTATGCCTGACGAGAAAGTTAAGCTCGGCGTTTACACCTGTTATTGTGGCGGGAATATCAGCCACGTAGTCAACTGTGAACAAGTGGCAAAAAAGTTGGGAGGTATGCCCGACGTTGTGATCTCGCGCACCAATATGTCGCTCTGTTCCGACGCGGGTCAGTCCCAGATCGAACAGGATATCAAGGAGTTGGGCGTCAACCGCGTCGTGATTGGCGCCTGCGCTCCCATGTTACACGAACAGACTTTCCGGGGCACGGTCATGCGGGCCGGATTAAACCCCTATCTCTATTATCATGTCGGTTTGCGCGAGCAAGACTCCTGGGTACATGCTAACGATCAGCAGGGAGCCACACAAAAAGCACTGCGATTAATGGCAGCGGGAGTTGCCAAAGCACGTTTGCTGAAAGCGCTGGAACCGATTCGCCTGGAAGCGGAGAAACGAGCCATCGTCATTGGCGGTGGTGTGGCTGGCCTGCGTTCTGCTTTGGACATCGCCCGTCAGGGTCTGCAGGTGGTGTTGGTCGAGAAATCGCCATTCTTGGGCGGACGCATGGCGCAGTTGGAAACAGTTTTTCCTACTGGAGGCGATGCAAGAAGCTTGTTACATGATCTGATTGACGAAGTTGTAAAGCATTCTAATATAACAATTTTTACTCTAGCCCAGGTTGCGGGTGTATCGGGTTATGTCGGTAATTTCACCCTGCAGATATGCCAGCATTCACGTGGCGTTAATACCGAAAACAATGAAGCGCTGTTGGCTGCCTGCCGGCAGGAAATCCCTGATGATTTCAATTACGGGCTTAATAACCGAAAAATTATCTATCGCGCCTATCCGGGCTGTTACCCACCCTTACCAGCTGTGGATTGGGAAAATTATAATGGTGAACCACTTTTAATAGATGGTGGTAAACCTATTGTCCTGCAAGACACACCGAAGACCTTCGATGTCAATGTGGGCGCGATTGTGGTCGCGACCGGTTTTGATCCATATCAACCCCGTCAGGGTGAATATGGCTACGGGGAATTGAAGGATGTGATCACCCTGCCAGAGATGATCCGGCACCTGGCGTTGTCGAAGAGCAGCGAGCATTTGCGATGGAATGGTCATCCCGTGCGGGATGTGGCTCTGATCCATTGCGTGGGCAGTCGAGAGATCGAGGGCGTCGATGAGCCGCAGGAGGATGGACAGGTCAACAATTATTGTTCACGCGTATGCTGCACAGCTACCCTGCATATGACCGAAGAACTGCAGCGCTACTTCCCCGAACTGAACATTTACGATCTTTATCAAGATATTCGCACCTATGGACGTGGTCACGAAGAATACTACAACCGTGCATTGGAAGATGGCGTGCGCTTTTTCCGTTACCATGGTGAGGAACGTCCTGAAGTGACGGCTGCGCCTGCGGGCGATACGCACCCTGTATTGGTCAAAGTTAAGGACGCGCTGACCTATGGCGAGCAGATCGATATCCCCGTTGATCTGGTGGTGTTGGCTGTCGGCATGATGGCGCGCGATATCGACGACCTGGTGAAAATGCTGAAGGTCTCCCGTGGCAATGACCGCTTCCTCTTGGAAGTGCATCCCAAGCTGCGTCCGGTTGAGACAGCTGTCAACGGTGTGGTTCTGGCTGGCACGGCGCAGGGTCCGATGAATATCCAGGAGAGTATCAGCGCGGCTTCGGCAGCTGCAGCCAAGGTGGTTTCCCTACTTGGGCAAGGCAAGGTTGAGTTGCAGCCCTTCGTCGCCGCGGTGGATGTCGAAAAATGCAACGGCACCGGTGCGTGCGTGGAAGCCTGTGACTATGAAGATGCAATTGCGCTGAAGACATTTGAGCAGAATGGCAAGGAGGTCAGGCGGGCGGTGGTCACCCCGGCCAACTGCACTGGCTGTGGCGCCTGTGTCAGCGTCTGCCCGAATCGAGCTGTCGATGTGCAAGGTTGGACCCTGGCCCAATACGAAGCCATGGTCGAAGCCATCGGCATGGAATTGCCTGTTTTGGCGGAGGCGGCAGCATGACAACTCAAATTGCTCAAAAAGAAACGATCTCGCGTGGCGAGATGCTCAAACGCCTGCGTGCTCAGCATGCCGAAACGGTAGAGCGTACCCAGGCCTTGCTGAAGGAACAAAAGCGAATCCAAAGGGAGATCTGCCAGGTCATGCGCGAGAATCCCAAGACGGTGCCTGAGATCGCAGAGGCGGTCGGCATGCCCACAAATGAAGTTTTATGGTACGTGGCCTCTTTCAAGAAATACGGCCTGGTTCTCGAGAACGGTATGTGCGGCGATTATCCGCTCTATCAGAAAGCGGAGGAGAAGTGATATGAGCACAAGACTGGACCCACAACTCCTTCAAGAGTTCAAAAAATATGGCGCGGTCGGTATCGAAAAATGCTTCAACTGCGGCAACTGCACAGCCATTTGTCCTCTGGCAAGCGATGAATACAACTTTCCGCGCGATGTAATCCGGCGTGTGCAGATCGGACAGAAAGAGCGTCTGACGGAAGGGCTCGATCCCTGGCTGTGCTACTACTGCGGGGATTGTTCCGAGACCTGTCCGAAAGGCGCCGAACCCGGCGAGACCATGATGGCCGCCCGCCGCTGGCTGACCGCCCAGTACGATTGGACCGGCCTGGCGCGCAGGTTCTACACCTCCCTGACCTGGGAACTGGGTTCGATCGCGTTAGTGGGACTGTTGGTGGTGTGGATCATTGCCATGTTCCATGGTCCTTTGGTTACCGACCGTGTGGAATTGAACACCTTTGCGCCACTTCATATTGTCCACCTTGCAGATTGGATTATGGCGGGTGCACTGATTTTTTTCATCACCACCAATGTGCTCAAGATGTATTGGCTCACAATGAGGCGCGGTGGAGAAAAGATTCCGCTCAAGTTGTATTTTACTGAAGCTTGGCAGCTTATCTTGCATGCTGTGACCCAGAAGCGCTGGGCTACCTGCGGCGAGGATGAACTGGATGAAAAGGTTCGCAGGAGCAAACGTACTTCATGGATCATCCATATGCTGCTGGCCAGTGGTTATGGCCTGATGCTGATCCTGATCGTCTTTTTTCTGTACTGGTTCCAGACGGATGCGATCTATCCGCTTTACCATCCGCAGCGCTGGCTGGGTTATTACGCCACGATTGTGCTGCTGCTGGGTGCTGGGCGGGCTCTGTGGGGACGGATCATGAAAGATGCGCAGATGTACCGCTTCTCGCATCCCAGTGATTGGATTTTCCCGATCCTTTTACTGGTTGTCGCTTCGACTGGCATCCTTCAGCATGCTTTCCGTTACTGGGGTTTGCCGCTGGCGACATATTACACCTATGTGATTCATCTGGCCTTTACCGCCCCAATGCTGATCTTGGAGGTGCCTTTCGGTAAATGGGCGCATTTGTATTACCGGCCTTTGGCGGTCTACTTCCAGACCGTAAAAATGAAAGCAAAGGAACAAGAAGAAACCGTTGCGGGCGCGTTCGCCCCAGCGGATTAAATATCCAATCATTTTGAACAACTACTAAGGAGGCTTCAAATGACTGAAAAAATGGCTGTCGTCTGCAATGGCGATACCCCGGCAAATATCATGCCGGCTTTGATCTTCTCGACTTCCGGATTATCCCTGGACTACGAAGTGCATGTCTTTATCTGCCCGGCTGGTGCGAGGTGGATGCTGAAAGGTGAGATGGAGAAACTGGGGACGCCTAAAGGACTTCCCAATCCTGTCAAACTCTTCAATGACATCCTCGAACTGGGCGGCGAGATTGTGTTGTGCGAGCTGGCTCTGGAGAATAAGGATATCGATCCCAAGGACCTGCGCGATCCACGCATCAAGATCAAGAAGGCCCCGCCTTATCTGATGGATGTAGAAGGCGCCAGCCAGACCTACGTATTCTAAGACTATCTGGGACTCAATCCAAAAAGGGCTGGCATAGTTGCCAGCCCCTTTCGGTGTCAAAGGATTATCCAGCCATCTGCAGTAAGTCTGCATTGGATGGGTCATGGATAAAACTCCAGAACACATCTCGGGGCCGGTGAGGATCGCCGATTAGTTTCCGCACCATGTAGACTTTCCTTTGTAAATCGCATCCCTTCACAGGGAGATCGACAACATTACCGCGTTCCAAGGGGCAGGCGCTTGCCAGGGACGATACAAATGAGATGCCGTATCCCGCAGCTACTGTGCGGACGATGGCTTCAGCATTCCCCATCTCCATAAAAACATCCAGGTCGTTCAGGCTGATATCGTGCTTCGCCAATTCGGTCAGCACTACTCTGCGGGTACCGGATGTTTCTTCCCGCATGATCACCTTTTCTTCCGGAATTTCACCCGGGTCGATGGTTTTTCTCAAGGCCCAGCGATGATTTGAGGCCACGATCAGGGTGATTGTGTCCTGGAAAAATTCTTGAGACTCGAGATTTGCATCATCAATTTCAGAACTGACCACGCCGATATGCGCTTCACCATCCAGTAAGTCCAGGGTCGTTTGCTCAGGGCCGCAGGCCAGGATACGAACCTTGATGCCCGGAAATTGTTGACAGAATCTGGCCGCCATGAGGGGAAGAATATATTTTCCCGCGGTAGTGCTGCAGGCAATGCGCAGTTCGCCCACAATATCGTCTTGCAGGGATGACATCATTTTGCGCATGTCATTGGTGTCGTGCAACAGCCGTCGGGCCCAAGGAAGCAGCAGCCTGCCTGCGTCGGTCAATCGCAATCCAGTATTGTTTCTGATAAAAAGCCTCACATCTAGTTCTTGCTCTAATACTTTTATTTGGTGACTTACTGTGGGTTGACTGAGATGAAGCTGTTTGGCGGCTTCTGAAAAGCTCAATTTTTCAGCTGCTGCCAGAAAGGTTTCGATTTTTTGGATGTCAATCATCGCCTACTCCAATTCAGGTATGCTTTCGGCGCAGGGTATTTTTTGGGGAATATCTGGAAAGCGCCAGCCTTGCTGGACTTACAGATAGCAACATCAGGGTTGTCATCAGGATTGCTGAAGTCAGGCACCAGGCGCAGGTCGCGCCGATTACGAATGGTTCCAGCCATGTCAGGTACATTGAAAACAATGTCCCAAACACCGTCATGATAAAAAACGAAATTGTCGCCAAATCCATTATTCGGCCACTGGCATACCGGGCAACCAGCCAGGCCAGGAAGATCATTATATAACCAGCCAATC
>Ga0315535_1000474_pt1 | contig 28302 bp, 21 predicted proteins | sample SalMarSW160220MG_2_FD_203092 | JGI IMG/M metagenome (GOLD analysis project Ga0315535, IMG submission 203092) | Salt marsh sediment microbial communities from the Plum Island Ecosystem LTER, Massachusetts, United States - Salt Marsh Sediment SW1602-20 ... | reverse complement strand
ATGCGATATCCTGAGGCGGAATGAAGTGTAGGAAGCATCGCTCCGTTTTTGGAGAGAGATGCTCTCAACTCCAAGACGAGAGCTATTATGGCGGTAATCACTTGTATGAAACTTCATGTAACGAGGCCGAAGTTTCCTGTTCGATCAAACTGGCCAACCGGCCAGCGGTTACGCTGGATTCCGGTTAAGCCCTGCGGGCTTTCCGGAATGACAATAGAGGAAAATCCCGCTGCTTGCGGCGAGATAGTTCACTGCTGAGGCGAGAAAAGATGGTTTCCCGGCTGGAAATAGACGCCAAGAAGGGAACAAACCCGGCCCTGGCGGCCAGCATACGAAGATGGGCGGCTGAGGCCCTGGAAAGAAGAGGAGCACTGCCCGCCCCTCCCCGGCTGTGCATCACTATCTGGAAAAGCTCTGAGGAACTGACGAGCTTTTATAAGCAGGAGAAGAAAGAACTGAATGTTGTTACCGGGGACGAGACGGATTTCCTGGCCACGCATGAAGCCTGGAGAGGCTTCCCAAGAATCCATGTCTGTCAGGAGAAGGTAAAAGAGGTGTCTCCTGCCGTGCTCCGGGGGGTCCTGCACCACGAGATAGGCCACGCGCTTCATCACGGAAGTCCGGAGTTTTACACTTTCCGCTTTTCGAGCAACCTCCAGGAGGCCGGTAATGCCTGTGGACTGGAGCTGCCGCTCCTGCAGCAGTGCGTCTATTTCCTCTCAGTGGCTGTCAAGGACTATGAGGTGGTCAAGTGGCTGGCCGCCACAGGACTGGGCGACGGCCAGGCGGCCCTGGTGGAGTACATGATCGAGGATACCGAACAGGAACGGGAAGCCTGGGAGATGGTCCGCGAGGATACCGCCCCGAGGAAGATTGTCCTTGCCTCTCTTTTGAAGACCGTGCTTTCTATCGAGGCGGTGATTTCCGGCGGGAAAGAGAACGCTCAAGGGCTGCTGGACAAATGGGAAAAGGCGTACTCCTGGCTTATCGAGCGGGAACGCCTGGGACTGATCCGATTTGCCCGCTTGAATTCCGAATTGGAGGGAAAGACCTTCCAGGAGAGATTGGAAGAGACAACCCTGGGGCTGCTCACTGACCGCTCTTTGTGAATCGGAAACCAGTTATTTCAACTGACTATCCTTGCTGCCGCTTCGATTGAAGAGCGAGAAGGACTTCTTTTGTGCTTGTTCCAGTTCTGACTGGCAATCGACGCATAGGCGGACTCCGGGGATTGCCTTGCGGCGGGCTTCAGGGATAGGATCCCCGCATTCCTCGCAATGCGTCAAGCTGTCACCCTCAGGCAGGCGGCTCCTGGCCAGCTGCACTCCGGATTCTACAGTGGCGTCTATCTGATCCTGTATAGACCCGTCGCGGGACCACCCGACAGCCATAGTTTGCTCCTGCTTGGTTTATTCGATTAAGCGCTTGAATGTTGGGCGCTGTACGTGATTTAATCATGATGATATGTCTCAAGTTTATTACGGAAAACGGAATATGTCAAACCCTGGTCAGCAGCAAGGAATCATCTGCAGCGTTGCCTTCGGTCGCTCCTCCTTGCGGCGTATTGTACTATACGCCTCTTTCGTCGCTCCTCGGGGCCTTGCATCTAATGCCTTGCTGCTGACCGGGCTTAGTCCATCGATTCGTAAATGCGCTAACGTATTTTCACCCTGCCGAAAATGCGGCCTTCCGGGAAGGCAGGGGAGCGGGATGTTCCCGGAGCGGCGCATGTCGGCCCTGGAACAGGACAGCGGAGGGGACGACATCCGCAGTGAGCGGAGCCATGGATGGCGAAGTGAACGTAGCGGAGGGAATATACCGGTTCTCTGCCTTCAACGTCCCAATATGTTGGTGTAATTGCGAATCCAAGCACTTAGTCTTCAGCCAGAAGCTTTCAGCCTTTACCAGAAACTTTTCGAAAGAGTATTCGGAATTGATGAAAGGAGGGTATTACCATGAGTGAGCCGAGCAGGAAGGACAAGACATTTCATATCATCATGAAAAGGTTTGTAGAAACCGGTCAGGCGCCCCACTACACCGAAATAGCAACCGAGTTGGGCGTCTCTGTTGAAGGGGGACGAGAGGCGGTGAATGAGCTTTTTTCACTTCGCGGGTTCCCCGGGTGGCTGTACCCAACTACCGATTACATCACCTCGTTTCCCCCGTTCAACAACCTTCCCACTCAATACCGCATCACAATTGATGGGCAGCAGAAATGGTTCGCCCAGTGAGGGTTCGAATCGCTGGCGGTCAGCTGGCTTTTCCCTGGAAAAAAGGTCCGGATTGATGCGCCTTGCCTTGACTGTGGATCACCGATCAGGGTGGAAATGAAGGACGGAGTCATACAGAATGCGGAACCCGAGGGCCTGGTCGCATATACGTGCGTCCCTTTTCGAGAATGGGACGAAGACATCCCATATGCGTGAAGCACCATGAATCTCTTCCGGTCGGAAGAGCATGTCCGCAACTGGCACGGTTTCAAAACGGGTACCGAAGAAGGAATCGTTCCCCTGCTTGATATGGCCAAGGCCTTTTCCGGCAACTTTTTCAGGAGACGCCTGGATCCGGATTATGTCTCCCACATGCGCGAGTATGGGAAGGAGATGGTCGGCGCCCTGAAGAATTGGGGTGTCTTTTGGCAATTCCCGAAAAAATAGGCAATGGCGGAGTCAGGTTGGCCCTCGAACTTGGCAAAAGACCTTCCACAATGATAGATAGCATAACACCAAAACGCTATCGATAGAGGTGTCGACATGCAAACAGTAACAGTTTCCCCAAAATATCAGGTCTTTATCCCCAAGAATATCAGGGAGGCGATGCGTCTTCGCCCTGGACAGAAATTGAAGATCATTGAATATGAAGGGAGAATCGAATTAATTCCTGACCGGGATATCTCTGAGCTGAAAGGGTTTCTAAAAGGAATTAACACAGAATCTATACGTGAGGGAGATAGAAATTGTTCCCGTCATAACCATTTATGAAGTGTTTAAAGTGGTCTTGCGTGAAGCAAGTGAAGCAGACAGCATTATTTTCGCCACGGCAATTGCATATGAATGTACCGTATGGACACAGGATTCCGACTTTGAAAATCTGCCGGGGGTTAATTTCTTTCCAAAATTGGGAGCCGGAAAATAGGAGATCGGGGATGCTGCCGGATTTTCCTTGAGCCGGGAGGTCAGATCGCCTATACTCCGGCCCCAAAAACAGCGACTGTCATCTCATCCAGCGTCATCGTTCTCCGGGCCGCTCGAGATGTTTCTCCTGAGGGACCGGAGGCCGATCGTATCCGGCCGGGCAATCCAGGAATCGTTCGCGCAGGAAAATGTCAGGTGGATTTAGAAGTCCATCGGAGAGGAATTGATCATGGAATTAAATGAGGCGATTGAAAGGCGGCGCAGTATCCGATTGTTTCTGCCGGATCCTGTGCCGCGGGAAAAGATCCTGAAGATTGTGGAGACGGCACGTTGGGCGCCGTCGTGGGGGAACACCCAGCCTTGGGAGATCGTGGTAGCCGACGGAGACAAGTGCGGAAAGCTGGCACGTGCGCTCGAAGCAGAGGGGAAGAAGGGGAGCAATCCCGGGCCTGACATCGTGATGCCGGTGCAATTCCCCGAGGTTCACAAAAAGCGGTATGTGTCGCTCGGCAGGGCCCTGCTTACCAGTATGGGAATTGAACGGGGAGACAGGGAGGCCCGTGCGCAGCACTATCTGAACATGTACATGTTTTTCGGCGCACCGACCGTTGTCTACTTCACCATCGACGGCCGGCTGAACGAACCCTATGCCTGCCTGGACGTCGGCTCCATAGGGACCACATTCTGCTATCTGGCCTATCAGGAGGGCCTGGGGACCATCTACCTGGCTGCATCCATGCACTTTCCGGATATAGTCAAAGACGTTTTGGCTATTCCGAAGGACAAGAAAGTCGTCATCGGCATCGCAGTGGGGACACCGCATCCGGATGCCCCGGCGAGTCTCTTCAGGAGCGAGAGGGACCCGGTGGAGAATCTGCTGAGATTCGCGTGACCAGGCGCTCGGAGAATGGAGAGGGGACAATAGCCAGGAGTTCAACGAACAGCGACGCATACCATGGACACATTCCTGACCGAAAAGAATAGGGCCGTTCGCCGGGCCGTTCGTTCATTCTGTGACGATGAAATCCGTCCCATTGCCGGAGAAATTGACCGGGAAGCCTCGTTTCCCTGGCAGGTGGTGGAAAAAATGGGGAAACTGGGGTACTTCGGCATCCAGGTTCCCCGGGAACTGGGCGGGGCGGGCCTGGATTCCATGAGCTACGTCATCGTCATAGAAGAACTGTCCAGCGCCTGCGCAGGTCTGGGATTGTGTGTCACCGTCCACAACAGCGTGGCGGTCTTCCCTATCCTGGGCTTTGGAAACGACGAACAGAAACAGAAATGGATCCCTCCCCTTGCCCGGGGCGAAAAAATCGGCGCCTTCTGCCTCACCGAACCCAATGCAGGCTCTGATGCTGCGGGTCTCGAGGCCACGGCCATCCGCCAGGGGGACCATTATACCATCAATGCCAACAAGGTATTCGTAACCAATGGCGGCGTTGCCGATATCTGCCTGATATTTGCCCGGACAGACCCGGAAGCAGGTACAAAAGGGATCAGCGTCGTGGTGGCGGAGCGGGGAACGCCCGGCTTTGTGGTCGGAGACCTTGAGGACCTCTGCGGTATGCGCGCCAATCCGGTCACTTCCATCAGGCTCTATGACTGCGCCGTACCCTTGAAGAACCTGATCGGCGAGGAAGGCATGGGGCTCAAAATAGGGCTGGCGGCCCTCGATATCGGGAGGACCGGAATTGCGGCCCAGGCCGTGGGGATCGCCCAGGCGGCGCTTGAAGAGGCCGTCAAATACTCGCGGCAGCGCCGACAGTTCGGCGTGCCCATCGCCAAGCACCAGGCCATCGCCATGATGATAGCGGACATGGCGACGCAGGTAGACGCCGCCCGGCTCATGGTTTACCGATCGGCCACATTGAGAGATCAGGGCAGGCCCTTCTCCCAGGCATCCGCCATGGCCAAACTTTTTGCCTCGGAAACGTCCACAAAGGTCACCGACATGGCTGTCCAGGTACACGGCGGCTACGGCTACTCCAGGCTCTATCCTGTTGAGCGTTATTACCGGGACGCAAGAGTGACCAGGATCTACGAGGGAACGTCCGAGATTCATCGGATGGTCATATCAAAGGGAATCTTGGGCGCGTGAAGAATAAGGCAATGGAATCCAACAAAACAATTGTATGCATCAAGCCTGTCGTCTTATCGGCTTCCGGTGCCAAAGCACGATCAGCAGATTCGTATGGGCTAAACCCTTTTGACCGCCCGGCCCTGGAAGTCGCGCTGCAGTTGAAGCAAAAGCGGGGTGGAACCGTTACCGTCCTTGCCATGGGACCCAAGCCGTCCGCCTTTGTACTCAACGAGGCCATGGCCATGGGCGCCGACGCAGGTGTACTCCTGTGTGATCCTGCACTAGCAGGATCTGATACGCTTGCGACATCTACCGCGCTGGGAACGGCCATCCAGCATCTATCTCCTTTCGATCTCATCCTGTTCGGCACAAGATCGTCCGACAGCGATACGGGGCACGTGGGGCCTCAGACCGCGGTGCTCCTCGACCTCCCGCTGGTCACAGGCGTCTGCGCCGTTGAAACCCTCGAAAACGGCCTCCGTGTCGAGCGCAGGATTGACGACTTCAGGGAGACCTACGAACTGCCCTTCCCCGCTGTTCTCACTATCCAGCCCGGATCAGTGAGGCCGAGAGACATAGGGCTTCTGGAAATGGCGCCTGCTTTTGAAGAAAAAGAACTCATAAAATGGAGTCTCAAAGACCTGGGCCTGTCTCCGGGGCGTGTCGGAGAACCGGGTTCCGCCACTGCTGTTATTTCATTGTCAAAAGTACAAAGAACGAAAACATGCGACTTTTTGAGCGGGTCGAAGGAAGAACAGGTTGAGGAGTTATTGAGCCGTCTGCTCTCGTCGGGCCTTTTATGAGAAAGACTTGAGGTAACTGAATAAGACCGCTATGTCAACGGGCGTAAAAAAAGAACTGTGGGTCCACATAGATCTCAGGAACAGGAAGTTCTTCGATCTCTCGCTGAACGTGCTGGCCAAGACGAGGGAACTGGCCGGCTCAATAGCAGGCGAGACAGTTGCGGTCCTCCTGGGATCATCCGGCTCCCAACCCGTGGGGGACGAGGAGGAAGGCCACGGCCTGATTCCGGCTGATGAGGCCGGAGCCGAATGCACCAGGCACGGTGCAGACCGTGTTTTTATCCTTGAGAATGAACTCCTTGCCGTCCCAAGGCCGGACCTCTGTGCGAACGCCCTCGCCCCTTTTGTTGCCGAACATAACCCCACGCTGGTTATTTTTGTCCTTACCGATTTCGGCAGGGAAACGGCTGCCAGGTCCGCCCGGATCATCAACTCCGGCCTCATCTCCGAATGCGCGGATGTCTCTATCGAAAAAGGGAAAGTAGTAGCAGACTGCCCGGCATGGAGCGGTGATTTCATGGGTCGAATCACCTTCCTGGACGCGTCCCGCACGGGGTTCCTCACCATGCAGCCGTATGCGGCCAGGGCAACCAGAGTGAACGGCCGCCCCGGTCGGATCGAGCGGTTCAGTGTGGATGTTCCGGATACCTGCAAAGGCCTCAAACTGCTCTCAAGTTCTCCCGGAAACATCGAGGCCCAACGCCTGGAGAACGCCCAAACCATTGTGGTAGGTGGAGCGGGAATGGGCAGTATCGAAAACTTCGCCCTGGTGCGTGAACTCGCGGCCGCCATGGGCGCTGAACTGGGGGCGACCCGCCCTCCCGTGCTTGAACACTGGATCGAGGAAGAAAGGCTCATCGGACAAACCGGAAAATCCGTTAGGCCCAAACTCCTTTTTTCCATAGGAACGTCCGGCGCGGTGCAGTATGCGGCCGGGGTCATGGAAGCCAAAACCATTGTGGCCGTCAACCGCGATAAGTCCGCACCCATCTTTCAGATCGCGGATATCGGAATCGTAGCCGACGCCAAAGTCCTCCTCCCCCAGCTGATAACCAGGGTCAGGCAGGCTACAATGCGGAAACTCACGGATGATCTTTATTCCGCCAGGGACAATCTTGACACCGCAAAAGACTTCGGGGCAAAGGTGCGGGAGCTCCGCGAGAGCCACAACTGGACAATCGAAGCATTATCCGAAGCAACAGGACAATCCCCCGATTTTATGGAAAAAGTCGAAAAAGGGACGGTTACGCCCCCGGTTGCCTTTCTGTTGAGATTCGCAAAGGCGTTGAAGATCGACCCGGAAACGTTTCTCCGGAGGGAAGAAAAGGCATTGATCCGCAGCTTAAGGGAGCAGGCCTTCATGAAGCGGACCCGGGATTATTCCTACCAGACCCTGAGCCCCGGGGTGGAAAGCCATCACCTCCGGGCTTTCATGGTTACCATAGAGGCCAGAAAGACCCATAAGCCCGTCGCCTATAAACACGAAGGCGAGGAGTTTATCTTTGTCATGGAGGGGGAACTGAAACTCAGCCTCGGGAACAAGGATCACCGTCTGAAGGCCGGAGAGTCTATCCACTTCAACTCCGATACCCCCCATAAGCTGAAAAGCATGTCGTCTGAAACGACACATTGTCTCGTCGTACTTTTTACTCCCTGATGCAGTTGACCGGACTTCGGACCGCAGTGGGGTCGAAAAGGTATCCTCCCGCATAACCCGGCGGAAAAATGAAGACCTCAGGCACCAACCTGTAAGAGGCTGCTTGTTGAAAAGATGCTCTCGTAAGGCTTTTCGCTTGGAAAGGAGTCGGCAATTTTATATGCTGGGAGACAGGATATGTTATGGTCGGGATTCCGTGGTGCATGGACGACATAAATTAACCGGCATTGATCATCGTGAAGAGGGGTGACTGACAGTCCATGTCAAAAAATTTCTATGAGATCCTGGGCGTTTCAAAGGATGCGTCCAATGATACAATCAAGAAGGCTTACCGCAAACTCGCGCGGAAGTGGCACCCCGACATCAACCCGGGCAATAAAGAAGCCGAGCAAAAATTCAAAGAGATATCCCGGGCCTATGATTGTCTCAGCAAAAAGGATCAAAGAGCACTCTACGATGAATTCGGCGAAGAAGGCCTTCGCGCAGGTTTTAATGCCGACCAGGCCAGGGAATACAGGCAGTGGGAAAAATACCAGCAAGAAGCTCCCGGCCGTACGGGGCCTGGATTCGGGAGGTATCACAGCTACGAGGATGTCTTCGGGGATCTCTTCGGCTCTGGAGGCGGGGGCGGAACAACCGCGACCTTGAAAGGAAGGGACCTGGAGCACGACATAACTATCGATCTGATTTCAGCGCTGAGGGGATTTAAAACAACGCTTTCCATGCAGAGACCGCAATCATGCCCCCAGTGCAAAGGGTTGGGGATGGATCCCAATTCCAAGATGAGCACCTGTCCTGCATGCGGCGGTTCGGGACGCATTAATGTCGCCCAGGGACCCATCCAGTTCACCAAGGCCTGTCCTCAATGCAACGGGCACGGGAGCATTGGAAAAACCTGCACCCGGTGTAACGGCAGCGGGCAGGTCCTCGGCACGGACACGATCAACGTCACCATCCCCCGAGGAGTGAAAGAAGGTTCGAAAGTCCGTATCGCAGGCAAGGGGGAACCCGGCCTGAATGGTGCGCCGCCCGGGGATCTCTATCTTGTGACCCATATCAAGCCGCATCCCCTTTTGGACAGGAAGGGCGATGATCTCCATATGGAGGTACCCGTCACCGTTCGAGAAGCCATGACAGGCGGAACCATCACCATCCCGTCGATTGACGGCGACGTCAATCTCAAGGTGCCGCCGAAAAGCCAAAGCGGGCAAGTGCTGAGGCTGAAAGGGAAAGGCGCCGTGAACCTCAAGACGAAAAAGAAGGGAGACCTGATGGTCAAACTGGTTGTCAAGGTCCCCAAGACGGATGACGGAGAAATCCTTGAAGCCGTGAAAAAGATGGACAGGCTCTATGAAGGGGATCTGCGGAAGGATATCAGGTTTTGAAGGATCCCAATTTTTCCTGAAGCTGCCGGGCCAGATCTTGGAAAATATCGTCGAACTGCTCTCTCATTTCGATCATACTCTGCCTCATCCGGAGGATCACCTCCACGCCCGCCAGGTTGACGCCCATTTCCTCCACAAGAATCTTGGCAAGCCTGAGCGTTTCGAGGTCCTCGGAGGCAAACAGCCTGGTCGAGGAGTCTTCTCGAAAGACAGTACAAACGATTTCTTCCTCCTCCAATTCAGAGAGGAAACGCTCGGTGACTTGGAGGCGCTCGACAACCTCGGTGATTGTCCAGAATTCTTTGGCCATACCCTTAGCCCACTAATAACGCCCGGTCCCGGTGGAATAAAAAGAAAAGTCAATCGGAACCGTTGTCCTTAAACAGAAGTATAGAGATTGGATTCTATGGTGTCAACCGGCATTCCACCCCCCTGATCCACCATCAAGGCATCATCTGCGGCGTTGTCTTCGCTCGCTTCTCCTTGCGTCGTATTGTTTATACGACTCAGTCGTCGCTCCTTGGCGCCTTGCATCTGATACCTTGCTGATGATCAGGAATTTCACCAAATCACCCGGTGAAACTCATGATGCGCAAATTAGATGGTGGATTTGGGCACCCGTGGAACAGTTGGAGGGGAGATCGGTAAAAAAACTGAGTTTACGCTCCATAGGGTGATGAGGTAATATCAGAAAAATGTCGAGATAAACCTGCTTGCGGCAAGAATCGGAGACATGATGGCTGACCAAAACGAAGGGAAAATGGGCCTCTGGGCCATCGTAGCGATCGGGATCGGGGGCATGGTGGGCGGCGGCATCTTTGCGGTGCTGGGCCTCGCGGTGCAGCTCGCGGGCGGCGGGACTCCGGCGGCTTTCCTGATCGCGGGGATTGTGGCCATGCTCACGGCCTACTCCTATGCCCGCCTGTCGGTACATGTTCCCAGCCAGGGAGGGACGGTAAAATTTCTGGATCAGGCCTTCGGGGTCGACCTGTTTACCGGCGGCATCAACAGCCTGCTCTGGATCAGCTACATCGTGATGCTGGCCCTGTATGCATACGCCTTCGGCAGTTACGGGGCCACCTTTTTCGGCAAAGGCGTCCTGGTGAAACACCTCCTGATCAGTGCCGGCATCCTGATCCCGGCGGTCCTGAACCTGTTCAGCGCCAACCTGGTGGGAAAGGCCGAAACCTATATTGTAGCCATCAAGCTGGCAATCCTTCTCTTCTTTGTGGCCGTTGGCTTTGCAGGCATCGATGCCGGCCGGCTGGCCCCGGCACACTGGGCCTCATCGTTACACCTGGTTGCCGGCGGCATGATTATTTTCCTGGCTTACGAAGGCTTTGAACTGATCGCCAACACCGCTCAGGACGCACGCGACCCGAAGAAGACCCTGCCGCGCGCCTTCTACACTGCGGTCGGATTTGTGATCCTGCTGTACATCCTGGTCGCGGCGGTCTCGGTGGGTTCGCTGCCGGTGCACAAGATCGTGGAAGCCAAAGACTATGCCCTGGCGGCCGCGGCACGCCCCTTCCTGGGACATGCCGGCTTCGTCATGATAGCCATCGCTGCGGTGTTATCCACCTTCTCGGCAATTAATGCCACGCTGTACGGTTCGGCGCGTCTCAGCTATACCATTGCCAAGGAAGGGGAACTGCCGAAGTTCCTCGAAGACCGCGTCTGGAATAAGCCCGTCGAAGGGCTGATCATCACCACGGTGCTCTCCCTGCTGCTGGCCAACCTCGGCGACCTATCCAGCATCTCCATGATGGGAAGTGCCGGTTTCCTGATCATCTTTGGGACGGTCAACGCCGCGAACGTAAAGCTGGCTGATAGCACCAGGAGCCGGAAATGGATCTCCGCGGCAGGAGTGGTCGCGTGTGCCATCGCCCTGGCCGCCCTGATCTGGCAGACCGCCACGACCTCTCCCACACACCTCTGGGTTCTTGCCGGGATGCTGTTCCTTTCCTTCGGTATCGAGCTGGGTTATCGCCAGTACCGGCGCCACGAAATACGCATATGATATCAACATTCACATCCGGGCGGAAAGAAACCCACCCGGTTTTCAAAAGACAGGCCGTGTCATCAGGAAGGTAAGGTGAGGAGAATGAAAAGATGGCCTTTCATAACCTTTGTGGCTGCTTCGGCGATCGCATGTTCGACAATAGCGAAGGCAAGATCTGACTGCACTACACCGATCCCGGAACTCTTTCGCCAGGCTTCTCCGTCAGTTGTGTCCATCTCGGCGGTTACGGTCAATCCATTCAGCGCCAAAAAAAGATTCAGCATTTCCGCGGGATCGGGTGTGATCGTCAGTGCTGAAGGGATCGTGCTGACCAATTCACACGTGGTTTTCGGACGGCGGGGAATTATGGTAACGCTGGACGACGGTGATACGGTACGGGGTAAATTTCTGGGGGCGGATCCAATCCTGGATCTTGCTGTTCTGAAGATTCCGGTCCCCTCCAAGGGCCTCCCCGTGGCGCAACTGGGTGACTCGGACGCATTGCGGGTCGGGGAAGAGGTCATAGCCATAGGAAATCCATTCGGGCTTGAACAGACTCTTACCCGCGGCGTGGTCTCGGGCATAAACCGCATTCTGCCCGTTTCCCCCATGAGTCGAATGCTCCCGCTTATTCAAACTGACGCGGCTGTCAATCCGGGCAATTCCGGAGGGCCGCTCCTGGATCGCTGCGGAAAAGTGGTCGGGATAAACAGTTCAATATTGGCTGAGGCTGAAAATATTGCCTTTGCCATTCCTATCAATGTTGCCAAGAGGGTCCTCCCACAATTGATCACGAACGGGCGGATTATTCGTCCGTGGCTGGGCATTACCGGCAGCCTGATCAAGGCGAGCGAACTGGGGGAATTGTTCAATCTGCCGTTTGTTGATGGGTTTCTTGTCGAAACGGTAGTTCCTGGAAGCCCTGCAGAGAAGGCCGGATTGCGCGGGGGCTGGTTACCGATAAAAGTTGCCGGAGATGAGTACCTGTTCGGAGGTGATATTATCACCACCGCCAACGGGGTGGCACTTTACAGTGATGAGAAGTTGGAGAAGTTTGTGCAGTCCTTGAAGATCGGAGATAAAGTGCGGCTGGAGATATTTCGAAACGGGGAGGAACTCAAGGTTGAATTCAACATTATAGAAAGGCCCCTCCTGCCGGGGGATTTGTTGCCGGAGGGTTAGCCCCAATACTGTTCACTTAAGGCCCGAGAAGGCATGCCCAGCTCGGGCAAATCCCCCCAACCCCATTTGGCACAATAATAAAAGGGGGGCGAGGGAGGATTTCTCCCGGTCGAGGCTTAAGTAGACAGTGTTGGGGCTAGCCCGCATTTTTCACAGGCAATCGACGGGAGTAGAATTGGATTTCGCGGGCTGATTTGCCTCCCGGCGCTTTCTTCCGGTGCCGTCCTACTTGGCGGCTTTTTGCGAGTTCATCAGGTAATCGGCCAGGGCTTTTCGATCGCTGTCGGACAGGGCCCTGGTTTTTTTAATGTATGTTTTCATCACCGCTCCTTTTCCAGGTCTTATGATGGGCTCCGACTCGCCGTTAAGGAAGCCTATTAATCGTTCTTCCTTTCCCTGGTACCCTTGGGCAATCTCTTTCAGAGACGGGGTGCCCGTGCCTTTGTCCAACTTGTGGCATATTCCACAGTGATGGGAGTTGAAAATAGACTTTCCTTCCTCTGCCGCGACATTTATCGGGAGGAAAACCAGCGATACCATCATAATCATGATTAATTTCTTCATCTGACCTCCTTATTATCCTACCTCGGGTTCTGAATAAGCTATCCGGTGCGGCATAGCCTTTGGTCTCTGACCTGCCCACAGGACCAGGTTTTCTGAGACAGAGCGTGTCAAAGAGGCGCAGAGCCTTGGGGCTGCACAGTACGTGAAAAAACCGTATTCTCTGGAACGCATGGGTGTTGCTGCCATAAATGAGCTGCATAGATAAGGGTTGTTTGTGTCCCTTTGGGCTCAGAGGCTCACCAGTGCCTGGTCCAGGTCGGAGATGAGGTCCTCCGGGTTTTCCAGGCCCACCGAGAGCCGGATCAACCCGTCGTGGATGCCCGCCGCAGCCCGCTCTTCCGGGCTCATGTGCTCGTGGGTGATGGTCGGCGGGTGCATGCAGATGGTGCGGCTGGTACCGAAGGTGACCGCGTGTACGATCAGCCGCAGACTGTTCATCAGCCTGGCAGCGCCCGGAATGCCGCTCGGGGCTACGAAAGACAGAAGTCCCCCGTGTCCGCTCATCTGGCGGCAGGCCAGTTCATGCTGCGGGTGATCGCGGAGCCCCGAATAATTCACGTGGCTGATTTTGGGGTGGGCCGCAAGGAACCCGGCCACCTCGAGGGCGTTGTCGCTGTGACGCCGCATACGCATGGAAAGGGTTTCCAGGTACTGGAGCACCAGGAACGCCTCCAGGGGCGACACGACGGACCCCAGGAACTCGGTGGTGTTCCAGCGAATGTCTTCCACGAGGGGCTCGGGCCCGACGATAGCGCCCCCGATAACCGTGGCGTTTCCGGACAGAAACTTGGTGAGGGACAGGAGCACGATATCCGCGCCCAATTCCATGGGGCGCTGCAGGGCTGCGGTGGCGGTGGTATTGTCCACCATCAGGGGCGCCCCTTTGGCGTGGGCCGCGTCTGCCACGGCCCGGATATCCGTGACGAAGAGGCAGGGGTTGCTGGGGGTCTCGACCCAGACGAGCTTGGTCCGTTCGTCGATAAGCGCGTCCCATGAGGACGGGTCTCCGGGATCTTCAACGAAACGAAAGACCACATGACAGCGCTCGGGAAAAATCGTGGCAGCCTGCTTGTATCCCTCACCGAAAATATGCAGGGACGTCACAACATTATCGCCCGGGCGGGCGATGGTGAAAATCAGGTTGAACAGGGCCTGGGACCCGGACCCCGCAGTCACGCAGGCCTCGCCGCCTTCCAGCGCCGCAAGCCGGTCTTCGAGAATCGTATTGGTCGGCGTCCTGGTGCGACCGTAGACGGGACACGGGATGGTGTCAAAGGTCTCGTAGGGAAACGTCATCGACTGCACGATGGGAGGCACAAAGGAACGGAAAGGCTCACGCGTAGCAGCCGGATCGAACCCGGTGTGAAGGGAACGGGTTTCGAATCCCAGGTGGGCATCTCTCGCTTCGGGTTTTTTCGCCTCCGGATCGTAGACCCACGGGGCGCGCATGAAAAAAGGTTTCTTCCAGTCCATGACCATCTCCTGTCAACATCCTTCCAGGCCGGAACCGAACGAAATTACTACCCGACTCGGCCCCGGAGCCCAAGTGATGTCGTCTGGTTCAGTTGTCTTCAGAAAAGGATCAGACGCCCTTTTCCGCTCCTCTTATCACCGCTTCTTCCTGGAATTGGTCCAGTTCTGCTCTCTCGCAACTATCCCGGCGATGTCCTGCTGCACCTCCGCCGGCAGGGGCTCCACTTCGTGGCTTTCCAGGATCCTGTCCACCTTCTCCGCCGCCAACTGCTCCATGGTCTTTCTGCCGCGTTTATCCCACTGGGCATATCCGCCCTTGTCCATCAGGGTCGAGTAAAACGGCTCCCGCAAATGGCGCATGGTGTGGGGATGCTGGAGATAATTGCCGGTTGGACCCAGTTCCTCGACCACGTCCAGAGCCAGCGTCTCTTCGCTCACCTCGACGCCCCGCGTGGCCGCGCGCAGGAAGCCTATAAATTCGTTGGCCATCACCAGGAGCTGCAAAGATCCCTGGAGTCCCGAGTCCATGAATCCCACGTCGTGGACAATGTTCGCCCCGTGCAGGAGCGCCGTCATCAGACTCAAAGTCGTCTCGAAACCGCACTGCTGGTCCAGAACCTTCGCATCCGTTGAACCTCCCAGGCCGAACACCGGCAGCTCGTAGTACTTTCCCATGGAGGTCGGCACCCCCTGCTCGTCGGCAAGTACGTAGTTTCCCACCATGGTCTTCAGATTGTACGGCCCGCCGTTCCAGCCCGGAACCGCCACGGGCGTCCCGGGGCCCACCAGCTGGGAGAGCACGATCCCCAGTAAAATTCCCGCGTTCATGGTCGCCATGCAGCCTGCCGTGGTGGACGGCGAATTCACCCCGCCCGCGTTCAGCGGAATGTAGGTCATGGGCAGCCCCTTTTCCGCCAGATACATGCACTTTTGAAGCGCCTCGGCGTTGGCCACGAGTCCGGACGTCACGTTGATGTAGCAGGCCGCAAACGGCTTTTTCCGAAACGCCTCGGCACTTCCGGCCACCGCCTCGCACATTTCCACCGCCGCCTTGCAGCCTTCGAAGTCGGGCGCCACGTAGACAATGGGCTTCACCGTGTTGTTGAGCATCACCTGCATCTGATAGCGGTCGTAGATCTGCTGGTCCACGTCCTTGGGCAGAAACAGGCTCATGACAAAATCCAACTCCGGCAGGGCATCCATCATCCGAGCCGCCGCCGCCACATCAGAGAGTGCCGGCTCGCGGCGCTGTCCGGTCACATGGTCCAGCACGTTCAGGCAGTCCGAGCCCCCGCCGAAGTGAGTGTTGTAATCGCACGCCCGAATCGCCGTCCGGTCCCCCCTGCGGTCGTACAGGGTCATTCGTCGGGGCACACGCCGGAGGGCCTCCTCCACCATGTACTCCGGGATGCGCACCCGAATACCTTCGACACGAGCACCCGCCCCTGCGAGGATCTCTATCGCCTTTTCGTCATGCACGTCGACGCCGACCCGCTCCAGCACCTCGAGCGATGCCAGGTGAATGCCGCGGCACTCGGCCTCCCCCATTCGTTGATAATGAGCACTCGTCATGCTCCTGCCATGCGTACAGATCATTCGTGAGACCTCCGTCTCTGCCTTCCGTACTCGATTCCGCCGGTATTCGCGGCCTCCCGGATGCAGGGCGCCGTTCGCTCCCCGAACCATCCTGGGCCCGGCCTTCGGGTGGAGCCGGTCCGCCTGTTCATGGGGGAATCCGGCACCTGCACGAGCGATTCCATCGATTGCCGAGAGCTTCTAGCATACCGCTGAAAAAGAGAAAAGTAAAATGTGCAGCAGCTCAAAGATGCGGAGATCCGAGTCCGGAGGGTCCGGCTTTGGGCCGCCCCTGGAAGGGGCTATAGCCGCCGATAGGTGACCATACAGAGAATTCAGAAGTCAGGATACAGGAGCCAGGAGCCAGGAGAATCTTGAAGTCGCTTTGCTCCAACAGTTTTATACTATTGCTTGAGCAATAGCGAAACCTTTATTCTGGATTCTGAATTCTGACTCCTGGATTCTTCGTCAGAATATCACGGCATAGCCTTTAATCTCTGACATGACACCCATGACCAAGTTTGGGAATGCACAATAAAGACGAATTGTCGTTGTATTTCACTGTGGTCCCTGATATACGCTAATTTCCGTTGAATATCAGAAGCAAGGAGCGCCCGACATGGAAATCCGCGCTGCGGCCCTCATCGAAAGCGATCTGGAACGCCTTCACCAGCAGGCCCTGGAACTGCTCGAACGCCACGGTATTCGGCTGCTCGGCGAAGCAGCGCGACAGCGATTTGCGGATCACGGCGCCCGGGTAGAGAATGATCGGGTCCGCATTCCCGTTTCGCTGTCCGAGGAAGCTCTGAAGACGGTGAAGGAATCTTTTTCGGTCGGCGCCCGGAACCCGGAACGCAGCGTCCAGGTGGGAAAGCATTTCCCTCCGGTCTACGGACCCGCCGCGGGCGTGGTCAAGGTGAGTGATGCCGAAAACGGCCGACGTCCGGCCTGTATGGTGGACGTTCAAAACTTCCTGAAGCTTGCCCACACAAGCCCGCATGTACAGCTCTCGGCCGCCGGCATGGTGTACCCGACCGATGTTCCCCCCCGCGCCGCCCTCTACCTCCAGATGCTTCACGCCATCGAATTGAGCGACAAGCCCTTATTCGCCCTGACCGGGGATGCCCGGATCGCGGCGGACACCATCGAGATGGCCCGCATTGCCACGGGGGCGCAGTACGACCACTTTGCACTTGGGGTGGCAGATTGCCTCTCCCCCATGGCCTGGGATGACAATACACTGGAGTCCATCAGGGTGTTTGCGGAGAAAGATCAGCCGTGCATCATCACTTCATGCTCCATGGCCGGTTTTACCTCCCCTATCCGTCTCAGGGAAACCGTGCTCCAGAATCACGCGGAAATCCTGACGGGGATTATCTGGTCCCAGATGGTCCACCCCGGCGCTCCGGTCATCTACGGCAATACCTCTTCCATGGCCGACATGCACACCATGGGGCTGGCCATCGGTGCGCCCGAATACGTCCTGATCTCGACGGCGGCCGTCCAACTGGCCCGGTTGGTGGGAGTTCCGTGCCGCACAGGAGGAGGACTGACGGATGCCAAGGTGGTGGATGCCCAGGCCGGCATCGAATCCACTTTCAATCTCCTGTTCACGGAAATCAACCATGTGGACCTGGTGCTCCAAGGCATCGGTGTCATGGAATCGTTCGCAACGATCAGTTACGAAAAATGGATGATGGACGAGGAAATCCGGGAACGGATTCTCCGCCTGATGAAAGGGCTCAATGCATCGCCTGCGGACGCGGTCGAAATCATCGGGGAGAAAGGCCCGGGCGAGGATTTCATGATGGACCCTTCCACCCTGTCCTGTTTCCGCAGCGAGCATTATTATCCCCCGCTGTCCGACCGCTCAGGCTGGGACAAATGGAAAAGGACCGGCATCTCGTTTGAGGCACGGGCCACTGCAGCTTGGAAGCGCCGCCTGGAATCCTACCAGCAACCGGAGATCGAAGCCCCCATCAGGAGGGAGCTGCAGCAATTGCTGAAGCATAGACAAGTCCTCACGTGAGATGTCTTTGTGAGTTGGAAATTTGAAATCGCCGTTGACGGAAGAAAAGGTTATGGAGGGCGGGAATAGATCTTCTTTGGACACCCAGGTCCTGATCATAGGCGGCGGAGCTACAGGGACCGGCCTTGCCCGGGACCTGGCCCTGCGGGGCATCCGATGCATCCTGGCTGAAAAGGATGATCTTAATGCCGGGGCATCCGGCAGGAACCACGGCCTGCTGCACAGCGGCGGCCGCTACGTCTCCCATGATCAAGTATCGGCCGTAGAATGCCGGGAAGAGGGTGACCTTCTCAAGCGCCTCGCGCCCCAGTGCATCGAAAAGACCGGAGGCCTTTTTGTTGCCGTGGAAGGTGATGATGAGGCATATATCTCGAAGTTCCCCCTGTGGTGCGCCCAATGCGCAATCTCCTTTCAGGAACTTACCCCCAAAGAAGCCCGGGACAGGGAACCGGTCCTCTCAGACCGCGTGATCGCGGCGTTTGCCCTGAAAGACGCCTCGATCGATCCCTTCCGGTTGTCCCTGGAAAACGCGGCCCATGCCCGGAACCTCGGCGCCATCCTTTTGCGGTATACCCAGGCGACGCAATTCGATCTGAAGCAAAACAGCATACATAATGTTCATCTTCTGGACAGGCAGTCCAACAGGGAAAGGCAGGTGACCGCCGATGTCGTGGTAAACGCCGCCGGCCCGTGGGCGGGCGGTATTGCCGCCCTTGCCCGTATCCCTATGCGCATGCTCTATTCCAAGGGCACTCTTCTTGTCACATCCCACAGGCTCACGGAACGGGTCATAAATCGACTGCGCCGGGCGTCCGACGCCGACATCCTGGTTCCCGGCGGAACCGTTTCCATTTTGGGCACCACATCCGTCCGGATCCCGACCCTGGATGTGATCCGTCCGACTGTGGACGAAGTGGACCGTATTGTAGAGCAAGGGTCAGCAATGGTCCCGGTTTTGGAAAGTGCCCGGTACATCAGAGCCTACGCCGGAGTCAGGCCCTTGGCTCGGATGGAAAGCGGGGAAGACGACAGGTCCGTGAGCCGGGGCTTCACCGTCTTTGACCACGAAAGGGACGGTGTAAAAAATTTCATCACCATTACGGGCGGAAAGCTGACCACCTACCGGCTCATGGCTGAAAAAGCCGCCGACCTGGTTTGTCGTAAACTGGGGATCTCTACCCCCTGTCTGACCCGAACCGTGCCCCTTCCCGCAACAGAGACCTGCGGATGGTCTTATCCGGACTCTGCTCCAAAAGCCTATATGAAAATGCACGACCCCAAGGACGTCCTGCTCTGCGAGTGCGAAATGGTGCCGAAAAGTGTTGTGGACAGCATCACGGCGTCTATCCTCCAACAGGGAGGATCACCGAGTTTTGAATCAGTTGCCCTTCGCAGCAGGCTTGGCAAGGGGTCCTGCCAGGGGACATTCTGCAGCATAAGAACCGATGCCCATATGCTTGAAAAGGGCGAACTCTCTCCTGAGCGAGGAATGGGGCATCTCAGGGAGTTTCTCAACGAGCGCTGGAAGGGGCAGCGCCCCATACTCTGGAACGGACAACTGGCTCGCGCCGAGTTCCTGGAAGCCCTGCATTGCGGGCTGCTCGGACTGGAGCTGTAGTGATGCCGGAAAACAGGAAAAAGACTCAACTCCCATGTCCCAATCCAAAAACATAACATGTGAACTGGCCGTGATAGGGACCGGTATGGCCGGCATGGCCTCCGCCCTCTTTGCCGCAAACCGCGGTTGTTCGGTGGTCCAGATCGGACGTCCGAAAGGCATCCTTCTGGCGAGCGGGCTTCTGGACCTCATGGGCGTGCACCCGGTCCGTGAGAAGAAATCATGGCGCGATCCCTGGGCTGCGATGGATGCCCTGACCAGGGATCTCCCACAGCATCCCTATGCCGGATTGAAGAAGGAAGACATTCTATCGGCATTTGCCGAACTGCTTCCTTTTCTGGACGATGCAGGTCTCCCTTATCGTCGACGTGTGGAGCAAAATTCCGGGATGGTGACACCCCTGGGAACGGTAAAGAACACCTATTGCGTACCGGAAACCATGTGGAACGGGGTCCTGGGCCTGGAAAAACGGTCCAAAGGCCTAATCGTCGATTTCTGGGGGCTCAAGGATTTCAGCGCCCGCCGCATTGTGGCCACATTGCAGGACAAGTGGCGGGAGCTGAGGGCCGCTCGTGTCTGCCTCCCGGGGAACGAGGAGGGAAAGGAGTTCTTTGCCGGTGAAATTACAGCAAGAATCCTTGAGGCACCGAAATCCAGGAACATGTTCGTTCGGAGCCTTCGACCTCATATCCGGGATGCACGAGTGGTGGGTCTGCCTCCCATTCTGGGGGTGCTCCATGCTCGCGAAATGATATCGGAACTGGAAAAGGAAATGGGCGTTTCCTTGTTTGAAATCCCCTCCATTCCTCCGTCCGTTCCCGGACTGCGCCTCAGAGAGGCTTTCGAAACGGGCCTTCGGTCCAGGGGAATTCACCAATTGTACCAGGAGCAGGTGGTGACGGTCGGCCGCAGCGGAAAAGGTGACTTTCTGCTGCATCTGGATACAAAAGGCACCCCGACGGTTGTCCAGAGCCGGGGAGTTATTCTGGCCGCCGGTCGGTTTATGGGAGGCGGCCTTTTCGCCGGCAGGAAGGGAATCAGGGAGCCCCTGTTTGATCTGCCCGTATTCCAACCCGTGGACAGGAACGCCTGGCACCGGCAGGACCTCTTCGACCTCCGGGGGCACCCGATCAACCAGGCCGGCCTGACGACGGATGAGTTGCTGCGTCCCCTGGACGGCTCAGGTCATCCCGCTTTTGAGACCCTTTTTGCTGCAGGTTCCATCCTGGCTCATCAGGACTGGATGCGGATGAAATGCGGCTCCGGCCTCGCCGTCGCCACTGCCTACGCTGCAGTGAAAGCCTTTTGCGATATGGTGCACAAGCCGTAATCGAGCACCCGACTTGAATACCATGCCGTCATACTCCCCTCATAATCGGCAGTGGATCTCCTCCCGCAGAGCGGGAGGCATCAGGTGCTTCTCGCAGCACGCTTTTCTGGACCCAGAATCTTTACTCTTTGCGGGTCACAGTACCATTAGGCGACCCTTTTCGAACGCACTCCTTTGAGGCATCCCTGTGTAAACCTGATCTCAGGCAGGGGTTAGCCGTTCGATGAGGATTTCGCGATTCCGGTTGTCATGGAATATCTTGCAGAGCCCTATTCTTATGATTATGATAAGATGAAAAAGGCGGGGCTTTCCCGTTTATTTGCTTGTGCACGATGCTCCCGACGGCCTGCACGAGTGGTAACAGCGGATGTCTATTGGCGGTGATCTGTGGACGTGAATTGGAGGCTTGATGCGCAGGCTGTGCAGATGGATGTTCCTGGTGGTTCTGTTGGCCGCCGCGCCGGCCTACGGTGCATCGGTCAAGGTAGAGATCAAGGGTGTATCGGACAAATCCAAGGCCAATGTACTGGCTGTGCTGGCCATCGCCCAAGCCCAGGGACAGGAAAATCTCACGGCGGCCCGCATCCGCTATCTCGATGCCCAGGCGCCGGACCAGATCCGTCGGGCGCTCGAACCATTCGGCTATTACCGCGCCCAGGTAGAGACGGACCTCAAACCCGGTCCGCAGGAATGGGTGGCCACTTACCACATCCGGCCCGGTGCGCCCATACCCGTCACCGCGGTGACCCTGCAGCTCACCGGCCCCGGGCACAGCAACCCGACCCTCGATCAGGCCGTCAAGAACTTTCCAATCCACAAGGGTGATCCGCTGGATCAGCCCCGATACGAACAGGCAAAAGGCGAGCTCCGGCAACAGGCACTGGCCCTGGGGTATCTGGATGCCCAATACTCGGACCATCGATTGCGGTTGAACCTGGAGACCTACCAGGCCGAGGTGGCGCTGACGCTGGCGACCGGTCCTCGCTACCGGTTCGGGCCGGTCAGCTTTTCCGGTTCTGATCTGAGCCCCCAGTTTCTTCACAAATACGTGCCGTTCGCTCCGGGCGACTATTACTCCAGGGCCCAGCTGCTTGCCCTGCAGCAGGCCCTGCAGAACAGCGAGTATTTCAAACGGGTGGACATCGAGCCCCGGCGTGACAAGACCGTGGGCAAGGAAGTCCCCATCGATGTCAAGCTGGAACCGAGCAAACCCCAGAAGTACAGTGCCGGTGTGGGCTACGGAACGGACACCGGCCCACGCGGCAGCGTCGGCTGGGAATACCGGCGTATCAACCGCTTCGGACAAAAGATGAAGGCCCAGTACCGCCTGTCACGTATCTACCAGGAACTCGGCGTGGACTACATCATCCCGACGTCCCATCCAGCCACCGATCGGATGGACATCACTGCCACCGTGCACAACGAGACAGTCAACAATCAGGTGAGCAGGACTCGGTTGATCGGCGTGAGCAGGCTGACAACCCAAGGAACCATCCAGCGTACCCTGTCTTTGAACTACCAGAACGAGGACTTCACCGTAGGAGAAACCTCGGGAGTGAGTTCCCTGCTCATTCCCGGCGCCAACTGGACGAGAATCGATGCGGACAATCGTATCTACACCCATCGCGGAAGCCGGGTCACCCTGGATCTGCGCGGCGCTATGAAGGGACTGGCCTCGGATACCAGCCTTGTGCGCGGCGATCTCAGTGCGAAGATCATCCGCTCGATCGGAACTGAAAACCGTCTCATCGCCCGGGGCGAGTTCGGTGCGGTTCATGTCTCTCAGCTTTCCTCGCTGCCTACCTCCCTGCGCTTCTTCGCCGGCGGAGATACCAGCGTGCGAGGGTACGCCTACAACGACCTGGGCCCCACCGACGCCTCCGGTGCCGTCGTGGGCGGACAGTATTTGTTGGTCGGCAGTTTGGAATACGAGCGCACTATCGTTGGAAAGTGGGGCGCGGCCGTGTTCTACGACGTCGGCAACGCCTTCGACACGTTCACCCCTCATTTATACCGCGGTGCCGGCGTCGGCTTGCGCTGGCGCTCGCCGGTGGGCATGGTGCGGGTGGACGTGGCGACGGCGCTGAGCAGGCCAGGTCATCCCCTGCGGCTTCATATCAGCATCGGTCCAGACCTATGAAGAAACGTATCCTCTGGCTGATCGGCGTTCCCGCTGCCCTGCTGCTTCTTCTGGCAGCAGGCGGCTGGGTGCTGCTGGGTACCCAGGCGGGCTTGCGCTGGAGCCTGATGCTGGTTGCGCACCAGATGTCCGGAACGCTGCACATCGCCCGCGCGGAGGGTCGGCTGGCGGGGTCTTTGACGCTGTATGGAGTGGACTACCATCATGACGGCACTGCGCTGATGCTCCACAAGGTGCGTCTGGACTGGTCGCCCCTGGCCCTGACAGGAGGCACCCTGCGTATCGATTTACTGCACGTGAACGGCGGCCAACTCACCCTGGCGGCCCCTGCGGCGTCTTCGTCCACGGCCTCTCCTGCGCCTCTAACGGCTCCTCCTTTCGCCATGCAATTGGTGGACGGGCGCCTGCAGAATGTCAGCTTGGTGCGCCCGGGCTCCAAACCCATTGACATCAGGCAGCTGGATTTGAAAGGCACTCTGGGCGGGGACCATCTCAACATCGGTATCCTGGCAGTCACCCTCCCGAATGCCTCCGCCCATCTGAGCGGTACGGTGGGTCTGGCGCCGGAGGTGCAGACCTCCTTGGATTTTGCCTGGCATGCCGAACCGGCGGGAATGCCGCCAGCGTCCGGCAAGGGGACCGTGAAGGGCAACTGGAGCCTGCTCAATATCGATCAGGAACTGGCCCAACCTACCCCGGTTCATCTCAAAGTGAAGATCGAAGAACCGCTGAAAGCACCGCACTGGCAGCTCGCACTCATTGCCCCGCCGTTCCGGCTCCAAAAGATCGCCCCCGCTTGGGGACCCGGCACGCTGGCAGCCAAGCTGCACGGACAAGGTACGCTCACTGGGTGTGCCATTGACGGCACCCTGTCCACCGACGCCGGAGCGCAAAAGCCCTATCCTTTGACACTCTCCGCAGAACTGTCCCGCCAACCCGCAGGAATCATCAATATCACCCGGCTGGCAGTCAGCCTCCCCGAGCAGGGAGCAGCGCTGAACGTGACCGGCGAACTGACGGAGGCTGACCGCGGCTTTGATCTCCACGCCAGCTGGCAGCAGGTGGCCTGGCCGCTACACGGCACGCCGGCGTTTGCCAGCGCTGAAGGCCGGGCGGACCTGAAAGGCACGCCGACCGGCTACCGGGTAGTTGCCGATACGGCTCTGGGCGGCAAAGGCATACCGGGGGGAAAATGGCAGATCCAGGGTCTGGGCGATGAAAAGCACTTGAAGATCGAGAGACTGCACGCGGATCTGCTCAACGGAAGCCTCGACAGTTCCGGCATGCTCGCGTGGGAGCCCAAGCTCACCTGGAGCCTGGACGTCACCGCCAGGGACATGGATCCGGCCGTTCAGTGGCCCGACTGGCCGGGACGGGTGACTGCACACATCGAGACCAGGGGGCGTATCGAACCCGACGGTCCTCATGGCGAAGTGGTGCTTTCGGGGCTGGGCGGCAGGCTGCGAGGATATTCCTTTGCCGGAGCACAAGGCCCCTATCCGTTGACACTCTCTGCAGAGCTGTCCCGCCAACCCGCAGGAATCATCAATATCACCCGGCTGGCAGTCAGCCTCCCCGAGCAGGGAGCAGCGCTGAACGTGACCGGCCGGCTGACGGAGGCTGACCGCGGTTTTGATCTCCACGTCAGCTGGCAGAAGGCAGGTTGGCCTTCATACGGCACCCCGGCGTTTGCCAGCGCCACGGGCCGTGCGGATCTGAAAGGCACGCCGGCCGGCTACCAACTGGGTGTGGATGCACGCTTGAGCGGCAAAGGCATACCGGCCGGACAGTGGAAGATCCAGGGCCAAGGCGATGAAAAGCACTTGAAGATCGAGAGACTGCACGGGAATCTGCTCAAAGGGAGCCTTGACGGCACCGGCATGCTCGGCTGGAAACCCAAGCTCACCTGGAGCCTGGACGTCACCGCCAGGGATATGGACCCGGCCGCCCAGTGGCCGGGCTGGCCGGGACGGGTGGCGGCGCATCTCAAGACCAGCGGGCGTATCGAGCCGGACGGTCCTCATGGCGAAGTTGCACTTTCAAGCCTCGGCGGCAAACTGCGAGGGTACGCGCTGAAAGGAGGGGCCGAAATCCAGGCGGCCGGAAAGGCGGTGGACGTGCGGCACCTGCAGCTCGAATCGGGCAAGGCCCGGCTCAACGCCCGGGGAAAGGTAGGCCGCCAGGTGAGTCTGAACTGGAGCATGGACGCACCTCAACTGGACATGCTCATTCCCAGCTGGCAGGGGAGCTTGTCCGGAAGCGGGACGGTGACCGGGCCACGCAGCGCGCCGCGCTTCACGGCGAAGCTCAGCGGCGCACATATCGCAGGAGGGCCGCTGCGCCTGGAAGAGGCCAGAGCAGACATCGACGCAGGTTTCGACCCCACCCAACATGGTGCCATCTTGGTACAGGCCGGTGGACTGAAAATATCCGGACGCCGATTTGACGCGGCAGTCCTCAAGGCCGATGGGAACAACAGCACGCAGCAACTCAGCCTGACCACTCATGGCCCCGACGGTCTGCTGGAGATCGGTGTGGACGGGCACCTGGCAAACGAGAGCTGGGCAGGCAGGCTGAGCCGGGCCCGTGTGCGCCTGACAGGAATCGGTGAGTGGACCCTGGTGAAGCCGGTGGTTCTGCATGTCGACGCCCAGCACCGCAGCGTGAAAGATGCCTGCTGGCAAAGCGGTCCGGGCCGGTTCTGCTTCGACGTCGACCAGGCTGTAGGGCGCCGATGGACCGCCAAGGTGGTAGCACATGCCCTGCCTTTGGCCGACCTGGCCGGAATCCTGCCGTCGGATATTCATGTCAATGGTGATGCCGGTTTCCAACTCCAAGCCGCACAAACAGAGGGCAAGCCTCCGCAGGCCCTCGCGACGCTGTCGCTGTCGCCCGGCAGGCTGCGCTACCGGGCTTCGGACGGCAAGGAGGTTGCGGTTGGCTACGGAGGCGGCAAACTGGAGGCCCGGCTCGACGACAAGGGCCTGGATGTCACCGGCGCTGTCGAGCTTGGAGGCTCCGACCGCATCCATGTGGACCTGCATGCGCCCGGCTTCGCCGCCGGCGAGCCGACGCTGCGCCGGCAGCCCATTCAGGGAAGCGTTCATGCCCACTTTGACAAGCTCGGCTTGTTGGCAAACCTGACTGCAGGCATCGCCGAGCCCGCCGGTGCCATCGATGTGAACCTGAAGCTGAACGGCACGCTGGCCAAACCGCAGATGCAGGGCAGCGCCGAACTCGAAAACGGGGCCTTCGACGTCCTGCCGATGGGGGTGAAAGTCCGCCAGGTTTCCCTGACGGCTGCTGTGGATCGCGACGGCAAGCTGCAATTTCACGGGCAAGCCCGTTCAGGGAAAGGCACAGTGAAGATCAATGGCACCGGCAACATAGGCAGCGTCGATAGCTGGCAGAGCGAACTCCACCTGGAAGGAAAGGATTTCGAGGCAGCCAACACGAGCGACGCCCACGTGTGGGTCTCTCCCAATCTGACGCTGAGCGCGCGACCCGGGCACATAGACGTGCAGGGTGAGGTACGAGTGCCCGAAGCCCAGATCCATCCCAAACAAATGGCCGCCGGCACCGTGCGTGTGTCTCCTGATGTGGTGATCGTAAGCGGTGGCAAACCCGAAAAAGCCGCCCCTGTCTGGCAGGTATCGACGCGGGTTCGACTGATTCTCGGCGACAAGGTCCATTTCAAGGGCTTCGGGCTTACCGGCCTGCTGACCGGCGACCTGCAGGTGATCGACCGACCCGGCACATTGACCACCGGCCGAGGGCAAGTGTCAATTAAAAGCGGAACCTACCGCGCCTACGGCCAGGACCTGACCATCGAACGCGGACAGTTCCTGTTCGCGGGCGGTCCGATCGACGACCCCGGGATCGACGCACGAGCGGTACGCCGGATTGGTTCGACAACCAGCGCAGGCGGCGTGATAACCGTCGGAGTACAGGTTGCCGGCACCGCGAAAAACCCTCAGCTGACGCTGTTTTCCACGCCGGTCATGTCCCAGTCGGAAACGCTCTCCTACCTGTTCACCGGCCATGGTCTGAGCAGCACGTCCACATCAGAGGGACAGTTGCTGATGGCTGCGGCGTCTTCCCTCGGGATCAAAGGCGGCAACCTCCTGGCCGACACTATCGGCCGGCTTTTCGGCTTGGAGGAGGCCAGCATTGAGTCCGGCGCCACCCTCCAGCAGTCCTCGCTCGTGCTCGGCAAATACCTGCTGCCCGATCTTTACGTGAGCTACAGCGTGGGCTTTGCAGAGACCGTCAATGAACTGCGTATCCGCTATCAGTTCGCGAAGCACTGGGCGCTCCAAACCGAATCCGGCCTGGAGAGAGGGGCTGATCTGCTGTTTACCCTGGAACGATGACTCTCATTGGGAAAAGGACCGCCCCCGTCAAAGATCCGGCAAAGTCGCAATCATAATTGTTGTCTCACGGTCGAATACCATAACCTTTTACCGGTGCGCGTCCTAAGCCTCCCGTGATCATGTTCGCGGCGGGGGATTCATAAGTCTCCCGGTCCTTGACAAGCCCACGGGTGAGCCACCGCGTTTTATGGGGAGTAAGGACGGCGTAAAAGCCGATCCAGGACAGGCCGAATACCCAGAAACAGCTGTAAGCCGCCGCCCAGACCGCATTCCCGCTCCGGTACCGGATCACATAGAAAAGACCCGGGGTCACGGATGCGATCACAGCGCCGATCATGAGATTTACCCCAAACACTACCGGCATGGATACGAAGTGTACCGCCATAAAGATCAGCATGATCTGTCCCACGGTCATGTTTCGCCATCCGAGCAGGAGATTGATCCGCGCCCCCATGGCAGGGGTCTCACGGAACCTGCGAAATGCGAACCTCGACATGACAATCGTTTCTCGCACATTGCTCCTCGCCCAGCGGAGAAACATCCGACACAGGTTTGCATATTTCGTGGGCACCTTGGTGAACACCATCGCATCGCGCTGATAGTGCACGTGATAGCCGCTCTTCAGGACCAGATTGGTCATCGCCCGATCCTCGCCGATGTTGGCAAGCCGGCCGCAGAATCTCTGGTTCAGCCACTGGGGTAATACATTGAGGACAATATCCCTGCGATACGCCGACAGGGCCCCCGGCGTGCAGAGCACCGAATTCACCGCACTCTGGCTGGCACGAAGAAAGTCGAAGCTGTACGCGAAACTGACTTCGAGCATTCGAGGAATCAGACCCTCGTTCCGATTCAGCACCCGGACGTTTCCGGCGACCGCTCCCACACGCGGGTCGCGAACCAGAGGACTTACCAACCTCCGGATGGTTTGGGGTTCAACCAGCGAATCGCTGTCGA
>Ga0315535_1000473_pt1 | contig 28302 bp, 21 predicted proteins | sample SalMarSW160220MG_2_FD_203092 | JGI IMG/M metagenome (GOLD analysis project Ga0315535, IMG submission 203092) | Salt marsh sediment microbial communities from the Plum Island Ecosystem LTER, Massachusetts, United States - Salt Marsh Sediment SW1602-20 ... | reverse complement strand
TATGTTAAAAACGAACTTAACACACGTACTTTCAGAGAAAGAACACACCGAATTATTAAATGATAATGAAAATGTGATGATCTGCTGCGGCAGAATGGGACCTATGTGCATCCCGGTTTATGACTCCATGGAAGAGTTAGAGAATGAATATAAGCATGTAAAATTTGCGGATATGGCATTTGATTCGCCCGATGCCAAAGTTATTAGAAATTTACCTGAATGCAGGAGCTTCGCTGGTCTTCCTTTTGTAGTTTATTACAAAAATGGAAAAGTTGTTGAAGCCACAAGTAGCATTCAATCAAGAGAGCAAATAACTAAAATTCTGGATACAAATTTTTCCGATACAGAAGTTAAAGCCAAAGCATCCTGATTTATTATATGTCATAAAGAACCCGCCCTTAAACGAGCGGGTCTTAATAACGATATAAAATGGTCCTAATTTTTACAAATTTAAAATTTTACTATTAAGAATATTTATGGATAATCATTTTGATGTAATTGTAATTGGGGGAGGCGCCGCAGGTTTAACTGCAGGGATTTATTTATCACGTGCTAAACTTAATACGTTAATACTTAATGAAGGTGCTGTCGGCGGACAAATGGTATTAACGCACGAAATTGCAAATTATCCTGGTATAGAAAAAATCAGCGGATATGAACTCGCACGCAATATGAAATCGCAGGCACAGAAATTTGGATGCAGGATAAAATCAAATATTAAAATTACCTCACTGGATCTGAAAGAGGAAATCAAAAAAGTTACCGTAAATCACAATGATGTATTTACATCAAATGCCGTTATTATTGCAACAGGCGGCAAATCCAGGATGGTTGGCGCAAAAGGTGAAAAAGAATTTAAGGGGAAAGGAATTTCTTACTGTGCGACCTGTGATGGTGATTTTTTTCAGGATAAAGAGATTATTGTCGTAGGTGGTGGAAACTCTGCGCTGGAAGAGGCTGTTTCTCTGACAAAGTATGCCTCGAAAGTAACAGTCCTTCATCAATTCGATCACTTCCAGGCGTTCGAATATTATGTAAATGAAGCTAAAAATAACAGCAAAATAGATTTCATAATGGAATCTAAAATAATCGAGTTTATTGGTGATGAGAAGCTTTCTTATGTTAAGATTCAAAATCAGCGAACTAAGGAAGTTTCTGAAATGAAAATCGATGGTGTGTTTATATTTATAGGTTATGTGCCAAATACAGAAAGCCTTGAAGGGATCATTGAACTGAATGAATCGAAGGAAATTATTGTCGATAAAAATCTGATGACCAATTTACAGGGTGTTTATGCAGCGGGAGATTCTATTCAAAAAAGATATAGGCAGGTAACAACTGCCGTTGGAGATGGAACTATAGCTGCCCTTGGAGCTGCAGAATACATTAATAATATGAAAAAAATTAATGAGGTAGCCGTTTCAATATAGAAGTTTCTTTATAAATTTTTAACTAGAACCGGCTTTTAAAACCTAACCATTAAGGTAATTTTTCAGAACACTTTTTTGTTTTACCCCCAACAACACCTGACTTATTGTTCCATTTTTAACTATCATTGTCGTTGGAGTTGCTTTTATCCCGAATATTTTTGCAGTGTCCATATCTTTTGAAATATCCACATCAAAAATATTTCTGTTCGATGATTGTAATTCTTTAATTATCGGCGTCTGTGCTTTGCATGCATGGCAGGTCGGACTAAAGAAGTAAACGAGTCCTTTTGAACCATCTTTCTCAAGTCCTTTCAGTTGCCCTTGAAGTCCTTTTAATTTTTTCCCTTTGGATTTTTTGGCGGCAAATACCATTAATAATTGAAGCGCTAATATCAAAATGACTACAGCAAGTATTATATAAACGATTGTCATCATAGTAATATTTTATTCCTTTTTATCAGATGTACTAATATTTAATCGTAAATAACAAGGACAGAAACTTGATATACTGGTAAATAAAAGCACTAGAGCAGCAATCCCGAGTAAAATGGCTGCCTGTCCCTGGATCACATTAGTAAAGTAAAGTATCAATATTATTATAGCTGAACTTCCCCTAATTATGCGGTCAATATTTCCAACATTTCTTTTCATTGAAACTCATCATTATTTGTAAAAATTGGATTCAAAACCACGAAAAAAGATTCAATCGATGAAACCTGAAAGGACAAGTTAGCTATATACTTTCCTACAGCGAAAAAACCTTGTTTCTGTAGGTTTACAGTTATGTACTTGGATGGCTTTATAGAAGGAATTAAATGCGTTCCTGCTTTATATCAATTGCCTAAATCATCTGCGAAATAATAAAACGATTGTTAACCATAGGGAAAGTTTACTTCATCAATAAAATCTGAATTTAAAGTCAAGATTTATCAAGATGAGACACAGCGTAATGCCAAAAACATCAATTATTGCTCAAACTAAAAGCATTTTTATGGAACGATAATTGTTTTATTGCCTCGAAAGAGTTGAATATATTATTCAGCTTCCGGTTAAACAGGTAGGATTAAAATATTGTTGAATTAGCATAATAAGCTGATAACTAGTTCCGGTATTCGCTAAATAAATTTATTATTAATAAATCTCCAGAGGGCAAAATGGAAGATTTCAAAGGATTTCTTATGGGTGATATAGTTATAGAAAAAGTAGACATTACACGTGCTACTTATAAAGAAGCCGGGGAACTGAAAAAAATCCTGAAGGAAGACATTAAAAAAGGCTTCAAAAAAATAATAGTTGATTTAAGTATGTGCGAATTTATGGATTCAACATTTATTGGTGTCCTTGTATTAACCTTGAAAGAAATTGGAGAAGTAGGTGGGGAATTAAGGCTGGTACGTCCACCATCATTGGCTCATACAGTGTTGGCCGGAACTCGGACTTTAGAGCTTTTTAATATTTTGGATACAGTTGAGCAGGCCATAAAGAGCATTCAATATATGAATAAGGTACATGACCGTCTGGAAAAATTAGAAACCACAATTTAAATTTAGAGCAGCCCCGAGTATTAAATTGCTTCGGGGCTTACTTATAAATATATCAATAATCAGAGCTACAAAAGAATCAACTTTTTTCTGAACCAAAGCATCAGTTCTAATTTAATGACAAAAAGTCCAGCTTTGGAACTCCCCTAATTCCTTGCGGAAATTCTATAACCTTATGAAAATCCTTCTGCTTCCTAATTTCAGCACACCTCTGAATCATTCCTTCTTATCCTTTAAAAGATCATATTTCCATAATTTTTATCAAGATATTTTTTTACTTCTGGAATGTCTTCTTTCGATGTAAGGTCAATTACGTGTTCAGATAACGGATAACAGAAAAGACTTTTAAGTTTTTCTTTTACCATCATACTAATAGCAACCGGTAATTCTTTTTCTTTTCTAACTGGATTCAGTGGGGTTTTTTCAAGAAAAGGTAATATAAAATCATAGTGGAGACTAAAAATATTCATACTAACACCTATAATACCATTACTATCTTTTGCTTTCTCCAGATCTTTATAGGTAGGTTTCTCAATAATATCAATCAAGTACCCTTCACTGTCTTTTACCGTTACCCCAAATTTCATAATCTTGGATGTTTCAAATTCCAGGGCATTGCGGTTGTAGTCAATCATTGAATTTGGATGCTCATCATTAAGCATTATCTTAAATGCTTTTTGAGAATATAGATTATCAGAGTTGCAAACCGTAAACCTACCTCCCATCCATTCTTTTTTAACGCTTAAGGCTTGCTGCAAAGCATCTGCCGTTCCGAGAGGCTTTGTTCTGTTATCAGGGATCTTTTGTATTGCATAACTTATGTTCAATCCTTCAAATTCATTGTCATTTGCTTTCTCACCATAATAATTTCTTATACTATTGTCTTTTTCACTAATAACTATCACTATTTCTCTGTACCCGGCCTCCCGCGCATTATAAAGTAAATAATCGAGGAAAGGGCGTTCATTTTTCCCAACGCTCAACATCGATTTAGTTTTTATCTCACTTTGTTCTAATAGATATTCATCAATGTTCAGATCCATTTTAGACGGTTTTTTCATTCTTGAAGAAACACCACCGGCTAATATTACCAATCTCCCGGTATTCATTTTGTCCTGACTCCCGAATCGATTTTAATTATATAACTTTCGCCGCCTGCTCTTTCAATTGCTCTGCTGACTTCTTCATAATATTCAGGAGCATATGCAAACATACATCCACCGCCACCTGATCCATTAATCTTCGCACCCAAAGCTCCTGCATTCAATGCCGCATCAATCATTTTATCAATTTTAAAAGTTGAAATATTCAACGATTCTCTTAATATATCCTGATGTTGATTGATTAAAATACCTAATTTATTTAGATCAACATTCGAAGCTTCAAGAAGTTTTTTTGCCTCTCCGGTAATGTCACGATTTTTTATGGTTGCAGCTATTAATTCCTTTTGATCATTATTCAGCTCCTGAGAGTATTTTTCTATATCTTCTATTTTGCATTTCTGTAAGGAAAAATCGGAATATTTCTTACCTAAATTCTTAACAATATCCAACACCTGAAATTTTACTCTTTTTAATATTGTTTTAGTGTCTTTTGGCTCACCTGAGTTACCGAGCACAAAAACGCCGGGCAAAGGTTTTATCTTTTGAACCTTAATTGAGGGAAAAGATTCAAGATAAATTACTCCGCCAAGAGCCGCTGAATAGTGGTCCATCATCCCGCCCGGCTCCGAAAATTCCAGAACTTCAGCTTTATAAGCCAGCTCTGCAATTTCCTTATCAGTTAGATTTTTATTTTGATCACTAGCTTTAACAAGAAAATTAATCCAGCTTACTACAAGTGCGGAAGAGCTCGATGCTCCGGCATTTATCGGAATTGTACCCTTTACACTGCAATTTATTCCTTTTGAAAAAGTAAATCCGTTACGCTGCAAAATTTTTATACAGCTCTTAAAATAGTCTCTTTCTTTTTCATACCTGATTTCGTCATTCATACTAAAACTTTCTTCAGAATTTATATCAGGCAAGTTGATATTGATAGATCTCTCATTAGTAAGCTCCCCATCAACTGAAATTCTCAGAGAAATTCCAGCTGCTATTACCGGTAAGCCCAGATAATCCTGGTGTTCACCAAAGAGACAAATTCTGCCGGGTGCAGAACTTATGATTTTAGTTCTGTTCATTAATAGGAATAAATTAGTTAGTGTAAGTACGCATTAAGCCGCCCGCGAAGTAAATTATCATTCCGGTCACGCTAATAATACTGGCGGCTTCAATTCCCTCACTGCCAGCAAATACTCCAGCAAGAAAAATTAATAGCCCCGCAAATAATATCCCGAGACTAAATTTGCCGGCAAAAGTTTTGGGAATAATATTATAAATGTTATTTTCTTTTGCTTCTTCGTCGCTCGTTTTCCTGGCCATCCAAATTTGATCAAGACTAAAGCTTTGTTCGTCTTTAGTAATCATGCTAATAATTGGAGTGACAATGAGAGCAGTGCCCGCAGAAATAAAAGTAGTAATATTAAAATTTAAAGCGAAAAAATACTGCCCTATAATACCGGCAATTGCCCCGCAAATATAACCAGCAATTGCTCCCTGCCAGTTTACTCTTTTCCATAATAATCCATATACAACTGCAATAATGAAAAGCGGCATATCCATAATAGCTATCACTGTTAGATAGGCATTTACAGCCCCGCCAAGGATAGGAACAAGATAAACGAATAGCATCATGATTATTCCTGTTAGAATTGTAACTATTCGCGCAACAAATATTAAATCTTTCTGGCTCGCCTTACGTTTAAGAATATTCTCATAAATATCGCTCGTAAAAATGGTTGCCACACCATTTAGATTTCCTGAAATTGTTGAAAGCTGAGAGGATAATAAACCCACAACTATAAATCCCAATAAAACATTAGGTATAAGCTTTGCAATTAATAGGGGCACTGCAGTATCTTGATTTGCTAACGCCGGGAAAATAACTCGTGCGGCCAAACCCGGTAAATTCCATAAAAGGGCAAATGGCGTAGTAATTATTCCGGCTAGAACCAGTCCTTTTGCGACTGATCTTGTACTGTCTGCCGCGAAAGCTCTTTGTAATAATCCTTGATCAACACATGCCCATTCAATTCCGAGAAGAAATATTGCGAGGATAAATTTCCAGTCGTAAGTTCCTGACTGCTTAACCAATGTTAGTGCTCCCTCCGGCAGTTTTGCGACCATACCAGGCCACCATCCAATATAGCTCATAGCAAGTGGGAGAAGTATCAATGCACCACCCAGCATCAGCACAAATTGAACAACATCCGTAAAAGCAACTGACCACATCCCCCCCAGCATTGTATAAATAATCACAACTACTGAAAAAATTAATACCCATGCAGTAAATGAATGAAGGCCTGTTATGATCTGTGCAGCAATCACAGCAGTGTAAAGAACTACCCCCAACCAAAAAGCCAAACGAAACATCCAGATAAATGCTACAAAAGTTCTTACTCCTTTGCTATAACGAAGCTGCAGGAATTCCGGGATCGTTCTTATTCTAAGCCTTCTGAAAATAGGTATTACGAATAACCCGGAAATTACCAGAGCCATATCGCCTGTCCATGTTTGCCAAACAATAGGAATTCCCTCCTTGTAAGCAATCCCAGCCTGCCCAATAAAACTGTACATATTTATATTAGTTGCGGCTATAACGGCGGCGAGAATAAACGGAGATAAATTTCTTCCTGCAAGATAGAAATCGTCAGCATTTCCAATCCATTTGTAAAAAACAGAGCCAACGAAAAACATAGCAACAAGAAAAACAAGGACAATCAAATAATCAGCAAAATTCAAACCTAAATTCCTCTTGAATTAACTTTTATTGTTATTTTTCATCTCACTATGTTTCTTCTGCAGCAGCTTTTTAAATTCCCTCACCGGGACTAAAATCCAGAGAATTAAAATTATAAAGCCGATCAGCCAAATCCCCCATGTTCTCCAGTCTATGTACATATTTCGCTCTTACTTGATTTCATAATTATTAACAGGGATTATCTCTTTCTGAATATCTGTCGGATAAGGTTTCGCCGGTAATATTTCTTCTTCCTGCATCTCTTTATTGCTGATCTCCTTTGTAATAAGTTTATTATCAGTCAAAACATACGTGCCGATTTTCCCTTTGATCTTAAATCCAAAATTAAAGTGGCATTCGACAGTATTTTCACCAGGGACTAAATCAGAAATTACCCAGAACCATTTGCCGTTTTCCTGCTCTACCCTAAAATCTTTTTTCTCACCATTTATTTTTATTTCGAATTCAGGCTTAACTTTCTTCTCTGTTTTTTTATCGGGAAAGATCAAATAAGCAAACTTTGTGTTTACATAATTTGATGGCACATAAACTTTCGATTTAAGTGAAAATGAATCACCATTATTATGCAGATTATTTTCAGTTGTTTTAATTTTATGCTTTGAATCAGGCGTATAGACATAAAGACTTTTGCCTTCTATTGAATATTTAATCCCTTTAGGGATATTGTTATCCAGTTTATCTTCCGGAATTAGTTCTGCAGTTAATACTTCATATCCGTCGAGATTTATGTTCAAATTACCATTCAATATTATTGGAGTCTTTAAAATCATATTGTACGGATATATAATTTTGACAAAATATTTTTTATCTGGATCCATATCCCCAAGATCCGCAGTGAGTTTTATTTTTACATCTTTCCCGGAAACATCTGGATTTCTTAATAATAATATCCCCTTATCCTTTGTTAAATGAATATAACCGTAAGTTTCCCTTTTTAATGGGTTACCCAGAATCATTTTAGTTTTTTCAAGAGTTATATTATTTGCCTTGGCCCATTTAACAGAAGATGCAATTGCTCTCCATTCTCCATCTGATAGCAGATCAGGTGAGATATAAAGTTCCCACATCATCACTCCTCTGCCAAAATACATCATAACTTCATTGCTGAAAGAATCAAGAGATTCATTTTTTCCTCCCAGAAAATTCAGCCTGCCTTTTATAATACCGTGAGTCATTAAACTTGAAATCGGAAAAAGCAAATGCTGCCCTTGATAATCATCCCACAAGACGGCATCGCGGTATGTAATCGATTTATCACGGTCATTAATCGAAGGAACATCTTCAGAATAAGCATAATCTTCTCCCTGCATCCAGATACAATCAGCATATTTAAGCCACCAGGGCGAAAGCCAGGTCCCGGTAGTTACATTCAGGTAAATTTTGGGATTGACTTTTCTTACTGCCTCCATCATTTCAATGTAAGTTGAAAGAAGATCCTCCCTGGAATAAATTCCTACACGATGTCCGTGATCAGGTTCGTTGCAGCTTAAAAGGAAACCATCCCATTTGAAGTAACCGATATTGTATTCTCTTGTATACTCTGTCATTATTTTTTTGTAAGCAGCTTTATAGTGTGTCCCTGCAAAACAGAGAAAGTCTCCTGTTTTTTCATAACCGTGCTTATACCCCCAATTAACCCTAACGCTTCTCTTGGAATATCCGCATAAAGGGGATGCCCATATACCAAAAGAGGTTCCCATCTCTTTAAGGGATTTCAAAAAAGGTGTGAAACCGTTTGGAAATCTAGTCGAATCAATACCCCAAAGACTTTCATAATTATCCCATCCATCATCCAGAACAAATGCATCTAGTGCAATTCCATATCTATCGTACATATATTTTTTAAAAGTGGAAATTCTGCTAAGCACGTGCTCTTCATTCATTATGCTTGCCGTGTCTTTCACAATTGCAGGATTTCTGAAGTCATACCATGAGTTATACAAAAGATAAGGACGTGTTCCTGCAACTTTTATTCCTTCAACATAATTCATAAAAGTCTCTTCAATTTTTATCTTGGAAGGTGCAACGCCAAGAACTGAGGTATGAGTTATATAAGGACTCTTTTCAATCTTATAGCCTACCAGGTAGCCAGTCTTCGCTTCGTTTCCGTTTATTTCATTTTCAACACTCGGATATTCAACTGCAAAGAAAATATCATTATTTAAAACAGGCTGTCCGAATTGGCCATGAGAAAATTTCACAATATCAAATCTCATTGACTCAAGGTAAATTTTAGAAAGGAACTCTAAACCCTGAGCAGAATCGGCAACTTCAATCCATTTCCGCATATAATCATTATGAGGATATATCTCGTAGCAAACCTTCAAACGAAATTTCGTTATATCGTAATTGAAATTATATTTAAGTGTTAACTTTTTTCCGCCATTATTCAAATCTTCAGTTTTATACCCAGTATAATCAAAATCTTTGCTCGTAAGATCGACGGGATTTTCGCCATTCTGATCTTTACCATAGGCGGGGCCAATCCCTGTAAAAACAACCTGCAGCATAAACTCGTCCGACTTAACTTTATAATGTGTGCCTGATGATTTGTTAATAATTTCGGTTGTAGCGGCTTTATCTGAATTTATAGATATGATTCTTTCAAGAAATTTATTCCCGATCTTAATTTCGTTATTGCCTTTGGTAATGTATGCATTACTTTGAGCGAAGGTAAAACTTAATCCTATTGTTAGAATGATAATTATTTTTTTAAACATTTGATAACCCGGTTAGTTTTTAGTTTAACTGATATATTCTTTATTTTAATTCTGGAACTGCTGATAATGTTGCAGGTAGTGTTTTTATCATATCGAAAATAATAATCTTGTTTTTGCCTTTGTTCAGGTAAACTCCAGGTAGAAATAACCTTTGCTGAGGACCGATATTCCAGTAGCGTCCAAGATTATGCCCATTCACCCACACAACTCCTTTACCCCATTTACTCATATCAAGATATGTATCACCTGTTTCCTCAAGATCAAAATTTCCCTCAAAAAACACACCTGGTCTTGACTGACCGGAAACATTTTCATACTTCAGGTTTGTAAGATATCCTTCATCCATAGGAAGGTTGAAAACCTGCCAGTTCATTAGAGTCATGCTATTAAGAGTCACTCTGTCGGTTATTCCCTTCCTGTCAATCATATTGGGACCAAAATTTATTCTGCCCATTGCTTCAACCAGTATCTGTAGGTTTTGTGCCGGAGGATCTGTTTTAGGAATTTCTATTGCATTTATTTTTTTAGTCCGATCAAGTGTTCCGAGAAATTCCCCATCAACATAAACATTTCCATAATCGTGCAGATCAATTACCATCAGCTTTCCCGAGTGTCTTCCCAGAAGTTTAGTCTGGTATAAAATAAAACCATGATACTGATGGTAAGCTTCCATCGGTTTGGGTTGAACTGATTTAAGAGGTGCGGGTAAATTAGCGAATACAGAAGCACTCTTATCTATTTTAATTTCCGGAATTTGAATTACCGGCAGCGGTTTTGGAAGCTCAGGCAGTTTTTTATTTTTAGGTAGGTAGGAAGCAAATAGATATCTGATCGCGAAATATTTTTCTGTTGGTTGTCCCATTTCATTTATTGGGGCATCATAATCGTAACTGGTTATATGCGGCTGATAAACATCATAATAATTTGCTCCAGCCGTCCAGCCGAAATTCGTTCCTCCATGGATAACATAAATATTAAATGATTTTTTATTATCCATCAACCATTTAAGATCTTTTATTACATTTTCGGTTTTTGTTACTGCCCACTTTTCTCCCCAGTGGGTAAGCCAGCCGGGATAATATTCGCTACAAAAGACAGGAACACCAGGCTCAAATTTTTCCGCAACTTCAAATTCTTTTTCACTTGTAGCAGGATCCAATCCGATTACCGCCCCTTTAACAGTTCCCGCTTCCAGCATATAATCAGTGGCTCCATCTGCAGTATAAAATGGAATCGTAATTCCTGCACTTAGCCATAACTTCTTCAAGGTTTCAAGATATTCTTTATCGTTTCCATAACTGCCATATTCATTTTCTATTTGCAACATTAAGATTGGACCGCCGTTTGTGTTTTGCAAATCTTTTATTTGTTCTGCTATATTGATTATGTATTTCTTTACGGCCGCCATATACCTTTCGTCCATACACCTGATTTTAATGTCTGGTATGGCAAGCAGCCAGTCAGGCAACCCGCCAAAATCCCACTCTGCACATGTATAAGGACCGGGACGCAGCAATACAAACAAACCGGTTTTTTTTGCAAGCAATATAAATTTTCTCAGATCATTATTTCCGGTAAAGTTCCACTTATTTTCTTCAGGTTCGATCGCATTCCAGAAGACATAAACCGCTATGGTATTTAAGCCCATTGCTTTTGCTTTTAATAGTCTATCTCTCCAGTATTGATAAGGGATTCTCTGGAAATGCAATTCGCCCGACATAATTTGAAATGGCTTATTATCCAGCAAGAATCGGGTTCCCTGTATAGAAAATCTCTGGGGACGAATGTTAACTGAAGTTAATAAAAGAATGGTAATCAGAATAGAAATTCTTTTCATCATTTTCCCATAAAGTAAAATGATATTTATTTTTGTCTACCTAATATATGGATAATTAAAATTTTGCGGGAAATTTTTTATAATGACACTAAATGGATTTGGGGCAGTTTCAGTTTTCTGATTATCCGAATTTCAAAACTTCGCTCAGGCAGGCAAAATATCATGTTTGAGCGGATTTAAAACACTATCTGTATCGCATGCGGTGTATTTAAAAACCCTTTTTTGCGCATGATGCCTCTGGAATATTGAAAGCTTAAAGTATACAAATGAAATAACAAATAACTTTAAAATGAATGCCGGCACGTTTTCCATTACTCTCTGTTTTTTCATAAATAGGAACCATCTTTTAATAATTTTATTCCACGAATAAAATATCCTGTTAACATTTTTATAGGCAGAATATATTTCTGTTTCAGTTAAATAGTTATGCCTGAAAACTAGATGATCTCCTTCGTAGTGAGAGATGTCATAGTCAGTTATTCTGTTTTCTTTTATCATTTTATGATAAAGCGGTGTACCGTACAATGGAATGGCAATAGACGACAATATAACACAATTACCAACTTCATCAAGTGCCTTGGGTAATTGTTCATAATATTCTGCTGTATCTTCATCAAGAGCAAACATCAAACCCGTGAAGGTTAAAATCCCTCTTTTATGCAGTTTATCAAATTCATTTTTATATTCTTCAACTTTGTTTTGCTTTTTATCAACACTATTTAAGCTTTTAGTATTTAGTGATTCCATGCCTATGAAAGCCATTCTGCATCTTGCTTTTGCAAGCAAATCAACAAATTCCTGGTCACGCAAACACTCAATACTAAATTGAACCCCGACAGCCCAGAATTTTAGTTTAGCAATTTCTCGTAAAAGATCCTTTGCAAATTTCAAATTACCTCCAAGGTGATTGTCATGAATCATTGCAAACTTTCTCTTATGCCAGGGGAGATTTTGAGATCTTTTTAGATCGTTTATTACATCTTCAACCGGCCTTGTTCGGTAGGGTAGTTTCTTAATATTTAATTGACAATAAGTACAACTATGGGGACAACTTCTGGAAGCTTCTGTAACGATCGGAACAGTAAATTTTGATTCCACAAGATCATACCTTGGAACAGGAATATTTTCCAATGAAAGAGATGGATCAGCAAAATATCTTTTTTGTAATTTGTGATTTACCATGTCATAAACCATCTGCGGCCATACATTCTGGGCTTCGCCAATTAATATAGAATCAAAATGACCTTCAGCCTGTTCGGGAAAAGTTGAAATGAATTTTCCACCACCCACGACTACTTTACCCCTTATCCTGAACATTTCAGCTACCTGGTATGCATGAGGAGCAAGATAATCCATAAAGCTTATTGCTATAAAATCAGCGTTAGTGTTGTAATCAATCGGCCTTATCATTTCGTGTAAAACTTCAACATCCACTATATCGGGAGTCATCCCTGCAAGTAAAATTCCCGGCAAAGGCGGAGCTGGTGTTAAGGCATAGTATGGTTCTTCGTCAATTAGATTCTGAAATAATACTATAATAAGTAATTTTGGCTTTTGCTTTTGCTTTTTCATTTTTGTTTCCTCGCTTTTCATAATTTTATTTAGGCAGCAATAACATTTTCATATGAAAATTCATTTTTAACTGATGGATCTGACCAGACTTCTTCAATTATATCAACAAGTTTGTTAATATCCTCCTTCCTGTGCGTTGCCATTAAACTTACTCTGAATCTCTGTTGGGATATAGGTACTGCCGGATATTCTATTGAATTCATGAATATTCCCAGCTCGTAAAATCTATGAGCAGCTTTCCGGATATTCATCCACTCAGGAACCTTCAAAGGAATTATTGCAGATTCAGGATTAACATCAAAATTTTTACTTTTGAAGGCAAATGCTGCATATTGTACATTATCCCTTAAATTTTGAATTAACTCCGGCTCTCTTTCCATTACATCCATTCCTGCAAGAACTGTTGCGACCGTAGTAGGAGCCAGCGAAGCAGAAAACATATATGAACGTGCAAAAAATCTCAGGTAATTGATGATTGACTTCGAAGAAGCAGCAAATCCACCTGTAGTTGCAAAAGTTTTGCTGAATGTACCGACTGTAACATCAATTTCGCCTTCAACTCCTAGATGTTCTGCTGTACCGTGTCCGGATTTGCCAAGCATACCTGTTCCATGCGCATCATCTACTATTAGCAAACTTCCACTGGTTTTGGAAACCTCAATCAGTTCTCTCAAAGGAGCAATATCACCATCCATAGAATAAACTCCTTCAACACCTATAAACTTCTGTGTAGAAGAATCGTTACTAACGATACCTAATCTTTTTTGTAGCTGAGCTAAATTATTATGCGCAAAACTATATGAATGTGCGCCTGACATTTTTATTCCATCACAGAAAGATGCATGGCTGTAAGCATCGTAAAGGACTGAATCACTTGAATTCATTAGGGCTGTGACTACACCGACATTTGCACCGTAGCCGCTTGAAAAAATGCAAGCATCTTCAACGCCTTTTAAGTCAGCTAATCTTGTTTCAAGCTCTCTGTGCAGGGAAGTATAGCCATTTAACAATGGAGGTCCACCCAATCCAACACCATATTTATTAATTATTTCTTTTACTCTTGCTTTTACATAAGGATGATTAGCCAATCCGAGATAGTTATTAGATCCAAACATTAACATTTTCTTTTCTTTTCCCGTTGATGGGTCAATTAAAGTTACTTCCCTGTCAGCGGCTGAAGAAATACATCTCAGATGATTAAATTCCCCGTTGCTTTTCAGATTATTTATAAATTGATCAAATAAGTCCAACCTTTCGTAGAATGATAGTTCTCTTCCCCTTATCAGCATCTGTTTAAGATCAAAATTTTCACCGCCTTTATATTCATTCGTGTTTGACATTTTCTCCTCTCCTTTCAATTTTTTTCTTTTCATTTAACTTTCAGGAGAAAATTACTCTAAAGGAAAAAAGGGGGTGTCACCGGATGGTCATAGAAATGTCAAAGTTTTGTCACTAGAAATGCCTTATTTTTGAATCAATTTTCAATAATTCATCGATATATTTCTTCACATTACCATTAACTTCAAAAAAAAGGTTCCGGATTTTAGCTGCATCAAGCTCAATAATCCTATCATAGAGTTTTATTTTAATTGAATTTTGTTTTGTAATTCTACCAATTTTATATGGATTCCATTCCTGCTTGTTGGCTTCCTTAACAAATTCATCAGCACGATTTTCAGGAATGGCAAATACAAGTTCAAATTCACCGTGTTGACCTGCAAGTAATAACCACAGAGGAAAATTCAGCTTTTCCGCCAGCTTTTTTGAATCTTCATCCGATATATTTTTCCAATTCTCTATAAATTCTACACCCACATTATTTAGTCTTGATATTTGATCAATTGTTGAAATCAGTCCATCACTGGTATCCATACAGCAGGTAGCAAATTCCTTCAATATTTGGCTTTCCTTTAATCTTGCCACAGGTTTATAGTTGATTACGCTTTTATCAACAAATCTCGATAAGGCAAAAGCATTACCTCTTCCTGCCTTACCAGAAATGAATAATAAATCCCCTGGCTTGCACGTTTTTCTCATAATAACTTTTTCGCCGCGTATTTTTCCAACAGCAGTGGCAGTTAAAATTAAATTACTTCCCTGATTAGTATCACCACCTAAAATAAACGTATTATAGTAATTACAGGCATCATTAATTCCCTCATTTAAACTATTTAGAAATTTACTGCTGGTGTCAGGAGGAATAATTTCAGATAGAAGTAATCCCATAGGTTCGGCACAAACTGCTGCGAGATCACTCAGGTTGATCGTAATAATCATCCACCCTATTAAATATGGATCATTATAAAGTTTAGATTGGATTTCCTCCGCTATACTGTCAGTTGTGATCGCAAGGTAATTATCACTTCCCGGAAGCTTAATAATTTCTGCATCACTTTCGTGTAATTTATTTATCTGTGAAGGCGCACGATTAAATTTCCCTACGATTGAATTAATAAAATCATTTTCAAGAATATTCTTCATCGACATACCTGCAATAATTTTTGTTTGATAGATATAGTAGCAAAATCTGTTTGAATCACTTCTCCATCATATTCAATATTAAATAATTGATCGGATTTCAATCTAATAGAGTTGGCTTCCCAAGACCTTGTTTTAAGCATCTCATAGAACTTTCCATAATTTAATGCATACAATAACTTAATAATTTCATATTTATTCATATTATGGCATAAGCGAATTCCAAATTCGCCGTTACAATAATCCGGTTCTCCTCCGTAATTAAGATTTCCTGAGAAATTCGGATTTTTTACTATCCCAATGTTTGTAAGTTTAGATTTGAATGTTCCCGTTCCATTCGAAGAAATGATCAATTCAAAATTTTTATGTCTTAAAATTGTTTTTATTGCAGCATAAAAAATTGACAGTTCTGTATTTATCCTTTTGGTATATCTTAAGAAATAATCTGGAAAATTGAAAAAATGGTTTGCATCCGCAGTAATTCCAACAGAAGCATTAATTAGAAAATACTTTTTTACCACATTTCCATCAATAATGGCCTCAATGCAACCTACATCTCTAAAAGTACTGTTTTTAAAATCCAGTTTTGTTGGAATTCCATTGCAACGATCTGAATTAAATGGCTTGTGAAAATCATTGCTGGATCCAATTCCTATTGCACCAAGTTTTATACTGCGTAATTCAGAAACGGACAAATTATTTATCAGAAGATTCAATAAATAATTAATTGTCCCGTCGCCTCCTGCTGCAACAAATTCAGTCTCCCCTTTACTGAGTGCAGCAAGTACTAACGGGACAATTTTAGATTCAGGAAGATCACTATCCAGAATATTTAGTGATCCACCAAGCAAATTTTGAGAGACTAAATTATCCCATTTTTTTAGTGCATTACCGCCCGATGCCTTTTTATTTAATAAAATTAACATAGTAGACCTATATTTGGCTTTTTTCCGGCCTGTTATTCATTACAAGATTAAATGCGACGTAGAAAATCATAAGCGGAAAAATCAGTGCCGGTTTTTGTGAAATGCTTATTGCGGATAAAATTAAAATATAACTATGAACATCCAGAACAATAGCAGGATGAGAACCTTTGTCTGTTTTTACACTATGTAACTTGAATTGTGATAAAATAAGTGCAAAAATGCCCGCTGAGATGTAAAGCATAACTGCAATTGATTCAAATACACTCTGGAAATTATAAGTAATATTTTTAAGTGATAGAAAAGCGCATAAAATTGTCAGGACTGCAAAAATGTCACTTACTTTAGCCGCTGCTTTTCTTCCAAAAACTACAGGTAGAGTTTTATAGCCGGTTGCTCTGTCCGCTGAAATATCTTTAAAGTAGCCACTTAGCACAAAATTAGAATAACCCCAGAATACACATCCTATGCCAAAATAAAATCTTATTGAATAGATCCCTATAAATTCTTCGGAAGCAGCGAGAAAGGATATTAAAAAAAGCACGCAAACAATCCACGCATTATAAAATGGTCCGGACCACCATTTCTTCTTAAAATAAGTATATGTGCCTAATCCAAGACCAGCAAGGATTCCAAGCAAAATATTAGGTTTATAATAATAGGAGAATACTGCTACGCAAATTGTTAACCCGATTATACTAATCCAGAGGAACTGCCCTCTGTTTACTACTCCTTGTGTCAACGGCCTGTAAGGAGATGAAATTGAATCAGTATCTGTTTGAAAACAATCTGTCAAAGCTTGACCGAAACCATAAGACAAAAAGGCTGCGCAAAAAACCAGAACAGCGGTAATGCCATTTATATTTTCAACAAATGATATACCCGTAATCCCAGTAATTCCGGAAACAAAAAGAAGATAAGGACGCATTGTAATAAGATATGCTCTTACAAATTCCCAACTGAAAAATTCATACTTTCTATTTGTCGCTGTTGCTTCCATTTTTATATCTCCATTCTTCTAATCTCGTAGCAAAATTATTTTTATAGGAGAAAATAATTGTCATAAAATTGTCAGAATTTTGTAAAAGGATTGACAGAGAATTTCAAAACTTGATTGGAAAAACGGTTTTACTTTGAGCCGATTTATGTTAATATTTTATTGATTTAAATTTCAAAGGAAAGCGAAATGAAACTAAAGGATAAAATCGCAATAATAACAGGAGGCGGAAGAGGAATAGGAAAAGCTGTTGCAGCAGAATTTTCTAAAGAAGGAGCGAGAGTTATAGTTACTGCTGCACTAAAAAAAGACGAAATAGATAATGTTGCATCATTAACTGGTGGGAAAGCTATTCTCTCCGATATCTCTGACAAAAAAGATGTTGCTAAACTCATAAACAATGTTACTTCTGAATACGGGAAAATAGACATTCTTGTAAATAATGCCGCACGCGGGATGAAATTTGTAAACGAAAGTTTTATGAATTTACCAAAACCATTCTGGGAAGTGAACCCGGATATGTGGAGCATGGTGATTGATACAAATGTGACCGGAGTTTTTTTAATTACGCAAGCAGTAATCCCATATATGCTAAAGCAACGATCAGGAAGGATAATTAATATTTCAATTAATTATGAAACGATGAAGAGAAAAGGATTTTCTCCGTATGGGCCTTCAAAAGCTGCACTGGAATCCATGAGTATTATCTGGGCCCAAGAATTAGTAGGTACTGGTATTACTTTGAACGTTTTGCTGCCGGGCGGGGCTACTAATACAGGAATGATTCCCGATTCATTTACGGAAGAACAAAAAAAATTATTGATTGATCCGGCAGTAATGGGACCGCCGGCTGTTTTTCTTGCTTCGGATGCGGCATATAGAATTAACGGCCAGAGAGTGATAGCTAAGGAATGGAAAGATAACTTAAGGTCAAAAGGGATTGAATTGCCATTTGAAGATTAACAGTAATAAACTAAATTTATCAAATAATTATTTGTTTAATAAATATAGTGTAGATTAAACAGAACTGATTCTATAAAATCTTATCCGGTTAAATCCAGGATTGTAAAATTTCTTTTCTAGGGGAAGGAATTACTACTTTCTGCACAAGCAGACCTTTTTTCGAAATGGCAGCTGCACCTGTATCAACCGCCGTTTGCACGGATGCAACATCACCAGTGAGCATAACATAACCTTTCCCTCCGATAGCCATAGCGAGGTAAACAGTGATTAATTCCACAGAGGCAGATTTTACTGCCGCATCCGCAGCTTCAATAATTGATGCCACTGAAAAGGATTCTATCACTCCAAGCGCCTGCAAATTCACAACAGGATTCATCCCGCTTATTGCCGGAAATATAGATGGATGCACATTTGGAATTATAAAATTATCAACAAGTTCATCAGAACTTATTTCAATTCCAGTTTCAATGCTTGAATTAACAGACTCAACTTCACCTCCGATAAGTATCATATATTTACCGGGACAAATAGTACGGTTAACGATAATTTCTATATCTGCACGCTTTAACATAGCGTCCGAAACTTCTATTCCTTTCGCAATGCTTGATAATTCAATTAATCCTATTGCTGATTTCATTTAAAAATCCTCTGTTAATAATTTGCAGAAATTAAAATCCCTTTTCCAGTTATGGCTTTTACAACTCCGTTTATTCCAGAATGAACAGGAACGCCCAGATCATTTCCATCTAATGAAGCTATCATTTCGCCTTCTTTTACCCTGGAGCCTATATTTACAATGGGCTTAGCTGCCTTCCCAAAATTATATTTGAGGGGGACATATAACTCATTAATTATGTCATTATCAAAAGTTTTAAAACCTGCTTTTCTGTCGTATGATTTTAAACCCAGCCTTTGATATAAATTCGATATCGGGATTTCTCTGCCTTCCCGGGCAGGATGAATATCTCTGAAAGCCTCATCCATTTGCTCCTTCGTAAAAGCTTTCTTTTCCTCCTTTAACTTTATTTTTATATCCGTACAAATATTCTTTGGATCTAGCTTTTCAGGGCAGGCAAATAAAGAACAAACATTACATTCACAGCAGCTAGCGGCCCACAGATTTAATGCTTCTTTTGCTTCGCCTGTCATTTGAAGTGAACGCATAACCAGATGCGGTTGAATAGGATATCCCAATATATAACGCGGGCATAATTGAGTACAAAAAGAGCATTGATCACAAGTGCTATGCCCTGTTTTGTTATAAACCTTCTGAGGAGATGATTTTCTGACCACAAGCGTGTGATCTGACGGAAGAACAATTAATCCACCCAAGGTTTTGCTCACAGACTGAGTAAAATCAGTTTCAACTCCTCCCATCATAACGCCACCTGTAAGTAATACGGGGTCGTTGGTTGTAAATCCTCCGGCAAACTGTATACAATCTTTGAAGCTCGTGCCAACCGGTACTGAAACGGTAACGGGGTTTTTAACAGCGCCCGTAATAGTTATAAATTTTTGCGTAACCGGTATGTTTTCAACTGCATTGGAAATGTTTACCAGAGTTTCGACATTATTTACTAGACATCCTACCATTAGAGGTATTCCATTCGGAGGAATTCTTCTCCCGGTAATATCATAGACAAGTATATACTCATCGCCTGCAGGGTATACGTTTCTTGTTATACAAACACTATAATCCTTTTTTGCTGCGATAGGCTTAATAAACTCTGCGACATCCAGGTTTTTTTCTTTAATCGCTATCGTAACTTTCTTTGCACCGGTTAGTTCTTTAACTATTTTAAGTCCGTTCAGCATTTTATCAGTCTCTCTCAACATGACTTCCCGATCTTTATAAAGAAGCGGTTCACATTCCACACCATTTGCAATAATATGTTCAACTTTAGCTTCAAGCTTTTTATGGGACGGAAAGCCACCACCACCCGCTCCTATTACGCCAGCTTCACGTACTTTATTGAGAATTTCCTCTTTGTTCATTGATTATTCAAATAATAATAAAACTTTAGCCCAAAATTAGTGAAAAATATCAGTGTTTGCGGGAAATTTTGAAAAATATTTAATATGCAATAAAACCATAATTTAATTTGGATTAGCGGTATTGACTTTAACTGAACCTTGGTTAAATTAACACTTTAAACACTGCACCAAGAATAATTTTTACCAACCAATAAAATGAGGGAGATATGAGACAAAAGACATTCTTATCAATCTTGATAATGTTTTCATTATTTCTGGGATTCATCAAAGCTCAGAATTTTGATAACATTGACATTCCATACAAAAAATTCGTTCTGAAAAACGGCCTTACTCTTATTGTGCATGAAGATCATAAGGCTCCAATCGTTGCTTTTAATGTCTGGTATCATGTTGGTTCCAAAAACGAAAAACAGGGAAAGACGGGCTTTGCGCACCTATTTGAACATTTGATGTTCAACGGCAGCGAAAATTACAACGACGATTATTTCAAAGTGATGGAGAAAATCGGTTCGACAGATTTAAATGGAACGACGAATGAAGACAGGACAAATTATTTCGAAACAGTTCCTACTTCTGCACTTGATCTTACGCTCTGGATGGAATCTGACCGAATGGGACATCTTGCCGGAGCAATTGATCAGGGAAAGCTTGATGAACAGCGCGGTGTTGTTCAGAACGAAAAAAGACAGGGCGAGAATGAACCGTATGCTATTTCGAGTGAGTTAATTACTCACGCAACATATCCCGAAGGTCATCCTTACTCGTGGACGGTTATCGGATCAATGAAGGATCTTAATGCTGCCTCTCTTGATGACGTGCATGAATGGTTCAAGAGTTATTACGGTGCTGCTAATGCAGTAATCTGTATTGCGGGTGATATTAATACAGAAGAGGTTAAACAAAAGGTTGAAAAATATTTTGGCGATATTCCTTCCGGCCCGCCTGTTGCAAAATTTCAAACCTACGTTGCAAAACGAACGGGTACAATAAGGCAAGTAGCACAGGACAGGGTTCCACAAGCAAGAATTTACATGGTATGGAATGTCCCTCAATGGGGGAGTGAAGAACTTGCACATCTCGATTTATTAAGCGACATACTGTCTTCCGGTAAATCATCAAGATTGTATAAACGCCTCGTCTATGACGAACAGATCGCAACAAGTGTATATGCATATTACTCACCCGGCGAGATCGGCAGCCAGTTTCTTATTATGGCAGATGTAAAGCCAGGTGTGGAAGTATCAAAAGTCGAAACGGAAATTGATGAAGAGCTTGCCAAAGTTCTGAAAGAAGGTCCGACCGAAAAAGAACTGAAGAAAATGAAGACACAATATTTCGCAAGGTTTGTAAGAGGAATTGAGAGAGTCGGCGGGTTCGGTGGAACATCTGATATCCTCGCACAGAATATGGTTTATGGAGGATCACCCGACTATTATAAAGTTTATAACAAATACATAGCCAACACAACTGCAAACGATATTAAAACTACGGCGGAAAAATGGTTAAGTGACGGAGTATATATTCTGGATATTATGCCATTTCCACAATACGCAACAACCGGCAGTGATGTTGACCGCACAAAATTGCCGGGAACAGGGACACCTCCTGCAGCACACTTTCCAAAATTAGAAAGGGCTGAGCTTTCAAACGGCATGAAAATTATACTTGCAAACAGAAAATCCATACCTGTTCTAAATTTCATTATGATGGTAGATGCAGGCTATGCTTCGGATGAGTTTTCATCAGCCGGTACCGCAAATATGGCAATGAATATGCTGGATGAAGGAACAAAGACGATGGATGCACTGCAGCTAAGCGACCAGTTGCAGATGCTTGGCGCCACTTTGAATACTGGTTCCAACCTAGATAATTCATTTATCAGCATGTCTGCACTAAAGGCAAACCTTGATCCTTCGCTGGATCTTTTTGCTGATGTTATCCTTAACCCTTCATTCCCGCAAAAAGAACTGGATCGGCTAATTAAAGAGACTGTTGTAAGAATTCAAAGAGAAAAAGCCAGTCCGATTAATATGGGACTGAGGGTTGTGCCGGGCCTTGTTTATGGTAAAGATCATCCTTATGGTAATCCATTTACCGGTTCCGGCTTTGAATCTACTGTTACCAAGATGACACGCGACGAGATGGTCAATTTTCATCAGACATGGTTTAAGCCGAACAATGCCACGCTTATAATTGTCGGAGACATTACAATGAAAGAAGCTAAACCGAAGCTGGAAAAACTATTTTCAAACTGGAAGGCCGGCGATTTCCCTAAAAAGGATATTAAAAAAGTTGCCTATCAGGATGAACATGTAATCTATATTATGGATCGTCCCGGTTCACAATCATCAATAATTTTTGGGGCAGAACCTGCACCGCCATATGGAGATAAAGACAACGTTGCAATTGAAATAATGAATGACATACTGGGCGGAATGTTTACCTCAAGAATCAATATGAATCTGCGGGAAGACAAACACTGGTCATACGGTTCCGGCAGCTTCATTCCAAGCGCTCGGGGACAGCGCCCGTATCTATATTATGGCATAGTACAAACCGATAAGACGAAGGAATCCATTGCCGAAATGATAAAAGAAATTAATCAGTTTGTCGGTGAAAAACCTGCTACTGATGCAGAGGTAACGAGAGTGAAGGAACAAAATAGCCTTTCTTTGCCTGGACAGTGGGAAACAAATGGCCGTGTTGCAAATTCTTTGATAAATATGGTTTCATACAAACTTGCAGATAATTACTACGATACTTATGCCAGCAAAATTAATAGCCTGAATAAGGAAGAGATTATAGATGCCGCAAAAAGAGTAGTAAAACCTAAGAATCTAATCTGGGTTGTAGTGGGAGACAAATCAAAGATCGAAGCAGGCATAAAAACTCTTGGCTATAAAGTTAAATATATTGACGGCGATGGAAATGTTATTATGTAGTTCTTGACGACATCTGTCACAAAAAGAAAGCCGAAGCGATTCGGCTTTCTTTTTGCCATATAGTGCAAGTAAATATTTCACCTAAAATAATTAAAAACCAAAATACAATCCCGATTTCACATTGACCCGTTTGTCAGGTTTGGATGTACAGTTGTACTCTATGGAACCTAAATCCTCTATTTTATGTTTACTTTTTTAACTGAGCCTAGTCACATCTCACATTACCGTTTTTTTATTCTAAACTAGTAGAACAGCCTAATTTTTTATATTAGTATGTAAACACCAAAAGGAAATGTGATGAGAACAATTATAACAAAATTCGTAATGCTGGGATTTCTGGTTATGTTATTGATTAACACTTCAGCCGCGCAATCACCTAAGGTAGTCTCTTTTCCAACCGCCGACGGCGGAATGATTGATGCGGACCTATATGGACAGGGATCTTACGGTGTGGTATTTGCACACGGGGCCATTTTTAATAAGGAGAGTTGGGAACCACTTGCAAAACGTATTGCTGCTCTGGGATATCGAGCTTTGGCTATTGACTTTCGTGGTTACGGTAAATCTAAAAAAGGAAGCAATACCCCTGGACTAGACCAGGATGTTCTGGCTGCAGTGCGTTGGTTGCACAAGCAGGGGATAACGACGGTGTCTGTAGTTGGCGCCAGTATGGGAGGCGGTGCATCGGCCAAGGCTGCAACTGAGGTCAAACCAGGCGAGATTAACAAACTGGTCTTGCTTTCTCCGGTTCCCATCAAAAATCCGGAACAAATCAAAGCGGCATCGATCCTTTTCATCGCCAGCCGTAATGAAGCACTTGCACCAAAGATTCGTAAACAATTCAAACGTGCGCCGCAGCCAAAACAGATAGTTCTGCTGGATGGCAATGCCCATGCCCAGAATATTTTTGCCACAAAGGAGGCACAAAAACTGAGCGACACTATAATCCAATTTTTAACGGGTAAAAAATAGTGTTTGCTAAAGTCGTTTTACGGGTTGATTACTTAGCTGTGAATTATTAGAGGGAAAAAAGACTATACTAAAGAAAGTGTATGCTTTCCTAGTAGCGGGGGCAGCCCACCGAAAGCGGAAAGCCCATAACCTTAATCTTCACCTGATTGTTTCTTAAGAAATTTTCTTTCAACTCCGGTTTTTACCATTTTTCCCGCTACCAATCACTTCAACATGCTAACTTCTGCTTTAATCATAAGCAGTATTTCCATTTCTCTTTTTAATTTATCCTTGGCCGTTTCCGATTGTCTGAATATAGATTCGTGCTTGGAAAAATCAAATACACGCACATCATAAATTTCTGGCCTGATATAAATATTCGGCTTTATAAATTTCATCTTCTGTTGATTTATAGAGTTCTGCATTGTTTGATAGGTAGTAAAAACTGATTCAAAGGTGGGGGGATATTTTTTCCCATTGCTTGTTCTATATGCTGTAACATCTATTGCAACCGTAATGTCACAATCATTCATAAGAATATCAAAAGGAATTGGATTTACAACTCCGCCATCTATTAAAATTCTGTTTTTAATTTTAACAGGAGTTAATAATCCTGGTAAGGAATAACTTGCTCTTATGGCTGGTAATAATTCCCCTTCATCAAAAATAACCTCCTCCTTTTTCCAGTAATCTGTCGCTACTATCTTTAAAGGTATTTTCAATTCTTCAAAAGTATTGGCGTCGAGCTCCGCCTGTAGGAAATTATAAAATCTATCGCCTTTCATCAGTCCGCTATTAAAAAACTGCGGATCAAACATTGAAAACATTTTCACAAAATCCGATTTCCAGAGAAAGTCGAACGGTTTGTCGTTTCTAGGGAAAAGCAGGCGTTTTAACATTGCTTTCATTTCTCTGGATGAATATCCTGCTGCATAAAATGCGCCGATTATTGCACCGATACTGGCACCCGAAATAACAGATGGTTTTATTCCAAGTTCTTCAAATGCTTCTATCATTGAAATATGAGCCAGGCCTCTCGCACCGCCACCGCCGAATGATATCCCGATTTTCTTCATTCTTCTTAGTTATCCTTTTGTAGAGTATATACATTATAATATATTAATACAACAATAATTTATTACCATGGATTCCAAAATTAAATTTTCATTATATATAGATAACAACGGCTCCTATTTCATTAGGATTTAGTCCTCAAAAGTCGGGCTCAACTTACCACCAACACCTATTTCGATCACTATGTTAAAGGTAAGCGACTTTATCCTTTGCGGTTAAATACTCAATGCTATTAGAGCAAAGTAGGTCTTACTGACATCTGTCACATAAAGAAAGCCGAAGCAATTCGGCTTTCTTATTATTATTCAACAGGCAAACCCTCCAACTTCATTATTTTTAACGCATTTGTAGTGGGACAGGGTCCTTTATTCAGCTTATAGTCAAAAATCATTTTACTATCTTTTATTGCTTCCTTAAAATGATAATTCTTAACACTTGATATTTTATCTGCCAACTTTACCAGCTCAAGGTCGTGCGTTGCAATCGCGCCAATCGCATTTGTTTCGGCAAGCTTTTTAATAAACGCTGAACTGCCTTTCAGACGCTCAATATTATTTGTTCCCCTAAATATTTCATCAACCAAAAACAATACGGAATGTTCCGAGGTTTCTATTTCATCCAGCAGGGCTTTAAGTCTCTTTACTTCCGCGTAGAAATATGAAATCCCATCCGTAACTGAATCAGTTACCCTTATACAGGTGAATAACCTGAAAAGAGAAGTTTTTAACCTGTCTGCATTTACAACACTTCCCGCATAAGCAAGCGACAGGTTTATCCCCAGTGTTCTTATAAACGTACTTTTACCCGACATATTTGAACCGGTGATTATGGCAATCTCGCTTCCAGAATTAAATGTAAAATTATTACAAATTTTGCTTTCCTTTTTAATTAAAGGATGTCCCAGTTTTTCAGCATTGAAAATAATTTCATTCCTCCGTGGTTCTGTAATTTCCGGAAAAGAGTATTCCGGGTTCAGAAATGCAAAATTGGCAAGTGAAGAAAATGCCTCCAGCTTGTACCACGTTTCAAGCCATCTTGTAAAATCTTTCCCAGCCAGTTTTTTATATTTATTCTGCTTCTGTTTAACATAAGGACTAGCAGGAAAGACTATGCAAATTAAACCCCAAACAAAAGGGTTTCCTCGTCTTAATCTCAGTGTCCCTGATATTCTTCCGAACTTTTTTACTAGTTCAGACGGACACTGACCTGATTTCTTAAATGGTTCACATATTTTAGATAACCGTGAGGTGGATTTGTATTTGTACGATTCAAGAAACTTAAATACACCATTGAGCTTTCTTAGCTCATCAGAAATATATTCAGCTTCATCCAGAAGTTTTTCACTACCTTTATTGCTTTGACGAAATAGAATGTAATAAATGAAAGTTGTTATAACACAATAGGCTGGCAAAATATTCATGGTAAACAAAACATAGAGCAGTATATTTACAGGGGCAAGGATTGTTAAGAACCAGAATACAACACTAAACCATTTAGGCAGACTTTCCTTTTCGTTTAACAATTTATTGAGCATTTCACCATCAAATTCCAGCTTCGAAAATAAAACCGAGTTTAAGGTCAGCTTATCCCTGAACCTAGTTAAAGGAACCATCTCTCTAATGGTATTCTGTCTGTCAATAATTTCAACAACCGATGGATCTTTTATATTAAGCCATTCCCTGAGAAGCAGTCTGGATTGCAAAGATGTTCCAATGTTAATAAGTTGAACCAGGGAATTACCTCCAATAATATTAAGATCATCTTCGTTTGGCTCGGGTTTTTGTGTAAAAACAACTTGCGGGATGGAATCCCAATTAAGATTTAATCGTGCAATGTGCGTACTTTTAATTTTAATCCACAGTTCTAATTTTTTAATTCCATAATCCAGCTTACTATGAAAATGAGTAATAACACTAAAGACAATAAAAAATATTGCGAGAGATATTAAAGCAGAAAGATTTGAAGCTGCGAAGAAAAGAACGAAAAAGAGAACTAATTCTGTTAAAAAAATCAGCAGTCTGTAATATGAATAGGCCCTGCTGAGTTTTTGGAGAACAGCCTTTTTTGAGTTTAATTTTTCAATTAAGCCAGAGAGATAGCTTTTCCTATTGTTGATGCTTCCCCTCTTTCCCGGAATTGTCATTATAATCTTTTTTCTATTCTTCTCAAATATAAAGATAGAAAAAGCTAGATATATATTCTATTTTTATGTGGGAACTTTATTTCATTATATCAACTAACAATATTATAATTCTTTAATAGAAAAGTATGAATAAATTATTTTCACCATTAAAAATCAGAAGTGTAGAATTAAAAAACAGAATTGCCGTCTCGCCCATGTGCCAGTATTCCAGCAATGATGGAATGCCAAATGACTGGCATTTAGTTCATCTTGGAAGCCGTGCAGTCGGCGGAGCTGGATTAGTATTTACAGAAGCAACTGCTGTTTCACCGGAAGGGAGAATTTCACCGGATGATGCTGGCATCTGGAATGATAAACAGGCAGAAGCATACAAAAGGATCATTTCATTTATCAAATCACAAAACTCTGTACCGGGCATTCAACTGGCACACGCCGGCAGAAAAGCATCCACCTATTCACCATGGAAAGGGGCGGGAAAAGTAAGTATTGAAAGCGGGGGTTGGCAAACTATTGCACCAAGCGCGATTCCCTTCAGCGCCAACTTTCCTTCACCAAAGGAAATGAATGTTGAAGATATTACTCTTGTGATTGATCAATTTTGTCAAGCTGCAAAGAGAAGTCTTGATGCAGGTTTCGAAATAATTGAATTGCATATGGCACACGGTTATCTGGGTCACGAGTTCTTATCCCCGTTATCAAACAGAAGGACAGACAATTATGGAGGAAGTCTTCAAAACCGGTGCCGCTTTGTAATAGAAATTGCAAAATCTGTCAGAGGAATAATTCCTGATACTATGCCATTGTTTGTTAGAATTTCAGCAACTGACTGGACTGAAGAAGGATGGGATATCGCTCAAACAGTGCAACTTTCAAAA
>Ga0315535_1000472_pt1 | contig 28341 bp, 35 predicted proteins | sample SalMarSW160220MG_2_FD_203092 | JGI IMG/M metagenome (GOLD analysis project Ga0315535, IMG submission 203092) | Salt marsh sediment microbial communities from the Plum Island Ecosystem LTER, Massachusetts, United States - Salt Marsh Sediment SW1602-20 ... | reverse complement strand
GATTCATCATCCGCTCCGGTTTGTTGCACTTCGACCCCGTCGGTATCGGACGGAAGGCGGGCGCGAGCACGATTGCCCACGGGCGCCCCTTGGCCGCGTCAACGTGAATGCTCCGCCGCAGCCGGCTGGAGAGGCTGACGAAGACCGTCGACTCGCTCCAGCTGATGCGCTCGATCCAGCGTGGCGACACCAGGACCTTCTTGTTCGCCCACCAGTTCCCCATATCGACGGGGAGGTAGCGAATCGCCCATGTGTCGTCTCAGCATCGTGCAGCTCCTTGCTGTGGCCTGAGGTGAAGCACCCTGCTCCCGCCATTGCACCGACCTATGCGCGGGGCTCGGGTCCACGCCGATGCGCGGGCCAGAGCGCATCGTGGGCGAATGCGGCAGGGATGACGCTGACCGTTGCGGGGTCGAACCGAGGACCGATAGGACGTTACCGGCTCGAGGGGCCACCTCCCATCGCTCGAAAGGATGAAACACGACCTAGTAACAACAGGGGAGCGGGCGCGCTCCGTACCGTGGTGATCTACTCCTGCACCGTTTGTGGACGCGCGGTGCCGGCGGTGCCCACCAGGGCGTGGAGGTCGTAGGTCACCAGATCGCCGATGCCCTCGACCGTGACATCGGCGGCGGGGTAGGCACCGAGGACGTCGGGGTCGTGTGCGTAATGCCCCTGGCGCGGGAACACCGTGGTCACCCGACCGCCCCAGACCTTCTTGATCATCGTCAGGAGGCGGAGCTTGTCGTCCACCATGACGTAGTGGCGTGCGGGATAGCGTGCCTCCACGGCATCCAGGATCTCTTCCTTGTGGACGCTGATGATCACCCGGCCCTCCACCGCCGCCCACACCCCCGAGCGCCGGATCTTGCGCGGCTGGAACACCACGTCGCCGTCCGACAGGATGACCGCCGATCCGAAGGTGCTCAGGTGGCGGAGAGCGTCGAGGGCGCCGGGGTAGAGCCGGGTCTCGAACGAATAGTCCAACAGGAACTGCGACATCAGGAGCAGCCGGGTGTCGCTCGGGTCCTCAAGCCGGTAGCGCTGCAGGGCGCCCAGGTAGTCGGCGTACCCCAGTTCGTCGCGGAGCTCCTCGAAGATCGCCCAGTACCGGTCCCACCCCTCACCTCCGAACGTCGACCTGAAGTGGTTCTGGAAGTCGTCCTGGATGCCGTCGTTGTCCACCAGGGTGTTGTCACAGTCGACCAGGAACACCACGTCGGCCAGCGCGGTCACTCGGCTGTCCCGCCGGGCGTGGGGTTGTGCCAGCGCCCGTGCTTCCGGATGAGCGAATCAGCCTCTTCCGGCCCCCACGTGCCGCGCTTGTATGGAAGCGCCCGGGGGTGCTTCTCCAGGACGCCGTCCACCACCGCCCAGGCCGCCTCGACGGCGTCCTCGCGGGTGAAGAGGGCCCCGTCGCCGACCACGGCGTCGCTGAGCAGACGCTCGTAGGGGGCCTCGGCGCCCAGCAACTCCTCGCTCAGATAGAGCTCCCGCTGCTCGCCGACGAACTCCTTGCCGGGGTGCTTGACGCGGGCGGCCAGGGCGATGGCGGCATGGGGCGAGAGCCGGAAGCGCAGGTAGTTCGGCCGCTCGGATAACTTTACGGCGTCGCCGAACAGTCTCGCCGGCGGCGGCTTCAGCTCGACGATCACCTCGCCGGCGGTCTCGGGAAGGCACTTCCCCGAGCGCAGGTACCAAGGCACGCCCTGCCACCGCCACGAGTCGATGAACAGGCGCACTGCGCAGAAGGTCTCGACGTCGGAGTCCTTCCCCACGTGGGGCTCCTTTCGGTAGCCGACGTACTGGCCACGCACCAGGTCGCGCGCCTTCAGCGGCCGCATCGCCTGGAAGACCTGGGCCTTCTCCGTCTGGACGGAGCCGTATCCGCGGTAGCTGGGCGGCTCCATGGCGAGCAGGGCGACGATCTGGAAGAGGTGGTTCTCGACGACGTCCCGGAGGCATCCCGCCGTCTCGTAGAACGCGCCCCGACCGTTCACGCCGAACTTCTCGGCCAGGGTGATCTGGACGCTGGCGACGTAGTTCCGGTTCCAGATGGGCTCCAGGAAGGAGTTGGCGAACCGGAAGTACAGGATGTTCATGATCGCCTCCTTCCCCAGGTAGTGGTCGATGCGGAAGATCGAGTCCTCGGGGAACACCGCCCGGGCCACGCCGTTGAGCTCACGCGCGGACGCCAGGTCGCGTCCGAACGGCTTCTCGACGATGACGCGCGCGCGCTCCGCGAGGCCGGCCGCCCCGAGCCCCTGGATCACCGTCTCGAACAGCGAGGGGGGGATGGCGAGGTAGTGGGCGGGGCGCTCTGCGGGACCCAGAGCGCGCCTCAGCGCCTCGAACGTCTTCGCGTCGGCGTAGTCCCCGGGCACGTAGCGGAGGAGCGACAACAGCCGGCTGAGCTTGCGCGGCTTCACGGTGGCGCCCGACGCCTCGATGCTCTCGGTCGCCCGCTCGCGCAGTTGCACCACGTTCCACCGCGTCGACGCCACCCCCACCACGGGGACGGTGAGGGTGCCCCGCTCGACCATCGCGTACAGCGCGGGAAAGATCATCTTGTGGGCCAGGTCGCCCGTGACGCCGAAGAGCACCAACGCGTCGGACGGCGGCTGACGGTCATTCACGTGGGTCATGCAAGGCTCCTGCACGTGGAGGGGACGAGGTCAGGGCAGCGGTGACGATGGTTTGCGCCTCCTCCACGAGGCGGCGTAGATGGTCCCCTCCCCGAAAGCTCTCCGCATAGATCTTGTAGATGTCCTCGGTTCCCGAAGGACGCGCCGCGAACCATCCATTCTCGGCCACGACCTTCAACCCGCCGATGGGAGCGCCGTTGCCTGGGGCCCGGGTGAGGACGGCCTGGATCTTCTCGCCGGCCAGCGCGGTGAGCGTGACCTGGTCGGCGGAGAGGTCCGCGAGACGCGTCTTCTGCTCCGGAGTGGCGGGGGCCTCGACGCGGTCGTAGACGGGCTCGCCCAGCTCGTGTGTGAGCTGAGCGTAGATCTCGCCGGGATCCCGTCCAGCCCGCGCCGTGATCTCCGCCGCGAGCAGGCACGGAATGAACCCGTCCTTGTCCGTGGTCCACACGCTTCCGTCCAGGCGCACGAAGGACGCGCCCGCGCTCTCCTCTCCGCCGAAGCCCAGCGAGCCGTCCAGCAAGCCGTCGACGAACCACTTGAAGCCGACGGGCACCTCGTGGAGCCTGCGCCCCAGCTTCGCCGTGACGCGATCGATCATCGCGCTGCTCACCACCGTCTTGCCCACGGCCGCGGCGTCGCTCCATTCCGGACGATTGCGGAAGAGGTGGAAGATGGCGACCGCGAGGAAGTGGTTGGGCGGGAGGAGCCCGGCGCTCCGGGTGACGATGCCGTGCCGGTCGTGGTCGGTATCGCAGGCGAAGGAGAGGTCGAACCGGTCCTTCATGCCGATGAGCCGTTCCATGGCGTACGGCGAGGACGGATCCATCCGGATCTGGCCGTCCCAGTCCACGGTCATGAAGGCGAAGGTGGGATCGACGGTCTCGTCGACCACGGTGAGGTCCAGGTGGTGGCGCTCGGCGATGTGCTTCCAGTAGTGGACGCCGGCGCCGCCCAGGGGATCCACGCCCAGGCTGATGTGCGCGCCGCGGAGCACGTCCAGGTCGATGACGTTGCCCAGGTCGTCGACGTAGGGGTGCAGATAGTCGTGGCGATGGGTGGTCGGGGCCCGCAGGGCGCGCTCGTGGGGGACCCGCTTCACGCCGGCCAGGCGTGCCTCGAGGAGCTCGTTGCCCTTCCCTTCGATCCAGCGGGTGACGGCGGTGCCCGCAGGCCCGCCGCTCGGCGGGTTGTACTTGAAGCCGCCGTCGGGCGGCGGATTGTGCGAGGGCGTGATGACGATGCCGTCGGCGAGGCCGGTCTTCCTGCCACGGTTGTACGTGAGGATCGCGTGGGAGATCACGGGGGTGGGCGTGTACTCGTCCTCCGCGGCGATCATCACGTCGACACCATTGGCCGCCAGCACCTCGAGGGCGGTGGCGCGCGCCGGCACCGAGAGCGCGTGGGTGTCGATGCCGAGGAAGAGCGGGCCGGAGATCCCCTGCCGGGTCCGATACAGGCAGATCGCCTGGGTGATGGCGAGGATGTGGCCTTCGTTGAAGGACCGCTTGAACGAGGAGCCGCGATGCCCGGAGGTGCCGAACGCCACGCGCTGGGCCGGGACCGCGGGGTCGGGCATGTCGGTGTAGTAGGCGGTGACGAGCCGCGGCACGTCCACCAGCATGGCGCGCGGCGCGGGCTTTCCGGCGAGGGGGCTCGTCTTCACGGCGTCTCCTTCGATGTCACTCCGGCGCCTTCTCGGCGTGGCCGCCGAATCCACTGCGCATCGCAGACAGGAGCTTGTCGGCGAAGCTGCCCTCACCACGCGAGCTGAACCGCTCATAGAGAGCTGCGCTCAGCACGGGTGCGGGCACCCCCGTGTCGATGGCGGCCTTCAGGGTCCATCGTCCTTCTCCGGAGTCCGACACGCGGCCCCGGAACGCCGACAGGTGGGGGTCGTGCAGGAGCGCTTCCGCCGTCAGGTCAAGGAGCCACGACCGGATGACGCTGCCGCGTCTCCAGACCTCCGAGACGGCGCTGAGGTCCAGATCGTACCGGTAGGCCTCGGGGTCCTCGAGCGGCGCTGTCTCGGCATCCGGTTCCTCCTGCGCGCTGCCCCTGTTGGCATGGTGCAAGACGTTCAGGCCTTCGGCGTAGGCCGCCATGATGCCGTACTCGATGCCGTTGTGGACCATCTTGACGAAGTGCCCGGCTCCGCTGGGGCCGCAGTATAGATAGCCCTGTTCCTCGGTGGCGCCGACGACCGCTCTCCCGGGGGTGGGGGGCGCGGCCTCCAGGCCGGGGGCGAGGGCGGCGAAGATCGGATCGAGACGCCGGGCGACCGGCTCCTCCCCGCCGATCATCAGGCAGAACCCCCGGTCCAATCCCCAGATGCCTCCGCTGGTGCCGACGTCCATGTAGTGGACTGCGGCCGACGAGAGTTGCCCCGCGCGCCGGATGTCGTCCCGATAGTTGGAGTTGCCCCCGTCGATGAGCACGTCGTCGGGCTCCAGGAGCTTGGCGACGGCCGACACCGTCTCTTCCACCACCGCGGCCGGAACCATCATCCACACGGTGCGCGGACGCTCCAGCCTGGCGACGAGGTCCACGAGGGACCCGGCCCCGATGGCGCCGTCTCCCGCGAGGCGGGAGACGGCATCCGCCTGCACGTCGTAGACGACGCACTCATGCCCGGCCCGCATCAGGCGTCGGCACATGTTCGCACCCATCCGTCCCAATCCGATCATGCCCAGTTGCATCGTCCGTTCCTTCTCAGACAGGCTGTGGGATGCCGTGCGCATCCGCCGGCGGGGCGCCCTGCCGTGCATCCCCCGACCGGCCGCCAGGCGTTGCGTGGACGAGGCAACGGCTCCATGCACCGAGGGCGGGCCACCGAGCTCCGCTCGGCGGCCCGCCCCTCGTCGTAGTCCGCGCCCCAGCGACCGCGGTCGGGTGTCTCTCGTCCGGGTCCGTCCCCGCGACGTCACCGCGACGTCACCGCGTGGGCGGTGCGAGATTGCCGCAGGCCACGACCATCTGGGCATTCGCTTCCGAGGCGTAGACGACCACGAAGTAGCCGCCGCTCCTGGGGATGCTCATCGGGATCGTCGCCGTCCCGCTCGCACGTCCGTCGGAGTCGACCTTCATCTGCTCGTAGGCGTCACTGGACCCGAACACTCCGTAGTCCGCGCCGGGACTGCACTGCCCCTCGTGCGCTTCCCATGGGTGGAGACCACCGGGAGATGCGTTGGCCAGGGAGATGTTGATGACGGTGTGCGTACCGTCCGGACCGGGAGCCATGGACGCCGATCCATTCATCTGAACCGCGCCGGCCAGGCTCGCGGGGGAGGCGAGGTTCGCGTGCCATGTGCTGTTGAGCGTCGCATCGCCGGGGCTCACCTGGACCGCCTGGCTGTGATGAAAGGGGTTGCAGGCCGTGGCGGAGAAGGCGCATAGCATGATCGTGAGAAGCCGGTTCTTGGACACGGGACCTCCAACTCGAGAGTGCTCGGCTGTTCTGGGGTATCCTTCCAGCTATGAATGGAAGCTACCCGGTGGGTCGACGACGCGAATGCGCCGTTCGACTGAATTGTGCTCTAGCTCGAAAGGACTATCCCATGTCGGGCCCAGGTACGGCCTACTCGTTCACGCAGCGGCAGCGCCATCTCCGATGCGGTCGACGTCCTCGTCCAGCCTACCCTCGCGCTACATCATTCGCTCGACCGGCCCTATGTCCACCTGGGCGACGAGGCGGACGGCGAGCTCTCTCAGGAAATCGATCTGCGGGGCGTTCCAGCGGCAGGGCCTGCAGTCCATCACCCTCAAGGTTCCCACCGGGCGGCCATCCGAAGCCACGAGTGGGATGCCCACGTGCGGCGTCGACATGACCATCAGGTTCATGAGCCGCGGGGAGACGGCCGAGCTGGTCGGAGCCCGCAGACCGCAACTGCTCACCATATTGTGGTGTTCATCCACCAGGGAGACGCACACGACGGGGACGTCCAGCACCTGCGCCGCCAACTGTGTGAGGCGGGCCAGGATGACCGGGTCTATGGGGTCCACCATCAAATGCGCCATCACGGCCTCACTTGCTATCTCATCGCTTCGGCGTAGGACCGGGCGAGCGCCGGATCCGCGGCGATGTCGTACATGAGGGAGTCGAAGCCCGCGCGGGTGAGTCCGTGCGCCCCGAGGATCGAATCCGCGGCCGTGGGCTTTGCCTGGATCGCCTGCGCCGTAGCCACTGCGAGATCCACGCCCGTCACCGCGGAAGAAGCGGCGGCCGCCTCGGCCGCCTTCCCTTCCGGGTGAGCGCACGCGCTTGCCAGGAACAACACCGCCCCGCAGGCGACACGTCGGACGTGCGTGTTCATGGTCTGCCTCCTCCGTGCTTGGTGGTGTCCCGTCCCGGAGGCTTGTGGCCCCCCGGACGGCCGATGCCGCGGGCCTTGTGCTCGGCCCGGATCGCCTGGGCCAGTGCCCGGCCACGGAGGCCCGCGTCGAGCTGCTGGTGCACGAAGCCACCGAAGTTGTCCTTGGGCTCACCGGCGTTCACGGCATCGACTTCCTCGCTGACCACCATGGCGGCTTCGTCAGCGGTCAGGCCGCGCCCGCGTAGCCCATCCAACACCTCCCGCACCACCGTCTCGGTGACCCCGATCTGACGGGCCTCGGCCACCAGCGCCGGAAGCCGGATCGCCCAGAGTATCGCGGGCGTGGGTTCGTCGATCTGTGAAACGGGCACCACGGTGAAGAGCAGCGCCAGCGCGAGGATCCTCAGCATGGGGTCATCCTCCCTTGGCCATCACCGTCAGCGGCTGCCTCAAGGTCAGCATCAGGTGCGAGCCTTCCGGCAGCACGATGTCCATGTCCTTGACCAGGGCGGAGACCGCGGCCCCGGCGGCGGCACCGGCCACTGCGCCGATGATCGTTCCCTTCGAGTTGCCGCCGATCACCTTGCCGAGAATCGCTCCGGCTGCTGCGCCCCCGGCTGTCCGCACGACGTCCGCCTTCTCGATCCCGCGGGTGTCGTTGACCGTCGCGAGGGAGTCGATGGAGGTCTCAATGCCATACCCTCTGCCGTTCACCGTCAGGCCGGTGACGGCGAGCGTGAGCGTGCCGACGGATCTGTCGCTGGAGGCTGGGCTCACCTCCGTGACGCTCCCCTGCATCACGGAGCCGGCGGGGATGACGACCGTGCCGGCGGCGTCCCGCACATCGCTCGCCACGAGTGCGGTGAATGCGTCGCCCGCGACCCCGTGCTGCGAGCTGATGGCCGTCGTGGTCGTCGCGTCGATGAGCGTGCCCGAGGCGAGCGTGTGGCTCGACGGCGCCCGGGCGGCGCTGGCCGGTTGATCCACGGGGGTCCCTTGGGGGTTGTCCGCCGACTCGGCCTTCGAGCATCCGGCGAGCAGGATCATGGGAATGGCCATCAGGAATCGTTGTGTCGTCTTGGACATCATGGTTGCTGCCCCTCGGTGTTCTGTGTCGGTGTGGCGGCTCTTCCGCTTGTTCCGTTGTTCGTTGGTGCTTCCCCTTCACATGGCCCTTCGCCCCGAAATGACCCGCACCAGGACGACGATGATCGCGACGACCAGGAGGACGTGGATCAGGCCACCCATGGTGAAGGACGTGACGGTGCCGAGTGCCCACAGCAGGATGAGGATGATCGCGATGGTCCAGAGCATGGTGATCTCTCCCTTCGCCCCGACGGGCGGTTGTGCGGCAACTGTGCGCGTGTGCGCCAAAGCCACTTCAGCATGTTCAACGCAGGTAGCGGTAGAGCCCGATGAGCCCGATGACACCGCCGCCGACCATGATGATGGTCCCGGTGTCACCGTGGACGACGGAGCCCACCACCAGCGCCGCTCCGCCGACGATCATCAGCGCGACGTTCGCGCTCTGGGCACCCTCAGCGGGTAGCGGCGCGATGGCCGCGGCGGGGACCGTGACAGGGGTGATGCGAAGGCTGAGCGCCGTACTCTCTTTCGTGGGCGCGAGGGAAAGGACGGGCGTGGGTGCCGTGACCTGGACCGCGGAGGCGGCCGGCTGAGGGGCGATGTTCGCGGAGGCGGCCGGCTGGGGGTCGGTGTTCGCGGAAGCCGCTGTCTGAGCGGCTGCAGGTGCCGCGAAGACGAGGGCGGCACCGACTGCGACGAGCCAACTGTGGGTAAGTGACATCGGAGATGCTCCTGGGGTGGAAGGAACCGGTCGGCAGGGTCACCGGCCGGTGGCATGCTGTGGCTTCTCTGTGGTAATCGCGGCGGGTCCGACGACCCATTTCACTAGCCGGCCGACTTCCAGAGGCGTATCGAGGGCGACCTGGTTGATGAGGGCGAGCGTCGCCGCCGAAACCGGCGAGGATCGCTGCCGTGCCAGCGCCGCGATGGTCGTGCGCCCGGCGATCTTCACGATCTCCATACGCTGCGGCTGCGCGTTCAGAGCGGCGGGATCGGTGAGCGCCTGGAAACTGTGCAGCGTGCCTTCGACCACTGTCTTGTAGGTGGGCCAACGTGCGTCCGGGGCGTAACCGATGAGCGCGAAGACCCCGCCGCGGTATTCGACGAACAGCGCCATCCCCTGGATGGTGCCGCTCGACGTCTCCGCACCAAAGGGAGCGCTCACCGTAGGGAGCCCGTGCACGCTCGCGCGGGACGTGGCACCGGCCGTGATCCCCTGCTGCGCGAGGAACGCGCCGGCCGCGGCGTTGGCGCTCGCCTCCTGCGCGGCCGCGACCTCGACGGCCCCGTCCTGCCCGGGGCTGACGGCGATGACCGCCTGCTTCCCGTTCTGCGTGGTCCAGCCCTCGGGGAACACCAGTTGGAAGCGCAATCCGGGGTGGAGGAACCGACTGCCCTGGAAGTAGCCCTCGCGCGGGTCGTCCCCGAACACCAGCCCGTCGAGGCGCCGCAGGTACGAATCGCCATTCACGGTGGTGCCGGAGAAGTTCTGCGGCAGGGCCGCGATCTGGGTGGTGATCGCGCCCACGCGATTCGCGGGGCTCGGGTGCGTGGAGAGCCATGTGGGGAGTTGGCCACCACCCTCGGACGCGGTCATCTGCTCGAGCATGCGGAACACTTCCGGCATCCGCCGCGGATCGAAGTTGGCGCGGGTCATGTAGCGCAGTCCGAGCTCGTCCGCCTGGCTCTCGTCGTCCCGCGAGTACTTGAGGTAGAGGATGCCCAGCGCCTGGTTCGCGGTTCCGGCGTACTTCGCGACCGTGGCGCTCGCCATGCTGCCCAGCGCCAGGCCCGCGCCGATGAGTTGCTGCTTGCTCATCTCCGCGGCCGTGTGCCGGGCGGTGATGTGGCCGATCTCGTGGCCCACGACGGAGGCCAGCTCGGCTTCGTCGGTGAGATGGGTGAGGAGTCCCCGTGTGACGTACACGAAGCCGCCGGGGACCGCGAAGGCGTTCACCGCCGGGTCGTCCACCACCCGGAAGGTCCAGGGGAGGTCGGGGCGCTCGGAGGTGGCGGCGAGGCGCGCACCGAACTGCTGGATATAGCTCTGCCAGGCCGCGTCGGGATAAAGGCCGATGGTGGCGATGATGGCCGTATCGGCCTGCCGCCCCATGGCGATGCCCTGGTCCTGGCTGACCAGCATGAGCTGATTCTTGCCGGTGGCCGGGTTGATCGCGCAGCCGGCCGCGGCCAGAGCGGCGAGAACCGCCAGTGTGCCCGGCGTCCGGACCCGTGCGCCACACGCCATGGTCGTACCTCCAGTTCGTGGACCGGGATTGACCCTCATGAAGGCTCGCGGCCGGTGTGGCCCGCGGAAATCGCCCGAAGGGGGGAAAAGCGACGTAGCCGGTGAGCGCCGGGTCCTCACCCGGAAGGACTAGCGCGATCGAGCCACCGCTTCCGGAGCGTCGGTACCGCTTCCCATGCCTCGTTTTTCACACCAACGAGCGATGGGTACCTACGATAGTCTCGGGTAGACTTGGCTATCGGTGGTGTCACATCCACAGCTCGGAGGACGACGATGCGGATACTCACAATCGTAGGTGCAGTGCTGATCGTCGCCGGTACCTTCCTCTTCTTCGGAGGGAGCTTCACGTCGCGCCGCAACGTCCTGGACGTCGGAGGCCTGACCGTGACTGCTGAGGAACAACACTCGGTGCGGCCATGGATCGCAGGCGTCGTGGTCCTCGCCGGGCTCGCCCTGGTAGTCGTGGACGTGCGCCGCAAGGCGTAGGGCATCAGCCCGACGACCTCCCTCACGTGGCGCGTCAGCCGGGAACGGAACACACAGAGCAGCTCCCATCTTCAGCGAGGTACCCATGAGCATCACGAAGTTGTCTACCGGATCGGCGCGCCTGATGAAGCACGCGCTGCTTCTCAGTGTCGCTCTCACGTCCACCGCGTGCGCCTGGAGCAACAAGACGAAGGGTACCGGCATCGGTGCGACCGCGGGCGCGGCCGCCGGTGCCGTGATAGGGAAGCAGACCGGGTCGACCGCCCGCGGAGCCATCATCGGCGCCGTGGTGGGAGGCGCCGCGGGCGCCATCATCGGTCATCAGATGGATCAACAGGCGAAGGAGCTGGAGATCGCGATCCCGGGTGCGGCCGTGCAGAGGGTAGGCGAGGGGCTGGTGGTCACCTTCGCTTCCGGGCTCCTGTACGACTTCGACTCCGACGCCATCCGTCCGGATGCGGCGCAGAACCTGCAGAGCCTCGCGGCCAGCCTGCAGAAGTACTCCAACACCGAGGTGCTCATCGTCGGTCATACCGACGACGTCGGGACTACCGCATACAACCAGGATCTGTCGACGCGGCGCGCCAGCTCGGCCGCCCGTTATCTCGCGATGCAGGGCGTCGCCGGGAGCCGGATCCGAATCTCCGGCAAGGGCGAGATGGAGCCGGTGGCGTCGAACGACACCGACACGGGCCGTCAGATGAACCGGCGCATCGAGGTGGCGATCTACGCGGCGGCGGCGAACGGCACGGGATCGCGCTAGGCGGCGGTACCTCGACCAGCTACACCTGCTTCGGGGCCGACAGTCGGGGCGGCGCCCCCGCGGACGAAGACAGCCCGTGGGGGCGCGGCCAACGAGCGCTCACCGAGGAGGTTTTCGCTTTCGTATCCTCTTCGCGTCAGCTATGATTGGGACGACGTCCGAGCTGGGGGAGCGCGCGCCGAGGAGCACAGTCGATGTCCGACCCTTCCGAGAGCGAGGCAGCACCCGACACCGCGACCATCCGCAGCGGAGTGCCCGAGGTGATCGCCGTCGCGGTGATCGAAGACAACCGGCTGGTGCGCGAGGGGATCACGGCGCTCCTGAATCAGGTCCCTGACCTGAGGGTCGTCGCGGGGGCATCCAGCGGTAACCTCGCTCTCCTGAGCGAGAAGAGGCCAAACGTCGTCCTCCTGGACCTCGGCTTGCGCAACGGCGACAGCCTGCGTGTGGCCGAGACAGTCAAGCGGGAGTTTCCCGAGTCCAGGGTCATCGTGATGGACCTGCTCCCGGTCCACGAGGACATCATGGAGTTCGTCCACGTGGGCGTGTCCGGCTTCATCATGAAGGACGCCACCCTCGAGGATCTCGTGCGCACGATCCGATCCGTGGCTGAGGGGGCCCACGTGCTGCCGCCCCAGATGACGAGCACGCTCTTTTCCCAGATCGCCAGGGTGGCGGTGGCGAGTGGTCGACCGGAAGCGCTCAATGCGGTGCGGATGACCACGCGCGAGAGGCAGGTCATCAACCTGATCGCGGAAGGGTTGGGGAACAAGCAGATCGCCGCGCGCCTCCATATCTCGATCCACACCGTGAAGAGCCACGTGCGCAACGTCATGGAGAAGCTGGCTCTGCACACCCGTTTGCAGATCGCCGCCTTCGCCCACCAGGATCAAGGGGACTAGCCCGGCACCTCGTCCGTCATCCTTCCGGACGATGCCTGTTTGAGCGATACCCGGGTAACGCCGCCGGGACTATCGTTCCAACAGCAGGTTTCGCCAAGGCGATTTTCGCCTGAATTCGAAGGGGCCTACGGACAGACGAGGAGCTCATGGCACGCGAGCAGCAGCCGCGGAAGCCCAAGTCCTCTTGGGCCTATGCCTATCAGATGGTACCTGCCCAGCCGGAGAGCCGGCTGCGCGCCGTCAAGGCCCTGCTCGACCACGAGCGGGCGCAGGCCGGACTCGAAGAGCGAACCTGGGAAGGCCGCCTCGTCCTCGAGCAGCAGGTTACACACATTCTGGTGGTCACTGACGATCCCGATCAGGAAACGGACGTCAACCGGCGCCTGGAAGCCGAGCTGCGAGGCGCGGAGGTGGCGTTCGCCCTGACCATACCCATGGCCGTCGCGGACGAACCCGTGCCGGCTTCCGTGGACCCCAGCCCGGCGGGCCCCCCTCCGCCCCATACCCCTCCCGGGCGTCTTCCGCCGAGAGAGTGATGCCGGCGTCGAGGGGGGCGCCTCCGACCTGGCCGCACGCCGGCGTTGGGCTCACTCCAGTGACGCGAGGACTGCCGAAGGGGATGACGCAGCGGCTCCCGTTCAGGTAGATCTCTGTCAGGAGGATGATGCCCTCATCGCCAGCCTGGCGGGTGTCTGGCTGCCTCCTCGAGATCACCTGGGCAGTGCCGGAGCGTGACCCACGGAGAGGCGCTCCGGGATTGGCCACGATCCTCCGTCCCAACCTCTGGAGCACGCCATGGACTTCGCCGAGATGGCCCGTTTGGTGGGCCAGGTCATCAGGTACCCCCTGTTCACCCTCCAGGGGCGGGCCATCACGCTCATGGACATCCTGACCTTCACGGTCCTCGTCCTCGTCACCCTCTTCGCTTCACGCCTCCTGCGCCGGGGCGTCGAGCGGACCCTCCACGCCCGGGGCGTGGAAGACCCGGGCACACACGCCATGGCGAGAAAGCTCATCCACTTTACGGTCCTTCTGGTGGGCCTGGGTACCGCAGTCACGAACCTGGGCTTCAACCTGTCGGCCGCCTTTGCCGCGGCTGCGGTCCTGGGGGTCGGGATCGGCTTCGCCTTCCAGAACGTGGCGCAGAACTTCATCTCGGGCCTGCTGCTCCTCTTCGAGCGATCCATCAAGCCCGGCGACATCCTGGAGGTAGAGGGACGGGTGGTACGGGTGGAGGACATGCGGGTCCGGGCCACGGTGGCCCGCACGCGTCACGACGAGCAGCTCATCATTCCCAACTCCGCGCTGGCTCAGGGGACGGTGACGAATTTCACCATGGCCGACTCCTACTACCGGATCAGCGTGACGGTGGGTGTCACGTACGACTCGGACATGCGGCGCGTACGTACGGCCCTGGAGCGGGCCACCGTCGACCTCCCATGGCGGTCCAGGAAACACGAGTCCGTGGTGCTCATGACGGCCTTCGCCAACTCGTCGGTGAACTTCGAAGTCTCTGTTTGGATGGACGATCCGTGGCGCTCCCGCCGCGCGCTCTCCGACCTCCACGAGGCGGTCTGGTGGGCGCTGAGGGAGGATGACATCGTCATCGCGTTCCCGCAGTTGGACGTACACTTCGACGGAGCGCTCCATGAGCGCCTCGACCGGTTCCAGCGGGCGTCGTAGGCGAGGCGGGACATCTATTTCACCAACGGGCCGGGCGTGGCAGTCGGAGCAGCTCACAGGTGGCCGATGTTGTCCGCTGTCATCGTCCTCCCGAGCCGAGGAGAAGACGGAGGAGCTGAGAGAGGTGATGGACCGGGGGACCCCGGCCAGTCGTCCATGTTGGATCCCCTCCAGGGCGAACCCCACCTGGCGGAGAGCCGCGGCCTGCTGAAGGGTGGCACAGGCGCCGAAGCCGGCAACCAGCAAGAGCGGGAAGGTGCGTCTGCTCGCCGCCGCCGTTTCATCGGGATCTTCCACGGGGAGGGCGGGATTGGCTCCCGAGGCTAGCTCCACACCCCCAGGATGCCGCCCATGACCGTGAACGCCAACGTCAGGTAGCCCGCGTTCAGGAGCCAGAGCCTGAGTGAGCGCCGCTCGAAAAGATAGACGACCCCCAGCGCCGTGCTCACCCAGAACAGCCCGGCCAGGAAGCCGGTCTGAAGACCGAGGGAGAAGGTCGCCTCCGTGCCGATGAACATGGCCAGGACGAAGGCCGCCACCAGCTCCAGCACAAAGGACGCCCCGAAGATCAACCCCGGGTTCCCCTCTTTGGTCTTCTCCTCCGTCAGTCCCGAAGCGGCCATCCACAGCTTCCCGAGAAAGGCGGGGGAGTACCAGAGCGTTCTGAGGATGTAGACCGCGACGGCTGCGACGAGGACCGCCAGATAGTTCATGCCGGAAATGGCGGATGTCAGATCCATGGGAGGACTCCTGATAGGCGGGGATGCCGGGGGAGACCTCTGAACTCGATCCCGCCCCCTGCACCCCGCGTGTAGTGGAAGCTCTATCCGTCGGAGAGGGTGCGGTGCCCGACTCCGGCGGACGGACGGAAGACGCCGAAGCTCCTAGTACATCCCGCCCATGCCACCGCCGGGCATGGCCGGAGCCTTCTCATCCTGCGGCTTCTCCACCACCACCGCCTCGGTGGTGAGTAGGAGACCGGCGATGGACGCGGCGTTCTGCAGCGCCGTGCGCACGACCTTGGTGGGGTCGATGACGCCCGCCTCCACCAGGTCCTCATAGGCGTCGGTGAGGGCGTTGTAGCCGTAGTTCACGTCCTTCTTCGCGCGTACCTTCTCCACCACGATGCTCCCTTCGGCACCTGCGTTCGTCGCGATCTGACGGATGGGGTGCTCCAGGGCGCGCACCAGGATGGCGACGCCGATCTGCTCGTCCTCGCGCTCGAGCTTCATCTTCTCCAGCGCCTTCTGCGAGCGCAGCAGGGCGACGCCGCCGCCGGGCACGATGCCCTCCTCGACCGCCGCGCGGGTGGCATGCAAGGCATCCTCCACCAGCGCCTTCTTCTCCTTCATCTCGCTCTCGGTCGGGGCGCCGACGTTGATGACGGCCACGCCGCCGGCCAGCTTCGCCAGCCGCTCCTGGAGCTTCTCCTTATCGTAGTCCGATGTGCTCTTGTCGATGCTGACCCGGATCTCCTCGATGCGGCCCTTGATCTTGTCCTGCGCGCCGCCGCCGTCGATGATCGTGGTGGTGTCCTTGTCGATGACGATTCTCTTGGCCTCGCCGAGGTCGCTCATCACGGCGTTCTCCAACTTGAAGCCGACCTCCTCCGAGATCACCTGCCCACCTGTCAGCACGGCGACGTCCTGGAGCATCGCCTTCCTGCGGTCCCCGAAGCCCGGCGCCTTCACGGCAGCCACCTTCAGCGTACCGCGCAGCTTGTTGACCACCAGGGTGGCCAGCGCCTCGCCCTCGACGTCTTCCGAAACGATCAGGAGGGGCTTGCCCGCCTGGGCGACCTTCTCCAGAACGGGCAACAGGTCCTTCATCGAGCCGATCTTCTTGTCGTGGATCAGGATCACGGCGTCCTCGAGGACGGCCTCCATGCGCTCCGGGTCCGTGACGAAGTAGGGAGACAGGTAACCACGGTCGAACTGCATGCCGTCCACGGTCTCCAGGGTGGTCTCGAGACCTTTGGCCTCCTCCACGGTGATGACGCCGTCCTTGCCCACCTTCTCCATGGCGTCGGCGATGAGGTTGCCGATCTCCAGGTTGTTGTTGGAGCTGATGGCACCGACCTGCGCGATCTCCTTCTTGCCCTTCGTCGACGTGGACATCTTCTTCAGCGTCGCCACTACGACCTCCACGGCCTGATCGATCCCGCGACGGATGCCCATGGGGTTGGTTCCAGCGGTGACGTTCTTCAGCCCCTCGCCGAAGATCGCCTGCGCCAGAACGGTGGCCGTGGTGGTGCCGTCACCGGCGACCTCGGAGGTCTTCGTAGCGACCTCCTTCACCATCTGTGCCCCCATGTTCTCGATGGGATCCTCCAGCTCGATCTCCTTGGCCACGGACACGCCGTCCTTGGTCACGGTGGGAGCCCCGAACTTCCGATCGAGCACCACGTTCCGGCCCTTCGGTCCGAGGGTCACCTTCACCGCACGGGCCAACTTGTCGACGCCGATCTTGAGGCGCGCCCGCGCCTCGACGTCGAATCCGAGCTCTTTGGCTGACATGATTCGTAATCTCCTTGATTCGTCGAATGCGTTGGCTTACTTGATGACCGCGAGGACGTCGCTCTCGCGCAGGATGAGAAACTCCTCCCCGTCGAGGGTTATCTCGGTCCCGCTGTACTTCCCGTACAGGACCTTGTCCCCGACCTTCACGTCCATGCCGAGGCGCTTGCCGTCGTCCGAGATCTTGCCAGGGCCCACGGCGACGACCTCACCCTGGGACGGCTTCTCCTTGGCGGTGTCGGGGATGTACAGCCCGCCCCGCATCTGCTCCGATTCGTCCAGCGCTTTGATGACGACACGGTCTGAAAGCGGCTGGATTCGGGTTGCGGCAGTAGTGCCCATCGAGCCTTCCTCCGGTTGCAGTTGAGGCGGATGTGGAACCGGTCCTTGGTAAGCCGGTCAGCATTCTCGCGCCCCGAATGCTGACGACGGCATGCATCGACGAATCGCCGCTGAACCGGCAACGAGAAGAACCACATGCCCAATTCGGAGAGTACCGCGAATCGCTGCCGGGAGGTATCGCCCAAACGGATGACAGACGCATCACAGCCGATCGAGGGATCCTCGCCGCGGAGCGGCGCCATCGGGCGGCCATCCTTCCGGGGAGTCGCCCCTCGCGTCGGGGGACGGCCTCGCGGACGAGCTGCACGACGAAGGACGGAGCGTCCCCAGCTCGACGGAGCCGATGGACCCGCACGGTCGATGCTGTCGGAGAGGTTCCGCTCCCACTATGTTTACCACCTGACATAGCGGGGGAGGGAGCCGAGCGTGCGCTCCCAGTGGACACACACCGCCTTACTATCGATGGTGCGCTGGCGCCGACGGCCGCCGACCCCCTGACGCACTGACCTCGTCGGACGCTCGCCTGTGCGAGTGGGAGGCCAAGTGCGTCGACTTCGTGTCCTGGTCGTGGATCTCACGACCCAACGGCCCACCCGTGCGCTTTACCAGCGCCTCATGAACGCGAACTTGGCCAGCATCATGCCGCAGGTCGTCGCGGTCTGGTGCGAGCAAGCCGGTCACGACGTTCGCTACGTCTGCTACACAGGGTTCGAGGACCTCCGCCAGGAGGTGCTCGGGCCGGCCGACGTCGTCTTCATCGGTGCCTTCACCCAGGCGGCGCACACCGCTTATGCGATCAGCAACGTGCACCACCGGCGCGGCGCGGTCACCGTACTCGGGGGTCCCCACGCCCGCTGCTACCCGCACGATGCGGCGCGGTACTTCGACTACGTGCTGGGGTTCACCACCCGCGCGTTGATCGAGGACGTGCTCCGTGGACGCGAGCCACGGCGCGACGTGGGCCAGCAGCTCAGCGCGCCACGTCAGCCTCAAGAGCTCCCCGGCGTGCAGGAGCGCTGGAAATTCATCGCGGCCACCCTCGCGAAGACGCCGGTGCTCAAGGTGGTGCCGATGCTGGGCAGCGTGGGATGTCCGTACACCTGCTCCTTCTGCATCGACTCGACGGTACCCTATCAGCCGCTGGGCTTCGAGCAGATGCGCAGTGATCTGCGCTTTCTGCTCACCAAGATGCGCCACCCCAGGGTCGGCTGGCATGATCCGAACTTCGGCGTGCGCTTCGACGACTACCTGGGCGCGATCGAGGAGACGGTGCCTCCCGGCAAGATCGACTTCTTCGCGGAGAGCAGCCTCTCGCTCCTGTCCGAGGAGCACCTCACGCGCCTCCAGAAGAACGGGTTCAAGGTGATCCTGCCGGGCGTCGAGTCGTGGTTCGCGCTCGGGAACAAGGCCAAGACCGGGCGCGACGTGGGCATGGAGAAGGTCCGCCGCGTCGCTGACCACATCAACATGATCCAGCGCTACATCCCGTACGTGCAGACCAACTTCGTACTCGGCCTCGACACCGACGAGGGAGCCGAGCCGTTCGAGCTCACGAAGCGCTTCATCGACCTGGCCCCCGGCGTCTTCCCGGTGTTCTCGCTTCTTTCTGCGTTCGGCCGCGCGGCCCCGCTCAACCTGCAACTGCAGCGCGAAGGGCGCGTCCTGCCCTTCCCGTTCCACTTCCTGGACGCGAGCCAGGCCATGAACGTGGTGCCGCGGAACTACGCCTGGCGCGCGTTCTACGACAGGCTCGTCGACCTGGAGCGGTATGCGTACTCCGCGCCCCGCATCGTGCGGCGATTTCTAGCGAACCGCGGGGCGATTCCGAAGGGAATGAACGTGGTCCGGGGCATCTCGTCGGAGCGGCTCGACCGGGTCAGCTATCACGCCCGGGTGCGCGCCCTCCTCAGTTCCGACAGGAGCGTGCACCGCTTCTTCGACCGCGAGACGTCCACTCTGCCGGCGTTCTACGCGAACCGTGTGCGCCGGGACCTGGGCGCTCTCTGGGAGGCACTTCCCCTCGGCGGCCTGCTGCACGACCACACTGCGTACCTCAGGAGCGCGACGAGCCCAGCCGTCTGAGCGGGGCGTCCCCTCTCTGGCGCAGGGAGAGCCTCCGCTCTCGATGCGCCGAGGTGAAGGACCATGTCCACGAGTACGCGCCGACGCGACGAGCGGAACCGGCTTCTGCTCGCCCTTTCCCACGCGGAGTACGAGCGCCTTCTGCCGCACCTCGAAACGCTTGCGGTCCCGGCAGGTCTGGTCCTCTACCAGCCCGGTCAGGCGATCACCGCGGTCTACTTCCCGCAACGATGCGTGGTCTCCACGCTCATCGCGGACGGCGATGGTGGGTGGGCGGAGATGCATGCGGTCGGCAACGAGGGGATCGTCGGACTCGACGTGTTCCTGGGTGGACACACCGTTTCCGCCAGGACCGTCGCCCGCGTCCCGGACCACGCGATGAAGATGAGCGCGGCTGCGTTCCGGACTGCGCTGCGCCGAAGCGACCCCCTGAGGAAGATCTTGTTCCGGTACACACAGACCGTGGTACGCACGCTGTCGTTGGCCACGCTCTGCCACCGACTCCACCGGCTCGAGGCGCGTTGCGCCCACTGCCTGCTCACGACCCACGATCGCGTGGGCGCCGACCGGTTCCTGCTCACGCAGGCCTCCCTGGCGCAGATGGCCGGTGCGACTCGACCCAGCATCGCCACCGCCGCCACCGTGCTTCGACGCGCGGGACTGATCCGCTACACCCGCGGCCGCATGACGATCGCCGACCGCCCGGGCCTCGAAGCCGCATCATGCTCCTGCTACGGGGTCCTCCGCGCCGACTACGAGCGACTGTTCGACTCGGGTCACCATGCGACCCGATAGGACCGTCCGGCAGCCGGGCCGTCGATGCCCGTGCCGCCGAGCGATCCTCGGCGACCTGCGGCCCCAGGCCCTCTGCAGGGAGCGGGTCGGGCTCGACCCGAAGGGGCCCTCCTCGGTCACCAACCGGCTTGCAGTGTCCCGACCCGGACCACCTCTTCGTCGCGGACGCCGACGGCCGGTCAGCGGGTACGATGCGCTTTCGTCCGACACCGTCCGCTCGTCGACCTCATGCGGGTGAGCGAGGACGCGAGAGACGCGTATACCGACCATGCTGTTTCCCACACTTATGTGTTAGCATTAGGGTCAGCGAGGCGTGGTCCTCGCACCCAACGCTGGCGGCGAGCACCCCGCGGTGCGTCCGCCGGCGTCTTCTTTTCGGCGGGTATAGAGCCCCGCTCGAGGCGACATGGTGAAACAGGAGGCGATCGAACTCGACGGCGTGGTCACCGAGGTTCTCCCGGACCAGAACTTCCGGGTGCGCCTGGCCAATGACCACATCGTGCTGGCCTATGCCGCCGGCAAGATGAGCAAGTTCCGGATCCGCGTCCTCGTGGGCGACCGCGTCACCATGCAGCTCTCTCCGTACGATCTGTCGCGAGGCCGCATCGTGTATCGCCACAAGACGGGCGACGCTCCAGCACCCGCCCGATCGCGGGGCCCCCGCCGATGATCCGTCGCCCCGCCCGAAAGCCCCTGCTGCCGTCGACGATTCCTTGGGTCGACGCCCCACCAACGCCCCCACCTCCCGGGCAGTCGGGAAGGGACGTCCCGACCGGCAACCCGCGTCCTTCGATGCGGGAACGCCTCCGTGTGACATCCATGGACGTACCGGGTTGGTCCGTGGTAGACGCCCCTGCCCCTCGCGTGGGCGAGAGCGTGTTCTGCGCCGACGGGCAGGCGACCGTGGTGTGCATCCTGGGACGCACCGGCGACGGAAGTCGGCTCGTGGAGCTGCACCTGGCATCCGGGCCGAAGGCACCCTACTTCGCGGCGGCATCCAACGTGCTGCGCCGATCGGCGCAGAACGAGGAGGACGCCACCCCGGGTCGGGGCGACGAAACCGCCCTCATCGGTGAGCGATAGCTGTCTGCGGCCATATTCGTATAGATGGTGGCGACGCATCGCGACGAGCCGCCAGGTCTTCATATTACCCTTGCGGCCTCACCGGGGCCGCGCATTCGGAGAGACGATGACGCAGCCGTTCAACCTTCCGCGATCCCGTTGTTCTCTCCTGTCCGATCCGGCGCTCCGTCGGGAGATCCAATCGCACACGGGCAACGAGACAGAGACGTCGAGCATCCTTCGGTCCATCGAACGGTTCGGGGCCGATCTCTCGATCCGGTACTACGAGCTGACACCGAGCGCGCGCCGGGCCCACTTCCACAGCGCGTCCGCGTCCTGGACGGTACGCGCGGTGCGCTGAGGTACCCCGCTGAAGGCGTGGCGACCGACCGCCGCGATCCCGGTTTCCACGTCGTCCCGGCCGATGGGTGCGGGGTGCTCGGCCCGCGCCGACATCGTCCATGACCATCCGCTACTCGACCTTCACGGGCTCGGGGAGCGACCTCCCGACCCGGGTCGTGGAGAACAGCGCGTCCATCGCGAGCGGGTTCTATCGGGACTGCGGCCAGCCCACCGATCCGGCGGAGAACGCCGGCGTCATCGAGCGTTTCGGGGAGATCACCGATATCGCGAGCCGCCGGTACGCAACGGACTCGCAGGTGGCCTCCTGCCTGGGCACCAACCGCTGCCCCTGATACACCTCATCGGACGGGGGCGGTGGCGGTCGATTTGACGGGGGTGTCGTTCGCCGCGAAGCTTCAGGCGAGCAAGATGCACCGAGCAGCACTGTCAGGATGCCGGCGGGAGGCCCCTGGACGGGCCCTTCCGCTTTCTTGTTCAGTGGCACATCCGCCACCACCCAGCGCGGGGGAACGACCGCGTGGGTCAGCAGTCGGCAGCTACGGATCTTCCGAACACTCCGACCGAGGGCCAAGCATCGAGGAGTAGGAACATGCGTAGCACCGGCACCGTGAAGTGGTTCAACGATCAGAAGGGCTTCGGCTTCATCATGCCCTCCGACGGCAGCAAGGACTGCTTCGTACATCACTCCGCCATCCAGGCGGAGGGGTTCAAGTCGCTGAGCGAAGGCGACGAAGTGGAGTTCGACATCACCCAGGGCACGAAGGGCCCGGCGGCGGAGAATGTCGTCAAGGTCTGAGTCGGTCCGCCGATTCGCGTCACGACGGCCCCTCGGCGCCTCTCGGCGCCGGGGGGCTTCCCCTTTCAACCCCCGGACCGCCCGTTGATCCCCATCTCTCAGCGTCCGCCTGATCCAAAGCTCCACGCCCGGCTCACCCAGCTGGGCGAGGAGGGGTGGGAGATGTGGGCGCGCTTCGACCGGGAGGTCCGGCATCGCCGGTGGCATCCCTTCGTGCCTGCGGAGTACGACCGGGTCCTGGCCGTGCTCTGCGAGCTCTGGCGCCCGGGGCTACGCTTCCTCGAGTTGGGCTCGGCCATGGGGATCATCACGGTCATGGCCGACCTGCTCGGCTACGAGGCCTATGGCATCGAGATCGACGAGCGGCTGGTGCAATCGGCCAGGGAGATCACCGTACGGTACGGATCCAGTGCCCGCTTCGCCGCTGGCAGCTTCCTGCCCCAGGGCTGGGTGTGGCGTCCGCGCGATGGGGACGGGCGCCTCGGCACCATCGGCGAAGGGACCTCCGGATACCAGGGACTGGGCTTGCCCTTGGACGAGTTCGGTCTCGTGTACGGGTATCCGTGGGGCGGGGAGGAGGCCATGATGCTCGACTTGTTTCGTGCTCACGGAGCTCCCGATGGGCGCCTCCTGCTGCACCTTTGCTCAGGCGAGTTGCGCCTGATGCGTCGGGGCCGGATCGAGCGCACCTGGCCGTATGCAGGGGACCCTGGGCATCTCGCCCCCTGACGCCCGGCTGGATTCCCGTTAGCTTCCCCGCTGCGACCCGCCTCGGGCTTTCCGCTCCGACGGCCTTTCCCCGGCTCGCAGCCCTGCACATCCCACCCCGCCGGATTCGCCGGCCGGCAAGGCTGAGCAGCCCCCTTTCAGGATCGACAACCTTTGACGTTCTCTGCCCTCGCCCTCCACCCGGCGCTGCTTCGTGGCGCCGCGGATCTGGGCTTCGACGTACCGACCCCCATCCAGTCGCAGGCCATCCCCGCGGCTCTCGCGGGTGGGGATCTCCTCGCCTGTGCGGCCACAGGAAGCGGCAAGACCGCCGCGTTCCTGCTTCCCATCCTCCACCATCTCGTGCCGCGGCCACGGGGGACCACACGTGCCCTCGTCCTGGCTCCCACCCGTGAGCTGGCCCTGCAGATCCTCGCCGACCTGAAGGCGCTCGCGCGCCACACGTCCGTCCGGGCTGCCGCCGTGCACGGTGGCGTCGGGATGGGTCCACAGGAGCAGGCGTTCCGTCAGGGCGTTGACGTGGTGGTCGCGACCCCCGGGAGGCTGCTCGATCACTTCCGCGGTGGCCAGGCACCTCTCACCGGCCTCGAGTTCCTGGTCCTGGACGAGGCGGACCGGATGCTCGACATGGGCTTTCTGCCCGACATCGAACGGATCCTGGCCCACGTCCCGACCCCGCGGCAGACGTTCTTCTTCAGTGCCACGATGCCTTCCCCCATCGAGGCCCTGACCCGCAGGATCCTGCGTTCCCCTGTCCGTATCGCACTCCAGCGGAAGGCGATGCCGGCCGCCGGCGTGAGCCAGTCCGTCTATCAAGTGCCCTCGACGCTGAAGGGTCCACTCCTGGTGGAGCTTCTGGGTAGTGGACACGTGGAAGACGCGCTGGTCTTCACGCGCACCAAGCATCGCGCGGATCGACTCGCGAAGCTGCTCAACCGGAGCGGAATCACCGCGGAGCGCATCCACGGGAACCGATCTCAGGCACAACGGACGCGCGCACTGGCCGGCTTCAAGGCCGGCCAGTTCCGCGTGCTCGTGGCCACCGACATCGCGGCTCGCGGCATCGACGTGGAGTCGCTCGGCCATGTCGTGAACTTCGACCTCCCCAATGCACCCGAGGACTACATCCACCGTGTCGGGCGCACCGCACGGGCCGGCTCCACCGGAGAGGCCATCACGCTGGTGGCACCCGAAGAGGAGTCGGACCTCAACCGGATCGAGCGCGTCGTGTCCGCGAAGATTCCGCGAAAGCGGCTGGTCGGCTTTGCCTACGCTGCAACGGGAGAGGAGGCGCCGCTGGAGATTCCACGCGGCGATCGCATCGCCGCGATCCGCGCGCAGAAGGCCGCACAGCGGGCGCGAGCGGCAGGAAAGGCTCCAGCCACGTCGTCCAGCGGCACGGAGAGCGAGGGCCGTGCCGGCCCTCGTCGGCGACGGTTCCGGGGCGGTGGTCGCTGGTAGTTCAGGGAATGAACTCGCCCTCCGCTCGCGCGACGACCAGCGAGGCCAGCGCCACCCATCGAATCGGTGTGGGATCCAGCTCTTCCAGGATCTGATCCGCCGTAACGCCCAGGAACACTCCCTTGCGCGACTTCTCCTGCATGGCGCGGTAGGCCACGACGGCCCGGCGAACGGCGACCTCTTCGGCGCAGGAGAGCTCCATGACTCAATCTAGCGGCTCGCGAGCGGCGGCGCCTGTCGCGACACGGAACAGGCCCCCGCCAGAGGCCTCCACCACCCCGGTGACGCCGGCCTGTCTGAGGCGGCGGGCGACGAGGCTTCCTTGGGTCGACAGTACCTACCCGCGTCACTTCGGGTGATACTTCATGCGGTGCGGCGCGCACATTATGCATCGTGATCCCCGGTCGAGACGAGTCATGCTCGAATTCGCGAAGTCGGGGCCCTTCACGCTCGGCGTGGAGATGGAGCTGCAGGTCATAGACCGCGATTCGGGAGAGTTGTCGGCCAGGGCTGAGCAGTTCCTCGATGGCTGGACGGGTCCGCAGCGAGTGCGTGCAGAGCTGTTCCAGTCGATGCTCGAACTGAACACGACCGTCTGTCAGACCGCCGCCGACGCGGAGCGCTGCCTCCGCGCCACGGCTGTGCCGTTGCTTGCGCGGGCTCGCGAGCTGGGGGTCCGGTTCATCAGCTCCGGAACGCATCCCACGGCGCGGTATCAGGATCGCCACGTATTCCCTGCCGAGCGCTACTATGGGCTGGTCGAACGCAACCAGTGGATTGCGCGGAAACTGCTCATCTTCGGACTTCACGTACACATAGGCATGCCCGATCCCGCGATGTGCATCGCGGTTCAGAACGAGCTGCTCCATGACCTCGGCCTCCTGCTCGCAATCTCGACGAGCTCGCCCTTCTCGCAGGGCGAAGCGACCGGACTCGCCTCCTCCCGCATCACCGCGTTCGAGGCCATGCCCACCGGTGGTACGCCTGCACTCGTAGCCGACTGGTCGGAGTTCAGCACCCTCGTGGCCGCGCTGATGCGGTCCGGTGCGATCACGTCCATGAAGGACCTCTGGTGGGACATCCGTCCGAGCCCCCGGTTCGGGACGCTCGAGCTCCGCGTGTGCGACGGCCTTCCAACGATTCGCGAGACGTGCGCGGTCGTCGCCCTCTCTCAAGCGTTGGCGCGCCGAGCCGGCGCCCGCATCGCGGCTGGCAATGGGCGTTCGTTCCCGCCGGCGTGGCGCATTCGGGAGAACAAGTGGCGGGCCTCGCGGCATGGTATGGAAGCAGACCTGGTCATCGGCGACGACGGAACGACCATGGGGTGCCGCGCCTGGCTCGGCACTACGCTCGACGAGCTGGAGTCCGGCGGGTACTTCACGGGGAGCGCGTCCTACCTGCCCGACCTGCGTCGCTTTGTCGACGGTGCGCCCACCAGCGCCGTGCGGCAACTGCGAGTGTTCGAGCGCACCCAGGACCTCGACTCTGTCACCCTCGCGCTGGCCGACGAATTCGAGGCCGACGTGCTGGGAGGATCCAGGCTGACAGAATCGGCACACCGTGGGTAGCGAGAACCTCATCAGCCCCGAGGTTATTGGCTTCTCGACTACTTGGCGAGAGCGGGCAGCGGTGTGGGGCCTTGTCTCGGAGCGGAGGAGTCGCCGAATCTGCGCTCGAGAACGTGGTTCCCCGACGGCAGTTGATGGTCCCTCGACCGGGACGAGATCTTGCTTCGGCTGGGTCTTGGAGCACTACGCCGCCCGGCTTCGAGCCCCGGGTGTTTCTGGGAGGAACCGTTCGGACGGTTGGCCGACGATCTGGGGCTGCCCGCGAACACGCCCGAGGATGCCACGGCGGAGGCGCGAGCCTTCATTGCTAAAATAGCCGCCGCACCTGCCCTGCGGGACGACGCGGAGGGCTTGGATCTCACACCCCTGCGCTGAGCCCAGAAGCCCCACCACCCTGACATCAACGAGCGGCACCTGGCCGATCTTCTTCGCGTTCCACCTGTGGGTGGCGAAAATTCCATCCGCGCAGGGGGATGGCGCACAGACGGCTCAAGGACCGAGTGCTCGTGCATGAAGGGCCAGTCGCTATTCAACGACCGATGGGTTCGCGACGTGTGGTAGTACGAGGCATAGCTTCGAAGTACCCGCTTGAGGTGTCGTTCGCCGAGAACGATGACGTGGTCGAGGCACTCCCGGCGGATCGATCCGATCAGCCGCTCACAGTGTGGATTCTGCCACGGCGAGCGTGGGGCCGTGACCACCTCGTTGATGCCCATCGACTCGACGCGCTGCGTGAAGCTGTGGGCGAAGATGCGGTCGGGGTCGTGGAGCAGGAAGCGGGGTGCGGCTTCGTAGGGAAAGGCCTCGACGACTTGCTGGACCGTCCACCGAGGGGGGGGTGAGGCTGTGACGTTGACGTGTACGATGCGGCGCCGATCATGAGACATGATCACCAGCACGTACAGCGCGCGGAACGTGAACGTCGGGACGACGACGAAGTCGAGCGCGGCGATGTCCCTGACGTGGTTCTCGAGGAAGCAGCGCCACGTCTGGGAGGACCAAGCTGTGGCGGCCGGTAGCGACGGACCGTGGAGTCGCTCACATCGATCCCGATCTTGCGGAGCTCGGCCTGGATACGCGGTTCGCCCCAAGTGGGGTTCGCATGCCACATGTCGCGGATCGGCTTCCCCCGTGCGGTCGGATCACATCGCTCGAAGGGATTAGTCCTCGAGATGTTCGATCCCCCGGCCCCGTTGGGTGCCGGGGACTGCTCCGGCCGAGACGCCTCCGATTCACCACGCCAGTCTAGTCCTCGCATCACCCCATCGAGCGATGGTCCGGCGCGCTTTGTCCGGTACGTTTCCTGTATCCCCCGTCGAGTCCAGGAGAACCCGTGTGGACGCTGCGCATCATCGTGACCCTGTTGCTGGTCCTGGGTGGTGGCCTGGGGCTACGCGCGCCGCCGCAAGTAGCGGCTGTGAAGGTCCAGATCGAGGGGACCCCGTGAAGGCTCCGAAGCGTTCCGCGCCCCCATACGCTGGACCGGACCCCGGAGACGGGGAGTCGGAGATGCCCACCGCAAAGGTGATGTTCGTCGATGACGACGAGGGCGTGCGGATCAGTTGGAGTCGGTACCTGGCGAGCATCGGGCTCGATGTGACGACGGCGGAGACGGCAAAGACCGCCATCGCCCAGTTGGAACGAGATCGAGTGGACGTGGTCGTGTCCGACCTTCGCATGCCGGGCATAGACGGTCTCGATTTCATGAAAATCGTCAAGGAGCGGTGGCCGCGGATCCAGGTGATTCTGTTGACCGGGTACGGGAATCCCGACGTCGAAGGGGCGGTCCACGACCTGGGTGGGTTTGGCTATTTCAGCAAACCGATCAACCCAGAGACCATGGCCGAGACGATCCGCGAGGCCTTCGAGAAGATCCGGGACATTCCGAGGTTGGAATCGGAAGTCGAAGAGCTCTTGCACAAGACCGACATCCCGACAAAACACGCCTTGAGAGAGAACATCGAGGTGGTGGGCGGATTGGTGTTGGCTCCGATGATAGGGCTGGCGTTCGTGGTGTTTCTGCCGCTCATCGGCTTTGCGGCGATCATCTACAGCGCCGGCGAGAGCATTCGCTATCACGTCATTTCTACAAAGTAGCTTCGCCACTTGGGGCGGGCGGACCATGAAGAGAGACATTCTGCTGCCTGGGAAGCTGATCGTCACCTGGTTTGTCAGCGGCGCCGTGCTGAGCGGGGGAGCGCTGGTGTCCTACGGGCTCTTCGAGGAGTCCCTCAATCACCTCATGCTCATCGAGACCGTCGGCGCACTGTATCTCATCGGTGGGGTCCTCGGGTTCCTGTTCGCCGGAGCCGTCGGCATGCTCGGCCGGCCCTCCGGCATGGGAGCCAAGGAGGCCTTCCAAGACCAACTGACCGGCGCACTGTATGTCCTTCCCGTCAGCGCCGTGGGTTTCGTGGCGACGGGATGGATCGCCCTCAGCTATTGGTCCGTCTACTCGGCACACTACGCCGGGCTGCTGCTGGCCACGGTGTCGTGGCTCG
>Ga0315535_1000470_pt1 | contig 28365 bp, 25 predicted proteins | sample SalMarSW160220MG_2_FD_203092 | JGI IMG/M metagenome (GOLD analysis project Ga0315535, IMG submission 203092) | Salt marsh sediment microbial communities from the Plum Island Ecosystem LTER, Massachusetts, United States - Salt Marsh Sediment SW1602-20 ... | reverse complement strand
TCGCATAATGTACAACGCTGGACTCCAGACCATTGCCGACATAAAGCACGCGCCAATTGAAGACTTGACGAACCTGCCGCTGATTGGTCCACGGTTAGCTAAGAAAATCAAAGCGCAGGTTGGCGGCTTCGTCAAGAAGGAAACTTGGGAGAAACTTGAGGAAGGCGACGAGTGGAAACAGAAGTCGCTGGCGGATTATTAGCTTTTTGCGAATGCTTCTGCCTGCTTCACTGCCGTGCCCAAATAATTCTTCGGGTCCAACGCTTCATCAATTTCTTTCGGGTTCAGCTTGCCGCTGACCATCGTGTCTTCAAGCAGGATTTCGCGGAAGTGCCGCTTCTCAACCTCACTCTTTATGGTTAATTTCCTGAGAAGTTCGTGGGCTTCCTGCCGGTTCACGCCCTCCGCAACAAGCGCCATCATCACGGCTTCCGACATGGCACGCCCCTGAGTCGAATCCAAGTTCCGCAGCATCCGCTGCTCATCCACCCGCAAATTAGCCACAATGTCACCCATCAAAAACAGCAGGTAATCGGTCAGAATGCACGATTCGGGAAGGATAAAGCGTTCAGCCGAAGACTGAGTCAGGTCCCTCTCATGCCACGTCACAACGTCCTCCAACGCAGGAACGCACAGGCTTCTGACGATTCGGGCTAAGCCGCAGACCCTTTCGCACGTTTCGGGGTTCCGCTTGTGAGGCATCGTAGAGCTGCCAACTTGGTGCTCTTTCTCAAACGACTCAAAGAGTTCTCCGATTTCGGGTCGTTGCAACTCGCGGATTTCCGTGGCGAAATTCTCCAGCGAAGACGCAACCATAGCGAGGAGGCAGACGTATTCGGCGTAGCGGTCTCGCTGCACGATCTGCGTGGAAATCTCCGCCGCACTTATGCCCAGCCGTTTCATTACGAGTTCCTGAATGCGCGCGGCATTTTCGCCTAAGCTGGCTTGGGTGCCTACGGCGCCGCTTACCTTTCCCGCTACGACGCGGTGGCGGCAATCGTTTAGCCGCTCTAAGTGCCGTGAAACCTCATAGCCCCACACTGCGAATTTGAAGCCTAAAGTTATTGGCAAAGCGTGTTGCCCGTGGGTTCTTCCAATCATCACGGTTTCCTTGTACCGTGCAGCCTGTTTCTGCAATATGCTCTTCAGAGCGGCGAGTTTTTTCTCGATGATTTCTGACGCGGCTTTCAACTGCAGGGCGTTGGCGGTGTCCACGATGTCGTAGCTTGTGGCGCCCAGGTGCACGTATGCGCCGCTTGAGCCGCACACTTCAGCTAACGCGCGAACCAAAGACGCGATGTCATGCTTGATTTCCTTCTCGATGGCTTTCACGCGCTCCACCTTCACGTACCGGGTGGAAGCCATGGCCATGATTTTTTCTGCCTCTTTCCGCGGTATGTCGCCGACTTCAGCGTGCGCCAACGCTAAGGCGGCTTCAACGTCCAGCAGTCTTTGGACGCGTGCTTCTTCCTCGAAGACCTTGAGCATTTCGGGGGTTCCGTAGCGCCCCGTGTCTATAGGCAGGATTGGCAAGTCATTTTTCCCTCGACAGAAGGATACGCTGATTAAACATTAATGTTTTACCACAACAATAGCAGAATAAGACTGAACGGAAGGTCGCTTGGGCATGAAAGCAACAATTGCGGTGTTGGACAAGCGAGGTGGTGACGTAACACTTAGCTCAAATGATAAGCAACCTCATGTGCACATAGGAAACGCGACAGTTCTCTTCGATGGACAAGTTTACTCACCAAAGGGTGCTCCAGGCGCAGAAATTATTGCAGAAAAGCTGGAAAAAACAGATGGCATCAAGGCAAGCGAAGCGTTTCTCACAGAGGTTGAGGGCGACTTCTCGTTCATGATAGCGGAGGCGGAGCGCATTATTGCGGGAAGAGACCCAGTAGGCGTCAAACCGCTTTACTACGGGGAAACCAGGACCGTGGCGGCTCTTGCTTCGAACCGAAAAACGTTGTGGAAACTTGGGATAGACGAAGCACAGTCGTTTCCGCCAGGGCACTTGGGGCTTGTTAGCCGAGAAGGCTTCAAATTTAAACCTGTCAAAACACTTGCCTACCCGCAGCCAAAATCGACAACCATGCGAGAAGCGGCGGAAACACTTCAGAACCTGCTGGAGACATCTATCCGAAGGCGAGTTTTGGGGACGAAGGAAATCGCGGTGGCGTTCTCTGGAGGATTAGACAGCAGCGTTGTCGCGTTTCTGGCAAGCAAGTGCCCTGTGGACGTTCACTTGGTTCATGTGAGCTTGGAGGACCGTCCTGAAACGGAAGAGACTAAGAGAGCGGCGGATGAGTTGGATCTGCCGCTGCAGGTTTACCTTTTTAGGGAAGCGGATGTTGAAAAAGTCGTTTCTAATGTTGTGGAGCTTATCGAGGAGCCTGACCCTGTCAAAGCAAGCATTGGGGTGCCGTTTTATTGGACGGCTGAAAAAACGGTGGAGGCAGGATTCAAGGTGTTGCTGGCGGGGCAGGGCGCGGACGAGCTTTTTGGAGGCTACCAACGCTACGTTAACGAGTACCTGCTGCATGGAGCAGAAGCGGTGAGAAAAACCATGTTTGACGATGTGGTTGGTATTCATGAAAGTAACATTGAGAGGGATGCGAAAATCTGCGGTTTCCACAATGTGGAGTTGCGTTTGCCCTTTGCGTCATATAAACTCGCTGAGTTCGCTGTAGCCTTGCCTGTAGAATTGAAAATTGAAAGAAGAGCGGGGTCGCTGAGAAAGCTGGTGTTACGGAAAGTCGCTGAGAACATGGGTCTGCCCTCTTCAATAGTGGAGAAGCCGAAAAAGGCTGTGCAGTACGCTACAGGGATAAATGGCGCCCTCAAGAAGTTAGCGAAGAAACAAGAGGCGACGGTGGCAGAGTACATAAACAAGCTCTTTCTCGACCAAATGAACGAAAAAACCCGATAGCGTTGCCTGCAGATAGTCAAATCTCGCTTCCAGCTGCCTGCAGTGCTAAAACTTTACATTTATATGAGGGAAGCGGGCAAAAGTAGTTTTGAACGTTGTTTGATGGTCTGTTCTGGAGGAAAATGGCGTTATGAAGCACGTTAAAATCACGGCGTTTGACTGCCCAGACGCTTGGTTCCAAGCGTTAAACCGCATATGGCATGAGGGTGACAGCTTTCAGGTGGGCTACGGCTCGGAGATCACTGAGACAAAGAAGCTTAATTTGACAATAGAGATTACGCATCCGGAAACTAGGCCGCTTGTCAGCGATAAGGCGCCTTGCGACTTCAAGTATGTGCAGGGTTACGCATTGGAGTACTTGTGGTGCGGCGAGAAGCAGCAGGATGAAACGTACACTTACGGCAGCAGGCTCAACCATCCTGTTAACCAGATAGAAGAAGCCGTGAAAAGATACGTGCAGGAACAGCGGGACAGGCAGGTCACTATGGTCATCAGGTTACCCGAGGACATACAGAAAAGCCTCCACGCTAAACGACATGAACCGCCCTGCTTGAGCCTGATTGACACTGAGATTCTTGAAGGAAAAATGCATCTGACCTGCTACTTCAGGTCATGGGACGCGTACGCTGGGTTGCCAGCCAACATCGCGGGACTGCAGCTTTTCAACGAGGCCTTTGTGAAGGAAATCAACAGTCGCGGAAATCTCCAGTTGGAAACTGGCAAGCTGATTTTCCACTCCAAGAACTGCCACATTTACCAGAGGCAGAACAAGCTCGTTGAAGAGTTGCTGAAGCCGAAAACCAGCGACAAAAAACCGCGAATTGCACAAACGATGATGGGCGCAGCGGAAGAAACCAAAGAACCCTAGGCGTTCTGCACGTGAGGCTTGAAATTGAGTGATCTGGAGCGAGTCAGGAAATGGACGGAGTTCAAGCGCTTAGTCAAGGAGTTAAAGCCTGACTCAATTGTCTACAGTATTGACCAGAACGCCATGTCGAAGACCAAAGAGCTTACGGCGTTAAGGTTGATTCTTCTTGCGCGAGGCGGCTACTACGTTTATCTTGATTTTCCCAGAGGAAAAGAAAACGTGATGAGAGAAACAGGCATCCCGATACGCGAAGACAGGAACGGAGTCCGCTACTTAGAAGACAAAGACGTGATTCGGTTCATCAAGCAGGAGTTCGGCGAGAACTTGCAGGTTTTCTCGTTCTGGACAACCTAACGGCTCTCATTCGTCTTTTTCACGCTATTTGCTCGATTATTCTCTGTTTAAGCGCGGCAAGCAATTCTGGGTTTAGGCGGTCAATTACATCGTAGACTTCAGGGTTAGTTATTGAATACATGTGCCAAGTCCCTTTTTTTCTTCTTTTGACCAACCCAGCGTTTTTGAGAATTTTCAGGTGGCGCGAGACAACAGGTTGTGCCAGTTTCAGGTGAGGTGTGATTTCGCAGACGCATTTCTCTCCGTCGCGCAAAAACTCTATTATCTCAAGTCTGATTGGGTCTGAGAGGGCGGTGAAGATTTTGGCTCTGAAGCGTGTCAGACTGGTTGATTTTGAAGGCATAATTCGGAGTAATACATATAAATATTTAAATATTGTTATGAACGCGTATAAACTTGAACATCAAAAAGTGGAGACAAAAAAATGAGTGAAGAAACATATCACGGTGTTCCCAGAAGCGAGATACCTTGGGGTCCAACAATAGACTATGAAGAATGCATAAGCTGCGGAAAATGCGTAGACTACTGTCACATGAAAGCGTTTGCATTTGAAGAAACAGAAGGAAAAAAGAGAGCTGTCGCAAAAAATCCCAACAACTGCGTCGTTTTCTGCACCGGCTGCCAAGAACAATGTCCCGCTGGCGCCATCAGTTTCCCTTCCAAAAAAGAGACGCGAGAGATAATCAGGAAACTGCAAAAAAAGAAAACCTGATGGAGGTGGATTGTTTGAAGGATAAAGATGTAAAAAAGACGGTTAAGCGGGCTTACGCCAAGATAGCTGCAGAAAGCGGAGCAGGCTCTTGTTGCAGTTGCGGCTGTGGGTGTCAGACTGCCCCTCAGGAAATTTCTAAAAGTATCGGCTATTCTGATGAGGAGATTAATGTGGTTCCTGAAGCTAATCTGGGTTTGGGCTGCGGCAACCCCACCGCGCTGGGAAACATAAAAGAAGGCAATGTAGTGATTGACCTCGGTAGCGGTGCAGGATTTGACTGCTTTTTAGCCGCAAAGAAAGTTGGCGCGTCAGGCCGAGTCATCGGCGTTGATATGACAGAAGAGATGGTTAACAAAGCTAAAGCGCTAGCCGCAAAGTACGGGTACAACAATGTTGAGTTCAGGCTAGGCGACATCGAAAAGTTGCCCGTTGAAAGCGGGTCAGTTGACGTTGTAATAAGCAACTGCGTGATAAATCTCGCCCCAGACAAATCCAGAGTCTTTAACGAAGCGCATCGGGTTTTAAGAATCGGAGGTAAAATGTACGTTTCCGACATAGTTCTTCTAAAAGAACTCAGCCCTGAAGAAAAAAATGACAAAAGACTGCTTTCCAGCTGCGTGGCGGGCGCGCTACTGAAAGAGGATTATCTGCGCAAGCTTGAAGTGGCGGGTTTTGAAGTAAAGATTCTCTCGGAAGACAAAAAGATAAGCGAAATGCAGTATAACGGAATCGCCCTTGAAAGCCTTAATCTTGTAGCAATAAAAACCCGCTAAGGGCGCATTTTCAACATGACCAATTAGAAAAAATAACGCACCCTTCATGCGCAAACTAATAATTCAAATAGAACACGTAACCTTCCATTATGACGAGGAAACCAAATTGGTCAGCGCGGAAGCTCTCGCGAAACTGCCCGCAGCACTGAAACCCGTTGCAAACGAGCAAGGGGCAAACGCGGCTGTATCGTTGCTTTTGAAGCCTAGACGAGGTGACGCTGATTTGCTTTTGGTGAAGCGTGTTGAAAACCCGTTGGACACATGGTCAGGGCAGATGGCGCTTCCCGGAGGAAAACGGGAGCCGAAAGACTTGAGCTTGAAAGACACGGTTATGCGGGAGACGTTGGAGGAGACAGGTGTGGCACTTGGCTCGCGTAGGTTTCTTGGGGTTTTGGATGCTGTGCGGTCGGAGCCGAAGCCTGACTTCAAAATTCTGCCTTTCGTGGTGCTTTTGAAGGAGGAACCGAAGCTGAAGTTGAACAAGGCAGAGTTGGAAACGTTCATTTGGGTTCCTTACGAAACGGTTGTCCAAAGCAGGGGCATAGTGGAGTTTAGTTTCGGGAAGGTTCCTGCGTTCGTATTGGCGGACGCGGTGGTTTGGGGGATAACCTACAAGATTTTGAGTGAATTCGTGGAAGCTGTTGAGGCGTCCAGATAGCTATTTGACGGTGGGGTAGCCAAGGTTCGTCCAAGCGGTCATGCCGCCTAACACGTTGTAGACTTCTTTGAAGTCTTCTTTTTTCAAGATGCTTGCGCCTGTGCTGGCTCTTTGTCCTACTGAGCAAACCACTGCGACTGGTTTGTCTCTTGGCAGGGAACCTGCTTTGACCGCTAGGTGCCCGAAGAATATACGTTCTGCGCCTTGTATGTAGCCTTCTTTCCACTCGCTCGGTTCGCGGACGTCCACAACCAAAAGTGGGTTCTTTTCCAGCCTCTCCTTGAGTTCTGAAGCGGACAACGTGCCCACGTGGCTTATGGGTTTGCCCATGTCTTGCCATTCGCTTATGCCCAGGCATAGGAAGCCCCCAAGATTGTCGAAGCCTAATCTATGGAAGTGTGCTGCCACCGTGTTCATGTCGCTTTTTCGTTCGTGCACGAACAGGATTTTCTGGTTGTAGTCTAGTATCCAGCCAGGGTAGGCGCTGGTTCCGCCCAGCCAAAGGCTAAGCGAGTCGGGTATGAAGGCGCCTGCAAACGCGGCTGGTCTCCGAGTGTCCACGACTACAGTGTCAGGCTGCTGCATTTGCTGCTCAAACTCGGTTAAGCCGAACGGTTCAGGTGGGGGAAGCCCACGCAATAGAGGTGGACCGTTGAGGTTGTAGTCTTCCATCTTTCGGAAGTACGGCGGTACAAACATTTCTTCGCTCATGGCGCGCTGGACAAACGCTTCCGTGCCGGACTGGAGGAACGGGTTGGTTTTCTTTTCGTATCCGAGCGTGCTGAAGTCTTGGTCGCTGATGCCGTGCCCACAGACGCTGCCTGCGCCGTGAGCGGGGTAAATGATGACGTGATCGCCGAGGGGAAGCAGCTTCTCGTGTATGCTTGTGTATAACTTCTCGGCTTGGGCGGGATCGGCTTCTTTGCCGTAAAGGTCTGTGCGTCCCACTGAACCCACGAAGAGCGTGTCGCCCGTGAAAATCATCAACGCGTCGCGCTTGTCACGTCGATACACGGCGTAGCACAGGGATTCATTTGTGTGTCCTGGTGTGTATAAAACCTTGATTTTTAGGTTGCCTACGGTGAGGATTTCGCCGTCGCTGAGGTTGTGGTCGCCGTATTTGAAGGGCAGTGCGTTGCTGTGGCCGATTTCGGCGTCTGTTATGTTTTGCAGTTCGAAGGAGCCGATGACGTAGTCTTCGTTTCGGTGAGTTTCCAGTATGTACCGTATTTTTGCGCATTCCTGTTGGGCGAGGCGTGGGTAGATTTGGCAGTCTCGGCGCGGGTCAATGACGGCGGCTTCGTTGCCGTCGGATAGGAAGTAGCTGTTGTGTGCGATGCCTTCCGACTTAATTGTTTTTAACTTCATTTTTCAAACTCCACATAATTAAGCGACAGTTAATATGAAAGAAGAAAACTGAAAGAAATTGGTTGCGGAAGCGGCTACGCCGTCCAGTCTAAGAGGCGTCTTTCGCCTTGGAGCTTCTTGATGTCGGTTAGGTCCTGCACCACTTCCATGGTTCCTAAGTATTTTCCGTTTGGGTCTCGCACCGCGAAGAACCTGATGTGGACAAAGCGGTTGTTCAGGGTTATCCAGAACTCCGCCACGTTCTTTTCGCCGTTTTTGAAGGATTCCACGATCTTTTTTACTATGTGCAGGCTTTTTTGGGGGTGGCAGTTGTGCACTTTTCTGCCGAGAACGGCTTTTGGTCGCACGAATATTCTTTTTTCAGGTTTGCTGAAGTAGCGCACGGCGTCGTCCGCATCTATGAAGGTTATGTCTACTGGAAGCGTGTTTAGCAGGGCTTCAAGCTGTTCTTTCGTGAGGCTTCCTGTTTCGAACTGTAGGGTGCCTTCTTGCGCCTGTGCAGGAGTGGGTTTTTTGTGTTCAGCCAAAATTATCTTCCTCAGCCAGAACTAAAAGAAATGAGTTGATTTATGCTTTTCTGAAATGGCAGAGATAACTCTTTTTAATGTCACGCGTGCTTAGGAACGTGGTGTGACCAAGTATGGGTTACGAGGCTGTCTGGAAGGTTCTGGAAGAAATAATTATTGAGCTTCGGAAAAAAGGCATGACAACCCCGCCGAAAGTTATGAGCGACTTGAAATCAGCCAAAGTGCTCATGAAAGTCTTGGGTGCCTCGGAGAGCGACCGCGGCGAAGCAGCCCCGAAAATCGAGCAGTACCTCGGAAGCGTAGAAGCCGCTATAGTCACGGAGGCGCAGAAAGTGTTTGCTCCCTCGCGAATTGACGCGTGGCTCAGGCGCTTGGAAGAGGCTAGCTGCGACACCTGCGCAACCTGCGGCGTGCCAACCGAAACAAAAGCGAAAACGGAGGCGAAGTTCATCACGGGCTTGCCGCGCGACCAGAAGTGGATTCGCGTTGAGCCGCTACCCAGCTTGCCCGCTGAGAAGCTGAAGCAGCTTGCAGAAGAAACAAGCCTTTCCGTACGCGAAGAAACGGATGGACACTTGACTGTTTACGGAAGCGCAGAAAACATCCGAGTGTTCGTTAAAAAAATGACCGAACAAGCGGCCAAAGAATAGTAGAGAAGAGAGCCTAATAGGAAATGTATGCAGAAAACGAGGAGGGAGGGTTAGGCTCTATTGGCTGTTTCCGCAACCAATAGTATGTAGAAAATAACACGCCGCAGAAACCATGCAGTTTAGTTTATATAAGGGGGTATAGACTGTTCCACGCGCTAGAGAACATGCAACCGCCGCAATGAACAACGTGGATGTATCTGTTTCTGGATTAGCTCTCTTCTTTAAGTGCTTCGCCGAATATGCGTTTTAGTTCTCTCTTCATGGTTGCAGTGTCCTGAGTCAACCCGAAATAGTCCGCAAAATAATCAGTCGTTCTCAACGTCATGGAACGCCCAGCACGTTCAGCCCCTACCAGCCCCATATCCTTAAGAATCTTCACATGACCATACGCATGCTGACCTCTCACTTCGATGACTCTTTTCTGCGAGACAGGCTGCCTATAAGCAATGTAAGAAAGCGTTTTCAACGGACCAGCGGAAAGCAACGGTCTGTTGACAAGTTTCTTAACAAGCGGAGTGAAATCCGCTTTCAACTGCAGAACGTAGCGTTCATCCTTCAGCGCCAAGATTTCAAGTGCAGTGTTTCTGGCTGAATACTGCTGCATAAGCGCCTTAACGTACTTTGCCGTTTTCTTTTTCGACCTCGTCTTCAAAACCGAACATAACTCATTAAGGTCCAAAGGACGGCCAGCAACATACAAAGCTGCCTCCAACAACTGTAGGCAAAGCTGAGTTTGTTCTGCCTCTTGTGCTTTCCTGTCTTCAGCTGGTTGTTCTTTCGTCTCCTGCAACGTTCAAGTTCCCCACCGCAATGTATAACTCCTCTGTTTCCTCGTCCTGCCACAAGCTCACTTTCCCATCCTGCGCCAGAAACAACAGCAAAATAAACGTGCGAACCGCTTCTATACGAGCAGTCCCTTTTATGAGAGTTGAAAACTCAATTATTCCTGCACCCTTAACTCTCTCACAAAGAAGCTCATACAGCTTCTCAATCTGCAACTCAATCTCCGCCAAAAACGCGTCAAACTGAGGCAAAATGTCCGAAACCGCTGGAAGAACAGGCTGCGCAACAACCCTCTCAAGACGATGCAACTTTTCACCCTTCAGCACCTCATCTAACACATCCAATAAATTCTGTATAGTCGTTGAGGTTAACTCATACCTCAAAGGCAGAAACAGCGGCGGCGGAATAAAACCTGGAGCAGATTTCGGCGGTGCTGGTGGCTCCTGAAGAGTTAGCAACAGCTTTGACTTCATCAAGTAGATGAGCGCAGAGGAGTCAAGTGCGACACCTGAAGCCCTGAAATCCACCTTTCCCGTCCGCTCCATTTCCGAAAGAAACGACCTGAGCAAGTAAGAGATGTTCACGTTCCAAGGCGTGAGCTTCTCCAGCTTGTTGAGTTCAAAGAGAATGTTCCATGGTGGTCTCAGGTAAAAAGGCCTACGTACAGCTGTAGACATTCAGCTGGTCGCCTCCAAGAACTTGGCGGATATGACACTGGAAACGCCGTTACGCTCATAAACTCCATAAATTTTCTGGGCTTTATTCACCATTTCAGGCTTTAAAGTGATCACTATAAACTGGATTTTCCCAGCCTCTTCAAGAAGAAGGTCGGCAAGCTTAGTGGTGTGAAACGCGTCCAGATGCGCATCAATCTCGTCGAGAATGTAAAATGATGAAGGCGTGAAGTCCTTCAAGGAGAATATGAAGGCGACAGCGGAAACCGAGCGTTCGCCGCCGCTTGCACCGCTGACAACTATCGACGGCTTGTTTGGGAACTGCACGATCATGTCTATTCCGCCGTGGAAAGGCTCCTCAGGGTTTTCCAGCTGCAAAAAGGCATAGCCTCCTCCAGTTAGTTTCGAAAAGTAAGTCTGAAGGGTCAGGTTGATTTTTTCAAACGCGTCCATGAAGACCTTGCGTTTCTTGGCTTCGATTTCATCCATAAACTGCACGATAGCTTGCTTTTCTCTTTCAAGCTCATTCAAACGGAGAGATAACTCACGGTATCTTGAAATTTGCTCCTCGTAATGCGACAGGGCAAGCTGGTTCACTCCACCGATTCTTTCAAGTTCAAACTGCATCATCCTCATCGAGGTTTCAGCTTCCTCAACCTGCTTTTCGGTTGTTTCTAAAGGCTTTTCGTAGCCGAATTGCCTAAGCTGGCTTTGATGCTGCTGAAGCTGCAACTGGCAAGTCTGAACGCTTAACTGAAGCTGGTTCAAAAGCATTTCAGCCTGCTCGTACTCCGCGTCAAGTCCCCTAAGCTCGTCGTCAATAGCGTCTATCTGCGTAGTGAACTTTTTGGCTTCTTCTCTCGCAGAAAAAACCGCCTTAGAAAGCTCAGCACGGCTTTTATCCAGCTCCGAAATTTCCTGCTTGAGAGATTCACGTTCCTGAAGCGCTTCAGCTACTTCCTTCTCCACTTTCCTGTGCTGCTGCTTAACCTTCGAAAGCTGAATCTTGGCGTTTTCGTACCCCACGCGCAAGACATTATCGTATTGGGATTGGCGTGTGGACATGTCGGTTTGAACTGTGCCTAGGTTCTGCCTGAGAGTGATTATCCCCTCTGCAAGCTTTTCTCGTTTGACCTCCAATTCCTGAATGTGCCCGACATCAGTTTTTTTCCTTAGATCGCCTAACTCGGTTTGCAACTTTTGGATTTCTTTCTGGATGGCTTTTCTTTCAGATCTGTATAAGCCTATTTGATTTTTTCCAGTTTCTATTTCCTTTTCAAGTTTCGCACAGTACCTTTCCACTTGCCTGACGTTGCTTTGGGTTCGTTTGACGTTATGCTTAACCCTGACCATTTCCCTGTCAAGAGTAACTACAGAATCTGACAGGCGAGCTATTTCAATTTTGGTGTGCTCGATTTCCTCTTCGAAAGTTGTTATGTCCTTATCTCTTAGAGAAAGATGCTGCTGGAGCGCTTTCACCGCTTCATCAAGGCTTTTTATGGCATTTTCACTGGGAATAATTTTTGAAAAGTCTATAGGAGACCTGTAATAGCCACTTTCGAAGGCTCCTCCAGCCTCATAAAGGTTCCCGTTAACCGTTACAGCTCGATAGCCTTCGCTTGAGAGGGCAAACGCAGTCTTGTCATTTGAAACAATTAACGTGTCCCCGAAAACGTAGTTGACTGCTGGCTCGTAAGTTCTTGCGCATTTAACAAAGGCGGAAGCAGCCCCGCTAACGCCTTGCTTTTGCGGTATTTTCAAAGAATTGGGATTCGAAGCCCCTTGAAGCGGGATAATCTTTACTCTTCCCAGCTTCATTCGCCTCAGAGTTTCTATGCACATGAAGGCGGAATCAGTGTCTTTCACAACTAAGGCATTCAGCCAACCAGCCGCAGCCGCAACTATTGCTTTCCTGTACGCTTTTTCAACTTTAATCAGCTTGCGCAATCGCCCATAAATGCCCGAGATCGCGCCTAAATCTCCCAGTTCCTCTATGCTTCTTAACACTTTTTCCTCAGCCGCTACGGTTTCGGCGAGTTCCCGCTGGGTAACGAATTCTATCACCGCTTCCTTCGCGGAATTCGCTATTTTCCCTGCATCTGAAATTTCTTTTTCAACAGCCTCTCTTTGGGCTGTTCTCCGCTCCAGCGTATGCTCAAGATTCTTAAGTCGCGCCTTCTGCTCTTTCTGAACTTTGTCAAGCTCGTTAAGTGAAGTCTCAATTTCGGAAAGCGTTTCGTTGAATCTGTCTTTGCGCTCGCTCAGTTCCTTGAGCCGTCTGGAACTGAGGTGAACGGCATTCTGCTCTTTCAAGTATTCTGATCGTAAAAATGCAAGCTTCCTATAGCGAGAGTCGACTTGTGTTTCAATCTGGCGTATTTTCTTGCTGTTTTCGCCGAGACCGCCCCAAAGCTGAGCCGTCTCCTGCGCCAGAGTTTCATGCTCCGCGTCTTTCGCATTAATTTGGGACTGGAGATCTTCGTGCTCGGCTCGTAACTTTTTTGTTTGCAATCGGTTTTCTTGAATTTCGTTTCTAATGGACTGGTACTGTTCCAAGTTGTTGTCTCTTACGCGCCTTAGGCTTTCGAGGCTCGCCTGTCCAGAGCTTATTTTTGTCGTAAGCTCTGTGAGCCTCGATTTTAATTCGCCGATTTTGATCTGCACTTTCAGTACTTGTGAGCCGCCTTCTTCAACCATTTCTGAGCTGAGTTTTCGCCATTCGCCTTCGACTTCTCTTCTTTTGGTTCTGCGGTTGTTGCGTAATTCACGGAACTTCTCAACTTTGCTTCTGATCTTGTCTGCTTGCGCTGAGGTTTCCTCAACTTTTTTGCTTAGCTGAATAACTTCGTGGGAGATTTTGACCGCTTTGAACTTTTTTATCTCGTTCTGGATGAAATTGTACCGTAAAAGTTCGTTGCGTTCCCGCTCCAGATCGTCCAGTCGCTTTTGCACTTCGTCTATTCGTCCCATGGCTGTGCGAATTGAGATGTCTGCTGTTCGCAGTTTGTCTTCCGCATCGGCTTTTTCAGCGTCGTACTGGGCGATTCCAACGAGGTCTTCGATGATTTTTCTGCGTTCGGACTGGTTAACATCCGTTAATCGCGTGATGGTGCCCTGTGGAATTATGTTTTGGCTTGCGCTGCTTATTGCTGCCATAGAGAGAATTTCAAGTATGTGCGTTCGCGAGATTCTTCTACCGTTCAGCCTGTAAACGCTTTGGCCGTTTCTGTACACTTCCCGCGAAACGGTAACCGTGATGGTGTCCACGGGCATGATGCCGTCTGAATTATCAAATTGAATTATTACCTTAGCTCTTTTCGCCTTATCTAACCCAGCCTTTTCAGAGCCGTGGAAAATCAGTTTGGCAGCGTTTTCAGCGCGCATTCTTCTTGTGCTTAATTCGCCAAGAGCGAATAGGCATGCGTCCATTATGTTGGTTTTTCCGCTTCCGTTCGGGCCAGTTATGGCGGTGAAACCCTTATCTAGGGATACCTTAACTGTTTGCGGTCCGAAAGACTTGAAACCTTTAAGCTCTATTTTTTTAATGTAGGGCATTCAATCTGCGCCCTCGCGTTTGGAAGCGGTATATCGTCTCATAAACATCTTTAACATTCTTATAAAAGCTTATTCGCATCAACAAGTTTTAACACTTACGTAAAAAGGCATGCAGAGATAAAACTAATAAGTGGCGCTGAGAAAAGCGAGTAAAAGGTGGACAGCGTAAATGAGCTTAAGATTAGGCAATCTAAGTGGCATGCAAGAAGTCCTGGTGTTAGCGCTGATGCTGGTGTCCGTTTTTGCACTTTTCTTTTCCGACATAGACTTCACATACAAGATAGGCATAGCAGCGTTGGCGTTCAGCGTCATCTTCTTGACAACCTTGGCGAGTCAACTGTTGAAACAAGAAAAAGAGAAATAAACTCTGAACTAATGCTCGGAAAAGACTATAGCCCCCTTATATAAACTAAACTGCATGAAATTGCCGCGATTTTTACGTGTGCAATTAGTGGGGTGGTGCTCCGGCCGAGATTTGAACTCATGTCCATGGCTCAATAGGTTTTATTGAAAAACTGGGAGAAATTAGAACGTGTCTCAAACTATGTTGATGCTACTGTATGTATCGCCTTATCGTAAAATAATCTGACCTAACCACAAGAAACAAGCAAGTTGCTCATCTATAACTCTTAGTTTCTGAGTTAAGGGCTGTGAGATTCTTCTCTTTTTGTGTAGAGCAACTCTCGATATTCTGGGTTTGCTCTACCGTATTCGGCTTCTATGGCTTTGCTCGTTCTTCGCCAGTCCTCCATTATAGTCGGCCACATCTCATTAGTAACTACACGTGTTGTCACGTATTCTACCATCGGCTTCTCCCGCTTTATCAACCGTTTATGCCAGTCTATGCTGATGAGCCCTGTGCGCCTTAAGTGATGAAGGCGCTGCACCGCCTCGTCTGATGTGAACGGATAATCCACGCTTCTCGCTAAGTCTTCAAGCAGGGAGCCTATAGAGATTTCGTCTTCAACACGGAGACACACAACTGCAACGATGTCTTGGACAAGCCGAGTTGTTCTGCTAAGAGCAAGGGCTGCACGCCTCTTTGGAATCAAAACCTGCTCTATGCGGTATGCGTGCCGCCTGTAGAACCAGTTTTTGACCGCTTCAGCCATCAACAGGTACGCAACTACCAGCGCCGCTAAGACAGCGAAAAAGATTGGGGGAGGTTGAACGAAGCTGAAGTACATGTGGCCCAGAAAAGTGTATGGTACTATCAACGCGAAAGCAACTATACTTAGGCTGCTTACGGTCAGGAGTTTGCCGGGTTTGCTCTTCCAGAACGGCGAGCGCCGGGTGCGAATAGCAAAGATGACAAGCGTCTGGGTGACCAGTGACTCAATGAACCACGCCGTCTGGAACAAGTGCTCTTTCTGGGCTGGCGACGCAAACGCTGGCACCATTGGGAGAAACACAAACAGCATAACGAAGAACGTTAAGAAGTCGAAGATGGAGCTTACAGGTCCCAGAGAAACCATAAAGTTCTTTATGAAACCGATGTCCCACCGCTTAGGCTTCTCAACATACTGTGGGTCAACGTTGTCCGTGGTTATGGTAGACTGGGACAAGTCATACAACAAGTTGTTGAGAAGTATCTGGATTGGAAGCATGGGCAGAAAATCGAAACCGAGCAAGGGCAGGATTAGGGAGGCTCCGGCGACGCTGAACATGTTGCCGAAGTTTGAGCTGACGCCCATCATGATGTATTTCATGGTGTTACCGAATGTTTTCCGTCCTTCCAGCACTCCTTCGCCTAGAACAGTCAAATCATTCTTCAACAGGATTATGTCAGCAGATTCTTTGGCAATGTCCACCGCGTTGTTAACTGACACGCTTACGTCAGAAGTCCTCAATGAAGGCGCATCGTTGATTCCGTCGCCCATGAAACCCACGACGTGGCCGTTGGCCTTCAAAAGGTTAATTATGCGGTCCTTCTGCGCTGGCGTGACTCGCGCAAAAACGTTGGCTTCTTCAACAATTCTGGCGAGCCCTTCATCTGACATTTGGAGAATCTCACTGCCTAACACAACGCCTTTTGTTTCAAAGCCCAGTTGCTCACAGGTTTTTCTAGTGACCATTTCATTGTCGCCGGTAAGGATTTTCAGCTCTATTCCAGCCTTACTCAGCAGCTGCAGGGATTGTTTGGCAGTTTCTTTCGGTGGATCCAAGAATGCCACGAACCCGAGAAAAACCATGTCAGTTTCATCGTTAACGGAGTAAACGGCTTTCTCCTTTCGAAGCTTCTTGTAGGCGACCCCTAAAACCCTGAAGCCGTCACTGCTTAAGTCGAAGTACTTCTGCCCAATTCTTTTCCGCAACGCCTCACTGAGATCAGAAGGTATTCCCGCCAGCTCGGTGTAAGAGCAGACTTTGAGGATTTCTTCAGGAGCACCTTTGGCGATGAAGAAGCGCTGCCTCTTGCGCTCAACAACAACAGAGACTCGTCGGCGCACGAAGTCAAACGGAACTTCATCAATTTTTTGGAAGTCGCTGATGTTAAGTTCCTCATGCGATAGTATAGCCTCATCAAGCGGACTCTTCAACCCTGTCTGATAGTAACTGTTCATAAAAGAATACAAAAGTATCTTGTCACTCTCGTTCCCTTCCGCGTCAATATGCAGCACAAGCGTTATTCGGTTCTCCGTGAGAGTTCCCGTCTTGTCGGTACAAAGGACGTTCATGCTGCCGAAGTTCTCGATGGATGATAACCGTTTCACTATGACGCCTTTCTTGGACATGGCGATAGCACCCTTGGACAGGTTCACGGTGATAATCATGGGAAGTAATTCAGGGGTTAAGCCCACTGCAAGAGCCACGGAGAACAAAAGTGAATCCAACACGCCGCGACCAAGCAGGGCGTTCACGAAAAAAACGAATAAAACCAAAAGCATCGTGACCTGCATGATGAGAAAACCGAAGCCTTTGATTCCGCGTTCAAACTCGGTCTCAGGAGCTGCCCCAACAAGCCTCTTCGCGATTTTGCCATATTCGGTTGAGCCACCCGTTTTAACCACAACGGCTGTCGCGGTTCCGCTGACCACTGAGGTGCCCATAAAAAGGTAGTTACTCCAATAAGTAATTGCTGCAGCTTTCCCAGCTACGGGTGCAGACGTTTTCTCAACAGGAAAAGACTCACCTGTCAGCGCCGACTGGTTTACGAACAGATCCTTTGCGGTTATCACCCTTGAGTCGGCCGGCGCGATGTCTCCCGCGGAAAGGTAAATTATGTCGCCTGGAACGATTTCAGGAAGCTTCACTTCTCTCCGCGTGGCATCTCGGAGCACGGTTGCGGTGGTTGTTACCTTTTCCTTCAGAAGCTCCGCGGCTCGGCTCGCTTTGGATTCTTGGTAATAATCAAGTACGACGCTTATGAAAACTATTGAGAGGATGATTACCATGTTGGGTATTTCTTGGAGAACGCCAGAAATCAACGCGGCAAAAATCAGTATGATTACCAACGGGCTCCTGAAATGCGTCAGAAACTCAACTATGCCCGCACGCTTCTTCCTTCTGGCAAGCTCATTGCGACCAAAAACTTCCAGACGATTCTTCGCATCCTCAGAATCGAGTCCGCTAGGAGACGAGCCCAAGCGAGCAAGCACCCCATCAACAGGAAGGCTCAGAATTTCCTCCACGGCCAATGGAGCTGATGCATAGCGTGTCGCTTCTTCTGGAGTATTGATGCTGCCTTCAGGGTTCTGCGTTTAGTTATCCATCCTAATCGCGCCGCGGCATCAAGAACTGAGCGGCACAGGAGCATACGAGATTTGCCGTTCTTAAAATATTTTCTATAATACTTGCAGCGACGCATAAGGTGAGTTGGTGCTCCGGCCGGGATTCGGACCCGGGTCCACGGCTCGAGAGGCCGTTATACTTGACCGGACTATACTACCGGAGCAGCAGGGTGAGAGGGTACTCTAAGGTGTTTGGTTTAATAAAAATAGCGTTTTCCTAAAATGAGATTAGACTCAGAAAACTGTCCCTTACCCAGCCTAGAAACTTAACATCAAAAGTGACTAAAAGTAATCAAATTGTTTTTTTCCCAAGGTCACAAACAACAAAAAGAAAAAATTAAGGGTGTTTAATACCCGCCTTCAGGACCACTTGGGGGCATTCCGCCGCCTGGACCGCCTTTCGGCGATTTAGCGGTTATGATGTCGTCTATGCGCAGTATCATGGCTGCTGACTCGGCCGCTGATTTTATAGCTTGTTCCTTGACTACAGAGGGTTCGATAACGCCATTGTCGAAGCTGTTCTGCACTTTACCCGTGAAAACGTTAACGCCTTTGTACTTGCCATCTTTTTTCTCATGTGTCGATCTCAGTTCCACGATTACGTCTATGGGTTCTAAGCCTGCGTTTTCCGACAGAGTTCTCGGAATTATCTCAACAGCATCAGCAAAAGCTTCTATGGCAAGCTGCTCTCTGCCACCGACGTTTGTGGCATACCTGCGGAGTTCCTTGGCAATTTCAATTTCCACGGCGCCGCCGCCAGCCACGATTTTGCTGTTTTCGATAACGTCTGAAACCACTGACAGCGAATCAGTCATGGCTCTTTCGGCTTCGTCCACCATTCTCTCCAGTCCTGCACGTATAAGTATAGCCACTGAATGCGGGTCTTTGCATTTCTCCACGAAAATCATCTTGTCGTCGCCGATTTTGCGCTCTTCAACCAAACCCGCTTGACCCAAGTCCTTTGCTTTCAGATCATCTAAGTCAGAGATAATTCTTCCACCTGTTGCGCGTGCAAGCTTTTCCATGTCAGACTCTTTGATCCGTCTAGCGGCCATTATGCCCTCTTTCGCCAAGAAATGCTGTACCATGTCGTCAATGCCTTTCTGGCAGAAAACAACATCTACATGCGAAGCTTTGATCTTGTCCGCCATTTTTTTCATCATGTTGGTCTCTTGATCTAGAAACGCTTTCATCTGAGTAGGGTCGCGGATGCGGATTTCAGCGCTGATCTCGGTTTTCTCAATTTCCAATGCAGAATCTAAGAGAGCGATTTTCGCGTTTTCTTTTTTCTTAGGCATTCCAGAGTGAACGACTTCCTTGTCAATGATTATTCCTGCTACAAGCTGGGTTTCGAGGAGGCTTTTGCCAGTTTTCTTAACAAGCTGAATGTTATCTATGTCCGCTATTTTCCTTTCTCCGCGTTGCTCGCTGATTTGTTTTACCGCGTCTATGGAGATTTCCGCCAAGTGTTCTCTTGCTGCGCCGACTGCTTTGCTGCTCATGGAAGTTAAAGCAACTTTAAGAAGAGTTTTGCGATCGTCGACATCGACCGGCATGGCAACTTTGTTTATGGTTTCGACGGCTTTTTGGGCCGCTTTCCTGTAGCCGCTCACCAATATCGTGGGATGAATGTTTTGGTCGAGCAGTTCCTCGGCTTTTTTGAGAAGCTCGCTTGCAAGGACGACCGCAGTGGTTGTTCCGTCACCCACCATGTCATCCTGTGTCTTCGCGATTTCCACCATCATTTTTGCCGCTGGATGTTCCACGTCTATTTCATCTAGGATCGCTGCGCCGTCGTTTGTTATGGTTATGTCACCAAGGCCGTCTATGAGCATCTTGTCCATGCCGCGTGGCCCAAGCGTAGTCTTCAAGACTTCGCCGATTACACGCGCGGCCATTATGTTGTTTCTTTGAGCTTCTTTTCCTCTGCTTCTTGTTGTTCCTTCTTTAAGAATTAGGACGGGTTGTCCTGAACCTGTTGTTGTTAGATACGCCATATTACTATACCTCACTTTTCACAGTAGAACTTTGTTTTTAATCGGAAATAAGCAGAAACCCAACAAAAATATAAACTTTTACCCTTGCAAAACGCGGTTGTGCGCTCTATCGCGTGGAAACGGCTCTTAGAGCCAACATATAGTTCGCCTCAAAATCTCTAAACGGAAGAAAAAAAGCAGGCAGCTACGCTGAGTGTTCCTTTTGTGACTACCGTTCTCTAGGGAGAGTAATAAAGTCCTTTTTGTTTCTGAATACACTTGGTGAGGACATGAAATTGGAAATGCAACCATCCATCATTATTTCGTTTCTCAATTCAGTTATCACATTACCGCGCATAAGTATCAAGAAAATTTGGAGGGAATCCAAGCTATGACAAAAGCCTGTGTGTTATGCAGAGGGACCAGGATGGAGAAATCATATAGTAAAGCAGCGACGAGATTGATGCTGACTTTGCTTCTAACAGGCATCCTAAGTATGGCGTTTGCAGCACCAGTAAAAGCACAAGGCTCTAACACCATGGGTTTGTGGCATCTGAATGAAGTTTTACCCAATGGGTATAATGAAATAACACCTGACGCCACGGGACAGAACCCAGGAACTTTGGTGGCTGCACCTACGACGCCTAAGCTTGTTGAGGGTAAATTTGACAAGGCTCTGCAATTCGATGGAAATAACGGCGTTTACGTTCCTATTCGATTTTTGGTGGGTTTCCCACCTTCACCTCAACCAATCTACATACCCATTTCCACAAGCTTAGACATTCCAAAAGAGATCAAAATTGAAGCATGGATAAATGTGCAAGGCTTGAAGAACGTAACTTACAATATTATCGTGGTCAAATGCAACCGCATCGATAGCACGACACAGAACGTCACCAGAGTCTACGGCATGGCCGTGAAAGCAGGCTTATCCCAGAACGGCTACGCTGTACCCAAGGGTACCCTCAGCGGCTTTGTATACACTGATACAGGCGGATTCAACGAAATAGTAACAACAGCGTCTGTAGTTCCTTTGAATACGTGGATTCATGTTGCCTTCACCCGCAGCCTCGCTACGGGCATGCACATATACGTAAATGGCGTAGAACAAAGCGTCAAAGCCATCTATGGAACGCAGAACCCAACAGGCTCCATAATTGATGGAACTGAACTCTATTTTGGGCACGACGCCGAAATCACCATCGACGAAATCCAAATCAGCAATCTTGCTCCAGAAGCACAAACTGTTGCGTCGCAAATAGACATCGGACCTAACATCTTAGTTGCCGTAATCGTTGTATCTGTTGTTTTCGCTGCGGCTTGGCTTTTACGAAAAGCAATCCAAATGTGGGTGATTCGTTCAAGATCCTAGTCAGGTGTTCAAAACTTGAAGCGCCAAGGTGAAGTGACAAGTTTTCGGTAGATTGAGCAAGGAAGTGTTAGCATGGGCATCGGACTTAAACTCATAGAACTGTTACTTCGCCAAAAACTCTTTGGCACTGGCTTAAAAGGGAAACCAAACACACCGTTAATCGTGTCGTATGCTGTTACTAAAGCCTGTAACCTTCGGTGCCTACATTGCCACGTTGAGGCTCGAGACGCCATGGCTAACGAGCTTAACTTAAAAGAAGCCATGCAGGCAATAAATGAAATGGCGTTGCTTGGCACTGAAGCCTTGATATTCAGCGGTGGAGAACCCCTTCTTAGGAAAGATTTCATTTTATCACTCGCTGAATACTGTGTCGACGTAGGCATCATACCTGCGATGCTCACAAATGGCGTGTTGATCAACCATAAAGTAGCATTGGAGCTTAAGGACGCCGGAATCATGGTTGTAGGCATACCGCTTGACTCAGCAGATCCTGGCTGCCACGATAAGCTTAGAAACGTGCCAGGCACCTTTGAGAAAGCCTTAAAGGCAATAAAAACGTGCTTGGCTGCAGACTTAGAAGTTGTCATCACCACGATGGCTTTGAAAGACACTTTTGATGAAATGCCCACAAGAATCAATTTCATAGCCAATCTAGGAGTGAATCAGGTTGCTGTCTACGATTTGATCCCTGTGGGACGGGGAAGAGACGTTATGGATCAGGCCATGAGCCAAAAACAGCGAGAAAGCCTGATAAAGTATCTTCAACAAATGCAGGAAGATAACGAAATGGTTTTCACGATGTCAGGCGGGCTTCCCCTTTATCCAGAAATCGTTTCTGAGATGCACAAACTGGATGGCACCAAACCTAAGGATTTGCTCTTGAAACAATTCTGGATTAATGCCCCTGTTGGATGTCACGCTGGCATCTTTTATTTCAGCTTACGACCTAATGGAGATGTATTTCCCTGCACCTTCTTGCCCGTGAAAGTCGGCAACATCCGAGAGCAAAGCCTTACTGACATCTGGCGTAACTCCAAGGTTCTCAAGGAACTCAGGGACAGAAGTCTTTTGAAAGGAAAGTGCGGCGCATGCGAATACCGAGAAACCTGTGGTGGATGCAGGGGGAGAGCCTATGCCTGCACCGGCGACTACTTAGAAACAGATCCTATTTGCCTACAGGAATTGTTGTTAGAGGAGAGAGTTTTTCCTTCCACCATAAAGCGTTTTGGATGGTGTGTGGGATAACTTTGAAAGGCCAAATCTTCTTGATTAACTTTATGTAGCCGACGATTGGATGCGCAACAGTTTAATTCCACGCCTTTTCTAGTTCAGTTAATGGTGCCTTAACTTTGCAAGTTTCAATCCGATTTTTCACCAGCCTAAGAGAGATAGTCGGCAAGAAAGAGGAGGAGCTAAAGTTTTCAGAAGGCGAAAAGGTCACCGTGGACACGGTTCTTAAGACGCTGGCACAACGCTACGGCAACCGTTTTGCTGATTACGTCTACGACCACAAGACTGGAGAAGTTAAGGGTTTTCTTCAGTTTCTCATTAACGGAAAAAGCGCCACCACTCTCAATGAGCTAGAAACAGAGCTGGAAGACGGTGACGTTTTGGCTATTCTGCCACCCGTAGGCGGCGGATAGATTATCGTCCGAGCTAGCTTAACGATTATGCTGCCCAGAAGGGGATTTTTTTGCGCATCTGATCTGTGTATTCTTTTAGCGCTTCCTGCTCTTCTGCAGTTAACTTTTCCAAGTGAGTTGTCAACAGAGCCTTTGCGTCATGCTCGGACATTTTCACGTAGAGAATGTCTTTTTCGAAAACGTGCCTTCCAACAATGGGCTTGTCCATGGACACCGCAACTTGCATGCCTTGCTTGGCTTCGGATATGGCTTTGCCCTTGTCTTGAATCTGCTGCACTTCACCGATGTCTGCCCCGTCTTCCGCCCTTATGAGAGAGTATTTTGGTTTCAACTGTCCGCCCAAGATTTCCACCCCGAATATTGCGGGTTTTGCCCTCCTAAAAACGAAACCGGGCATAACCAAGATTTTCCCAGGTTTGACGAGTTTTTCGAATTCATGCTCAATTTTAGCTTCACGTTGGGATTTAAGCCAGTCTAAATAGGTATCGATCAAATTGTAGATTATTTGATCCTTAAAAATCTGAACACCAGCATTTGCTGCTTCTTCTTCCGCATCAGGCAAAATTTTAACGTTAAAAGCTAAAATCGCTCCAAATAGCGGCTCATGCGTCTTCACTACAGAGGCTTCGACTACGTCACGTTTGGAAACGTCACCCACGTCTGCGATTCTAACGGGCACAGCATTCTGTTTCAGAATCTCAGCGATAGCTTCCAACGACCCTAGAGTGTCCGCCTTCAGCACTATGCCTTTAATGTCGGTGGTTATTCTGATTTTTTTAATTTCTTCAGTAACAAGCTTGACGTATTTTTCGGGGTTTTCGTCTGGAGGAACCGCGTACAAGGGCGCTCCTGCAAGGGCACCTTCTAAGTCAGATGCAACTATTTTTACGCCTGCCGCTGCAAAAACACGGTTAACCGCGCTGAATCTGTCACGTGGGTCTCTGATTTCATCCAGAGGTTTGGGAACCAGAATCGTTCTTATGTGGGTTGCGATGGGTTTCTCTTTGCCGCCTACAACGATTAAATCGTCCTTTTGCAGCGTGCCATCGTAGATTATGATGTTAAGTGTTAAGCCTAAACCTGGTTCTTCTTTGACTTCGAGAACTGAGCCCTTGGCTGGACCTTCCGTGGTCTGCAGCTGTTTCTTCAAGTATTGCTGTGCCAAGCCAACGAGAACCATGAGAAGTTCCGTGATGCCTTCACCAGTTTTTGCGCTTGTAGGCACCAAAGCGATTGTTGATGTGAAATCTTTGATTTGGTCAAAGCGGTTGGTGCTGAAGCCTTCACGTGAGAAAGTACCCATAATCTCGTAGAGCTTGTTATCCAGGTTCTCTTTAACATAAGGGTCTTGTGCCGCGTAAGCCTTCAAGAAAGAGGTGACTTGCTGGGGTTTCCAGCCTGGAACGCGGTCAATTTTGTTCACCGCCACGATGAAAGGCGTTTTGCGTGCTTTCAGGATTTCAATGCACTCATAAGTTTGCGCTTCAAAGCCCTTCAGTATGTCGACAACGAGAATGGCTATGTCGGCTACGCTTCCGCCTCTTCGCCTTAAATTAGTGAAAGCCTCATGCCCAGGAGTATCAACGATCAGCAAGCCGGGAATTTCGATTTCACCTTTGAGCATGGAAAGCAAAGGACCGATTAGCTGCTTGAGCGTTTCAACGGGGAAGAAGCTTGCGCCTATGTGTTGGGTGATTCCGCCCGCTTCTCTTGCCTGCACGCTTGTTTGTCTGATTCTGTCTAAAAGCAGTGTCTTACCAGTGTCCACGTGTCCTAGAACGCATACTATGGGCTGGCGGATAGGCATGGGATTCATCCTTTCGTGTTTGTTACGCATAAACCTGACTGACCGAAAAATAATGAAACTTGGGTTAATAAATGCTCAGTCTGTAGTTAGGCAATGTTTTTAAGCGCGCTGTAACCGTTGGCACAGTAAGGTGGAAAAGCTTGCCTTACTGCACTAAGTGTGGGGCTCCTTTGAAGGAGGAGGATAAGTTCTGTCCTGTTTGCGGTGCACCAGCAGCCCGAGTCACCAGAGAAGAGTACACTGTTTCTTCAAGCAACCTTGTTGATCGAGTTGGAGAGCTTCTGCATGAAGGAAACGTGACCAGGGTAATTGTGAAGGATGAGAAGGGGAAAGTGCTGCTTGAGATTCCAGCTACCATGGGCGTAATAGGCGTTGTTTTGGCTCCGTGGCTGGCGGCGTTAGGCGTGATAGCTGCGTTGGCTGCCAACTGCAAAATAGTGGTGGAGCGAAGAGAATGAGCCTATTCTGGTGGTCTGACGATGAGTAGGAATAAGCCGATAAGCAAAATCACGATGCCTAAGACGCCGAAAAACCCTGTGAAAACTCCCAGCGCTGTGGTGCTGGTGAGGGTGAAGTAGAGGAATAAAGAGCCTATGATTGTGAGGAGAAGTCCGAAGAACTTCTCTGCTAACGATAGCCAGAAAGTGTCTCCTTCGCTCATGCCCGTTCAATCCTTCCCTTTTTCGATGCGTGGTTCCTACATAAACCAGGAAGGGTTATTTTAAATTTCGCATGCTGAAGCGGAGTTTGCAGGCTTGAGAGATCAAATGACTAGCTGCTCGGAACAGTCTATACCCCCCTTATATAAAGGCGGAAACGCGGGTTGAATTTCTGAAGCGTGGTTTTTAACATGCTATTGAGCGTGAAACACGCCAATAGCGACTTACCTCCCCTCTATAGTTTCTGCAATTCCTTCATGCAAAATTTAGTGCAGAGTTTCATGCTAGACCATATTTAAGCCGAATATCCTGACGTTTTTGTTCATAGCCTCTTTCTAACAGTTGCTTAAGCCGTTCATAAGTATCTTTGTCGATTGACTTCTCTTTCAGAAGCACGTCTAATCTTGAAGATTCTTTTTTCAGTTGTTGGTTCTGTTCGCACCGTTCTTTCAGGTAGGAACGCCAGACTTTCGGAAGTTTCCGTGATGAATTATTGAACAGTAAAAGCCCTCTCCTTTCTCCTTACAGACATCCGTTTGTGGTTTAATAACAGGTATTTCCGATTCGCAATATGTCATTTGCCGAGAAGGAAGGAAATAGTTTCTGCAATGATCTGCTATTAGGATCCAAATATGATAGTTCTGGTGCTTGCTTCTGATGTGACAGGGCCTAATTTGCATAAAGATTGATGGCTTTCCTGTTTTCAACTGCATAGAGGCGTGGCCATCTCGGTTACATCTTCAAAAAAAGTGAGACAGCTACTTTTTCTTCTTTTGATCTTTCTCTTCCAATTTAGCCGGTAAGTACTCATCCACAATGTAAGTTAAACCGTAGCGGCTGAACGCCTCTTGCTCTGCCTTTCGCTTGATCTTCAAGAACGTTTTGATTTCTCTCTGCCACATGGGGTCACCTTGGTAGCGTGGATCTCTTTGCAACTCATGAAGTCGTTTGATGTCCACGTCGTCCAGTGGGTCTGTGGGTAGCTTGTAGTTGACGATGTCTGAAGCCCAGACTCCACTCCACTTCGCGTCAGGCGTGTTCAGCTCTCGCAGGTGCGCCGCGTTGGCTGAACCGGAGATTATGACCATGGCGATGTGCATTCCCCACGGGTCGCCATCAGTGAAGATGTACACGGGTATTTTCAGTTCGTCATGCAGGCGTCTGATGAAGTAGCGTGTTTGCCTAGGCGCTTGACCAGCCGTCAGAACCAGAATGGAGTTGTGCTTTGTGTGCACGTTTTCTTCGATGAATCTGGTGAACAAGCCACCTTTCTCTATAGCTATAACCTTGTCCGCTGTTGTGCTTGCGAACTCAGAGGAAGTCAAAGCTGGACCAATCAAGACACCGTCGGGATGCGACGACAGATTCAAGGTTTTACCTTCGTAGCCTGGAACCGTGTATTCTATGGTGAGGTCGCCGAAGACTGCGGAGCGCTCTTCAGGAAAAATGTTAAAGTCTTCTCTGGACCGGCCAGTCGCCGTTTCCAAATCTGTTACTATATTGTTGGATTCCTGCTGGTCCCTGAAAGTCATGTTATATGCTTGGGCGGAATAGTAGACGTCTCTCAGGGTAGAGGTTTTACGGTGGGAAGTGAGTTCATTCGAGAACATGGCAGCCCAAGCGAGCTGTGTGAAAGGTTTTACGTGGCGGATGTTTCTTGCGCTTCGGGTGACGCTTTTTTCGCCTAAGATGTACTGGCGAAGGCTGGGGTCATAGTGAATGTTATCTGTGGAGCGGCTGGGCATGGTGATGGTTGGGAAGGTCCCGCTGTCCAGTTGGTTGTAGATTTGTGTGCCTAATTTCTTTAGGCTGCCCATAACTTCGTGTTTCTTCTCAGCGATAACGCCTTTACTTTTCTTCTGTGTCATATTTCTGCACACTCTTTATCAATTTTTGAATGTCGGGACGTTTTTCTTTTTCAGCAAGAATCGTGGAAAACTCGGCGATTCTTGGCAGGTACTTGGCGAAAACGCTGAGCCGCCTTTTCTCTCTATCCACATGTTCACGCTTGGACAAGAAACGCTGAAGCTGACGGCCAACCTCCCGCAATGCGTTCGCTACTTCCCTTCTAACTTCAGGTCGGTCAGCTATGAACTCTTTTCCAACCGTTTTGTAGGGAACTTTGGTGCTGCAAATATGCACCACGATGGCTATGGGCATGTCAGGTGAAACCTTGTACCTGCGCCAGTTCATAGAGTTTATAACCCTGTACGAAACGTCACTTGCCTCATCATAAAGCAACGGAATCTTGTTAGCAAAACGGTAAATCACAAAGCCCCCTTTCCTTGGAACCTCACCGCCATAAGCTATGCCCAACTCAATAATGAACGGGTGACCCGCATACGTTGAAGGTTTACGCTGATTGACCACAAGATACTCCGGGTTCAGCTCCTTCATAATTCCAGCTTTCAAAAGCTCTTCACCTAAAGGCGATAAGCAACTCGCGTCAGGCGGCAAAAATTCTTTAAACTTCTTCAGGTTCTGCATCAGTCTAACAATTTCCTGATGGGAAAGCTTTTTCGGACTCTTGGACGGACTTAAGGTTAATTCCTTGCCGCAACGGGAACAGTGTGGACCGCGAGTCCAGTTTATCTCCTGATAACCGAGTTTGCCGTGTTTGCTACAGGAAGCTACCGACAAATCACTGAATATCAGGAACTTCTGGGCGGTGATGTCGCCGACCCGGTGAAAATGATACTTCAAAAACTCCTGCATGTTCTTGTACGGCGTCACGTGAATAAGCCTCTGAAGAAGCTCCACATCAACGCCGTATGGATGCGGCTCTGTCTCTTTTGGCGGGTCAGGCATCTCCGTGGTAGCCCTAGTGAACTTGTAGAGCCTGCCTTTAGGGTCAACAAAAGTCAAATTCGCGTACGGGTTCACCATGGCAGTCTGCTTGAAATAATCCAGAATCTTCGCCCTAGCCCGCAGATAATCGCCCTCAAGTGTGAACTCCACGATTGTTCCACGCCACTGCTCCTTGTTTATGAGCACTTTGCGGTCGAGAATTACGGGGCGATTTCGCTGAATATCCATCATAAGCTTAAAGGAGTAAATCTTGGCGGAACCAGTGCTTGAAGTTACGTAGGCAGGCTGATGCGTCATTATCTGCCCATATAAAACAGCCATTTTGCCGCCTAAACCGAAAGTACCCCTCATCTGTTTCAGCTTGTACTTTGAACCGTAGAGGACCTGCCCAAAAGCCGAAGGAATAAACCGAGGCTGGATTCCAGAACCGTTGTCCTCGACTCTAAGCTTGTAAACCTGTGTTTCTTTGCTTGCTGTTCCCTCAAAAGAGAGGCGCACGTAAATGTCTGGTGGTA
>Ga0315535_1000468_pt1 | contig 28475 bp, 25 predicted proteins | sample SalMarSW160220MG_2_FD_203092 | JGI IMG/M metagenome (GOLD analysis project Ga0315535, IMG submission 203092) | Salt marsh sediment microbial communities from the Plum Island Ecosystem LTER, Massachusetts, United States - Salt Marsh Sediment SW1602-20 ... | reverse complement strand
ATTTACACCCGAGCTTGCGTTATAAGATTCAGGTATGAATATGACCACTGGCTATTCCATCATCATTCCCGCTTATAATGAGGAAAAATGGCTGACCCGAACCCTTCCGCATCTAAAGCAAGCCATGGACATGTCGGAGGTATCCGGAGAAGTCATCGTGGTGGATAATAATTCTACGGACGGAACTGCCCGTGTCGCTCGCCAACACAACACCCGGATTGTTTTTGAACCGGTCAACCAGATTTCTCGGGCTCGCAATACCGGCGCAAGAATAGCAAAAGGTCGCTATTTCATATTCCTGGATGCGGATACTTTTCTCTCGCCGGTCCTGCTGAAAACCGCATTGCATCATCTTTCCAGCGGCAGGTGCTGTGGCGGCGGATGCCTGGTAGACTTCGACAAACCGATTTCTCCGTTTTCCCGAAAAATTCTGGATTTGTGGAACTGGATTTCCGTAACATTTAATGTTGCGGCCGGATGTTTTATCTACTGCCTGCGGGATGGCTTTAAAGCCATCGGCGGTTTCAGCGAAAAGGTGTATGCCAGTGAGGAAATCTGGTTTTCACATGAACTGAGATCCTGGGGTAACCCGCGCAATATGGGCTTTCAAATAATCTCATCCCATCGGATTATCACTTCTAGCCGCAAGCTTGACTGGTTTTCTCCCCTTCAATTGGCTCTTTCAGTCGTGGTATTGACGATTTTTCCATTTTCAGTGCGGTTTCAACAGCTTTGCTCACATTGGTATTATAGACCTAAGAATGACTAACCGGAGGATCGAATGATTATCGGCGTGGATACCGGGGGAACATTTACCGATTTTGTTTACAAGCAAGGCGACACGTGGGGCGTTTACAAAGTGCTTTCCACTCCGTCAAATCCTGCGGAGGCGGTTCTTAACGGGCTTAGCCATCTGGCACACGGAAAGAAAAAACAGATCATACACGGCTCTACGGTAGCCACCAATGCCATTCTCGAAAGAAACGGCGCCAGGACCGCATTGATCACCAATCAAGGGTTCGAGGACATTATAGAAATCGGGCGCCAGAACCGCACCCGGTTGTACGATCTTTGCTTTGAAAAGGCACCCCACATCATTCCTTCAGATCTAAGATTCGGTCTTGCCGGAAGAATCCTTCAGACCGGCGAGGAACTTCTCCCTTTGGACACCCAAAAGGCTGAAGAAGCGGGCAGACGCCTCAAGGAGCGTGACGTTGAGTCGGTGGCGGTCTGCTTTCTTTTTTCCTATGTGAACCCTTGTCATGAACAAAAAATAAGAGAATTGCTGGCTCCCCTTGGACTGGAATTATCGCTTTCCCATGAGATTCTCGCCGAATTCAGGGAATTTGAAAGAACCTCCACAACGGTTATCAACGCCTATGTTTCTCCCAAGACAAAGCGATACATCGGGCACCTGATTAAAAACCTGGGCCCGAAGGACTCGTTGGGGATTATGCAGTCCAACGGGGGAAGTATTTCCGCGGAGACGGCCATGAACGAATCGGTACGGACCATTCTCTCCGGTCCTGCGGGCGGGGCGGTGGGCGCCTATGAGATCGGTAAAATGGCCGGGTATTCCAAACTCATCAGTTTCGACATGGGAGGCACATCCACGGATGTCAGTCTGATAGACGGGACCCTGTCTTTGGCCTTTGAAACCACCATATCCGGATACCCTGTAAAGGTTCCCATGATCGATATTCATACGGTTGGGGCCGGTGGCGGCTCCATCGCGATTCTTGATGAAGGGGGCGCCCTTAAGGTGGGTCCGGAGAGCGCCGGCGCGGATCCCGGTCCCATCTGCTACGGGCAGGGGGACAGGATTACGGTGACCGATGCAAACCTCTATCTGGGAAGACTGATTCCGGGGCATTTTCTTGGAGGCGGAATGACCTTGAAGGAGAAAAGACTTGCGTTATATTTTGAAAACATGGCGCAAAAGGTCGGGCTTTCTCCAAGGGAACTGGCCCAAGGGATTCTGGACGTGGCCGACACGGCCATGGAGAGGGCCATACGTGTGATTTCCGTGGAAAGGGGATATGATCCCAGGGAGTTCATGCTTTTTTCCTTTGGGGGTTCGGGAGGCATGCATGCGGCGTTTTTGGCCAGGCTTTTGAACATCCCCAAAGTACTCATACCTCATAACCCCGGCACCTTGTCGGCGTTGGGAATGCTTATGGCTGACGTGATCAAAGATTATTCCCTGACCCTAATGAAGACGCAGGAAAATGTTACGGCAAAGTTGTTGTCCCAACGGTTTGAGGAAATTGAGCGCAAGGGACACAAAGATCTCGGGGCCGAGGGAATTTCTGATAGCGGCATCATGCTCGAACGATATCTGGACATGCGGTATCACGGCCAGTCGTATGAAATTATGGTTCCTTTTGATGAGAATTATGTTGAAAGATTTCACGTACTGCACGAAAAAACGTATGGATACAGAAACCCGGACAAGGCCGTTGAAATCGTCAATATCCGGCTTCGGGCAAGGGGTAGGCCGGAAAAACCACGGCTTCAAAAGCAAAAAATAATGGGGAATGAGCCTACTTCCGAAGCCTTTCTTGGAGACAAGCCGGTGGTATTTGATCAATGCCGGATGCGTACGAAACTGATGGCCAGGGATAAACTGAAAAGCGGAAACCGGATCCATGGCCCTTGTATTTTGGTGGAATATTCTTCTACCATTGTCATCCCACCCTTTGCCAGTGCCATTGTGGATGAATACGGTAATATCATCATGGAAATAATGTGAGATCGGGTGTAAATCAAGATTGTTGGTTATTGAGTTCAATCGTAAGGTGTCAGTGTTCAGGTTTCGTGAGCTTTACCGATTTGTTAAAATGGTTCTCACGCATTAACTTGTTTATTTTTGAGCGAAAACCTCGCAATCAGGTTTCAGGTGTCAGGAATCGCCAAACCTAAAACCTGAACACTGACACCTGAAACCTGACACCTTTTCCCCAAAGCTAAATACGTAGCGCAGACGAACATGAACTTTCATATTACCAACAGCCGTGATTCACACCCTGTGAGACCTTGGTCTCAATGTCTTAAATAACGGAGGAGAGAGATGACCGTGAATCCGATCCTGCTGGAAGTTTTTAAAAATCGGTTTGCTTCCATTTCAGAGGAAATGGGAGTGACCCTGATACGGACGGCGTTTTCACCCAATATCAAGGAGAGGCGGGACCTTTCGTGCGCTGTCTTTGATCACACCGGCGAGATGATCGCCCAGGCCGCCCATATCCCGGTGCACCTGGGTTCCATGCCCCTGTCCGTCAAAGCGGCCATTGAGAGTGTTGCGTTCCGGAAAGGGGATATGGTCATTTTAAACGATCCGTTTAAGGGAGGCACTCACCTGCCGGATATCACTCTTGTGGCACCGGTATTTACCAATGACCCAACGCCTGCATTCTTCGTGGCCAACCGGGCGCATCATGCGGATGTGGGAGGGATGACTTCCGGTTCCATGCCCCTTTCCACTTCAATCTTCCAGGAGGGTATTATTATCCCCCCCTTGAAATTGGTTGAAAAAGGGAAGATCGATAAAAAACTTATGGATTTTTTACTGAACAATGTCAGGACGCCGGTGGAACGAGAGGGCGACTTTGCTTCCCAGATCATGGCCAATATCACGGGCGTGCGCAGAACCGGGGAGCTTATAGAAAAATACGGTCTTAAGACGGTCCGGTTCTATGCCGGCAGCCTGATGGACTATGCGGAGCGGCTGACCAGAAAGACGATCCGGGAAATTCCGGACGGAATTTATGAGTTTGAAGACGTTATGGATGATGACGGGATTTCGGATGACCGGATAGCCATTCGTGTAACCATAACGGTTCAGGGGGACGAGGTCACCCTGGATTTCCGAGGCTGTGATTCTCAGGTTCGGGGGAGTATCAATGCCGTATACGCCATTACCCTTTCCGCGGTTCTTTATGTGTTTCGGTCGCTGGTCTTAATAGATATTCCTACCAATGCCGGATGCCTGAGACCCATTAAAGTCTTGACCCGAAAAGGAACCATTGTGGATGCGCGGTTTCCGGCCGCTGTGGCCGGAGGGAATGTGGAACTGTCTCAGCGGATTGTGGATGTGGTGCTGGGCGCCCTTTCAAAGGCGGTGCCCCATGCGATTCCGGCCGCCGCTCAGGGGACCATGAACAATGTGACCATCGGGGGTATGGATTTTCGAAGCCAAAAGCCGTTTGCATATTATGAAACCATTGGGGGAGGAATGGGAGCATCGTCGGGATGCCATGGGGAATCTGCGGTGCACAGTCATATGACCAACACGCTGAACACCCCCGTAGAGGCTCTTGAATACAGTTATCCATTCCTGGTTACCGAGTATTCCATACGCCTGGGCACGGGCGGACAAGGCCTTCACCGGGGAGGAGACGGTATTGTCCGGGAGATCGAACTGCTTTGTGAGGCGGATGTGACAGTTCTGTCCGAGAGAAGAAAAACTCCGCCATACGGTCTCTTTGGCGGAGCGCCCGGGGCTGTGGGCAAAAATGTTCTCATCAGAAAAAATCAAGAGCAAGAAATGGGGAGTAAATTTTTTGCATCGTTAAAAAAAGGAGATCGTCTCCGGATCGAAACGCCGGGGGGTGGCGGGTGGGGTTGTAACTAAATCTCGATTTGGGCAACAGCCTGTCAAGATGTGATACCATTCCGCAACCTGATCCCGCGAATCCCCATGCTCCCCCATTCAATATTCATTCACTATTTTTGCTCCGCGGGACCGAAGGAGCGGATGAAAAGATCGCGGAGGGCCTGCCGGCCGTCATCGGAGAGGAAGCGGGTTCCGGTGCCGGCAAACGTATCTGAGGTAATCACCGGTGTGTTCTCAACCCATTGGCGGTCTTCCCAGGAAAACCAACCCTTTCGTTCCTGATCATAGACGCTCAGCGGCCGGTTAAATAGTTTCGCCAACTCAACCCCCCAGCCGGTTCCCCCCTTGACGGTGTTGTCCGCCTGTATCCAGCCGACCGCAATGACATGGTAGCCGCTATTGACCATGTGAAAAATAGACTGGATGACTTTTCGGATTTTATCCGTCCGGGAATAAGTGCGTTTCATCAGCTTGGACACAATTTCCATGCTGACATCGCCCTTTTGCAGCTCTTCCCGGTTCAGTACCCGGACGCCCCGGGTTCGCTCGGGATTGTGTCCTTCAAATGATATATTCACCTCTTTCATGTGCCAGGCCTCGGCAAGTTTGCCGAATTCCGCCTCAGCTCCCCTGTGGCCACCGCTGTATAGCGTGATTTTTGAAATGTCTGTCATTTTTTTATCTCCCAAGTTTTTTTTAAGACGTTGTGCGATTATGCAAAAAAAACACCCCGCCGCGATTCGGCCGGGTGAACGTTTAAAGTAATTCAGCTTTTCTGTATTGCAACCCTGGCCGTCATATTTTATTCAAACAACCCTGCCCTGAATTTTTGCGCCCAGAATATAAATATACGATTGGGGTCAATTGGTCAATTGGCAATTGGGGTCTGACCAAGCTATCTGTCTTAATTTACATTAAAAACGTTTCAGAAATAGGGGTTATCAATACAAACCGGCAAATAAGTAAAGTTTTGCGCCGTTTGTTCAAAAAATGAACGATAAGATCCAGGCCGGGCAACAACGGAAACAGGTATTTGATGCGGTTTCCATTTTTTATCAAATAGAGAAAAACAAGATTGATCAGGATAACACACAGATATTAAAGAATAAAAACGAGAATATGTCAACAAAAAAAACTGAATTAAAATCAACTAACCCCGATTGAAGCCTTGTCTACAGTCAAACCCATCATTTTTATTCCGCCTACTCCGTAGGTCCCCGTGGAAGTACCGGGACAAGCCGGCAGATCGTACTGGGGGGGGTAAAATTTTCGCGTTGACTCGGGGCGCGGCCATGCCCCTCGCCCTTACGGGCAGCTTGACAGCTGTCCAATTCTGCTATCCTGCAGAATTGCTCTTGACCTTGAACCCCGGTTAAATATTAAATGCGGATTTAACTGGGCAGGCAAAATTGAACGTTTTTCAAAGGTCTCATTTCTAAAAAGTCTGGTTATGCCCCGCCTTTTAGCACATCAATCATGGAAAAGACTTTTCCTTTAGATCCTTTTTTTATCTTTTTATCCAGATACATCAGCGCATCAAGGGTTCCCATGGCATACACATCCCTGCCGTTGATATTGTGAGTGAATTCAAGATGAACCGTCTTGTCTTTAGAATCAAGACGGTACGTGTGCCATCCATGTCCTGACAGGTATTCTTCGGGGATGCCCATGACATTTTTCTGGATTTCCGGATCACGCTCTTTGGTGATGTCCTCTTCGGCAAAAGGTAACCCAAGGCTGTTGAAATAGCGTACCATTGCCTTGGCGGTTCCGCTGGTATCGGCCTTTCCTTTCTGATGGCTTTCTTTAATTTCAAGAGAATACCCTTTAAAAAGATCCGGGAATGTTTTTGCGGCATATTCCATCATGGCCTGAAACCCCACGATTTGTTTGGCCATATTGGGTGCGATGACCGCGGAGATGGGAGACGCTTTGACAGTATCTTCAAGGCGCTTTCGGTCGCCGCCGGTGGTTCCCATGACAAAAGGGAGGCCGTGTTTGCAATAAAACTCGGCATTACTGTTTACGGCCGGAGGAAGAGAAAAGTCCACAATGAGAAAAAGGCCTTCCTTTTCTTTAATGGTGGAGATGACCTGATCCCTGTCCTTGGGTAGAATGAGGCGGATAGAAACCGAATCTATGATGGTCTGGGTTTCGATAATTTCAGGTCCGGTCAAAGATTGTGGAATCACTTGGAACCGGCTGTCGGCAAGGGCATGACGGGCCACGTTGGAAGCCATATTTCCGGGCAAGCCGTTGACCATAATTTTTATATGATTCATTTTGCACCTCCTATTTTTTTTACGATGGATTCTAGTTTTGGGAATTTTCTATTTTTAAACGCTGAAAGGGTATGCGTTAATGTTTTTATAGCATGAGGGATATATTTTTCAAAGTATGTTTTTTCTTTGATACGGCTAAGATAAGCAAAGGCTCCCAGTATCTGAAGGTTTCTTGTGATGCTGCAATATTTATAACCGGAAAGAAAGTCGTCCGGATCCACGTTCAAAACGGATGAAAGCGTTTGAACGGAAAAATTAAGGAGCAGGTTCCGCATCCGAAAAGACAATTCAACATAGGGATCCATGAGCAAAGAGGCAAGGTCGTACTGGATCGGCCCCAATCGTCCCCCTTGAAAATCAATAAAATAAAAACGGTTATTTTTTACCATGATGTTTCGTGACTGCATATCCCGGTGCATCAATCCGTTGACGGAAAATTCAAGGGCCCTGTCCGCAAGCGATTTGAATTCATTTTCAAGATCTTTAAAGCTGATATCCATTTCAAGGTAGTTCCTTAAGAAAGCATCCACAAAATACCGGCATTCTTTTTCGAGAATAAGATCCTGGTCGTAATGTGAGGTTTGATATGTCCAGACCGGATCAAAGTCCTTTGCACCGCTTAGGGAGAGGTTTCCGAGAAGGCCGATGACCGATTTGTAGTAGGAGATAATCTCGTCCGGGTTTTCCGTGTTCAGAACAAGGGCCTGAAGATTTACATCCCCCAGATCTTCCATGAATACAAGGCCTGAAAAAGTATCATAAAAATATATTTCCGGCACCGGGATATCTTTATCATGCAAATGCCGGCCAATGGCAACAAATGAGTCCACTTCGCTGGTGGATGGGTTTTTTCTGATGCCGTGATCTGCCATGACCAGTGATCTGTTTCCCGAGGTCAGCCGGTACCAGTTTCTGTCAGACCCGTCCCCTTGGAGTCGGGCACGAAAAATCTTTTTATGCACCCCACTCGGGAAGGCGAGTTTGAACGCTTCCGGGGCCATGTGTTCGAAAACCACCTTGCTGTAGCTTTCCGGGGACCCAACATCTTTCCAATAGTATTCCTTTGAAATAAAAGCGCATATTTTTTTATTTTCCGATATCAGTTCCCGGTATATATCAATGCTGTTTGAAAATATATTATCGGGTATTCGTTCTATAACCTGTGGGTCCAGAACCTGTATACCGGTGAAGGTGAGCCTTCCGGTTTCTCCGGGCCGGTAACTATTCGATCCTGAATCAGGGTGGGAGGGGAGGGGTGTCGAAACATGGAACTTGGTAATAAAGCCGTCTTTGTTTACCGATACGGTATTAAACCGCGGATCGTCATGAAGAACCAGCGTGACCGGATGATCATGATTCAAATGAAATTCATAAACCTTTTTCAAGTCTATATCCGTAAGGATGTCGCTGTTTATGACCATAAAGGGATGATCGTCCCAGAAGTCGGCAACATTTTTTATGGCGCCGGCGGTACCAAGGATTTCCGGTTCATAGCGGGTGATCACAGGAATTGCATAGTTTTGTCGCGCCAGATAGGAATCTATTTTTTTATACAGATGATGGGTGTTGATGATCACCGCTTTACATCCTGCATGTTGCAGACTTAGGATAATGATATGGAGCAGAGGACGACCTGCCACAGGAAAGAGCGCTTTGGGGGTATTTTTCGTAAAGGGAAGCAGACGCGTGCCAAAACCTGCGGCAAGTATTAAGGCTTTCATTTATAGATAATTCAAATATTTTTGGATTGCATCAGTATAGAATTCTATTCTGTCCTTATTATCGGAACCTTTTACTCCGTTGGTTGAAAAAAAATCTATTCCGTTCGTGTAGTTGACTATGGAAAGCGCTTCTTTTCGTTCGATTTCCTTCTTTTTATACATGCGATTTCCTATGGTTTCAATTTTTTTTATACGATCTTTTGGTTTAATGGAGTTTGGTGGGTGTTGCATGAAATAGTTTAATACGATCCAGTATGATTCGAAATAGGTTTTCAGGAAACTTGAAAATAATCTCAATTTTCTAAAACCGGAAGAGGTGAGATTGTATGTGTCCGGCAAGGTAGGATGAGGCATTAAAATGGTTTCATCGATAAATGTCTTTATGTTTTTTCGGACAAAGTATTCCGTGGTTTTATCCACGTCATATGCGAATTCATATTTAAAGAAATATTGAAGAAATTCGTAATCGGAGTGCAGATCCGAAGCCGAAAACTGAAACGTATCCTTTACAAGGATTGCAAGAGAGGTAATGGCCGCCGGGACAAAAAAGGCGATACAGTTATTTTTGTAATATTCGAGGTTTGGGCGTTTGCTCTGGTTTACCTTTAACAGGGAATCATCATAACCGGGCTTCTTGTCTTTTGTGATACGTTCGATGAATTTTCTCTGGACATAAGTGTCAAGCACATGCTCAATGGTATGAACATGATCCACAAGGAGCGTATCGGCAAGTCTGGCTTTTTGTGAAAGCAGGTGGTTCATGTATGTTTCAACATGGGATGTCAGGTGCTCAAAAGAAAAACTTTTTTTTGAACAGTTCATAAGAGCGGCGGCAACAAGGGCATGAGGCGTAACAACCGTTACCGAGTTGATGGCGTTTATAACCCTGTGACCCAGGTTTCGGCAGAAAATGTTAAACTCTTTGGATCCCATATCTTGAATGGGCGTGCCGTATTGCAACAAAAGCTCATTTAAAGAGATGGGTTCATAAAACTGAATATAGATTCTCCCATACCTTTTTTTCAAAAATTTTCGCGCTTTAATAACTTGCAGTAAACTTTCAGGCTGTTTCTCTTTTCCTTCAACTTCATGAAGATAGGAACTTTCCTCCAATACCGTGTCATATCCAATGAAAATAGGTGCGAATATCATATCTTCACACGCTCTGTTTTTATAAGCATTCAAAAGGATCGAAAGGAGTCCGAGCTTGGGCAGAATCAATTTCCCGGTTCGGCTTCGACCGCCTTCAATGAAGAATTCTATGTTGAAACCTTCTGCAAGCAGATTGTGAATATATTCTGAAAAAACCTTTGAATAAAGGACTGCCCCTTTAAACGTTCGCCTTATGAAGAATGCGCCGCCGCTCCTGAACAAGGGTCCTATGGGCCAGAAAGAAAGATTTTTCCCGGCAGCAACGTGAGGACACGGCATATTGTTATGATACAAAAGATACGATAATATCAGGTAATCGATATGACTTTTGTGGCAGGGAATGAGGATAACAGGACCCTTCTGTGACATGCTTTTCACTCTGTTTAGGCCGTTTTTATCCACGGTTACCCCTTCAAACATGGTGTTCAGAACCCAGGTTATCAAGGCTGAGGCTATTTTTATGATAATCATATTGTAGTTGGCGGCAATGTCATCAAGAAAATCACTCGCTTTTTTTTGTACCTTTTGAATCGGGATGTTGCGGGCTTTTGAATGATGTTCCATGAAGTTTTGAAGCCGTTCCTTTGTAAGGATGTTTTCCTTCATTTCAAGCCTTGATTTTAAAACCGGTCCCGTGATGCTCTGGCGATGACGATTGATTTGATTCAACAGATTGCGTCTTAAGGCGAGCGTCTGATATTCAATGTTTTTTTTCCGGTTTTCCGGAAGTGTCAAAAAAGTTTTGAGGTTAACCGGCTCGGATATTTCCACGAAAACCTTACCGGGATTTTTGAACAGGATCATCAGACGTCTTATTTTGCCGGGGTTTTCTTTGGTACCGAACAGAATATCTATGATGTTCGGCAACGATCGATCCGGCTTTTTATCAAAGAACATAAGCTGGGGGACAAGAAAAATGGGGCGGTCAACGGATTGCTGCATTTCGATAAGATATTGAACCGGGTCTTTTTTTGCTTTAATAAATCTTCGGTGGAAACCTTTTGGTTCGACCAGAGAAAGTAATGCCGCCCGGCTGTTCATAAGTTCTTTTCGGATATATCCACTTGCATAAGGGTCAGGGAGTGACAGGTTGTGAAATATGTAAGAAATGTATGAAAAAAAGATTTTTAAAAAGCGTGATACGGGCTGCCATATCGTTATTTTATAGTCAAAACCGATTTGAGGATAGGGAAGGCCGTCCTGCTTAAACCGGGTATAATAGAAAAGATACAGAAAGTAGCTTTTGGGCTTTGTAACATATATAACAATCCCTTGTTTTTGAAGTTTTTTTAGATTATGGGTCTGTTCCTTGGCAACTTTTATTCCGGAAAAGAAGAGCCTAAGGATAAAGGTTGATAACATACCGATATTATCAGGCAGTTGAAAAAAATAGTGATTGTGATTGGTTTGCGATAAAGAATCGTTTTTTTTTCTTAGGTTAGGTCTATATTTTTCAAGTTGTAATTTAATCCATTTGAACATGTTTTAAATCCGATTTAAATTTTATATCCAAAAATTTTCAAGTAGCAGATATGAATTTTGATTGCAATCTTTTCTTTGGAGAAGTATAATTTTATTAAAATAATAATATGAAAATAGACGGTTATATTTTATGAGGCTGTTTTATAAGAAAGGTTTTTGATGAGAACATCAAGATTCTTATTTAAAAAATTAAGCTTGCGTTACAAACTAAGTTGTGTTAGTTTGCAAACTCTTCTTTTGGGAAAAGTTTTTTTTAAATAAATTTAATTAAAGGAGGATGATTTTCTATGAAAACTTTAATTGGTGGGGCGGTCGGAGCTGTATTGGGTCTCATTGGTATGTCCATATGGTGGAAACCATTTTTGCAGCTTTTAGCGGGTGCCATTCCTGTGATGCTTCTGCTTGGCGGTGGTTTGGCTCTTTATCTGGGCTTTGACGAACTCAAGGATACCTGGAAGAAAGAGGATACAACAGTTGATACGCCAACCAAAACAGATGAAACTGAAAAATACAAAGATGAAATTGACGAACTGAAAAAAGAGATCGAAACTCTAAAAGCTGAAAAAGCATAATAAAAAGCTGATTCGCAAAAACACGGTACTTGTTTGACGGCAAGATGTGAGAAGGAAAATAAACGCCTTGCAACGGATTCCAAGGCGTTTATTGTTCTTCTTGGGAGTTGATGGTTCTTTTTATGGCCGATGTGGCCAGAAAATCCGCTCTTTCATTTCCCTCATGACCGGCATGCCCTTTAATCTTTATAATTTTCCGATCCTTGAACTTTAGTAGAATATTTTTTATGGATTTTATAAGATCCTGATTTTTCTTGGCTTTCCAGCCAAGGGTCAGGACTCCGTATGCATACCTGCTGTCCGTAAAAATGCGTACCGGGCGTTCGGTATCTTTTATGGATAGAAGACCGGTTCGGATCGCTTCCAGTTCTGCAATGTTGTTGGTGGCGATGCCGATATATTTTGATATCTCTTTTTCATGTTCTCCAAAACGCAGTAAAATTCCTATCCCCGATGGGCCCGGGTTCCCGGAAGATGCCCCGTCCGTATAGATACAGACGGAATCCTTATAATCGGTATGATCCAAAGACTCGGTTTTTGGTTTAACCTTGGTTTTTCGTTTTTTCGGAGAGTTTTCGGTGGATTTTTTATTTTTCGTCTTTTTGGTTTCCAACTCGACCGAATCTATGGATTTGATATTTTTTGGGTTCACCCAATACTCGTAATCCTGACCCAGCTGGTATTTGATCAAAACCTTTCCGTTTTTAACAACAGGTTTTTGATCCCGGTCTGTGGCCAGCCAGACTTTATTTTTTTTAAACTGCATCCGCTTCCAGTTTGTCTCATCATCATTCATTAATTTTCACGGACCCCCGATCTCATAATCAGTAACTTCTCAATAAATTATATTTTATTATCAGTAGGCGGCTCACGATGATCATTGCATACACCAGAACTTATTGAGAAGTTACCATAATCAATTGTTACCTATTGATTATTATCATTATTTCCTGACACCTGAAACCTGAATCCTGGATCTCTTAACCCTGAAACCTGAACGGTTACTCATTCATAAAGGTGAAATTTCCGGCTTATTTCTATAAACCCTTTAAGCTCATCAATCCATGATTTTTCTATAGTATCTATACTATCAAGGTGCTCAACACGCTGTCGTATTTTTTTATTGCCGATGATGAGATCAATAGGGTGTTTTTTAAATTCATACTCATAAGGTGGACGCTTCCATCGGAACTGATCTTTATGATGAAAAATCACCGCCTGAAGAAGCTTGAGGGTTGTGATATATGGTTTAAACTCATACGGGTCTGTTATGTGGATCTGAAATCCTTTGCACAGACTCCCTTTGAATTTGTTTGAGGTCGGCTCAAAAACAACCGGTCTAAGTGTTGCGCCCGGCAACCGGTTTTCACACAGACTTGACAGCAACAGGGTTGTATTGATAAACGGGGCGCCAAAGATTTCGAACGGGCGGGTGGTTCCACGGCCTTCGGAAACATTGGTCCCTTCCCACAATACCTGTCCGGGATAAACCATGGCCGATACCGTCCATGGAATGTTGGGGGAGGGCGGAATCCAGGGAAGACCCGTATCTTGGAAAAACATTTTCCGGTTCCAGCCATTCATGGGGATAATTTCAAGATCACAGCCGATACCGTACTCATTGTTGAACAACAGAGCAAGTTCACCCATGGTAAGCCCGTGGCGCATCGGGATGGGGTATCTTCCGACAAATGAAGTGCACTCGGAAGTCAGGCAGTTCCCTTCCGTGATGCTGCCGGAAATAGGATTGGGCCGGTCAAGGACCAAGACTTTTTTACCAAACTCTTTTGCAGCCTCAAGGCAATAGGACATGGTGTAAATAAACGTGTATACCCGTGTGCCCACATCCTGTAAATCCACGATAAGCACATCGATGAGATCGAACATTTTTTTATCAGGGACGCGGGTTTTGCCGTACAGACTGAACACAGGAATTTTTAATATGGGATCAGACAGATCTTCCGACTCGATCATGTTGTCCTGTTTTTCGGCAAAAAATCCGTGCTGGGGTGAGAATAATGCGTGAAGCTGACCCTCCAATTTCCGGTTGATCAATTCGCGAGCATGGCAAAAGTTTCTGTCAACCGAAGCAGGATTGCACAACAGCCCGATTCGTTTTCCGGACATCCATTTTGGAGGTGACTTGATAAATCTTTCCAGACCTGTTTGAACATGCATAATATTATGTGTTATTAAATTCTATAACTCATTGTAATTACTAATTCCAGTTTTCTACTGCCCTGTAGGGAGAAGCGAAGCCAAGTAAGTTCAGGCCAAGGCCTCTCTTATTAGATATGAAATATGAGTGATGTCAAGTTGTATCTCCTTGTTCAATAAAGCTAAGTTGATTTGAGAGCCTAAAATCTATTGATTTCGTTTAAAAATCTGCTATAAATATTCTTCAGTTCCAGGAAGTCGAAGTGGGGTGTGAATCACGGCTGTTGGCAATATGAAAATTCATGTTCGTCTTCGCTACGTATTTAGCTTTGGGGAAAAGGTTTCAGGTTTCAGGTGTCAGGGTCGAGAAACTTGAAGAGCTGAAACCTGAAACCTGAAACCTGAACACTGACACCTTACGATTAAACTCAATAATCAACAATTTTGATTTACACCTGTCGGAGTGTTGGATATTAAAAAGATATGAAGTCTGATATGTTTGCAAGATTGTCAATTCTGTTTTATAAAGGTGGTGCTGATGAGAAAGATTAGATTCGCAAGTATATATCTCTTTACGCTGGCTGTTTTATTCTTTGTGATAGGAATATACACAGAGTGGCACTTCATTACCTTGATCAGAAAGATAAATCAGCAATCTTTGGGATATCCGGAGTATCTTCACCTTGTATTTTTCTTATTAGGATTTTTAGCACTATGTTCGATCTATTTTGCAGAAAAGATGGAAGTTAACATCCTTTCGCGAGCCAATGCCGTGATGCAAAAGGAGATCGTCAAACGGGAGAAAACCGAAGCAGCGCTCCGGAAAAGCCAAGAGAAAAACAAATATCTTTATGAAGAATCCAACCATGCGAAAGAGGTCTATCGTTCTCTTCTTCATTCATCCGCTGATGCCATAGTTATCTATGATCTGGAAGGAACCGTCGAATATATCAGTCCGGTATTTACACAAATATTTGGATGGACACTGGAGGAACTGAAAGGAAAACAGATACCTTTTCTTCCGGAATTTGAAAAAGAATCGACCATGGCAATTATCAAGGATCTCGTAGAAAAGGGGACCCCCTGCCATGGTTTTGAAACAAAACGATACACCAAAGACGGTCGTTTGCTGGAGGTCAGCATCAGTGCTTCGCGTTATGATGATCACCAGGGCAAGCCTGCCGGCACATTAGTTATTCTTCGTGATATTTCGGAAAAGAAAAAGTTTGAGGCTAAGCTTCAGTATATGGAAAGAATGGAGGCCATCGGTACACTGGCCGGAGGCATTGCCCATGATTTTAACAACCTGATGATGGGCATGCAGGGCAATATTTCTTTAATATTATATGACGCCGATCTTTCACTTCCATATCACGACCGGCTAAAAACTATTGAAAAATTGATTCAAAGCGGTTCTAAACTGACCCGTCAGCTTCTCGGATATGCCAGGAAGGGCAAATATGAGGTTAAAGCAATAGATTTAAACCAAATCGTAAAATATAATTCTGAAACGTTCGGCAGAACAAGAAAGAATATAACCATTCACAGGGAGTTCGCAGAGGACTTACTTGCTATAAAGGCCGATGAGTCTCAGATTGGGCAGGTCCTTATAAATCTTTTTATTAATGCTGCGGATGCAATGCCTGACGGTGGTGAACTTATTCTGAAAACCATGAATGTTACCCACAAAAAAATGAAAAATAAGCGCTATGATCCAAAACCCGGCCGCTATGTTTTATTACTGGTTACGGATAACGGTACAGGCATGGATGAGAAAACAATGGAGCGGATTTTTGAGCCGTTTTTCACCACAAAGGAGATGGGCGGGGGTTCAGGACTCGGGCTGGCATCTGTATATGGAATAATAAAAGGCCATGGGGGATATATCGAGGTCGATTCAGAGAAAGGGCTTGGAACCACATTCAGCATTTATCTGCCGGCGTCAGATCAATCCGTGCAAAAAACTTCGGAACCTTATGAAAAAGTTATAAAAGGTGATAAAACCGTCCTGCTGGTGGATGATGAAGAAATTGTTATTGATGTGGCTGTTCAACTGCTTAAAAAACTTGGATACAATGTGATTGAGGCCGGAGGTGGAAAAGAGGCGATTCAGTTGTTTGGTGAATGGTGCGACAAAATAGACATGGTTATCCTGGACATGATTATGCCTGATATCGGAGGCGGTGAGGTTTATGACAGGATCAAGAAAATCGATCCTCAAGTCAAAGTTCTTCTTTCAAGCGGATACAGCATCGACGGTCAAGCAACCGATATACTGGAACGGGGCTGCAACAGTTTTATTCAAAAACCTTTCAACTTGGCAGTTTTGTCCAATAAAATACGGGAGGTTTTGAACAAACATTAATCCCAAGAGATTCATTTCAAATCACGCGTGTTCATAACTGGCTGAAAACGGTGTAATTTATTTCGATTATTTAAAAAATGGCGGTTGACTTTCAATTATGATTATGGTTCATTATCAAACTTAGCCTGTGGTATATTTTTACCACAAAAACACAAAATTTACAAATAAGATATTATAGTTATGAGGCCGATCATGAAAAATTTGTGCATTATCGGAATGTGCCTGGTTTTATTTTCTACACCGGTTTTGGCTGAGAACAAGTATGTCAGTGATGCAGTGAAAGTAACCATGAGGACCGGACCGGGGAATGACCGAAAAATAATATCTTTGCTCAGTATCGGTACCAAGGTTGAGGTTGTTCAGCCAGGTGATGAGTGGACCCTGGTCAGGCTTGCCAACGAAAAAGAAGGGTGGGTTATAAATCGTTTTCTTACGGATAAAATACCGAGTGACATTGAACTGAAAATATTAAAAAGCAAATACCAAGCCTTAAAGGATAGCGCCTCGAAAATGCAGGAGAAAAACAGCTTGCTGAAAGCGGAAAATGAAAAGCTAACCACGGAATTTGCCGTGAGCAGAAAAGACCTTCAAAAGACCACCAACGATTATGAGACCCTCAAAACAGAGTCCAAAGAATTTTTAAAGCTTCAGTCAAAATTTAAAGCAGCGTCTTCAAAGCTTGCCGAACAGACAAAAAAAGCAGAAAAATTTGAAGATGAATTAACAAAATTTCTCTGGAATCAGAATATTAAATGGTTTTTGAGCGGAGCAGGCGTACTTATACTCGGTTTTATAATCGGTTTTAGTACCAAACGCCAGCGACGACGTTCATCATTGCTATAAAAAATTATATAATTAAATTCGGAGGTTGTAAATGAATAAATTAGAACTTATTGAGGCTCTTAGAGAGGAGGCAGGGATAACGAAAAACGAGGCTGAAGTGGTTGTAAATATGGTTTTTGATGAAATGTCAAACGCCATGGCCAATGGTGACAGAGTAGAAATTCGGGGGCTTTGCTCATTTTATGTTAAACAGTATAAGGCATACACGGGCAGGAATCCGAAAACCGGCGAAAAAGTTGAAATTAAGCCAAAAAAACTTCCGTTTTTCAAGTTCGGCAAGGAACTAAAAGAGAGGGTGGACAAATAAACAGCGCAGATAAAAGGATATAACTCAAAAGCAAGGATCTGAAAAGAAAACCATTTCTTATTACCAAACACAAAAACCAAATACAAAACAGGTTCGAAAAAAAGAGAGGGATAACTTTTTACGAAACCGTCAAAAATGAGCCCCAATAATTTAAAGCGTTCTAAATCTCACGCAGTTTATCCCCCTTCACGCAGTTTATCTCTCTTAAACTGGGGCGAAAACCAAAGAACTCATTACTGCCAGGGGAGCCCCGCCACTCAAACATCATGGGTTGTTACACATAACACCTAGTTAAATGACCCCAAATGGATTCCCTTGGAAGCTCAGCCACTGCATACTGTCTTTGAAACGGAACGTTATTCTGATAATTACTATACCCTTATAAATGATAAAGAAAAAACGAGCCATACGTATTAAATTAAAATGGTTGCTTAAGTGGTTTTTGCCTGCGGCTCTGATTGTGGGTGGAAGTATGCTGCTTTACTGTCTGTATCTTTCATCTCAAATCGATAAACGATTTTCCGGCCGTCGATGGAGTGTTCCATCCAAGGTTTTTTCCGATGTCACCATACTATATCCCGGGCAAAAGATAAATCGAACTCTTTTTTATGAGAAACTTCATCGCCTCGGGTACCGGAGAGTTTCCCATGAACTCCATAGCAAGGGGGAGTTTCGAACCCTTGCAGCTTCGGTGGAGGTTTTCCTCCATGATTTTAAGATGCTATCTATAGACCGGCAGGGGATGTGTGTGAAAATAAGGTTTGTGGAGAACTTGATAGAATCCATAATAACTATAAATAATGGAGAACCTGTACCAATTTTGGAGCTTGAGCCCGAAGAGGTGATGCTCTTTTTCGGCCATGATCGAGAACGGCGTCGGCTGGTTTCCATAAATCAGGTTCCTCAGCATGTCATTTATGCGGTTTTGGCTGCAGAAGACAGTCGGTTTTACCAGCATCGAGGACTTGATCCCATGGGAATTTTGAGGGCGCTTTATACCAATCTGCGTCACGCTTCTATACGTCAGGGCGGGTCAACCATCACTCAGCAACTGGCCAAAAACTATTTTCTTACCCCTGAGAGAACGTTGTTCCGCAAACTCAAAGAACTTTTTATGTCTCTGACCATGGAAATCATGTATGAAAAGAATGAGATACTGGAAATTTATCTGAATGAAATCTATCTGGGGCAGAAGGCGTCGGACGCCATCAGCGGCATTGGTGAAGCGTCCTTTTTTTACTTCGATAAACCCGTGGAAGAACTTTCACTGATTGAGGGCGCAACAATAGCCTGCCTTATCAAAGGTCCCAACTTTTATTCTCCTTATATAGATAAAACACATTGTAAGAAACGGAGAAATCAGGTGCTTTATGCCATGAAAGATAAGGGATGGATTTCCGATGAAGCGCTCGGAGACGCTTTGCTTTCCCCCGTGAACGCGGTCGGTTATGAGTCATACGGTAAAAAGGCTCCTTATTTTATAGACTATCTGGCCTATCAGCTCACAACTCTCTATTCTCCAGAAGACCTGTCGAGTCTTGGACTTTCCATTTACACGACATTGGACACACAGGTTCAGATGGCAGCGGAAAAAGCACTGCAAAAGGGATTGGTACGGTTAGAAAAATCCAATCCTGCATTAACCCGTCAAGATCCCCGAAAAAAGCTCCAGGGTGCCGTCATGGTTATGCAGCCAAAGACAGGCTATATACTGGCGATGGTGGGAGGTCGCAATTACAATATAAGCCAGTTCAACCGAATTACACAGGCCCGGCGGCAACCCGGAAGTGCATTCAAGCCTTTTGTGTACGTTGGCGGATTGGATAAATTCACTCCCGCCTCAATACTGTCGAACAAACCTGAGAGCTATGAGGTAGATGGAACGGTATGGGAACCGCAAAATTATGCGCCGGTTCCGGAAGAAAAAATCAGTGTGAGAAGCGCGCTGGCAAAATCAATCAATTTAGCGGCCGTTGATCTGGCCATGCGCGTTGGTCTTGATCACATCGCCGCCACGGCAAACTTATTCGGCTTTTCCATACCTGCTAATCCTTACCCGTCCCTTTCGCTGGGAGCATATGAGGTAAACCCCTTGAATTTGGCACGTGCTTATTGTGCTTTTGCTGCAGATGGTGTATTACCATTCCCATTGTCTTTGAAAGAGGTCGTGGACGAGAATGGAAAAATTCTTGAGCAAAGACACACGAGTATCAAACGGGTAATATCTCCTGCCAAAGCTTTTATAATGAGTTCCATGTTGCAAAGCGTCGTGGAAGAGGGAACCGCTCGTTCCTTAAAGGATATGGGGATATTATTTCCGGTTGGCGGGAAGACCGGTACAACCAGCAACTATAAAGACGCCTGGTTTGTGGGCTATACGCCGAATATCCTCGCGTTGGTATGGGTTGGATTTGATGACGGCTCTTCTGTTCATGCCTCCGGCGCCGGCGCTGCTTTGCCGATTTGGGCGGAACTTATGAGTATGTTGCCACAATTTGTGTCAGGAAATTGGTTTAAAGTGCCTCCCGGAGTGGTTAAACGCACGGTCTGTTCCGAAAGCGGACAGCTGGCCGTAACAAACAGATGCCCACATCCGGTAGAAGAATATTTTTTGGCGGATAATGTTCCCAAGGACTATTGTTCGATTCATGGGTGGGTTCGACTCCGACATTTTATGAAAGGGGTTAAAGATTTTAGCAACCCGTTTTAACTTATTGCTGATATTTTGTATTATAGGGTTTGGATTCGGTGTCTTAGGCTGTGCTCGGGTTACCTCAACCACTTCGGCGCAACCAAGCTGGAACGATCATAAGCAGACCGGGGAGACCGGGAGTGCTTCTGTACAGCCTAGCCCGCGTGCCGTTGCCTCTTTGCGATTCACCGATCAGGGGCGACTGTTTTTGGAAAACGGCAATCCGGACGATGCAATAAGGATGTATGAAAAAGCCCTTAACCTTGATCCGGCAAACGGACCGAACTACTATTACCTGTCCGAGGCCTGGCTTATGAAGGGAAATATTGAACAGGCCGCTGAATTTAACCGACTGGCGGCAATCTATCTTGAGGAAGATGCCAAATGGATGGATCGCGTAATGCAACAAAGGGAGAGGATTAAAAAAACAAAGTATAAAATATGGTAAAGAATGTTGACACCTAAATTAGAATGTGGTCTTTTATTTCATTAATAGATTTTAAAGGAGGCAATCCATGAAATTACTACGGCAAAAAGCTAAACCTGTCAGTGTATTTATGACAATCTTATTACTCCTTCTTGCAGTTCCTTATCAATCTGTTTTTGCTGCAATGATCGGCACAGAAACCGTGATAGATATGGCAAGGGGGCAGGAAGCCCGTGATTGTTTAAACCGAATGATGATCCGTGAAGACGTACAGACGGCATTTACATCATACGGCATAACTCCGCTGGAGGCTAAGGCGCGTCTCGACACCCTTTCCGATGCTGAAATCATGCGTCTTTATAATCAGATGGAACAGCTTCCTGCGGGCGGAAGCAGCTTGGGTACAGCCTTTATTGCCGTGGGTGTCATTTTTGTTATTCTGTTCATAACAGATATTCTGGGGTATACCGACGTTTTTTCGTTTACCAGATAGACCAAGAAATAGCCATGGGCAACTTTTTTATCGCAACACCCTGACCTTGATTATTTTACCGGCTGTAACCGGATAGAGACCGGGGAACGGTTACAACCTTGTGAATACTGTGCAGGTTTGTCTGTAAAAAGCCTGCCGGTGTTTTTTCTCTATACCTTCAGCCAATCTTGCAGGAACCTGACATTTAAGCAAAACCGCAATTCTCATATAATTTGCCCGGGTCAACCGAAAACCAAACAGGGTTTAGTAATGCCAAATTTAAGAAAAAAAAGTATTTTTAACTATTTTAAAAAGGGGGATCCCATGCTTAAAAAAAGCAAGCAGGTTGATACCGGCAACAAATCTTCTATCATCCAGGCACCGGTGGAGGGGAAAACTATTATCGGTGAACAGATTATCATCGATGGAACCATCCGTGGCAAAGAGGATTTGCTCATTGAGGGATCGGTCAAGGGGAGAATCGAAGTGGAGACGAACCACTTGACCGTGGGTCCCAAAGGACAGGTGGAAGCCGAAATTCAGGCCGCCAACGTGACCATCAGCGGCAGGCTTGTGGGCAATATTAACGCTGCCGAAAAAGTAAAGATTACAAAGGATGCCGATTTTAACGGTGAGATTACGGCAAAGAGTATTTCGGTAGAGGACGGGGCTTTTCTCAAGGCGGTTATAGAACTGAAGCGTGAGCCGCACAAGAAGCCCGTTTCAGTGGTCAAGCCGGAAGAGAAATCTGCATCAGAACCGGTAAAAGAACCGTTTACCCTGGCCGGCAAAAGCAGCAAGGGGAATTAATCATTGACCTTTTTCGCTACCTCTTCAGATCGGCCTCGGCAGGATTCAGGTCATGGGGTTAAAACGGTCGATTATACCAGCAATGTCCTGCAACTTTTTATAGAAGGTCTTGATGCCCATCCTACCGCTCAGGTGCTCGACCTTGGACCTGTGTGCCAGGAGAACATCAGCTTTTTCGCCCGGCGGGTGAAAAGGCTATATGTCTGTGACATGTTCATCCGTTTGGAGCGGTGCCTTGGTAAAGGTGATCCTGTTGATCGAATCTGGTATGAACTTGACTATCCCCCTGAAAGCTTTGACGGAATCCTTATATGGGAACTGGCCGACCGTTTAGACGATGGGGAGGTTAGAGCGCTGGTTAAGCTGTGTTATACACTGTTAAAACCCGGGGGCATGGCGGTTGTCCTGGTTTTGGGAGAGCAGGCGGCAAGATTAGGGGTGAACTCCTTTGTGATCGGACAGGACTTTAAAGTTCGTTTAAGGTCTCAGTATCATCTGCACCTTCCGATTCGCAGCCGTCAGAACAGAGACATTTTGGCCATGATGACGCCTTTAAAGCCGGCCAAGTCCTTTATCTGCCGCCCCGGGTTCATGGAATTTCTTTTTATACGCGAACGGTAGTCTTTGGTAAAAGGCATGTCTTTCATCTATATCTTACCTAACCCGGACAAGCCGGAACCAAAAGAGATTGATAATTGAATATTTGTTGTATCGCTTCGCGATGTCATTTTTATATAATTGATAGAATTCCTTAAATTTTCACTATTCAATCGTCAATGTTATAGTTCCTTAAATATTCAATCTTCAATCGAAAATATTCAATTATTCACAATTAAGAAATTATACTGATTAAAAATTTTTGCCATAAAAAGCACAAATTTTACAACTTAGGTACTAATTTTCTCTTGGTGTTAGTACATAGGTCAATTTTATCCTGTCCTTTGACCCGGATGCAATTTTAAGCGATGCAGGATTGAGAGCCAGGCTAACTGTTGTGCTTCCTGTTTTGTTAATGTTGTCCAGGGGAATCTTTTCCGTGTATAGAGTTGAGATGGTTTCCAGTATGCGTTTCCCGCCGATTACCTCAACCTTCTCAGGAGCAATCTTTACTTGCGAAAGAATGATATTTTCCGGTAATTTTCCAACCCAGTCAACCTGTACGGGCAGTTCTTTTGTAATGGTTTTGTCTAAAGTTACTTCAACAACAGGTGGCTCAACCTTGCTTAGAAAGATCCCCGGCGGCAGGGAAATGTTTTCCTTTGTAATGGAAAAGATATTGCTGCCGATAACAGCATTTCCAAGATCAAGCCGCACCTGGACCTGGTCCGGTTGAACAGATTTTATCAGGGCCCCTGATCCCCCCAGTTGAAGTCGGACGGTATTGACGGAGGTGTCTACAATTTCAATTCCCGGATCATGTTTTGTGTATTCCACCGGAATTTCAAGGGTAATCAGCGTGTCCAGTCCTTTTGAGAAGCTGAACCACATACCTGTTATAAATAAAACGGAAATTAGGGCCGCTATGCTGATTTCAAGTTTTTCTTTGCGCAGATTGGCCGGCTCTTCTTCGGTTAACCCCATATGTTTCTGTAATGCCATTACAAGTTCTGTATTGTTATTGATCTTCGTGATTTCGGAATGTTTGGCAACAACTATATTTCCGGTTTCTTCGGATACCAAGACAACCAATGCATCTGTAGACTCAGACAATCCGAGCGCCGCCCGGTGCCGCGTACCGTAATGTGAAGGCAGATCATTTCTGTGTGATAAGGGAAGAATAACCCCCACTTCAGTAATCCGGTTTCCCTGAATTATGGCTGCGCCGTCGTGGACCGGATTGTCGGGCCAGAAGATGCTTGTGATCATTTCTTTGGATACCCGTCCCCCCCATGGGATTCCGCCCTGCAGGATATCCTGTAGATCTTCCTTATCCGGAAAAACAATCAAGGCTCCGTGATGTTGTTTAGATAATGCGTTGACGCCCTCTACGATGATTTCTATGGGTGTTTGAACAGATTGTTGCGGGAATCCCCAGAGAATGGCCTTTAGATTTTTTGCCTGAAGAACATTACTGATTTCATTTCTGAAAATAATAATAATAATAAGGGCGGCGACAGCGGTGATCCCCTGCATGGCCCAGCTGGTTAAAATTAGACCGAAAAAAACAGCTATCCGTTGAAAGACCCATAGAAGCGCAATGCCGGTAAGCACCCTGAAGACATAGGTCCCTCTGAAAAGGACATAGAGGCGAAACAGGATGTAGCTGTTTAACAGGATATCAATAAGATCCTGCCATCGAAAGTGTGCAAGAAAAGCCATAAATACGTCTCGGAGTTTCCTTTTTTGGACACAGACCCGCCTGCCATTGCAAGGCACGAGCGGGCAGGTGAACACAGATTACAAAGATTCTTATATTAAGAAATAAAAATATTATCTGTGTATATCTGTGAAAATCTGCGTCCTATTTAACTTGGTTCCAATTATACTAATCCGTGATAGTGAACCTTACCGTATGAAGAATATTCTCTTTCTGATCGGTGATTTCAACTCGCCAAGGGCCTTTATCAGTTTCTCGAAGCTGAATACTGCTGTAGGTTGCCCAGCGGGGGGGCTGAAGCGTCATCCTTTTTTTTGTGCTCGGTTTATCTTTGTGAAACCAATTGTGGTAGATAAAAGTTTCTTCGGGGACCGGGTCGAATGAGGTAAAACAGGAAACTTTTCCGATTTTAATGGAAAAAACAACGCTCTGGTTTTTTGGTGTAAAGTCTTTTATTTCTTCACACATTACAGCATAATCCAGGACCGGCTCTTTTGGTTCCCGGGTGAGAAGAGAATCCTGGTTGTTTTGCGGCAATACCTGTGAAGCGAGGAACGGATTGTAAAAAATCAGTATAAATATGAACAGATAAAGTTTATATTTTGTGCCCATGTGATTCGGCCTCATTTTTTCGGGAAGATAATATAAACGTATTGGAATTTCTATTCCGCATACCATCTACCGGAGATGTGGGGCAGCCGGGGTAAAAATGATGGAATAGTGGAATAACCATCAAAAACCTAAAGGGTGCATTACCAGTTTGTTAATAGCTTTCCAAGACTTTTTGGTTTCAGGTGTCAGTGTTCAGGTCTGGCGATTCCTGACACCTGAAACCTGACACCCGATGGCGAGATTTTCGCTCAAAAATAAATAAGTTAATGCGTGAGAACTATTTTAACAAATCGGTAATGCTCCCAACCTAAAATATCTGATATTCAGATTTTATCAAGTAAAAACATTTTTAATGAGCATACCAAGCAAGAAATCTTTAACACCAGGCTCACAGGGAATTTGTTTTTACAAGTCTTTTATAATAAAAGCTATTCTTTTTTATAGACGCTGGGTTCGATATATTTCAAGCAATGATCTAAGGTGCTTAAGCTCTCGGCGCCGCCGATTATAAAATACCCCCCCTGCTTTAAAACCCTAGACAGCTTATGTATGACAGTTTCTTTGGTGGGAGTATCAAAATAAATCATTACATTTCTACAGAATATGATATCAAAAATTTTTAAAGGAGGAGAATCTTTCAAGAGATTGAATTTTTCAAATTTTACCATTCTACTGATATGTTGTTTAACTCTCACATGGTCTTCCCATTTGCCCATCCCTTTTTGAAAATAACGCTTTGTCATATGGTTGGGTATATTTGATAAACACTTTTTGGGATATATGGCTCTTCTGGCTTTTTCTAAACAGGAATCTGAAATGTCTGTTGCCAGTATGGACGGCTCGAATCCCAATTCCATACAATATGTAAGTAAAGAATATGGCTCTTCACCGCTTGAAGATGCCGCACACCATATATCCCGGCACCTTTTATCAAGGTACTTAAAAGGTTTTGACTCTCTGAAAAAGTAGGTGTGATTGGTGGAGATGGCATCAAGAAAAGTATTTAATTCATCAGGGTCGTTTTCAATTATCGAAAGATATTTATCAGGCTGAACGCCGAGCTTTCTAATCCGTTTCCCAATCCTGGCATTCAGCAATTGTGATTTTTCTTCAGTCAGCTTAATACCGGATTCGTTATAGACGATTTCACAGTACCTTTTGAATTGTCTTTTGGTCATATTTGCCAATTTTTGAAACTCCGGAAAAATTTATCAGGTAATAGGGATTTCAATCTTCAATCATTTTAAGTGCGGTTCTTGTAACATCCCCAAGACTCACCACCTTGTCTGCAGCTCCGAGTTTAATGGCTTCCTTGGGCATACCGAAAACCACACAGCTTTTTTCATCCTGTGCAACGGTTCGGGCGCCGGCCTTTTTCATCTCTAACAATCCTACGGCACCGTCCGATCCCATACCGGTGAGGATAATACCCACGGCGTTTGCACCCGCATAATTGGCCACCGATCTGAAAAGAACATCCGCAGCAGGGCGCTGATGGTGAACGAGCGGCCCTTTTTTGACCTGAACATAATATCTCGCACCGCTTCTTTTCAGCAGCATATGAAAATTTCCGGGGGCAAGCAGGGCCTGTCCGTTTACAACCGAATCCCCATCATTGGCCTCTTTGACCGTTATCTGGGAAAGGGAATCCAGCCTTTCTGCAAAAGAGGTGGTGAAATTGGCGGGCATGTGCTGAACGATAACAATCCCGGGGGAATTGGGAGGCATAGCGGTAAGAACCGTTTTGATGGCCTCGGTCCCGCCTGTTGAAGCACCTATGGCGATTATCTTGTTGGTCGAAGCGGTCAGGGCGCGGGATAGGGTTACCGGTTTTACCAGGTCGGATTTATTAACGGAATTCAGACGCTCTTTAACATTCACTTTTGCAACGGCCCGGATCTTATCTGCCAATTGAACACTCATATCTCCCACCGAATAGGCGGCGGAAGGCTTTGAGATCACCTCAAGTGCTCCACTGGCCAGAGCTTCCAGGGCCATTTTTCCCCCTTTTGGGGTGAGGGAACTGACGATGATTACCGGAAGGGGATAATATTTCATAAGTTTTTTAAGGAAAGTGATTCCGTCCATGCGGGGCATTTCGATATCCAGAGTGATAACATCCGGTTCAAGTTTAACGATCTTGTCCCTGGCCACATACGGATCAGGGGCCGTACCGATGACTTTAATCCCTCTTTCACGGGACAGCTCGTTACTAAAAACCTTTCGAACCACCGCAGAGTCATCTACAACCAGAACTCTTATATCTGTTTCCATAACTTACCTTTTAATTGAAATGCCTAAAATGCCTAAAATGATCTAAAATGCCTAAAGTTAAACAAGTGGTTATTTTTTCTTGCCGATAGATGTGAATATGGCAAGCAATTCGCTGCATTCATCGTATTCGGGTTTAATTTTATCCCAGTTTAGCCAGTCTATTTCTACAATTACTTCAAGCCAGTATTGTGTTTCACTGGCCTCACTTTCACAAATCTTGATCTTGTTTTTAAAATCAGCCCGACTTCTGGATCGGTTTGCTTCACGGTAATTAGCACCGACGGAAGTTCCGCATTTTGTAATTTGATTCCTTATAACCAGACCCTCTGGAGTGCCGGGTAATGTCGTTGATAAACGGATTATCTGTACTGCAAATTTGCGAGTACGCTTTTCAAGATCTTTAGCGAATTGTTTACGCTCCATTTTTTCCTCCATTTTAGGCATTTTAGGCAATTTAGCTCATTTTAGGCATTCTTAACGTTCATTTGAAACGCCAGATAATTTTCCAGGGTCTCAATGACAATGGAAAATCTTTTTTCAGAATCAGATACCTCCTTAAGAAAATCATTAAACGTGACTAATTCGGGAACCCCGAGGTCGAACACAACATCCGGATCGTACCTACTAAACGTGTTGCCGATAATCATATTTATGATTTCTTTGACGGTTCCATTGATTTGATCATCGGAGATTTCTTCTTCATCTTTTCCCATAAAGTCGGCGGTGATAGATGCTGCCAATTTTTTGGGGATACAAAAAATCGCGTAGCCGGACAAGGGACCGCTAAAATTCAATTTTGAAGCTACAATTTGATCTTTTTCCATGGTCCATAGATCACGAATATCTGCATCATTATGAAACAAATCCAAAGACAAAAAAAACATGGTTTCCAGAATCTCAGAAATCGAGTTCTTCATCGCCGTTGTCATCTCTTTGTTTTTCATCTTCCGTTGCTCCCATTACATGCTTTAGTTTTTGTTTGATTTGTTCGGGTGTAAACGGCTTTTTGATATAATCCGTTACCCCTTTTGCCATAAACTCTTGGACCCTTTCCCTGCTTCCTTCCGTGGTGATCATTATAGCGGGAATTGATTTGAGGTTTTCATCGTTATTCATTTTTTCCACAAGTTCCAGGCCGTTCAGATTGGGCATATTGTAATCTGTCAGAACCAGATCGATCCATTCATGGTGTAATACTTTCAATGCGTCATGCCCATCCATAGCTTCGAAAAACTGCCCTACGTTAAACCCGGATGCTTTGACCACCTTTTTTATAACCGCACGCATGGGAGTGGAGTCATCAACGATTAAAATATTATAAGCCATTGTTTTTCTCCAAAATTAAATATTTAAAATGCTCTAACCTCCAACATCT
>Ga0315535_1000467_pt1 | contig 28519 bp, 25 predicted proteins | sample SalMarSW160220MG_2_FD_203092 | JGI IMG/M metagenome (GOLD analysis project Ga0315535, IMG submission 203092) | Salt marsh sediment microbial communities from the Plum Island Ecosystem LTER, Massachusetts, United States - Salt Marsh Sediment SW1602-20 ... | reverse complement strand
TCCCACGAGGTGGAACTCGGAAAGCAACCGCATCATCCGTCTTATGCCCTCGCTCCGGTCCCGACCGGCGGCAAGCACCTTCGCTACCAGGGAGTCGTAGTGTGGAGGTACCATGTACCCCGGCGATAGGTGACTGTCGATCCGCACTTTAAACCCTCCCGGCGGGAGATATTCCTCTACCCTTCCAGGCGCCATGGCGTTGATCCTGCATTCGATTGCGTAACCGTCGAGCTTGACATCGGCTTGGGTGTAGGAAAGAGGCTCGCCGACACAGGTTCGTATCTGCTCTTCGACGATGTCAATGCCGGTGACCATTTCGGTCACCGTGTGCTCTACCTGTACTCGAGCGTTGACTTCCATGAAGTAGTACTTGCTGTCGGCGACGAGAAACTCGATGGTCCCGGCGCCGCGGTATCCGAGGTCTTTGAACAATCTGACAGCGTCCCGCCCCATATGCTTGCGCATCTCCGCAGTCACGCCGGGCGAAGGGCTCTCCTCGACCAGCTTCTGGTGGTTCTGCTGTACCGAGCAATCACGCTCACCGAGATGTATGACGCTGCCTTGCTCGTCGCCCAAGAGCTGAATCTCGACGTGCCTCGGATTCTCCAGATACTTCTCGATGTAAACACGCCCATCCGAGAAGGCCATCTCGGCCTCATGCGCGGCCACACGTATGGCGCTCACAAGATCCTCGGATTTGCGCACTATCCGCATTCCCTTACCGCCGCCGCCTGCGGCCGCCTTGATGATTACGGGCAGCCCAATCTGCTCCGCTGCGGCGAGCGCCGTCTTCTGATCGACCGCACCCTCTGTTCCCGGTATCACCGGTACGTTGTTCTTCTTCGCTGTATCCTTCGCCTGAACCTTGTCTCCGAGCAGCTCGATCACCTCCGGCGAAGGACCGATGAAGTTGAGACCGGCATGCTCCACGAGTCGGGCGAAGGAGGCGTTCTCGGAGAGGAATCCGACCCCAGGATGAATCGCGTCGCATCCCTTGAGAATCGCGGCCGAGATAAGATTCGACATGTTCAAATAGCTGTCGCGTGAGCTCGGGGGACCGATGCAGACGGCGTCATCCGCCATACGAACGTGGAGCGAGTCGGAGTCGGCCTCGGAATAGACGGCGACCGGGGATATTCCCATCTCCCGACAGGTTCTGATGATCCGAACGGCTATTTCCCCGCGGTTTGCAATTAAAAGGGACTTAATCATGATCGACTTTCCTGCTCTTTGAGCGCGTCGAGCAACGGCCTCAACGCTTGACCTTGAAGAGGGGCGTACCGAATTCGATCATCGTCCCATTTTCGACGAGAACATCGACGATCTCGCAGTCGAACTCCGCCTGAAGCTCGTTCATCACCTTCATCGCTTCGATCACGCAGATGGTCTCCCCCTTCTTCACCTGTTGCCCCGCTTCGGCGAACGGAGGCGAGTCCGGTGAAGGCGCGCGGTAGAATGTTCCGACGATGGGGGAAGTAATCATCTCTCCATCATCCGTCGAAGCGTGAGGTTCCGCGCCCCCCGCCGCCTGAGGATGCCCCTGGATGAGGTGATGTCCAGGCATTCCTGCCGACATTGTGTGGAGTGGTTGATGGACCTCTGCAGACGCGACGGCCTTTCGGAACGTCACTCGGAAGTCTCCCCTGGATATGATCACTTCTGAGAGTGTGCTCTTGTCAAACTTATCTAGCAGCTCGAATATTTCACTTGTTTCCACTGGATCCTCCCCTTCGGTGACCTCTAGGAGGGATGAAATAGGACTACTTTACTCGAGGTCGAGTCTCCGTGCCCCGTCGAACAGCGCATGAACGGATTGAAGTCTCGGGCTGCCGCACAGTATCGACTCCATAACGCCCGGTTTCATCACTTTTTCGACTTCCTCCCCGGTGCCAAAAATCGACCGATACTACCACGCGCAAATTCGGGTGTCAACCAAACCGAATCGGCGCTCATCGCCCGTTCGACACACGGAATGCCATTATACAACAGGCGCTGCCAATCTGCTACCGCTCCGGTCTTGGCGCACTGCCTAGCTTGTCGCTGCGGCATTACACCAGTAGTCTATACGGCAAGACTAAACGACGAGCCGGCAGGCTGAAGTCAATGCGAGGATAATCATGCGCAGAATCGAGGATCTGATCCCTCACCGAAACCCCTTCCTTTTCGTAGACCGTATCGAGGTGGCGACGAAGGAGCACACCGTGGGATACCGACGCTTCACCCTGGACAACGATGAGTTTTTCAAAGGACATTTCCCCGATTATCCGATCGTACCCGGGGTAATTCTCCTTGAAACCCTGGCACAATGTGGGGGCGCCGGCGTCAAAACACTCGGCATGTACCCCGACGGCACCATCTTCTTCCTCGCCTCCATGGAGAAAGCGAAGTTTCGCCGGCAGGTGCGTCCAGGAGACGAGGTTCGCCTCGAGATCGACAACCTTCGACTCTCTCCCAAGATCATAAAACAACGGGGAACAGCCTACGTCGGAGAGGAAGTTGCCGCCGAATCCGAGTGGCTGTGTGTCATCGGACTCGAAGGCGATGCCGGATGATTCGTTTGATCCCGTGCCCAAACCGATTGGTGCCGAGCCGTCGCTTCCTCGAATAACCGTATCGAGCTATTTCAGGTTGAGAATGATGACCCCGAGTATGATGAGCACGATCATCAGCAGAATCGAGGCGACGGTGTAAAACCATCCGGGAAGCCGCGCAGAGCTCCTCCGGTACTTGGGAAGCGGCGCTGTCGTGCCCTGCTCCTCATTGGCCGTCGCGTTCTCGCCGCCGGCACCTTGGCCTCCGGTTTTCGGATTCTGGGGGCCGGTCGCCGATCCGGATCCATCCGCTGAGGTGCGAGACACACCGGAAGTCGGTTCGAAATCGTACGGTTGGGCAAGGTACCCACAGCGGGGACAGCCCGAGGCAAAGAGCTTCCCCTCTCCGATGAAAGAGCACTTTGGGCATTGCACCGCCGTGAACCGGCTGTGGCAGTGCGGACATTCCTCGGCATCAAGCGGAACGGGCTTCCCGCAGTTCTCGCAGAAGAAGACGGCATGTTTCATAGGCGGATCACAGCTTCCTGATACCGAGGATGGTCAAGTCGTCGTACTGTTCATCCTCTTTCAAATGGGAGAAATATACATACTCCGGCAACGACGGATGGGCGATCGGTTCGCGGAACAAGGAATCATACTGCTCGAAGTGCTCCCGAAGAAACTCCGCAATCTTCTTGTCGACCATGATGCGGTCCGCGGGACCGGCGTTCGGGGCCGGATAGAGCCGGAAAATCCGTTCGACCGAAACGAGAGCTAGCACCGCGTCCTCCATCGTCCCCGAGCACGTCCCAAAATCGAAGCTCAACGTCTCCCCTGCCGCCAGGTGGGTCTTCTCGAGGCTGTAGCGGCCGCGCGCGAAAACGGTGTTGATGACCTCGTGGATCCGTTCGATCCCGAACTCCTCGTTGTCCGCACCGACTAGATGTGTTCCATGTGAGTCGCCTTCGTTCATCCCGGGCTCAGAGCAGGTTACGATGTTGGAAGCCGCGTCCCGGAAATGGCGTTTGGCCTCCTCCATACCGTCAGTGAACAGAATGAGGCTATCGCCCGCCAGAAGCTTATGAGGGATCTGCTTGAATCCGGATTGCATCTCCACGAGCATCGAAGGGAAAACCCCTGCGGCCGGAGCCTCCGGCAACGTCTTTTCTATCATCATACCTTTTCGGCTGTCGTAGATATGCACGAACTTGTAGCCGGCATTACAGAAGTAACAGGCGCCCGTGTCGACGTTCAAGAGGACGACGAGCAACGCGGCAAAACGTCCCTTGAAACCGCGCTCCTCGACGAGGTCGTTGATTCGATAGACGAGCTCCTCGAGATGCAACCCCTTCTCGCTCAGCTTCCAGTTGCGGAAGTAGTCGCTGAAGATCGTCGCAACCTCCACCATGATGAGGGAGGCTGGAACTCCCTTTCCGGCCACGTCGCATTCGATTATCGCATAGTGCTTGTCGTCAAGCTTTCGGAAATCGAAGTAGTCTCCAGAGACGCCCTTGGCTCCTTCGTAGTATCCGAAAAACTCCGCCTTCGATGAGACGTCTCGCGCCGTGGTGAGCTTTCGGTTCGTGGAGGGATCCTGCTCGAGCGGCGTGAACATTTTCTGGGTATCCTTTCCGAGAGTCAAGTCTTTGTTGGCGGCGGCGGCGGCGACGAGTCCCTGCGTCATCTGATTCACCGTATTCGCGAGAAGCGAGAGCTCGTCGCGCGTGCCCGTGTTAATGACGTGGTCCTTGAGCTTCTCTTTGTCTTCAGTGTCGCGGATGATCTCGACACCTTGCACGAGTCTGCGAATCGGATTGACGGTGATGTAGGCGAGCATGAGAGCGCCGAGCACACCGAGGCCGAGCGCAATGGCTGCAACAATCGCTGCGGTTATGAAGAGGGTTCGCTGAGAGTCTGCCATTTCTTTGAGAATCGGCTTCGTCGTGACCCCAAGACGAATGAGCCCTCTGAAGTAGAGATTGTCCTGGTTGCTGCGATAGACGATCGGCTTGTAAAAAGTGTATTCGGTATTCGAGCGGTTCAGGTGCTGCGCGTCGTAGATGGGAACGCTGCCGATGACGTCTCCTATCTGGAAGAGCTTGGCGTTCACCTGTTTGCTGATCGCGTTGATCTCCTGCTGGTACTGGCTCAGTTGGGCGGCCGATTGCTGATCCCCTCGTGCCGCCAGCGCTGCCGCCTGTGCGCCCAACTTCCGAAGCTCGTCGGAGAGACTACCCACTTGTTGCCTGGCCTCGGTGTCGATCTTCTGTTCGAGTGCAGGCACGAGAGGCGATATGTCGTCCTTGATTCGAGACACCCCGGGATTCAACGCGTTGGCACCGATCTTGCTCTCTATGTTCGGGTCGTCGCTCGCCCACACATAGTCGTAATTCTTGGTATCGTTCGCGCCATAACCGGTGACCGTCACGAATTGAGCCTCCTGCATCGCGACTCGCAGATCGGGCAACGCACCGAGCTCGAGAATATTCTGATCGGGAAGGTAGGTGCGGGCGCCGGTTGCCAGGCTGTCGAGAAGCACCTGCGCCTTCTGCTTCAATCCGTCCGCAAGGTTCTGCTGCTGAGTCGTGACCATGAAATAGCCGAGAGGTACGGAGACCATCCCGACCACTACGAAGACAAGCAGGGTGATGAGCAGGACGAATTTTGCTCTGAGGCCCATTCCTATGCGTTTCATGTTGGCCAATCTCTCCTTCCTCTCAGGCAGACTGATTCGCGTACCCGTGATCAATGCATGTATTTCCCGTCTGAGCTCTCTGCTTTCTTGGACGACTTTCCCGATTCGTGCAATCGAGAAGATGAGCATGAAAGCAAGGAAGCACAGCACCGCGATAATGACGATAGTATTGACGGAGACCAGATATCGAGGTCGTGACATCGACAACCAGACCGGCGCCGGCCGAACGGAGAAATCACCGAACTTGACCGTTCCCGATGGTTCGAGTGTCAGGAGTGGCCTGGTAAAGTAGAGACCCCTGGTGGGATGGACGACCCCGACGCGATAGGTCCCTTGGTCGACCTCCCCGATCGTCGGACCGTCGATGATCCTATCGCTAACCACCTTGTACAAACCAGAGGAGAGCGTGAAGGTGTAGTCATAGGGTTTCTTCCCGTCTCGATCGAGGATGACCTCCTGGATGTCGCCGCCAACCGCAAAACCTCGACCGTAGATGCGAAGAGTTACCTGACCGAGTGCGTTCTTGTTCGGTTGAACGTCCGTGATGTAGGTAACAGGAACGTACTTGTCGAGCCGGAGGTAGAGAGTCGTCGTCGGCCCCACGTTTCCAACCGAGTCGACGGCCGCTACCGTGAGCGCCCAGATCCCGTTGTCCTCGTTGTTGAGCGAATAGCTGGTCTTGGTTGTTAATACTCGGTTTGGTGGTTTCTTCACCGAGAAGCTCGCTTGAGTCTCCTTCGTGCCCGGGGGCGCAAGGTACTGGAAATCATAGGTGTAACCTGCCACATCCTTCGCGGCCGGTGGTTCCCAATTGACCGTATAGGTGTTCGAGGGAAGATACCCGTCTGCATTCGTCGGCGGCTCCTTGAACACTATCGGCCCCGGCGGTGTCGTATCACGGTACACCGATATAGTAGTCGTCGGCGACCAGTTTCCTGCGAAGTCCTCCGTTGATACATGAATATACCACTCACCGTCCTTGTCGATCGTGGTTTCGGCACGCCGGTCGTTTGGCAGAACGTTCGACTCGTGCGGCGCCTGGGCCTTCGGGTTCTGGTTTACCGAATAGGCGAAGCCGGCGATTCCTGAGGGATCGGGTGGCGCATTCCACCCAAAGGTGTAGCTGTTTTGTCGGGAGCGACCTCCAGCCGGGAAGTTCACAGCATACACCTGTGGGGCGGCCACTGAATGGTCCTGCCTGAGAAAGACGAGTCGGGAGCTGTTGGCCGCCTGATTGTACCACAAGACGTACATATTGCCGCCGTCGACGACAGGACGGCCGAAGATCGAGCTGCCCGGCATCTGGCTCAGGTCGGTGCTCTGCCAGAACGCTCCGTTGAACGTCCCCATGTATATGTTGTCTTCGCCCGAGCTGTTGTCGAACCAGAAGACGTAGTCCTGATTGCGGTAGTCGACGACACGGGGATCGCGGCTGACTGACGAGCCGTTCGTCACCCGTTCGGGATCGCCGCTCTGGTCGCCGTTCAGGTTCAGCTGCATGTAGTAGATTTGAGGGGGACCGTTCTGATAGCTACGTTCCCAAACGAGCGAGAGATGTCCTCCGGCTCCGGTAATGTCAGGCCGCTCGTTGCTGAACAGTGCCGGATTTGCATTCGGACCAGGGTTCGTATCCTTGAAACCTGTCAGAAGCTTCGCCGCAGACCAGGTCGTGCCTCCGTCGTCGCTCGTCTTCAGGTAGAGCTCATAGACCGCCGGCGTACCGGTCTTCAGCACCTGAAACACCACGTATTCTCGCCCCCGATATTGGAGAAAGTTCGGTGAGAAATTGAGCTCCAGCTCCTGCTGCGAAACCAACGCCCGAAACGGCGACCAGACCGTTCCGTCCGAGGAGATCGAATACATAATGGAGAGCGCGTTCATTCCTGCCGAAATCTGAGCCCCTTGGGCCGTGAAGAGTATCAGGCCGCCGCCGCTCCGAACGAATAGCCTGGGAGCAACCGTCGTGCGTTCACCGTTGAGCTCCGAAAGTTGGGAGAAGCTCGAACCCGTATCCGAAGACTCGTAGATGGCGATCCGAGTCGAAGAAGTGAGCACCGCGACGAAAATCTTGCCCTTCGAGTCGACGGCAAGCGAGAAGACGGGCACCTCGGTACCGCTGAACGGAAATGGTCCCAGAAACCGCCTGGAGGTCGCCCAGCTCTTGCCGTCGGTGGAGGTGGTAATCGAGAGTGAAACGGTTTTCTCTCCCCCTACGCTTGTCCCGAACTCCTCCCAGACGGTGGCAATCACTCCGCCCGCCGACCTCGTCTCGGGGAAGGTGACACCGCCGGGAATGAGCACCTCAGGGTTATCCCAATAAATCTGCTGCGCGAACAGAGCTTCTCCGCCGGCGGAGAGAAGGAGGATGATGAAAATCAACGGACCCGTCGCCGGAATTCGCCCGAGCGTCCACAGGCGGCTCCGTCGGTAGGTTCTGCGCGCTAGATCTTTGATTCGATCCTCCTCTTCAGATCGAGCAGGGGCGAATAGTTCTGGTTCGCGGGGTCCTTCAAGAGCTGATTGACGATCCGCAGAGCCTCGTAGTAGCTCTTCGCGATGAACTGCTCCTGTGCGAGCTTGAACTGCACCTGGTCGGTGCTCGACAGAACCACGGTGGTCTCTGCACCTTGATCAATGGCGATCCGGTCCTTCAGTGCCGCGGCCTGCTGATTGTTGGGGTTCAGCTCGATTGCCTTGTTCAGATACGACAGCGCGATCGGATACTGTGCCCTAACATTCTGTCGGACGATATCGAAGGCCTTTTGATAGAGATCGTTCGATTCCGTGACCTTCGCTGTGTCAGGGGGCGGGCGGCGCATCCCGATCAGAACTTCCACCCGGTAGAGCGCCTGTTGGAGCCCCTGGTAGTTCGGCTCGATCGCCTCCAGGTCCTTCAATGCGATGTAGGCGTCCTGGGGATTGCTTTGCAGCTCGGAGAGCGCCTGATCGTATTTCTGCTTGAATGTGGCGGCGAAGTTCTTCGGATCGGTCAACTGGAGAAGCTTCAGAGAAAGCACTCGAGCTTCCTTGTTGAGCGGGAAGGGAATCTGGACATAGATGAGCTTCGTCTGCGCTTCCGTCAAGAGGGACTGCGCTTGAGCGTTCTTCCCTGTATCGACGAGCTTCTTCGCCCTGTCGTAGTCGTCCTGCGCAAGATTGAGAACCTGAGTGACCTCGGGGTAGAGTGGATCGGTCGGCGCGACGACGCGCCCGGAATTAATACTCAGTGCAGTATTCACGTATTTGAGCCAGGTTGTGATTTCGGGGTTGGGTTGTGTGTTCGTCGTATTCCACCGCGACTCAGCGCGCAGAAACAGATCCTGGGCACGTGCGTAGTTGCCTTGCGAATACAACTGCCGTCCTTCGTTGATGTAGGTCCGCACGTCGCGGACGACTACAGTATTCTCATCGTCGGTAATCTGTGAGGAAATTCTCGGTATCTGTTGATCCCTGATCGTGCGAACGTCTGCGTTCTCCTGGTAACTCAAACTTTTGTCCAAGCTGTCCGCAGCAGAAGCGATCTGCTGACGAGCACTCGCAAACCGACGGTTTGCGAGATCGTTCTGGGCGAGCCGCAGCTTGTTCTCGCCCTCCTGACGATAACGCTCAGCTTGAAACAGCTGCTGCTTCGCGTCGCTCAAGGAGCTTTCCACTTGGGAGGCAACCTGAGAAATCTCCGAGCTCAACCGATTCTTCTCAGAGATGATCCTCTGGATCGATGTCGCGTTGAGAACCGAGGAGCCCGCATTCGAAAGATCGCTCGTCGCCGACTGTACGATTTTGTAATACTCCGCCAGATTGTTCTTCGCTGCTGTAAGTATCTCGACGGCCTGCCCCGGATATTTCTGCTTCAGTTCGGCCGCTACGGCACCGCTCGCATCCGCCGGTGGCAGGCCCACCATAAGCTCCTTGGCCTTCGCAAGCTGCGACTTCACTTCGTCGACCTGTCCCTGAATCGGCGAGAGTCGAGTGCTGTCCTCCCTGCTCACGATCGCGACCGTTGTCGAATCGGTTCCGGAAAGCGCGTCGTCGACCGCGGACAGAAGCGCGTCGATACGGCTCACTCCCGACGCCAAGTCCAGCTTCTGCGAAGTGAGGCTCGCGTAGTGCTCCTTGACTGCACTCCAGGTGGATTTCATTCCCCGAAGAATCGATGCGACCTGGAGCACCTGCTTGCGTTGCGTGTTGAGCGCCTCCATAGTGAGACTTGTGCTATTGACCGCCAAGGCGATCTGATCCCCTGTCTTCTCCTGAGCTATCAATGACGCATAGCCGTCTACAACCCGTGCAGTAATCTCGGCGTCGAGGGCGGCGGCCAATCCTTTCCGGATGATCGCCCAGCTCGAATCCGAGATTGCGAGCGAGTCCCCGAGGGTGACCTGCATGCCCCACGCTGCCGCCGCTCGGTTCGCGAGCAGGGCGTAGACTTTCGCCTCCTCGAACTGGCCGGACGCCTGTTGCCATTGCTGCCCGTCGAGACTCCGCGTTGCATCCGCAAAGTGCGCCTTGGCCTGGCCGTCCAGCGCCGTGTAGACGCTCTCGAGAGAAGCGTTCCACGACTGGTCGATTGCGGCAAGAATGCCTTCCGGACTGTTCGAGTTTTCGCGCCCGTGAACGAAGCGATCCAGGTACCCGATCAACGGGACATCCTGGCGGTTGCTCCCCTGGATTACAAGGCTCTCTCGCTGGATCTTCAGATTGGTGGAGTCATCCGCTATGTGTTTTTTGAGTTGATTTATCGTATGGAGGGTGGTGATCATCGACTCCAGGTCGGGGCCAAGTTGTTCGGGTTTGGAGAGGTCGGTCTTGACCGTTTGCTGCTGAACCTCGAGCTCCTTGAGCCGTGCGAGATAATCCTTCGAGGTGGAGGTGATGTCGGATCGGAGGTTCATGACCTTGTTGACGACGATGTTCCCGTAGCTTGCCTGCTTGAATAGATCCAGGCCGATGTCGAACCCGGAAAGATAGGTATTCACTGCCTGGGGATAGTTGCCGGCTTTGAGCTCGGGCAACGCCTCGTCCATAATCTTCTCAAACTGCTTGGTATCGTAGACGTAGGTCGCAGTTGCGCGGGCGTACGCCTGCGCCTCGAGGGTCCGTTCGTTCGGCGCCCGGTCGAGCGATTCAAGCTCCTTGATGATTTCGTACGCCTTTTCGAGATTGCCCTCGTTGAATACTTTGACGAGCTCGGCAACCTTGTCGTTGTAGGTCTGTCGTGCCTTGTAGATCTGCTCGAGAAGTGCCTGTGCCCTATCAAACTCCTGCGGATTGTTCTTCATCACCTCGGTGAGAACAATGATCGCATCGTTGTACTTCTTCTCCTTGATCAGCTGCTGAGCCGTCGAGAGTTGACTTTCCTTCTGCCCCGATGCGAGAGCTATACCACTGCAGAAGAAGGAAAAGAGAAGAATTGCTGCCGGGAAAAGGAACTTCCCTCTGGTCGACACACTCAATGGCCCTCTTTGCAATGTACCATATTATCGGCACAAATGTCTGCATCGTTTATCGGAGCGGGGGGTGTAATTGTCGATGTCCTCGATATTTAGCGCCCTTGGATATTCGAACAACTGACTTCCGGAAACATAGAAAACGGTCGATACACGTAGTATATTGGTACCAGACGGTTCGTGAGAATAAAATCAATGAAATTCGTACTGACGGCAATCACATGTCTATTCTTCTCGTTCCCGGCCTTTGCGACGGATTACTCTACCCTCCTGGGCCAACTGAGCGAATTCGGCACCACTTTTTCGGATCCGAATGCCGGCTTGACCGCTTTCCCGTCGCTCCTGATACCGTCGGGGGGGCTCTACGAGGCAATGGGTACGGCATATACCGCAGTCGCGTCGGATTCGGGCTACATCAACGCAAATCCGTCGGCAAGCTCTCGGTTAGCTGATACGGAGCTTTCGTTTCTTCACAACAACTGGATCGCCGACTCCCGGCTCGAGGGTGTAGTCTATTCCTCCCGCTACAAGGACCTTGGCTACGGTGTGGCCGGCAAGTTCGTCTACCTGCCGTTCACCGCCTACAACGATTGGGGCGAGCGAGTCTCGAGCGGCTACTACTCGGAATCGGTGGCAACGGCCAACGTCTCGTACAACTTCCTCTCGAGCTACTACTTCTCGGGGATCTCGGTCGGAGCGAATTTCAAGGCTGCCTATCGTCACGTTCCGGCCGCCATCTACGCAGGGCAGTCGGCTCTCACCGGAATGATGGATGTCGGGGCTCTCTCCAGGTTCGATTTTCTCAAGTTTTACGCTTCGCGAGATCGCAACTTTGCGATCGGGGCAACGGTAAGGAACCTCGGTTTCTACGCGGAGGGAGACCCGCTTCCCACCTATGCAAGCGTCGGTCTGGCATACTCGCCGTTTCGGCCGCTGACCCTGGCGATGGACTTCAACTACCCCTTCAGCCTGACGCCCACCACCTACCCCGCCGAAGGCTGGAACATCGCGACGGGGGTCAAGCTCGCAGTTACCGACTTCTTCACAGTTGCCGGAGGCTTCCGCTACCAGGGAGGCGACCCTCGTCTCTCGCTCGGCAGTGAAATCCTGATAAACAAGATCTCTCTCGTCGTCGACTACACCCTCGACCTCACCACGCAGCTGAACGTTCCGGATCATTTCAGCGTTGCTGCTACCTTCAATCTCGGTGATCAGGGGCGCGGTGAAATCCGCAAGATGGTAGACAAGTACTATATTGCGGGGCTCAACGCCTACGCCAAGGGCAACCTCCAGGATGCCATCGACTACTGGAACGAAGCACTGAAGCTCGACCCGACCTTCCAGCCTGCCGCACAGTACAAGACGACTGCGGAGGCTGCCTTGAAGCTCGAGAATGAGATGAGAAACCTGCGGAAAATACAGTAGTAGCTATTTGACCGGCCTGAGGCTTTTCTTCATCTGCTTGTAAAGAGCAAAGAGACGCAGATCTATCTTCCTCGTTTCCGCCCACCGAGTGAGAGATTCTACCGTTCGGAAAGCGTTCGACTCCGATTTCGTTCGCTCAAGGAGACGCTCCTGTCGCCTCACGTCTTTGCGATTGAACCGCCGATCGAGGTACTCGATGAGCTGCATCGCCTCCCGTTCGTTTTCTATGCTGAACGCAATGTCGGAGCGTCCGAGAATGCTGTCGAGAATGCGCTCCGGTGGTTCCGATTCGCTCCTTTCGAGCTCGCTCTCGACCTCGAGCACAAACGGGTCATTTTGAAAGTAGATCCTGTCGATCTTCGCGCGCAGATCCCTGGTTCTTCGGGCGACCGCCTCAGAGCGGATATCGACTCGATTTACCGTTACGTAGGTGAGGAACCCAACCAATACCCCGACGACGAGCTCGTCTATCATCGGTAGCGGGTCGCCGATCGCGAACGACAAAAACAGATAGGTGAGCAGAAATGCGGCGGCCGATATGAGGAATCGTGGTATGAATCGTGCTTGCGACACCCACTTGCGAACAGCTATATCCGCCATCCGGTAGAGGTCGTTTCGGAAGAGGGTAAAGGACTCTACGCGCGGTTCACGACCGTATCGGCCCTCGACATCGGTAGTCTGGATAATGTCCAGAAACCGCTCGATGTCGTGAAATGGATGAAGGAAAAGGGCCGATCCATCTTTCCGATAGAGGTGGAAGATCGTGACCACTTCCTTCTTGTTACCATCCATATTCTAGAATTACGATACCCCTCAAATCCCGATCTGTCAAGATTTGCGATTCGAACACCTTGCACCGCGCCCTGCGAATCCGTAGAATAACCGGCGGAAAGGAGTGGACATGAGCACCCTACATTGGCGAAAAATGGAATCCGTACCCGCTAGCACTCGCATTCGCCCGCCCGCACTTTCTCGTTATTTTGAAGCGTCCGGCGACGCTGCAGCTCTTCTCATTCACGGCTTCACTGGAATCCCAGAAGAGATGGAGTACCTCGGACGCCGGCTGTTCGAAACCGGGCTCACTGTTTCCATCCCGCGACTCCCGGGGCACGGCACGAACCGTGAGGACTTCCATGCCGTCACGTGGCGAAACTGGTACCGGCGGTGCGTGGACTCGTATCTCGAGCTGACCTCACGGTATGCGAAGGTATGTGTCGGGGGCCTCTCGATGGGGGGACTTCTCACGATACTCCTCGCCGCTCAATTCGCAGTGCCCAGGATAGCGCTCGCAGCGCCGGCACTCTTGACGACCCGTTCTGCGCTGCGCCTCGTGCCGCTTGCACGGCTGGTCCTCAAGAGCGTTCCGAATCGCGGCGTGGACCCGGAGAGAGAGACGGATCCCGACCTCAGATATATCGAGAAAGAATACCGACAACACCGTTGGCTCGGCCCGCTCGCCGAGCTGCGAAAGCTTCAGAAGCTCGCGAGAGCGCGGCTACCCCTCGTGCGATCCGAGACCCTGACGATCGTGTCCAGGAACGACAGGACCGTACCGCTATCCGCAGCCGACCTGGTAGAGTCGCGAATCTCGGCGCGGGAAAAGAAGTGTATCGTACTCGAGGAAAGCTCGCATGTGGTCGTTAACGATGTGGACCGGGAACGAGTTGCCGATGAGATCAGCAACTGGTTTATGCGCTGAAGTGCAGTGATTCCGGAGAGACCTCTTTGTAGGTCTCTACCATCCTGCGAAACGCGGAATCCCGCTTCTTGAGCTCGCGCGAACCACGGGTTATCTTGCATAGACTCAGGCCGAGACTTCGGGCTATGCTGCGTTGGCTCATTCCGCGGTCGATGAGGCGAACGAGAGCCCATCGGGTGGCGATCTCTCCGGCTTCGTATTCAGTCAGAATACTGAGTAAGAACTGTTTGACCAGTTCGGGATCGCTGGTTTGCGCAAGTGCGGCCGACAGCTCTTCGAGCGCAATATCGCGTTCGGGGCCGGCTTCCTTCGGACGTGTGTCCGTTTCCATGGCACTTCTACTATACTTACTGAGTCGAAGTGCTGTCAAGCTTGACGAATTGTCGCCGAGCGACTTTAAATAGGGGGATGCAGCCAAGAGGAGGGACAATGCGAAGTCGTGTCAACCTTCCGGCCTTGTGCGCCCGGGCTCTCTCTGAGTCCATGGACATTCGCACAATGACGGCGGTCGTGCGCGAAATCATTCCCAGCTACGATATCCACGAGAGAACCGGCTTCCCACCGAGCCTAGCGATTCCGGGTGTAGAGGTCGCACGACAGATCGTCACCGACGTCATTCAGGAGAATCGCCTCCTACAGCTCATCGGAAGTCTTATCGATATCCACGAAGTCGGAATAATGGGACGCCGTTATCCGATCCCTCACATCCGTACCATCGTCCAGGGGGTCATAGAAAAGGGCTACCTGTTCGATCAAGAGAACAGGATGTTCGTGGAGAATCCAGCGGTCCGAAAAACGAGAAACTGGGGCGCGCTCGCGCAGGGACATGAATACACCTTCGCCTTTCTGCGTATCGATATCGTTGAAAACTCCCAACTGGTACGCAGCAATCCCGCCGCGCTCATTCAGAGGGCGTACGGAGCACTTCGCGATATCGTCCTCACCTCGGTCGAGAAGAGAAACGGACGGGTCTGGAGATGGGAGGGTGATGGGGGGCTCGCCGCCTTCATCTTCGCGGACAAGCACCAGAAGGCGACGCTCGCGGCCATGGAGATCATGCACGAGCTCTATATCTACAATCAAATCGGGTGTCCACTTTCCTCTCCCCTCGCCGTTCGGATAGCCGTGCACAGCGGTCCCGTTGAGTATTCCGAGAATGACGAGAGTCTCAAACAGAGCCCGACTCTCAGTCAGTTGCTGGAGATTGAGGAGCAGCACACGCACCCGCAAACCGTGACAATCAGCTCGGTAGTAAAAGTGATGCTTGACGCGGTTGTCTCAAGCGAGTTCGTTCCGCTTAGCGATGATGCACAAAGCATGTACTTTGGCTACAACCTTCGGTGGGAGTCCTGATGCAGGTTATTGTCCATTCGGATTCGCAGCGTGCTCGGGACTGCTTCAAGCGAATCCGGCGCGGAGGGGAGTTCGAGGTGAAGGTATATCCTTCCCGGGATTTTCGGAAGAACCTTCGAGAGCGGCGTGAACCGTTTGTTCTCTATCTCGACATCCAGTCCTTTTCTCCTGCAGAGATTACTCGTGCTCTGAAATCCCTATCCACGGCAACGGGAGTCCTTGCAGGCGTCATCGACCCGAAGGAAAGTATCCGCGACGTGGCAGGGCTGTTTCACCAGGGGCTGTTTGACTACGTCGGGAAGACTATGTGGCGCGAGGGAATCACCCTCAAACGGTTCCGAACGGCTGTCGAAGCGTTTTCCGAAGGGCTGGACTCCGACGACTCCGAGCACATCGACGGGGCTCGGCTGCTCCCCACGGAAAGCTGGAGTCAGATAACCCCGGGCAACGAGTACACCTTCTGCTTCATGTTCTTCGAGCTCGACCTCAATCAAGATTGGAAGTCGAAGGCCGGTCGTGAGCACCTCGAGCGGGTTACCGCATCACTCGAGTCACATGTACAACGGACGGTCTCCGCTATCAACGGTCGAATCTGGATGTGGGCGGAGTACGGGGGCCTCGTGCTATTTCCGTTCGACGGCCGCAGTTGTGATGCTGTCCTAACCTGCTACCGTATGGTTCTCAATCGCACCATCATCAGCGCCGAGGATTTCGAGTTCGACACCCTGCTGTCCTACCGGATTGCTCTACACATCGGAAACACGGTCTTTCGGCCTCGAGGCCAGACAGGTACCATCATCTCCGATTCGGTGAACTTCATCTTCCACCTCGGTCACCAGTTCGCCGAACCGGGAGGGTTCTATTTGACTCAAACTGTCTATCCTTACCTCCCGAAAGGGATCGAGGGATCCTTTCTCGACTGCGGAGATTTCGAAGGAAACCGCATATTTCGAATGAAAAGACCAATCTGAAAGGAGGATAGCATGGATCGGAAGACTTCTCGGACAGCATGGGCCGTCGTGAACCTCATTGGATTCGTTGGAACGATCGTCGTCAACGCGTTGTCGACGACGATCCCGCTTGGAGGGAAAACCCCGGGCGAGCTGTCGGACCTGTACCCAAATCTCTTCGTGCCGGCGGGGCTCACTTTCTCAATCTGGGGAGTTATCTACCTCCTGCTCGCGATCTACGTCGTTTATGGCTTTGTGATCGCCCGCCGTTCGGACTCGACCGAATCCGCCATGGAGAGCATCGGCCCCCTCTTCCTTGTGACTTCGCTCGCGAACATGGGATGGATTTTTGCATGGCAGTACGAGATTCTGCCACTTTCGCTCGTGGTTATGGTGGTCCTTCTGGCCACGCTCGTGACGATCTACCTTCGCCTCCGAAACCGTTCGAGCCGGCCGAGGGAGCGATATCTTGTGCACCTCCCTTTCAGTGTCTATCTCGGCTGGATCAGCGTTGCAACCATCGCCAACGTCACGGCACTCCTCGTAGCCTACCACTGGAGCCGGTTCGGTCTGGGTGAGACCTTCTGGGCGGTCGTCATGATCATCATTGCCTGTCTCTTGGCTCTCCTGATGACTCTCCGGCGTACCGACATATTCTATGCTCTCGTTGTCGATTGGGCCCTCGTCGGGATACTCATCAAGCGAACCTCACAGAACGTTCAGCCCAATCAGGCGGTTGTGATCACGACAGCTATCGCCCTGGCCCTCGTTTCAGCAGCGATCCTCGTTCAAATTGGGCGGCGGAAGGTGTACGACTAGATAGTCGTTCTTTTCGCCACGGGCAGGTCATGGTACAATTTCTACATATACAGATAGTGGTACATGGTCGGTCGTGTGAAGGAGGTGAAAGATGCTGAGAGAATTCACCGGCGTCAGACAGATTCCCAACGACGGCTACCGACGATGGTTCACCGATGAGGAGTTCGATCTCTTCATTTGGTACGAAGACTCGAGCCAAGATGAAATCGTCGGGTTCCAACTCTGCTACAACAAACGGGGAGAACAAAAAGCTCTCACGTGGTATCGCGACAAGGGCTATCTGCACACGGCAATCGACGATGGCGAAGCGTCTCCGCTCAAGAACCGTACCCCTATTCTCGTCGCAGACGGAATGTTCCCGAAGGATCGTGTCATCGAGCTCTTTCGAAAAGCCGCTAGAAACATGGAGCACGAGCTTTTCGAGCTCGTAGAAACGAAGCTGGTCGACTATCCCGGCGATCTGGGCTCATAGCCGCAGTGAAGTGCAGAGCGGGTTGTGGAGCGTGCTGCATCGCTCCCTCGATTTCCTCACCGATCCCGGGAATGGCTCTCGGGAAACCCGCAGGGGCACGCTGCATACAGCTGTCTGCAGACAACCGGTGTAGTCTGTTCGGCCGGCCCGAGCGTCCCTCGGTGTGCGGCAGTTTGCACCCATCACTCGAGATGTGCGGCTCGAGCTTCGCGGAGGCGTACTCCTATCTTGCCTATTTGGAAGAAGTGACCGATGGACGATGTGACAGAGAAAGCAGTAACGAGAGTCATTGAGCAACTGGGTCACGTGCATACCTTTCGGTGTCGGTACCAGGATCTCTCCTTCGCGCCGGATGTGAACACCGACCGACTGGTGGAGGTTGTGGGTGAAAGCGGCGGACGCTTGCATCTGCGCAGCGTCAACGGGACTCCTGATGCCGAGACAGTAATTACTCAACGGGAGCTTATCCGCGTCGACCACACGAACAAGAACGGTTACCGAATCGACTTCTCTCGGCATCCATTCACAGACTTCCACCGGTACGGTTGGCTTCGTCTTGATCACCCTTTCGCCTTGATCGATTCGGAAACTCTCCGCTTCCGCGCCGAGATCGAAGAGCCCGGTCCGACCCTGCTCTTCGAAGCAAAACTCAATTCCTTGTTCTTCGGAGAATGGACTTTCTCGAACGCACCGCCGACCGCACAGCTCAAGCTCGATTCAAAAACGGGCCTGCTTCGCGAGCTGCTCATCCTCTCGCAGGGGGCGCCTCAACGCTTTGTATTCACCAACTACGTCGTCAACCGGCGCCTCGGGAGACACGCTTTCATGCTCGTGCCGCGGTGGGCAATCGGTGATTTGACCGACCTCTACTGGAATCAGATCTGTGTAGCCCATGACGGCGAGGGACCGTCTGCCCCGTTCTTCAATCTCAACTAGCGTTCCATCGGGCCATTCATGCCCCTTTCAACTCCCGGCGAAAGGTGCTACTATCATCACGAGCAATGAAAACCATTCTTCTTATCGACTTTGAAAACCTGCAGACGGTCTCTCTCGAGAGTATTGACCCCGAAACAACGGAGGCCTGGTTCTTCGTCGGAGGGAGTCAGAACAAGCTGCCCTTCAACCTCGTTCAATCGACCCAGCATTTCGGCGAATCACTCAAATGGATCAAAATCGAGGGAAACGGAAAGAACAATCTCGACTTTCACATCGCGTTTGAGCTCGGTCGGATCTCGGCCAGCGGGCAGCAAGGCACCGAGGTCTACATTCTTTCGAAAGACAAGGGATACGACCCAGTCATCGACTACGCTCGCCGTTTCGGGGTCCGCGTGAAGCGGATTGTCAACCTCTCGCAGATGCCGACCTCGAAACAGAGCGCGCCAAAATCCAAGTTCACGGACTCAGTCGTGGCGAACCTCTCGAAGATTACCGTCGCAAAGCGTCCGAGGACCCGCGCATCACTCGAGAAGCATCTACGAAGCGCCTTTCAGGGCAAGTTCGAGCCTGCCGATATCGACATCGTCATCGAAGAGCTCTTCCTCAACGATTCGATATCAGAACGCAACAACAGACTCCACTACAAATTCTGACGCCGGCGAAGTCGCCATCATGCGCCGTTCGGAAGGTCCCCTGCACGGACTCACGCGAGGAGCTTGATCCGCGTGAAGATGTAGTCGAGGTAGTCGGTGTTTATGACGGCTTTGAAATAGTCGGTACCGGGTAGCTGTTTCGCCCTACTGCCGTGATAGCTCAGATACTTGCTGCTGATTCGCTTGTCGAACCAGTGGACGAGTGAAATCCTTCTTCCAGTCAGCTCGATACCGGTTATTCCGCGCTTACCGACGACACATCCGGAATTGAATAGGCAGGGAATCACCACGTTCGAGGCGTAGAGCGTGTTCTTCAGGCTGCGACGAATGTCTCTCTTCGTAACCGCTTCGAGCTCCTCCTGGTACTGATGGATGAGCTCCTCGATGTCCAGTTTCCGACCGACATCGGCGGCGGTATATTCGCGTACGAGCTTCTCGATATCGTACTTGAGGGAATCGATTTTCGAAAAGGACTCGAACAGCGGTCGGTGCGTATGACCGATGATCGAGATTATCTTGCGGGACCGGGAGAAGTCGTAGATGCGTTGTTCGGTTTGATACTTCTTGCGACTGTCGTGCGAGGTCGAGGGATTATGGATTCCAAGAGGGTTGGCAATGTAGCGCAGGACAAACTGGACGAAGGCACTGGGTCGATCGAAGACGCCGGCAGTCTGATGACCGTGAAACAGAAAGAGGTCACCATCCGGATGAGCAAACCGCACCGACTCCTGAGTGCAAAACCCTTTCACCAGCTCGGGCCAGAGGGAAAAATCGAAATCGTGATTGCCGAACAATTTGACGAGACGGCTCTTGTCTCGGAAGGCTGCGAACAGGTCGTAGACCGCCTTCCATCGCCGCTCCACCTGCTCTATCGTACACCGCTGTAGCTCTTCGATATCTCCGTTGAGAATTAAGCCGTACCCGCCTGCAAGATAGTAGTCCCGCAGAAGCGAAATAAAGAGCTCGGAATTGCGCAGGAAGTCATCGTTTCTGCCGCCCCCGCCCATGTGAATGTCGCTAAAGATAACAAACCGATCCTCCGCACCGAGAGGTATCTCCGGTGAGCTCGCGTACAGGCGTCCCAGCTCGTTTTCGATTGCTTCCTCGATCATTTCTCCTGCCTGTGCTACCCAACTATAGCGTCCGGGGGTAATGATTACAATCCGCGTTATCGTGTAGACTCCGCCCAAATGGGCAACGGCAACAGCATTTTCCTCTACTCGATCATCATCATCACAATCGGCTACCTCCTGAAGCGCTTTGGCATCATCCGCGAGGAGGAAGGATCCGTCCTCTCAAAACTCATCCTAAACCTTACGCTTCCGGCAGTTGTGCTGCAGACCGTTCCTCATGTGGCCGTTTCAGCTTCGTTGCTCTACTTCCCAGGACTCAGCCTAGGCTACTCGTCGGTGATGCTCGGCATCAGCTTCTTGGTATTCCGGAACAGGGAGGCGCGCATCAAAGGGATCGCGCTAATGTGCGCAGTGGGGTTCAACACCGGGTTGTTCGCATTTCCAATAATCCGCGCGGTATGGGGAACCGATGGGCTTCAATACATCGCGATGTTCGACCTCGCTAACTCCTTCATGCTACTCGGAGTCAACTACGTGATCGGAGACTACTATTCGAAACGGGCGGTCGGAGAATCGGCTTCGTTCGGAGTCCGCTATGTCGCGCGCAACCTCGCGCGTTCGACTTCCCTGATGAGCTACCTGATTGCACTCGCGCTGGCGCTTGCCTCGATTCGTCTCCCGAGATTCATAGAAGGTCTCCTGGCGCTTCCCGCACAGGCAAACAGTGTGTTGGTGTTTCTGCTGCTTGGAACCTATCTGAATCTGAAAATCGATAATACGCGAACTCTCCTCTTGGTGAAGCTCCTGCTCCTCCGCTACGGTATCGGGCTGTGCGTTGGCCTGCTCCTCTATCGATTGCTGCCTCTCCCCCACCTCGTGCGTGTCATCGCGGCGACCGCTTTGATCCTCCCGGTCGGAATGACGGTCATTCCGTTCTCAGCCAAGTTTCGTCTCGACTACCGATTCGCAAGCATCGTGGTGAATGGTACAATGGTCATCAGCTTCTTCATCATGTGGGTCTACGCAAACGTGTTATAGCCCCTGCTGGAGTTCAGGAGAAGGAAATGGCGGAGATAGAGCAGATAACGATTATCGATTCGTACGCGGAGGCACTCCTCGTCGAGAATCAGCTGAAGCAGGAGGAGATTCCCTTCGTGATGCAGGGCTTCAACGATCCGGCTTTTGGGAGCTTCTGGCGCAAGCAGGAGGGTTGGGGCATCGTACTCGCGCCGATCGAGTATCGAGAGCAAGTCCTCGAGATCGTCGCTGGACTCCGATCGCGACGCATCGAGGAGGAGACATAGTGCTTGCAGACAGCACTGTTTCTCAGTAATTTGTATTCGCAATGAAAGTTCGCGACCTCCTTCGCACTGCGTTCGTCTTTCCTATCACCATTTATCAACGGTTGGTGTCCCCTCTCAAGCCGGGTTCCTGCATATACTTGCCGACTTGCTCGAGTTATGCAAAGGAGTCCGTAATGACCCATGGGATTCTCAAGGGTCTGCTCCTCGGTACCTTTCGTCTCCTTCGGTGTGTGGGGGGGCTTTATACCGGAGGACTTGACCCGGTTCCCGAACGCGTCACTGCGCGCTACCTATTCGGTAGCTACCGAACCTTCTTCCGGTTTCGCCGGCATCGCACCTCCTGACGAAGACCCATACCGAGAGCCACAGCGTCAAAGCAGGGTTCTGTATTTCCACAGAAAGGGATAGAATGAGCGCGTGAAGCATAGACGGAGAGCCGAACCCGAACCGTCGCTGTGGCGGTTGATTATCGCGTCGGCAGTTCTCGCCACCGCCGCGGTGGCTCCGGCGGCGGCAGATTCGAGCTACACCCCCGCCGTGACCATCGGTGCCCAGCTCGAAGGTGGAAGCTACTTCTTCATGCCGAATGCAAGTATTCTCGCCTCGGCCACCTTCCCGATCACCGGAGCCAAAATTGAGATCGCACCGAACCTCGGGGTATCCTACATCTTTTTCCCAATGACCGGACTCTCGGGGAGTTGGTACATTCCGGTCGGGTTGGAGCTGCGGTTCCCCAATAGGCAGCTCGGCATCGTCGTACGGAACCTCTTCCCGATAACGAATATCTTCGGCGAAGGCGGGGTCACGGCAGCGCTCGAGGGATACCTTCCTTTCGCCAAACCGGACAAGAGCATCTTCAGTCTGGCGGTCGAGGCGGGAACCACCATCTTCTGGAATACGACCACTCGCCCTCTTTATCTGATCAGCCTGTCGGCGTCCTTCCGGTATGACTACCAAGTGAAAAGACTCTCCTAAGGAATCGAGACGTGATCGTCCCCCCTCCATGGCACCTCACGGGACACGGCTTTATCGTCTTTCTTACGTCACAGAAAAGGGGGGCGGGTCGTGCTTCGACCGATTCGGAGAGCAGCAACAAGAGAGGGCGGTCGTTCTGGGGGCCTGGAATTCTCATGGCCCTGGACTACAGTGACTCCGAAATCGGACCCTATCGAGAGGTTCTCTACATTCCAGGATACTGCTCGGTGCACATCCCCTCACTCCGATGGCTGCATGGGGGCTCGGGTCGCGTTTCGCCGGTGGTACGGGGCCACTCGGTGTCCTGGATAGCGGTCACGACTACCGGCAGCAGGGATGGGGGGATCGCGAATTGGGGCTTGCCGAAGGAGCTCGCCAATATCGACTGGCATGCGGACGCTGACCGGACGAGCGTGATGGTGTCCGGGGCAGAGGGACATCAAAGACTAGGTATCGAGGTTGCCCATCCCCAAGGTACGTTTCGTTCGGCTCTGTCACGCGTATCGTTTCCAGTGAATGCACGTCTGCTGCCCCACACTCTCCTTCAGATGCGCAAAGAGCTCATCTACGTAACCTCGATCGCCGCCGTCGGCAGGGCCCGCATCGCCGGAAGGGTACGGCTCGAAAGTTACTCTCCCGATACCCGTGAAATCGCCAACCGAAAAGTCCTAACCTCATTGCGCATCGATCGTTTCGGGCTCACCTTTCCTCGGGCAACGAAACGGTTGCTCAACCCGGATGGGTAGCAAGCACGAGCCACAGAGTTGCGATGATGTGCCCTGGTGGAGTATCATCGCGGCAAGAAAAGCGGCGCGACGGCACAGTGTTCAATAGGTAGACTCGAGTGGCAGAACTCGGAACCCTTTACTTGATACCAACCCCTCTCGGCAATATCGATCCCGGACCGTCGATCCCGGCGCACGTGGGCAGGGCGCTCGATACCATCGACCTATTCGTCGTGGAAAAGACGAAAACCGCTGTGCGTTTTCTCGGTCGCATGGGGTTAGGCGAGCGTCTGGAGAAATGTCTTCTCGTTACCACCGACCGCCTCAAGGAACCCGATACGCTCCGAGAGCTCGTAGAAGATCTGCTGGGCGGCAGGAATATCGGTGTGCTCTCTGAAGCGGGCTGCCCCGGGGTCGCAGACCCGGGGGCGGAGATAGTCCGGGCGGCCCACGCCCGTGAGATACCCGTCGTTCCCCTGGTCGGTCCTTCGTCCATCGTGCTCGCTCTGATGGCATCCGGGCTCAACGGGCAGGAGTTCGCCTTCCACGGCTACCTGCCGGTAGACAGGAGTGGGCGAATCGCGGTGCTACACAAGCTCGAGCGGGCCGCCCGATCGAGCGGCCAAACTCAGATATTCATCGAGGCACCGCATCGTAACGACCATCTCTGTGGTGATATTCTCGAAACCTGTCGAACGGATACGCTCTTGTGCGTAGCGCTCGATCTTACTCTCCCGAGCGAGTATGTGAGAACGAAAACAGTTGGCGCATGGCGCCGGAGCCCGATGACAATCGGAAAACGACCGGCGATCTTTCTTATCAATGCTACAGGTGAGGCACGCAGGCGATGAATGCTCGACGAACCTATGCAACCTATTTCGGGTTCCTCGTCGTGGTCCTCGTCGTGGTCGGTTACTCTGCACGCAATGTCATCTTTCGGCCATGGACAGTGCGAAGCTGGGTCACCGTCGCGACGCTCGACCACCGCATCTATCTTTTCGGCGGCAAGAACTCCCAAAACGAGCTGATGCAGGACATCCTCGAAGTCGATCCCGCCGCGAATACGCTCAAGCGAGTCGGGAAGCAGCCGTCCGGCCTGTTCGGCTGTGGCGCAGCCACTTTGGACGGCCGCATCTTCGTCGCAGGCGGAACCGACAACAAATCCATTTCCGACCGCCTCGATCGGTTCGACCCGTCCACTCGGCGATTCACGACGATCGGGAGACTCCCTGGACCGAGAACCTTCGGAGCCCTCGTGGCCTCAGGCGGAGGGCTCTACTATCTCGGCGGCTGGGACGGGAGCAAGACGAGCGATGAAATCATCAGAATCGACCCTGCCACGGGAACCGGCACGGTTGTCGGCCACCTGCCAGAACCTCTCGAGGAGTTCGCAGCTGTCGGCTACCAAGGGATCGTGTACCTCATCGGCGGCATGGATGCCGCGGGTGACTTTGTCGACACAATCTACGGTATCGACCCCGCCACGGGCCACGTAACTGCAACGGGAACGCTTCCGGAAGCCGACGCACGGATGAGCGCCACAGCTCTCGGCAATTACATCTACATCGCAGGCGGCTGGAACGGCAAGGAACAGCAAGACCTGTTGAGATTCGAAGCGAAACGAGGAAAACTCGACCCGGGAGGCGTCATTCATCTCGACTTCTCCGCGCTCGACACCTCGTTGGCCGCAATCGGCAGTCAGCTCTATCTCATAGGTGGCCAAGAACAGCGGTTTCGACGACAGGTACAGGTCCTTCGAATCGACCCGTCGACGTTCGATGTACGGAGCATTCTGCTGAAGAGCTACGCGTGGTGGTGAAAGAGGAAGAAGCGGTAGTAAAGGTAACCGAGGTACTCTTTGAGGGCAGCGGCGGAGACTTTGAGAGATCCGGCGGTCGGTAGGAAGCTGTAGACGGTGTAGCCCTCACGATCCGAGAGATAGTCCGTGGGGGCCGGAATGACGGCGATGCCGTTGCGTTCGAACGCTATTACGCTGCGAGGCATGTGGTAGGCAGAAGTGACCAGAATCGCTTTGCGAGGGTGGAATCGCTCTTCGACCCGCACCGCGTTCTCCCAGGTATTGCGGCTCTGGCCCTCGAGGAGAATGGACCGTTCCTTGAATCCGAGAGCTTCGACGGCCCTTTTTGCAACGATTGCTTCGGGTTCGGACGCCGGCCGCGAAGGGACAGTCCCACCCGTGACAATGAGCGGCAATCCCGCGGTCGCTGCGATCCGAGCCCCGTAGACGAGTCGTTTCAGGCCTTCGGCGGCGAGGCTGGGCCTGCCGCCCTCCTCCGGCGAAACCGGCACCAGTCCACCGCCGAGCACGATGACCGAATCTGCTCCGTCGACGCGCGCGAGCGGAGGGTAATCGTTCTCAAGTGGAATTACGAGCAAGTTTGCGACCGGCACGATCGAGAAAAGGTAGAGCAGCACACATCCTGCGATCGCTAGAGAGAATCCCGCCTTCCGGTGTTTCAGCCAGAGAAGGACAATTGCGATGACGATGGCGAGGAGAAACAAACCGGGCGGGAGCAGTAGTGACTCTGCGAACGGGAAGATCCACGGCATTCGACTACCGGCCGTCTTCGGCGCTACGACAGTTGCTTGATGAAGCAGCGCCGCCGCTTGTGTTGCCGGTGATCATAGTATCTCCAAAGATCTTGGACCGCCCTGTTTTCCTCTAGCTCACCGCTTGTCTCCGCGCTCTTGATTCCGTTTCTAATCCCCGCCCTCGTTATCTCGTTCATCAAGATGGAGTTGACACCGAGCCCCTGGTACCTCGGTCGTACCGCGACGAGATACATGTCGATCTGCGTCGGATGCCTGAGAGCATGAAGAAGATGGATGAAGCCGAAGGGAAAGAGCCTCCCCTTCGAGCGCTGCAGCGCTCGTGAGAGCGATGGCATGGCGATTCCGAAGGCGACCATCCGGCCGTCCGTGTCGACGATGGCCTTCGTGTAATCCGTCTGGATGAAGCCGAAGTACTGTTTGATGTAGGCATCGATCTGCCGTTCGGTGAGCTCTACAACGCCGTAAAGATCGGCATACGCCTCATTGACGACATCGAACACCCCACGAGCGTAGGGTCTGAGGTCGCGCGGACGCTTCGCATCGACGAGGCGCAATCCGCTTCGCTTGAGCACCAATTCCTGGACGCGGAGGACCTTCTCGGGAATCTCCTTCGGCGCCTTTATTTCGAACTCCAGCCAGTCGACATCCTTTAGGTACCCGAGTCGCTCCAGGTGTTTCGGATAGTATGGATGGTTGTAGATCATCGGGAGCGTACCGAGCTCCTCGAAGCCTTCGATCAACATGCCCTCGCGGTCGAGGTCGGTGAATCCCATCGGGCCGTGCAGCGCGTCCATACCTCGTTCTAGAGCCCAGTTCTCAGCGAAATCAAACAGCGCCTTCGAGACTTCAGGATCGTCGACGAAATCGATCCACCCGAAGCGTGCATACCTCTTCTTCCACTTCTCGACGAACTTCTTGTTGATAAGGACGGCGATCCGGCCAACGATGTCGCCGTTACGGTAGGCGAGTATGTAGGTTGCCTCACAGTGCTCGAACGCCGGATTCTTGTCTTTGCGAAGAGTGTTGATCTCGTCCTGGATCAGCGGCGGCACCCAGTAGGGATTGTCTTTGTAGAGCCCGTATGGAAAATGGATGAAACGCTTCAAATCACGGGCGGAGATGACCTCTTTCAGTACGACCGGCATTTCGTCTTCCTTTTCTCCCTAGGATCGGCGTATATGGGGACATTGTCAATACACGCCAGCTCGCCAAACAAGGCTGCGCGAGCTTGACTTTTCTCTCCGCTGCCGTATGATTGACCAATAATGCAAAATCGGGAAGTCCGTCTCGCCGCAATCCTCTACGCTCAAGTACTCGGATTCGACCGGCTTTTTGAACGGGACGCCGAGGAAGGATTGGTGCTGCTTGACCGCCTGAACGCGCTTTTCGGGCGCGTGTGCGAAGAGCACCGGGGCCGGGTCGTTCGGTCGGTACGCGACACCTATCTCGTCGAATTCCCTACCTCATTGGACGCGGTGAACTGCTCTGTGGCGATTCAACGGGAGACGGCTGCCATCCACCCCGCGACGAAACCAACGGAATACGGGTTGACCATCGGGATCCATGTCGGTGACGTCCATTTTCTCGAGAACGATGCTGCCGGCGAGCCTATTGTCGTCGCCACGAAGCTTCAGACGACTGCACGCCCAGGGACGATTGCGATCTCCGAAGAGGTTTTCGGAAACGTCTCCGAGAGAATTGGCGTCTCTGTACGATATCGAACCGAGTTGCAGCTCGAGGGAGGAAAGAAGAAGATCCGAATCTACGAGGTCGACCCCGCGTCCACCGAGGTGAGCTCGGGAGCCAGGGGAGCCGACACAAACTCTCCGACGAACAGTCCCGAAGATTTCGACGAGCTGAAGGTCTTCGTGCTCGAGCAGATAAAACGATTCGGCAGAAGACTCACCACCGACAGGGTCCGGAGGATGCTGCAGTCTCAAAGCCCAGAGCTCGATGAGGCGATCGAGAAGCTCGCGGACATGGGGTTTCTTTCACGCAGCAGCGAGCCGGCTCGAACCCTCAACGAAGCCCCGACATCTCGTCCTCTCCATGGACCTCATGACCGCGACGCATGGCGGGAGGCGCGTCACGCAATCAGGGAAGCGGTGCGAGACGCCCGTCACGAATATCGCCATGCCCCGCGGCCGCCCCTTCCGTTCGATTCGGAGGATGCAGAGCTCGAAGAACGCGGCTATGACCATTATCGAGAACGGGTCATTGAACGCGCACACAAGGCAGTGGGGGGATTCGCGGGTCATTTGATACCGTTTCTCGTGGTCAACGGCTTTCTGTTTTTCATCAATCTCTCTACCGCTACCGGCCTCGGTTTCCCATGGTTCCTCTTTCCTCTCGGCGGATGGGGAATCGGCCTTGTAAGCCACCTCGCGACGGTGCGCACGCGCAGACGGGAGCGGGCCGAGGTGGAGGCCCTGCCCGAGACGCTCGACGATACCGACTACAAGATGGTACGAAGGTACCATAAGGCGCGAGCCTCCGTGAGCGCTACTCTCGCCTCGACGATCTCCGTGGCCGCGTTCCTCCTGATGATCAACCTCATTGTCTCGCCGGGATTCCTGTGGGCGGCCTTCCCGATCGCCGGGCTCTTCATCGCGATCGTGACCTCGATTTCGAGCTACGCCTCGCGAAGGGGCTCCTTTCGCAAACGCCTGAAGGAGCTCTTCGCTTCGAAGGGTCGGAAAGCGGCAACGGGGAGCGATTCGCTCGCAGCGACGGTGGCCGGGGAAGACCCGCCTGTCGTCAAACAGGCCCTGCGAATCGCCGATTCGATACTCGAGCAGTCGAAGAAACTCGATCCAACGAGGGCCTACCTGGGTGAAGACCTTGAGCCGCTGCTCACGAACTACATTGGCCAGATCCGCACACTCAAC
>Ga0315535_1000466_pt1 | contig 28532 bp, 20 predicted proteins | sample SalMarSW160220MG_2_FD_203092 | JGI IMG/M metagenome (GOLD analysis project Ga0315535, IMG submission 203092) | Salt marsh sediment microbial communities from the Plum Island Ecosystem LTER, Massachusetts, United States - Salt Marsh Sediment SW1602-20 ... | reverse complement strand
TCTCAAATCGGCTGATGATTGGACGGTTGGCCCAACCTTGGTCTGCTATGGGGCATCCATTGGGGCGGGCGCCCTGATCCTGCCCGGAGTGACAGTTGGCCGTTTCGCCATGGTGGGAGCCGGAGCTGTTGTGACCCGGGACGTTCCGGAACACGCGCTGGTTCTTGGCATTCCGGCCAGGCAGAAAGGCTACGTATGTCGATGTGGAAAGCCCATGACCTTAGACGGCGACGTCTATCGCTGTGCCGATGATGGATGGACCTTTGGTCCAGGGGAGGAACCATGATCTCAATCGCGCAACCCCTCATTGGATCGGAAGAGAAGGAGGCAGCCCTTCGGGTTCTGGAGTCCGGGCAGTTGGCCAGGGGGTTGATGATCAACGCTTTTGAGGAGCACTTCGCCGAGTATGTAGGGGCCAGATTTGGCGTGGCCGTCATGTCCGGCACCAGTGCTCTTCACCTTGCGCTGCTGGCGCATGGGATCGGCCCAGGGGATGAGGTGATCACGCCCGCATTCAGCTTTGTTGCCTCGGCCAACTGCGCACTCTACGTTGGGGCACGGCCGACCTTTGCTGACCTCGAGCCCGACTACTTCACACTGGATCCCAACGTGATCGAGGACTTGATCACGGACCGGACTCGGGCGATCATGCCCGTCCATCTTTATGGCCAGATGTGCGACATGGATGCGATCGTCCAGGTGGCTGAAGCATACGATCTGATCATCATTCAGGACGCGTGCCAGGCGCATGGGGCGGAACTGAATAGCCGCCCTGTGGGTGCCTATGGCACGGCATGCTATTCCTTCTATGCCACCAAGAACATGACGACCGGGGAAGGCGGAATGCTAGTGACCAACGACCCGGAAGTGGCTGAACGTGCTCGAATCTGGCGTGAACATGGAAGTCGCCAGCGCTATCTGCATCATCAGCTCGGCTTCAACCTCGCCATGACGGAGATGCAGGCTGCCATCGGTGTCTGCCAGCTTGAGAAACTTGACCAGCTGAACATCAGGCGCCAAGAGAACGCAGCACAGCTTGATGAGATGTTGGCCCCACTGGGTGGCGTGAGCCTTCCGAAGGTTCGGCCCGGCGCGAAACATGTCTTTCATCAATACACGATACGTGTTGGCCAAAGAGATAGAGTCGCTGCCATGCTGAGGGATCAAGGGATTGCGGTGGGAGTTTACTATCCAATACCTATCCACCTCCAACCTTTTTACAAGGACCTCGGCTATGCCTGCAGCCTGCCGGCAAGCGAATCGGCATCCGAGCAGGTAATGTCGCTGCCTGTTCATCCCGGTTTGAGCCAGGACGACATCGGGCAGATTGTCCAGGCTGTGTCCGCCTCCGTCCAGGATGAGGCGATTGATATTCCTGCAGCACCCTAATCGTGTCGGCAAGGCCTAACAAGGGGAGGCTAACAATGGAGCAGACGAGAGTAGGCGTCATCGGATTGGGGAGAATGGGGCAGCAGCACTGCCGCGTGTACACGGCGTTGCCGAAGGCCGAGCTGGTGGGGGGGTTTGATGTCGATCCAGAAGTCGGCGCCGCAGTCTGCGCTCGGTACGATGTGCCTCATTTCGACGCGATGGAAGCACTGCTTGATGAAGTGGATGCTGTCAGCATCGTCACGCCGACGCCCGTCCATTTTGACTTGGCCATGGAGTGCCTTGGGCGGGGCCTGCATGTCCTGGTGGAGAAGCCTCTGGCGGACACGGCCGAAAAAGCTGAGACGCTGCAGCGTGCGGCCAAGACACGTTCGCAGACAGTGATGGTCGGCCACCTTGAACGCTTCAATCCCGCGTATGTCGAACTCAAGAGTGTGCTCGAAGGCCGGAGTGTCTTGGCGATCACGATGAGGAGATTGAGCGCCTACTTCAGCAGCAACCGGGACATTGATGTTGTGTTCGACCTGATGGTCCACGATATCGATCTTGCTCTGGATCTCGCGGGTCAAGAGCCGGAGACCATCAACGCATATGGGTTGTCCGCCCACGAAGGTGCCATCGACCATGCGGTGACCATCTTCGGGTTTGCGGGAGGACCGCTCGTGACTCTGATTGCCTCCCGAGTCACAGAGCAGAAGATCCGCTCACTAGAAGTCACGGCTCTGGACGCCTACTTGGAGGCTGACCTTCTCAACAAGAGCATCTCTGTTCACCGAAGGACAACTGCGGAGTATCTAAATCAGGATAAGTTGGGTATCAAGTACCGGCAGGAAAGCATCCTCGAGGGCATCCACGTGCCCAATCAAGAGCCGCTGTTTGCCGAGTTGCAGCACTTTGTTGACTGCACCCTCGATGGGGCTGTGCCAGACGTGGATGTCTCCGATGGCCTGAGAGCTGTTCAGATCGCGACGTCGATTCGCGAATCCATCATGGGACATCTGCTGGGTGTTGCGCGCTATGGGCGGCTCCACCCCGATGACGTCCGGCCCGTCATGGTGCCTTTGACTAACGATTGAGGATCCTCGTGCTGATTTCAATCGTCATTCCTTTCTACAACGAGGCTGCCAGTGTGCCAACGCTCGCCAGTCGGCTGCTGCCCGTCCTGAATGAGCTCTCCAAAGACAACGCCGTCGAACTGGTCCTTGTGGATGATGGAAGCCGGGATGGCACAACGCGAGGCGTTGAGCAGGAACTCCGCCTACCCAGAAACGTTGAGCTGGCGATCGAGACGCATCCGCGAAATCTCGGTCTGGGCGCAGCACTGCGGACGGGATTTCAAAGAGCTCGGGGCGACGTGGTCATAACAACCGACTTCGACGGCACCTACGCCTTTTCTGAGATCCCGGAGTTGCTGGGCCACCTTGCCCCAGAAGTAGATATTGTGACCGCTTCACCCTACCATCCAGCCGGCGGGGTGGATGGTGTGCCCGGCTATCGACTGGTCCTGAGCCGAGGTTCGTCTTTGTTGTATCGGATCATTGTCGACTGGAACATCTTCACTTACACGTCCCTGTTTCGCGCCTATCGTAGGAGCGTGATCCAGGAGGTGCCTTTCGAAGCCGATGGTTTCCTGGCGGGCACGGAGCTGCTGGTCAAGGCCAAGCTGCGCGGTTTCCGGGTCGCAGAATACCCCGCGGTTCTTCGCGCACGGGCAGAAGGGGCTTCCAAGGCAAAGCTCGCCAAGACAACGAACGCCCATCTGCGGTTTCAGGGACGGGTCGTGCTCCATCGACTGGGCGTGAGGAAGTTCGACAGCGCCCCGGGAAAACAATCCGGCGAAGCTCGTCAGGTCTGAAGGCAAGAACGTGTTCATCCAGGAGGAGCCCTTGTGAACTTGGCCATTGGATACATCATGATCAGCGTTCTTGGTGGCGCGCTGGGGCAGATCTTGCTCAAGAAGGGCATGAGCAGCATGGGACCGCTTACGCTTGGGATCCGGAATCTCAAGAACGTGCTTCTGAGCATGGGTCTGAATCCGTACGTCATCTGCGGTATGGCCGTCTATGCCATCGGAACGGTGTTCTGGCTCGTGGCCTTGTCCAGAGTCGAGCTTAGCTATGCCTATCCATTCGCAAGCCTCAGCTATGTGGTGATGCTGGGCGCGGCGTGGGTCCTGTTCAAGGAGAACTTGACGGTTCTAAGGTTGGCTGGGACAGCGGTCGTCTGCCTGGGCGTGCTTTTGGTCGCTCAGAGTTGAACACGCCATGGTTCATTTACGGAGACTCGCTTTGAAGATACTGTCAATCATCGGCGCGCGGCCCGAATTCGTTCAGTCATTTGCGGTTAGCCGCGCCCTTCGGCCGTTCCATCAGGAGATCCTCGTCCATACCGGCCAGCACTATGATCACCTTATGTCGCAGGTCTTCTTCGACGACCTAGAGATTGCTGCTCCTGACTACAACCTAGGAGTTGGCTCAGGGTCGCATGCCGGGCAATTGTCGTCCATGCTGTCGGGTCTGGAGGAGATCCTCTTGGGGGAGATGCCCGATCTGGTTCTGGTGCGTGGCGACACCAATTCGACCTTGGCTGGTGCGCTGGCCGCGTCGAAGCTCCAGTTCCCAACGGCCCACATCGAAGCTGGAGAACGCAGCTATGATCGGAGCATGCCCGAAGAGGTCAACCGCATTGTGGCAGACGCCGTCTCACAACTCCATTTCTGTGCAAGCAGACACGCGGTCAAGAATCTGGCCAAAGAGGGCATCCGGCAACGCGTTTTCTGGATCGGCGACGTCATGCTGGACGCGGTGGAGACGTTTCTGCCTCGTGCTCAAGAACGCTCGCATGTTCTGGAACAGCTCGATCTCCGGCCGGGCGACTATGCTCTTGTCACGGTTCATCGGGCGGGCAACACGGACGACCCCGATCGGCTCGGGAATATCCTGAAAGCACTCAATTGCGCGCCTGAGCGCGTGATCTTCCCGGTTCACCCACGTACTCGGAACGTACTCGATGTCCTGGCCTTGGATGTCGCTGATCACGTTAGCCTGATTGACCCAGTCTCCTATCTTGACATGCTCGTTCTCGAGCGCAATGCGCATCTTATCGCCACAGACTCGGGGGGCGTCCAACGAGAAGCGTACTACCTTGGCATTCCTTGCCTGACCCTCCGTGACGAAACCGAGTGGGTTGCGACGGTTTCCTCAGGCTGGAATCAGCTTGTCGGCGTCTCTCCCGACGCGATTCTGGATGCATGGGAGCATTTCCGGCCCCCAGGGTCTCGACCACCGATCTACGGTGACGGCAACGCGGCCAAACGCTTGGCTGAGATCCTGGCCATGGGAGCGGAGGAACACGAAGCAGCAGCCATGCGAGCATTTGTGGCAGAGCGAGTGACGTAATGAGCAGTGGATTGGGAGATATCAGATGACGGTGGCAATCGTGGGCGGGGGAATCATGGGCGTAACGCTTGGATACTTCCTCGCTCAACGCGGAGTTGATGTAGAGATATTTGAGGCCTCAAACACGCTGGGCGGGTTGGCAGGTCCGTTGGTGCTGCCAGATGGTACGGCAATCGACCGCTTCTACCATGCGATCCTCTCAAGCGACGGCAATCTCAGACGCCTGTGCAAAGAACTGGAGATCGAAGACCAGCTCCGGTTCCGAGAGACGCGAATGGGCTTCTACCACGACGGCAAGATCTTTTCGATGAACTCTACCCTCGAGTTCCTGAGATTCCCCCCTCTCAGTTGGATCGATAGGTTCAGGCTTGGGTTGACCGTGTTGGGTGCCCAGTTCATTCGGGATTGGCGGAGGCTCGAGGGCGTCGGAGTTGAACCGTGGTTGCTCAAATGGAGCGGCAAGAATACATACGAGAACATCTGGCGTCCGATGCTTCGAGCCAAGTTTGACGGGGGGTTTGAAGATGTTCCCGCCACCTTCATTTGGTCCCGCCTTGTGCGAATGAAGTCCACACGCGCCGGCGCCAATCAGAAAGAGGAGGCGGGACATCTCGTCGGCGGCTACTCGACCCTGATGACGGCTATGGCGAAATCGATAAGAAACCTCGGCGGCCAGATCCACCTTAAGAGCCCAATTGAAGAAATCGTGATCGAGAACAACCGGGCGATCGGTCTGCGTGTCGGAGGCGAGTTTCTCAACTACGAAGCCGTGGCAGCCACGACCCAGGCACCGATCTTCCGATGGATGATCCCTTCCGCCGACCCAAGCTATGTTCGATATCTTGGTGACATCAAGTACCTTGGAGTGGTTTGTCCTCTCATGGTTCTTGATCGCCCGTTGACTGGCTACTGGACTTTGAACATAACCGACGTACGGATTCCCTTTACCGGCGTCATCGAAACGACAGCCTACATTGATCCCAAGTTCGTTGGCGGGCATCACCTGGTGTATCTGCCGAAGTACACGGCCCCCGGCAGCCCGTTGCAGAAGGTGTCGGATGATGACATTCGGGAGAGATGGCTCGAGTACATTCATCTTATGTTTCCGGACTTCGATCCCAGCTCAATCAAGTACTTCCTGGTCCACAAGGAAAAACTGGTCGAGCCGCTTCACGGACTCAACCAAACCGACCAAATCCCGGATGTCGCGACACCAATCGATAGCCTCTATCTATCCACAACCGGACAAATCTATCCGCAGTTGACCAACGGAGAATCGGTCACGCGCCATGCCGAACAAACGGCAGAGACGATCTTCGCCGACCTGGCACATGTTAGGGATCAACGGCAGCTGGTGGTTGCCTAGAAGCGGACTAGAGTTACCTCGGCATCGAAAGCAACCTGACCAAGACACGACCACAGGACGCTTGTCTCAAGAACCTGTGCGCGCGGCATCTCGTGATGCTCGCCGCCCGCGAAGGGGGGCACTCAATGTCACAATCTGCTACATCACAAGGGACGTTCCACTGGCAAGGCGCTCGCGCCATGCTTAAGCGCATTCGTGCGTTTTCGGGCGTTGCCAAGGCCGTCTTGGCCGTTTCGTTCCTCGTTGTTGTGGTGCTCGCTCTTTATCGACTGCCGGAATACCCGCTGACCTGGTTTGATGAAGGGTCCCACCTTCACGTCCCGAAGGCGCTGGTGCTCTTCGGCGTGTACGCCGACTACAGCAGCGAAGGATTCCGCTACTTCGGACCAACCAATGGTGTCGGACCGACGGTCCTGCTGCCGATTGCTGGCGTATTCTCATTGTTCGGGATCGGATTGACGCAAGCCCGAATTGTGATGGCGATGTATCTTATCGCGGCGGTTGTGGCCTTCTACCTTTTCGGTAGTAGCCTTGGCGGACGGAAACTGGCCTGGATTGCGACGGCGATGCTCGTGGCCTCGCGTGGCGCTCCACTTCTCGAGTACGGACGGCAAGTGCTGGGCGAGGTGCCCGCGCTTCTTTTCGTTGTGCTGGGCTTGCTGGTCTGGTTTTCAAGTCTGGATCGTCCTGGGGTCGGGAAGGAGATCTTGGCGGGGGCGTTGTTTGGTTTGGCGGCGGTTACCAAACAACAAGAGCTCTTGGTCGTAGCCCCCATGCTGGCTGCAGGCTGGCTCGCGAACGCGATCTACTACCGGCAAGCCGGACATCGCTTCTTCGTTCTTCCCGGCATCGTTGCATTAGCGATGTACGGTGCCTGGCAAGCCACCTTATTGACCCTGCTTTCCCCCCAGGCTATCTCAGAGAGCCTGCGTTTGCTGAATGACTCCGTCGGAGGCGCCGCTCTGGTCTTCTCCCCAGCCTTGATGGTCCGCGGCATTCGAGAACTCCTCGATGCAAAGGTCTATATGGGAGCTCTCGCCCCGGCTTTGCTTTTCACATGCTTCTCTTCAAGGCACAGGACAACTTCATCGTTTCGCTGGTTCCTGCTGGTGGCTCTCATCGTCGGAAACCTCGGATGGTATGTATTGGCTTCCCTAAGCTGGGCGCGTTATGCGTTTCCGGGATTGGCGTTAGGCGCGTTGGCGATTGCCAGCCTCTTGTCGAGGTGGACAGACGACTTCAGGCTTCCCCGTGTCGGGCGAACTGCGCTTAGCAGCCAACCGGGCCACCCCCTCGTCCCCGAGTCGGCCTTTCGCTGGGCGGGCCTAGGATGGGCAGCACTCATCATTCTGGTCCCGCTGTCGCAGACGGTGGGAGAGATTGTCTCTCCACCTGCTCAAACGCCGGTGGCCATGGCCAGATTCATCGACGAGCACGTGCCGGTCTCGGCCACAATCGAGACATGGGAGCCCGAAATGGGTTTTCTCTCGGATCACAGGTTTCACTATCCTCCGCCATCCATGCTCAATAAGGCTGTTGCCTATATTTGGCTGGGAGGTCCGCCTCCATCGCAGAGTTACTCCTTTCTGGAGGAGGCAAATCCCGAGTACGTTCTCATCGGGAAGTTCGCCAAGTGGGTAGATATCTACCGGGCTGACACGATCGACGACCAGTACAGGCAGCTTGAGGAGATAGGGGACTATGACCTCTATCAGAGGCGCTAGCAGAACATCCGGGCGCCCTTGCGTTGTGTGAGAGACCCCGCTTAAAGGGGAAGGCTTGCTATGCACACTCCAACTTCTTCCATCTCAAGGCGAGTGAGCAGCCGAAGCGCAGTCATGTCCGTAGGGGGCAAAGGGATGGAATCCGCCAACCCTTGGATGGTTTGGATGTTGCCCCTTCTTCTGGCCTTCGGAATCCCTCTTGGAACCCCGTCGGCAACCGGGTCGGCTGATTTGGGGGTGGCGCTGCCTCCGGAAACGGTGTCTCATCGTTTAACAGCCCCGGTCGCCGACTGTGACCATCCCGCAAATCCAATTGTGAGCGAAAACTGTCTTCCTGGTTCGGACGATTGGCAGGTGGAGACGCCCTCCTACAGTATTGTCGGGTATCCGCTGCCTAGCAGTGTCAACCTAGGTGGGTCGATCACATTCTATGTTTCCACGGATGCCCGAGAGTACGATGTTCAGATCTATCGAAGTGGGTACTACGGCGGAAAGGGCGCTCGCCTGATCACCACTTTGTCCGGAGAAAGGGGGGTGAGTCAGCCTGCATGTCTGGATGACCCAGCCCTCGGTCTCAGGAGCTGCACGAACTGGCAGCCCTCTTTCACATTTAAGATCCCGTCCGAATGGGTTTCGGGCGTCTATCTCGCCAAACTGACGCGGCCGGATACCCAAGCCCAGAGTCTTGTCACTTTCATTGTCCGGGATGACATGCGCAAGGCCGACATACTCTACCAGTACAGTTTGTCCACATACCAAGCCTACAATAGCTACGGGGGCAAGTCACTCTACAGTTTTAACAGCAATGCATGCGCCACGGTTGCCGATGCTCCGCGTGCGGTCAAGACGTCTTTGGCGAGACCGTTGGTGGTGCCTCCATTCGACCCAACGAGCTACTTTCGGGTGGATTACCCAATGGTCTACTGGCTCGAGGAACAAGGCTACGATGTAAGCTATTCCACCAGTTTTGACACCCACAAGTCAGGAGTTTCTGGGAACCACAACCAACTGCTCGATCACCAGATATTCATGGCCGTTGGCCACGACGAGTACTGGAGTCGTGAGATGCGTGACGCGATCACTGAGGCCAGGGACGCTGGTGTGAATCTGGCCTTGTTCACGGGAAACACTGGCTACTGGAAGATACGTATGGAGCCCGATCCCTGGACAGGCCAAGAGGATCTGATCATGGTCACCTACAAGACCGCCGAAAGCGGTCCACAGGATCCCTCCGGCGATCCGACGTCGCTATGGCGCGATCCTTCGGGACCTGACGAACCGGAGAACGCCATCGTAGGCATCCAGTTCGTCGGGGATAATGACAGCCTTTTCTTTCCGTTGCGCATTCCAGCAGAGCTGGCGCATGACGGTGTGTTTCGCAACACGGGACTTCAAGATCTTCCCCCCGGGAGCTACGCGGACATCGGGAGTCAGATTGTGGGGTGGGAGTGGGATGGCGTGGTTGACAACGGTCTCACGCCGGGCGGTCTCACCCTCCTCTCGGCAACGCCGGCACTGGGCGAAATCGCCAAAGGGGGTATTGAGAGCTATCGGGTGGGTACGGCGGTGTCGAATGCTGCCCGGTACGTGAGTCCGAGCGGAGCGATCGTCTTTGCTGCTGGCACAATCCAATGGTCTTGGGGTCTAGCAATCGTGGAACCCGACCGACGTCTGCAGCAGATAACGTACAACATCTTAGCTGACATGGGCGTTCAACCTGCTTCGCCCTCCGGATCGCTTGTCCTTGATGGGGAAGGGAACGCGACCAGGTCGCGAATCCAAAATCCTGAGCCTCGAACCGCCTCCGTCTCTGCGCCGTCCATTGAGAGCTTGGCTGCATCGGTTGATGGCACTTCAGCCTCTATCCACTGGCGGACCGATATCCCTACCCGTGGTGAGGCCTGGTTGGTTACGGAGGACGGCACGACGCTTACTCGGATTCAGACGGGACCGCCATCCGTGGCCGAAGACAAGGCAGGGGGGGTGGAGCACACGGTCTACTACTCATCGCTGACACCAAGCACCAGGTACCACTTCATTGTGGCAGGCGTTGCCGATGATGGTGGCTTTACCCAATCAGATATTCGGACCTTCGAGATTCCGTCTGAGGGTGCTATCGACCACATCCGGCGCTCAGCCGGCCAAGTTGTGCAGCAAATGAGTTGCGTCGCGAGGCCGATCGGGCGCCCCGTCTACTTTTGGATGAGGAATCACTTGTTGGTCACGGCCCTGGCCGGCCTGGCCATTCTGGCAGGCGTTGCTTGGGGGGGCATCGTTCTGCGGGGCAGGCGCGCAGGCAGCCGAGAGTGAAGCAAGAACTGCTCGTGCGAGGGATAAGGGTATCCGTCTTTGAAGCATGGGGGTCTGCCCCACAGCGGGCGCCATCTAAGGCGAACTGATGTCATTTGAAGTTTGGAATGTCCCGATGGTCCGATTGCTGTTAGTTTGCCTCATGGCAGCAGCCTGGTTCGCGAGCTCAACAAGCTCACACGAACGGGTTCGCCTCCTACTTCCAGGGTTTCTCGCTGCTTATGCATTGCTCCAGATCTGCATCGTGGGATTTCTGGTCTTCAACCATGCGCCCTATCCAATGAACCTGGAGGCGATGGAATTGACGGTGCTGGCGACTGTGCGGCGTGTGGTCGAAGGTCTGCCGATCTACGTTGCTCCGTCGTCGGCGTTTATTCCCCTTGCCTACAACCCGTTCTTCTACTATCTGGCTTTGCCATTCGTGAGCCTGTTTGGGGACAGTCTCTTAGCCCTCCGGATTGAGGCCATCACCGGATTACTGGGCTGCGGAGCGGTGGTGTTTCTGGCTGTTAGGAGGGAGACATCGTCATCCTGGTGGGCCACCATCGCAGTGGGATTGTTCGCGGCTTCCTATCAGGCGATGGATTCCTACCTTGACAACGCGCACGCCGATTCGTGGATGCTTTTTTGTGCCTTGCTCGGCGTCTACTTGGTATCCCTCCACCGCTCGCTCAGGTGGGATCTCGTTGGCGTTGGGCTAGGCGTCATCTCTTTCTGGTTCAAGCAGCCCGGGGCAGTATTGTGTGGGGGATTGGTCGTCTTCCTCACGCTTCGAAGATCAAGGCGGGATATCTTGGCCATCTGGACGGCCGCCCTCCTGTTTGGGCCCGTCCTTTACGCGCTTGCGCCTGGGGGCTGGTTCGGGCCCTTGTTTCATAGGTACACGTGGGATATTCCGAGAGGATGGATGTCCATCAATGTTGCAACTTTCCGACGGCTCGGCGCCTATCTTCTTCGCAACTACGGCTTGCTCGCACTTCTCGGGATGGTGGCCTGGCTATTTCGCATCAAGCGGCTACGGCAGGAGAATGCCTGGCTGTTCACCTTGCCATTCGCGGCTCTGACCGCATTGACCGGGGCGATGGACGCGGAATCCAACAACAACGTGTTCATCCCACTTTCTACTTGGTTGATCGTGGCGGGAGTGATTGTTCTGGCGAGGACCACGAAGAGCAAGCCTCGCCTGATCTCGTGGAGGGTGCCGCAGCTTGTGGCTGGCGCGTCTTTTGTCCTGCTTGTGTTCAATCCTGTAGGCCTGCTTGTGTCCAGCGACTCGGGGCGAGCATACCGTGATCTACAAGGGTATCTTACGACTTTGGGTGGTGCGGTATATGCCCCGTGGATTGGACCTCTTCAGGATGGGTACGGGTTCTACCCTGCCGTGCATTGGGTGCCAATGACCGATGTCGTTCGACGCCCCGGACTTGACTTGAATCAGAGCCCGTTTGTCCATGACATCCTTGATCCAGTATCCAACCCATCTGGGCAAGCTTACCTTCTGATGAACTACCCGCTGGAGAATGACTCAGCCTTGAAATATCTAGGTCAGGACTATGTGCTGGACAAGGATCTCGGAGCTCGTTTTCAGCCGCTATCAACGTTGCCGCATCGCTATGATCTTCTCTGGCCCCGCTTTCTTTATGTACATCGACCCTCGCCACCCTCGTGAGGTACTGCGAAATGCCGGATCCAAGACATGACATGCGGATGGTATCGCATTGCCACCATATCCGTGAGCTGCCATCATGACCATGCGCCGACTACTCGGTGCGGGCGGGGGACTTGTCCTCGTTCTTGGTGCCATTTATGGTGCGTCGAGGTTGGGCGTCACTGAGCCCCGGGCGGTCGATTTGTCGACGGCTGCGCTTGGGACATCTCCCGCAACTATGGGGGTGTCACGGCAGGCGCCAACTACCATGCCGTCTTCAACGCAGACAGAGGCTGCGAGCCCAAGGGTACCCGTGCAGCCAACCTCGACACCCCTGCCCGAGGTGTCCTTTCCTGTGGGCCCGGGCAGCGTCGATGTCATTCCGCACCAAATCGTACGAACGTCAGACGACCGGCTCTTCATCTTTGCCGGATATCCCTACTCCAAGGAAGTGAACGCGTACTGGACAGATGCGCCGGGTCTCCCGGACGTGCTGGAGGCTTTCGCTGGACATTCCCATATCGAGACGCCTGCTGATCCGCTCTCAGTTGACGCCGCCTACGGGGGAGGGCGGTGGATCGTCATCTTGGTCAATGAGCAGGATGGCGAGCTCAGGGCATATCCTTTTGACACACTGGCCTTGGCGTTTCTCCAGCCCATGACGATCGCCCAGAAGAATCCGACGGTAGATGGCGATTATCTGGGCACGAGCGGAGTTTCCGGGATGTTCGATGCTGCGGGCATTCTGCACGTTGCCTACTGGGGAGAAGGGGACCATATTGACTATCAATCCTTCACGCTGGATATGGAAACTGGTCGGCTCGAGCGGGATGGAGGTCCCAAACGGTTGGATACGGACGGCTCAGCAAACCATCCGATCCTCGCCACCGGCCCAGACAACTCACTGACCGTCGCTTGGATATCAGAATCCACACCGGGTGCGAGGATTGATGTACGAACTCGTGACGCAAGTGGGGCGTGGGCGGAGATCGAGAGCGTCAGCAGGGGACCGGTCTGGCATAGTTCCTACTTCGGCGTGAACATTGACCAGGGGCCAAGCCTTGTCGTGGATGGTATGGGCGTCCGACACCTTGCGTATATCGAAGACTACGGAACCGCCGGTGAATACGGGCGCGTGCACTACGTAGTCGGCTCGGAAGGGGATTGGCATGATCAGGCGTTGTCAATCTGGAGCCACGATCCTGCTTTGGTGGTCCGGGCTCCAGGACAGCTGGTTCTGATCGGTCATGGCCATCCCGAGAACAGTACTTGCAAGCGCATGGACGACATTTGCTTTTCGACATTGGACGACTCTGGAGCCTGGTCGGATCCGATCAGCTTCGCCATCGCCCCAGACGGCGCGTCGTTCGACTCCAGTCCTTCGGTCAAGTGGTCGGGGGCGCCCGCAGGGCTGGTCCGTCCCGAGACGGTTGAGTTTGCGTTCTTCTCCACACCGTACAATGCGCCGACGGTTTTCTACGGAAGGCTTCCCTAGATTTCGGTGACGGCAAGGAGCAGGAAGCCTCGGTCTGCCTTTTCGGGTCGTGCCTCGACTTGGACGAAGGTATTCGCCTCCCGTTCATCAAAACACGTCCTGTTGATGCGGCAGTTGTCTTCTCGAGTTCTTGCCTGAGCCTGGCACGCCTCATTGTCAATGGACACCTGATCCTGGTTGATGTCAATGAAGATACTCTTTCTAACCCAAGTGCTACCCTATCCGCCGAACAGCGGTCCCAAGTTCAAGACTTGGAATGTGCTCAAGTACCTGTCACGTCGTCACCAGGTTGTTCTTGTGTCGTTCGTTCGGGAGGAGAAGCGAGAGTCTCTAGAGGCCATTCGGGCCTTGGGTATCGAGGTGCACACGGTGCCGATGAAGAGGGGGGTTGCCAGGGACATCGGGTTCGCCCTTTGGAGCTTGCTCACAGGGCAACCATTCATGATCGTTCGCGATACTCGGTCGGGCATGAGCCGGCTGATCCACGAACTCTGCAGAGAGCACCAGTTTCACGTTGTCCACGTGGATCAGCTGAATATGGCACCGTACGCTTCCGCCATTCCGCAGGCTGTTCGGGTTCTTGATGCCCACAATGCACTCTGGGTACTGTACAAACGGCTGGCAGAAGTCACCCGGACGGGACCGACAAGTTGGCTCCTGAATCGCGATTGGCGATTGCTCAGGGCGTATGAGGGGCAGGTCTGTCGCGAGTTTGATCATGTTATCGCTGTCAGCTCGATTGACAAGGCTGCGCTTGCGCAGGCGGCCGGCAGCGACGCCGATATCAGTGTTATTCCAATCACCGTTGATATGGCCGAACTAAACGCGGTAGATCGGTCGAGCGATGACGGCCATATTCTCCATATCGGAACGATGTACTGGCCGCCGAATTCTGAGGGAGTGTTGTGGTTCTTGGAGCGTGTGTGGCCCCTTATTCGAGCCCGTGATGAAGACGTGGTTTTTGACATCGTGGGCGCCCGGCCTCCCCAGGTGATCGTTGAGCTAGGGCGGCTGGACGAGTGCGTGAGAGTCCACGGGTTTGTTGATGACCCGCAGGTCTATCTGCAATCAGCGCGTGTCATGATCGTGCCGCTGCGCGCAGGAAGCGGGATGCGGGTCAAGATCCTGGAGGGACTTGCGCGTGGCATCCCCATTGTGACCACAAGCCTCGGTGTTGAGGGGATTGAAGCGCAGTCCGGCAAGCATCTCATAGTGGCCGACTCCGTTGAATCCTTCGCGGACGGGGTCCTTCAGCTCCTACAGAACCGGGGAAGGGCGGAGGCACTTGCCGCGGCCGGGAGAGCGTTGGTGGAGCGGAATCATGACTATCGGCGCATACTGCGCAAGTTGGATTCGGTGTACCAGCGTGCTCGTTCGGCGCGATCGGCGCGGGATGGTTCCCTCCTTCCGACGGCAAGGACCCAATGAAAGAATCCAAGACACCCAATCTGGCCAAAAAGGACTCTGAACTCATGCCGGCCCCGGTCCTACCCGCGGAAGATGGGCTGCAATATCGGCGCGTCGAGCTCGTGCTGTTCCTGATGCTCGTTGCGTCCTATCTGTATTTTCTGCCGCGCTGGGCAGACTGGAGCCAGGATTCCCGTCTGGATCTGACGCTTGCAATCGTCGATCAGCACACGCTGTCCATTGACGATTACTTCGAGAACACGGGCGACTACGCAGTGTTCAATGGAAGGCACTACTTGGACAAGGCGCCGGGCCCGTCCCTGCTGGCGGTGCCAATCTATGCTGGAATGAAGCCAATCCTGCGGCTTCATCCTATGCAAGACCTGCTCCACAGGCTTGCGAGTCAGCCGGCTTTCGAGTCGACACTGCGGGAAGGGGGGACGGGTCTTCTCGAGACCAAGGTTTATAGGGCAGTCGTTCTGTATGCCTTGACGGCGGTGTTGGTGGCCTTTCCGTCGGCGCTGCTCGGGGTCCTGCTATTCCGAGTGATGGGGATGTTCGAGATCAGTCTCGGCTGGCGTGCAGCGATCGTTCTGCTGTACGGTCTGGCTACAAACGCTTTCCCTTATGCCGGCGCCTTCTACAGCCACCAGCTATCGGCATTCCTGCTGTTCGCCTCGTTCTATCTTTGCTTCAAGCCCCGTCCACACGATCGAAGCATGTGGCGCCGCAATCTGTTTATTGGGCTGATGATCGGTTTGGCGCTCATCTCCGAGTATCCAACGGCGCTGATCGGTGGGGCGTTGGCTGTTCTCTGTGTCCTTCGAAGTCGGTCACGTAGGGAGTTGACAGGCCTGGTCGCCGGCGGATTGGTTCCAGGGGTCATCCTCGCAGCCTACGATTGGGCGATATTTGGCACAATCTTGCCTGTCGGGTACGAGTACTCCGCGTTGTACCAGGATCTGCACAGTATCGGTCTGATCAGCCTGACTTACCCGCATCCAGAAGCGATGTGGGGGATCACGTTTGGGTCATATAGAGGACTATTCTACGTTTCCCCGGTCTTGCTCTTGGCGCTATGGGGATACCTTTCGTGGGCAAGATCAGGATTTGGGAAGAGCATCTTCGCCGTCTCGGTGTTTTCCTGCCTGAGCTTCTTCTTCTTCAATAGCTCTTCCGCGATGTGGCAGGGTGGCTACGCTGTCGGCCCCCGCTATCTGGTCCCCATGCTTCCATTCATGACGCTTGCCTTGGCTTACCTCGTCCGAGCGCATGGGGCGAAGCGACCTTTTCAATGGCTGGTGGCCGGGTTGGGGGGGGTGTCGATGGCCGTCGTGTGGATCGAGTCGATATCAGGGCAGGGATTCCCAGATTGGACCCCGAGTCCGCTTTGGAACTACTCGCTACCTCATCTGCTTTCCGGCAATATTGCGCGAAATCTTGGGATGGTGCTAAAGCTCCAAGGGTGGAACAGCCTGATCCCGCTGTTCGCTCTGCTCCTGGTAGGCGGTTTGATCCTCTCTTCTCTTGTTCGCCCCATTCGAGGAGTCGTCTCATTGACAACGGGAAAGAGTGCGTCGCCAATCGGAGCGCCGGAATGAGCCCCACTGCTTCCGTTTCTAGGCGAATTCGGCATCGGCAAGTAGGCTGCGGCACCGCGGCGAGTTAAGGAATAGTGCTGGGCTTGCTCGCCCGCACGTGCGGAAACTCTAGGGCTTGGGCCCAGTTCCCGTGCCGTCCCGGACATCCAACGACATCGAGACTGCGATTGAGAGGCTTTGTTACTTGAGCAAACGAGTTACGCCGGCGCCAAGCACGGGTTCCGAGCGTCTTCAGGGCAACGCCCGCTGGATGGATCTGCCTGTGGATCGAATCAAGCGCATGGCGGTCGAGAACGCCGACGAGTGGAAGTTCGTCCTGCTTGGTACATTCGGCCTCCTGCTGGTCACAAGCTTGCCATATGCCGTTGCCTATCTGACCGCCCCCCACGATAGAGTGTTCATGGGTGTGTTGTTGGACGTGCCGGATCACGAGCAGTATTTTTCATGGATGCGAGATCTTTCGAGATCATGGCTGGCGACCAACCGGCTCACACCTGAGCCAAATCGCGCCGTGTTCTTCAACCTTCTTTGGCTAATGCTGGGAAGAGTGGGAGCGTGGTTCGGACTGGGGATCGCCCCCGTATACCAATTGCTGCGGTTCAGTTCGGCATTTGCATTCTTCGCTTCACTGGCAGTTGTCTTGAGGAGGTTTGTTCCTAGTTGGCGGGCGCGCCGATTGGTCTTGGTGCTGGTTGCAGTCGGGTCCGGTTTCGGCTGGGTTCTCGTCTTGCTGAAATACACACTCACCCAAGGGCAGCTCCTGTTTCCGCTGGATGTCTTTATCGCCGAAGGCAATTCGTTCCTGGATGTGATGGCCTATCCGCATTTTGTGGCTGCCGCCGTCTACATTCTCGCGTTTGAGCTGATCCTGCGGGCTTGGGAACGCGAGTCGGCCGCCCATGCGTGGGGTGCAGGTGCGCTGGCTCTCTTCCTTGGCTTGCAGCATGCGTACGACCTTATTCTCGTCTATGGTGTCCTGGGCGCATACACCTTAGCGCGTTTGGTGCGCGACAAGGAGCTGCCCAGGTTTGCGGTGGCCAGCCTGGCCATCGTTGTTGCCGTCTCCGTGTGGCCGGCAGTCTATTCCGTTCTGCTTACCCGCATGGACCCTATATGGAGCGGGGTGTTGGGTCAATTCGCCAACGCCGGCGTCTTCTCGCCCAGCCTCCCCCATTTGGTCATCGTTATGGGGTTTCCTTTCCTCCTCGCTTTGGCCCAGCTCATCACTGACCTGTCGAGAGGTCTTTCGGGTTTTTCGACCAATGAGCTCTTCGTTCGCGTTTGGTTCGTGGCCAACGTTCTCCTGCTGTACATCCCGACGGACTACCAGGTCCACATGCTGAATGGGCTCCAGGTTCCGGTTGCTATATTGGCCGTGGAGTTCACGTTCGAATCCATCGTGCCGCGCGTGAGGGGCTGGTGGATTCGAGTTCGTCCGGATGCTGTTCGGCTTGGCGCAGGGACAGTTATGGCGTCAGCGCTGGTGCTGATGGTGGTCCCCACGAACATCTACCTCTGGACCTGGCGCTTTGTGGATCTCGCCCGGGCTGAATATCCATACTTTCTCCATGTCGAGGACCTGGAAGCGCTCGAATGGTTGAATCAATACGCCGACGGGAGCGATGTGGTTCTGAGTTCGCTGACGCTGGGCCAATTCGTGCCTGCGTACACAGATGCCCGCAGTTTCTTGGGCCATTGGGCCCAAACCTTGGACTTCTACGAGAAGCGAGATATGGTTGATTCGTTCTTCTCGTCCGAGACACAAAACCGTTGGAGGGTCGATCTTTTGATGCGGTACAGCGTCGACTATGTGCTGGTCGGTGACGCGGAACGGTCCTTGGGAGATTTCAATCCCGCTTCGGTGAGCTATCTGCGCCCAGTGTACAGACAAGGGGAGATGACGATCTACCGCTTCATCTCTCCTGATGCGACTTTGCGTCCATCGGAAGTAGGAATGCCATGATGCACCGAGGCCTGTTTGCGTTCCTATCGTCCCGATTCTTGCCTGCCATGGGTGAGACGCTGGAGAAGGCTTGCGCCCCCGGGCGATCCGCAATGCGGCAGCATGGAAAACTGGGTATCCGTGCGCTGGCTGCCCTTATCGCTTTGTTGTGTTTCGGGGCCGAGGTGCTTGGCTCTGCCGCAGGCGTAGGCGCACAGACTCAATCGCCAACCTGGTCAGTGCCGATTCCTCTCTCCAACATTGCGTCTTCCTCATGGTTCCCCGATATCACAGCCGACGCGACGGGCCGGCTGCATGTTGTGTGGGCAAGCACAGTCGAGCGCAAGCCCCCACCTGGAACGCCGCTGGGAACGGAGCGACCGACATCATATGATGTTGTTGAGTACACTACTAGCCTAGATGGGACGGACTGGGCTGAACCCAATGAAATCATTGCCTTCAGGCAAGTAAACGGCGGCTCCATTGCCACGCGCCCCTCTCTCTTGGCTGACCCCAACGGGACCCTCCATCTCGCTATGGTGAACTTTGACGTCCAGTACTCCCGTGCCCGGATTGACAGAGCATCTGACGCCGGGAGCTGGACTACACCGGTCAAGATCAGCACCAATGGCGACGGCTACTATTCCAGCCTGGCGCGTGACTCCCAAGGCATAGTGCACATTGCGTTTACCCAGAATCTGGCCAGCTTAAACTGCGCGATTTGCTATCACGTGCTCGTACGGAGTTCGGCCGATGGGGGTGCCAACTGGTCAAACCTGACCGATGTGTCTGTTCTTCCCCAAGGAGCTGCAAAACCCAAGCAACTCGTTGATGACGCCGGCGGTCTTCATCTGGTATGGGAGGCTGGTCAAGGTGGTGGCTTGGGCCAAGTTCAAGATCCGACATCGGTGATGCATGCGTCTTCGGTCGACGGTGGCAAGACATGGATGCTTCCCTATCAATTCCCCAGCCCTGGCGGTAGAGCTCGCAACATCAGCATCGGAATGGATGGGGACGGCAGGTTGATCGTGGTCTGGTTGGGACTGCCTAGTCAGCAAATCTACACGTCAATTTCTGAGGACAACGGACTTTCGTGGTCAAGTCCTTTCCCGATTGAGGGCATTGTTGGCTACGACACGCGGCTCGATGATACGACGGTAGCTACTGATAGTGCGGGGAACATCCATCTCGTGACAGTGGGTTGGGTTGACGCGGAGCAAACCCAGCTCGGCCTCTTTCATGCCGTATGGCATGCGGACACTTCAACCTGGTCTTCTCCGGATATAGTGGTGAGTTATTCTGGAGATGCGCCGGAATGGCCAAGACTGGCGATCAGCGAGGGCAATAAGCTGAACGTAGTTTGGTTTGTCCGAGATGCGGCTCACATCTTCGACAGCGAGAACGGACGTTACCAGATCTGGTTCGCGCAAGCTACAGTTGAGGCTCCGAGAGTTCCTACCCGCAATCTGCCGACTCCAACCGTGACGCCCAATCTTCTCCCTCCAACCGATGAACCGAGAATCTCTACGCCGACCGCCGCCCCGGACCTTGCAGGCACCAACCTCACGTTGGCCCTCAAGCCTGTGGATAACGAGAACAGTGTCCTGCTGATTGTGGCCAAAAGCCTGGTAATTCCAATTGCCCTTCTGCTTCTGGCCTTGGCCTATATCCGATACAGGCACTAAAGCTAGAAGTTCGACGCTCCTCTTTACCGGATCCACGTCCTGGGTGACACCGCCTGTTCTCTTGCACGCCGCACGCCCGCTTGGGCCGTGGTAAGCGACAAGCCAATAAGATCCCCATGAAAATCCTATTCATCGTTCCTTATGTGCCGACACCATTGCGTGTCCGCTCCTATAACTTCGTCCGCTGCTTGACCCAACGGGGCCACTCTGTGGTCGTCCTAGCCCCTTGGTCCGACAACTCTGATTTGGCGGCTGGCACGGCGCTCCGATCGTCCTGTGATGATGTCCGGCTGCATCGGGTGTCGCGTGTCAGCTCTTTGATGAACTGCTTGGGTGCGCTTCCGTCGAAGCGTCCGCTTCAGGCAGTCTTCAGCTGGTCGCCGGAGTTGGCCGATGATGTCTTAGAAAGCATCACGGATGTAGAAGGCGCAAGCGCATTTGACATCATCCATGTTGAACATCTGCGGGGTGCAAAATATGGGTTGCTCGTGAAGGACCATCAGGTCAACTGGCGCAGGCCGGTGCCGGTCGTGTGGGACAGCGTGGACTGCATCAGCCATCTCTTCGCGCAAGCCTCAGAGCGAAGCGCTTCAATGACATCGCGGATTTGGACCAACTTCGAGCTTCCTCGGACGAGGCGATTCGAAGGCAATCTCCTGACCAGGTTTGATCGTGTCCTGTTTACATCCAGAAACGATCTTCGGGAAATGCATAAACTCCTGGGCAATGGACAGCTTCCCGCGCCGTCAGATGTAGTGACAAATGGGGTTGACCTGGGCGAATTCAAGCCTCCGGCTCGGGCGGAAAGCAGAGATAATCATTCTCTGGTCGTGTCCGGCAAGATGAGCTACCACGCCAACCAAACGATGGTCACCCACCTTGTCGAGAACATCATGCCCCGGATCTGGAGCACACGCCCCGACGTCAACCTTTGGATCGTCGGCGCTGACCCCACCTCGGCACTCCGCCAGTTGGGCGGCAATCCCAGAATCAACGTCACAGGCACCGTGCCCCATCTTCCCCCGTATATCCAGCGCGCGACGATAGCTCTTGCCCCCTTGGTTTACGGAACGGGCGTCCAGAATAAAGTGTTGGAGGCGATGGCTTGCGGCACACCAGTCGTCGCCTCTCGCGCCGCCATTGGTAACCTCGCGGCAATTGCAGGAAGAGACCTGCTCGTGGCCGAAGATGACGAGGATTTCGCGGCCCAGGTCGAAAGGCTACTGGACGCCCCGGCTCATCGGCGAGAGATCGGTTGGGCCGGACGGCGGTATGTCGAATCCCACCATCGATGGGGAGACGCAGCCCAGAAGCTCGAGGAGGCTTATCTTGCGGCTCTTGACACCAGGAATAGAGCGAATGGAAGCAGCAACACGCACTGACCAGCATCGGGAAGAACACGCTCAAACCGTATCGAGCGAGCTGCAGACTCGACTATTGGTCGTTAGCTTGATGGCGCTGGACGCGGTCATGTTGGCCTTGGCGTTTGGGGCGGCTTACTGGATCCGGTTTGAGCTTTCCGTTCCGGTATTCAAGCTGGAAATTGTTCCGACCAAATCCTTCTACATCGAAGTGGTCGCCGTCCTCCTGCCCATCTGGCTGGTCTTCTTCGCAATCGCCGGTCTATACAGAGTCGACAATCTCCTGGGCGGAACACTTGAGTACTCACTGCTCTTCCGGACGGTCACGATCGGCTTTCTTGTTCTCACCATGGCCGGGTTCCTGGTCGAGCTAATCATCGCGCGCGGTTGGATCCTTGCCGCCTGGGGATTCTGTTTTCTGTTCTGCGCGATCGGCCGTTTCACCATGCGGCGGGTGGTCTACATGCTGAGGACACGGGGCTTCCTCTTATCGAAGGCGATCATTGTGGGTGCCAATGCCGAGGGCCGCTCGATCGCGGAGCAACTGCTGCAATGGCGGACATCCGGGCTCGACGTCTTGGGCTTTGTGGACGACGCGCCGGAAGGGCGTCGACAGCCTCAGCATGTGCCCATCCTGGGGAGTGTTCAAGACCTTGAACGGATTGTAGAGACCCATCAGATTCATGAGATTATCCTGGCGACCAGTGCTCTTGATCGAGAGAAGATGCTTGACGTCTTCCAGAAGTTTGGGGTGATGGAGGGCGTGAATCTGCGGATGTCGTCAGGTCTCTTGGAGGTGATCACAACCGGTCTAAATGTGAAGGAATTCGCGTACGTACCTCTCGTGGGGGTGAATAAGGTCCGCCTGACGGGCGCAGACGAATTTCTGAAATCTGCCCTTGACTACTCGTTAGGATTGCTTACTTTGCTGGCTGTACTTCCGGTCATCATTGTCATTGCCGCAGCCATCAAGCTGGATTCTTCGGGACCGATTGTCCACAGACGCCGTGTTCTTGGTGTCAACGGAAAAGCATTCGACGCCTTTAAGTTCCGGACCATGTTTGTTGACAGCGACCATGTTCTGGACGAGCACCCTGAGCTTCGGGAGGAATTGGCTCGAAAGCATAAACTCAAGGTCGACCCCCGAATCACCCGCGTAGGCTCTTTGCTGCGCAGGCTGAGCCTCGATGAGTTGCCGCAGCTAGTGAACGTACTTAGGGGAGAGATGTCCCTTGTCGGCCCCAGGATGATCTCCGAAGCTGAAGTCGATATGTACGATCAATGGGCGATCAATCTCCTTACGGTCAAGCCAGGCATGACTGGGCTGTGGCAAGTCAGTGGGAGATCGGACCTGGCCTACGACGACCGAGTGCAGCTTGACATGTACTACGTTCGGAACTGGACCATTTGGATGGATTTCCAGATCCTCCTTCAGACCCTGCCGGCGGTCATGCACGGTGTCGGCGCCTACTAATCCTATTCAACCGACGGAGTTTTCCCATGAAAGTACTTGTAACCGGCGGAGCCGGCTTCATCGGCTCGCATGTTGTCGATGCCTATCTCGAAAGTGGTTATGACGTGGTGGTTGTCGATGACCTATCAACTGGCCGGGTCTCCAATCTCAATCCCGATGTCAGACTCTACGAGCTGGATATTCGGAGTCCTCAACTGAGTGAAGTGTTTCGGATCGAGCGCCCGGATTTCGTCAACCATCATGCGGCGCAGATGGACGTCCGAAAGTCGGTGGAGGATCCCGTGTTTGATGCCAACGTGAATATCGTTGGCTCACTCAACGTCATCCAGTGCAGCATTCAATCGCGCGTCAAGAAACTGGTCTACATATCCTCTGGTGGAGCAGTCTATGGTGAGCCGGAGTATCTACCCTGTGATGAGAGACATCCGATCAATCCCATCTGTCAATATGGGGTCAGCAAGCACACCGTGGAGCACTACCTGTATTTGTATCGCGAGAACTACGCTCTCGAGTACGCCGTGCTTCGGTATCCGAATGTGTTTGGGCCCCGTCAGGATCCAAATGGTGAAGCCGGTGTTGTTGCCATCTTTGTTGGCAAGATGCTCGGCGAGCTCCCGCTGGTCATTAATGGTGACGGCGAGCAACGGAGGGACTTCGCTTACGTCGCCGATTGTGCCTATGCCAATGTGCTCGCCGTGCAACGTCCTGAAGCACAGGGAATCTACAATCTCGGCTCCGGCACCGGCACAAGCGTGAATGAAATCTTTGAATCTCTGAAGGCGCTTACAGCGTATGACCTGGTCGCGGAGCACGGTCCCCCTAAGCTAGGGGAAACGCGCAAGATCTTCCTTTCGGCGGAAAAGGCGAAACGAGAACTGGGCTGGGAAGCGTCGGTCCCGCTCGATGAGGGGCTTCGTCGGACGGTTGAATACTTCAAGGAAAGCGAGGTCAAGGTTTGATCATCGTCCAATCCCCTCTCCGAGTAAGCCTCTTCGGCGGCGGAACAGATTTCCCAGCATATTTCAGAGAAGACGGCGGCTGCGTGCTTACCACCGCCATTGACAAGTACATTTTTGTAACGGTCAAAGAGCGATTCGACGACTTCGTCCGTGTCGGTTACACGCAGACTGAAATGGTTGAGGAAGTCGGTGAAGTGCGCCACGGGTTGATCCGGGAGGCTTTGCGGATGACGGGACTCTCGCGCGGAATTGAGATCACAACCATGGGCGACATCCCGTCGGCAGGATCGGGACTGGGTTCTTCCAGCACAGTGACCGTGGGCGCATTGCATGCGATGTACGCATACCGAGGGGAGCTTGTCTCTGCACAGCGGTTGGCTCAAGAAGCGTGCCGAATCGAAATCGACATACTCGACAAGCCCATCGGGGTGCAAGATCAGTACATCGCAGCGTTCGGAGGGCTGAGGTTCTTGGAATTCCATCAGGATGGGAAAGTGACGACCGCCCGTCTGTCGCTGGATGCCGAAACCCAACGTCAGCTTGATCAGAACCTGCTGCTTTTCTATACGGGAACAACGCGCAGCTCTGACTCCATTCTTGAAGAGCAAGCGAACAATATGAGCGCCAAGAAGGGAATCCTCTCCCGGTTCAAGTCGATTGCCTATTGTGCCCGAGAAGAGCTCCAGAGAGGAAACCCCAGCGCGTTGGGCGAGCTTCTCGATGAGGCGTGGCGTCTGAAGAAGCAGTTGGCGAGCAAGATTTCCAATCCAGTCATCGATCAGCTATATGAACGGGCCAAAACCTGTGGAGCAGTTGGGGGAAAGCTTACAGGGGCTGGAGGGGGCGGATTTCTCCTCGTCTACTGCCCCATCGAGAACCAGAGCAGGCTTAGGCATGAGCTTTCGGACCTTAAAGAACTCCCGTTTCAAAGCGAGTTTGATGGCAGCAAGGTGATCTTCAACTACAGGCGCTAAGGGGGATGCTCTAGATACAGTGATATCCGAAAGCCGAAGAGCCGACTGTTCAGCGAGAGAGCGGTATTCTATGAAAAACATAGCTAGCTATATCAGCATTCTTCAGACGTGCCTAGATCAATTGCCCGCCGAGGCCATCCGCGGTGTTGTGGACATTCTTCATGAGGCAAGGCAACAAGGTCGTCAGGTGTTCATCATGGGGAATGGCGGGAGCGCATCCACAGCCACTCACTTTGTTTGTGACCTGGCGAAAAACACGCGAGAGGATGGGTGGCCCCACTTTAAGGTGATGGGGCTATCCGACAACATGGCCTTGTTCTCCGCCTACGCAAATGATGAAGGCTACGATCGTGTCTTCGTGGGCCAGCTCGCGAATTGGATCCAAGCCGATGATGTCGTCATTGGGATCTCTGCCAGCGGTCAATCGGCAAACGTCCTCAGGGCTATCGAGTTCGCCAACCAGGCTGGAGCGACCACTATCGCATTCACGGGCTTTGACGGGGGAGCGCTAAAGCCGATGTCAGACATTTGTCTTCACGTCCGCTGCGATTCCATCGAGCAGGTTGAGGATATTCACCTGATGCTTGAGCACATGATCACGAAGACGATCAGGGAAGAAATCCAAGAGGCTTCTGCCAAGCCACTCAGCGTTGAGAAGGCGGAGGGTCAGGTCGAAAATGCTACGTCCGAGGCCTTGTCCGGAATCTCGAGCCAGATGGATGCCGGGCTCCCGGTGCGCATTCCTTCGCTGGAGGTCCTGAACGGGATAGGCGAACAGCTGACGGGGGAGTTGGATCTGCAGAAGCTTCTGAGTCGCACGCTCGAACTTACCGTCACTGGTGTGGGGGCCCAAAGCGGAAGTATCCTGGTCTTGGACGAAAAGGGAGATGTCATCGAAGCCAGGGTGTCCTATGCGGGCGAGGTCATCTCTGGCGGACACACGAATCTCTCCCAGGTTGTCAAAGGCGGGCTGGCCGGTTGGGTTGCCAAGAACCGCCAGCCAGCGTGGGTGGCAGATACATCCCAAGACCCCCGCTGGCTGGCTGGGCCCTTTGATGTCCGCGCCCGGACGCGCTCGGCCGTCAGTTTGCCCTTGCTGGCAGGGGACCGCGTCGTTGGCGTGCTCACTTTGGTCAACCCTCGTGAACGACAGTTTACGGAGGTTGACCTTGCCTATCTGATCGCCATCACGGTATGTGTTTCATTGAATAGCCGGGGCGTGTTGACTAGGTCCGGCAGAACTGCAGATATCGAGGCCAGTCCTCAGTAGATGCGTATCGCGGCGCCCACAAAGGGATGCCTTTGCGGCCCCGCGCTCATGGCATTGTTCGCCTGGAACTTGGAGCGGGGTTGAGGATAGAATGAAGCATCAAGCCTTGAGGAGTTGCAATGGAGCTTAGTCCCTATCTTCGCCCACTTAGACGATGGTGGTGGCTGATTGTTGTCGGAACCCTGTTGGCAGGCGCGTCCGCCTACTTCGTCACTCGAGATGCGCCACAGACATTTGTGGCGCGAGCCACTCTTATTGTGGGTCCCAGCATTGGTGAACCGAGCCCCACGACCAGCGATTTGGGCTTGACGAGCCAGCTGGCCCAGGTCTACGCCGATCTGGCCGCCAGGGACCCTGTCAAGTCGGAAGCCGAGAAGGCACTTGGGCTTGTCGACCTACCCGACTACACTGTCGATGTTCTGCCCGACAGCCGACTTCTAGAGATCACTGTGACCGATACTGATCCCAGGCGGGCGGCTGCCGTGGCGAATGAACTGGCGTCACAGCTGATTGCGGCGAGCCCTGAAGGTTCCCAGTCACCCTATCAGCTCCGACGATCATTCATCGATGAACAACTCGCCAGCCTCGAAGCGAATATCACGGACAGCGAGACTGAGCTCGAAACGGCTCAGGCGAGGTTGGCGACCCTCAAGAGCGCAGTCGAAATTGACGATGCTCAAGCTCAGATTACGGCCCTTGAAAGCAAGCTTGCGTCACTCCAGAGCAACTATGCTTCGCTACTCTCTGTGACGTCCCAGGGGGCTCCAAACTCGCTCTCAGTAGTGGAGCCTGCTGTCGAGCCTACTGTGCCGATCGGCTTCAGCCGTAACATGCTGATAGCACTTGCGGTGGCCATCGGCTTGGCCCTGTCGGTGGGAACGACGCATCTTCTCGAGTTGGTGGATGACCGAATACATGGGCCGGAGGATGTCGAGCGACTTGTCGACTGGAAACTGGCAGGCTTGATGAGCACGTCGCCTGCGACGACCATCGGAGACCTCGTCGAAGATTGGAATGATCCCGATTCCTCGGATAGAGAGAGGGCCAGACTCCTGACCAATCTTGCATATTCTCCCGACATCGAAGAAGTCCACAGTCTGGTCGTGGCTGGACTACACACGGGAAAGAGCTCTGGACACTTGGCCGCTGCCTTGGCTGGAAGACTGGCCGAGTCCGGCAAGAATGTCGTGTTGATCGATGCATGCCTCCGGGGATCGGACCTCAAAGATCTTCTTGGTCTGGAGGATGGCCCCGGTCTCGCGTCCCTGGCAGAACCAGCTTCGGGGATGGGGAAGAGGAACAGGAAGAAGTCGACATCAGTAGAAGGTGTCGCCCAACCGACTGAGCTGCCAATGCTTGATGTCGTAGGGGCCGGCGATACCTCTGGCTTGGGAGAATTCGCGACAAGTGTACTGGCCGTGGGAAGATTCCTGGAAGCTGCCGGCGAGAACTATGATCTTGCCGTAATCTACGGTGCCCCAATTCTCGACACGTCGGAATCGGTGGCGTTGTGCCATTCCGCCGGTGGTGTCCTTATCACAATAGATACCGAAAACGCCAGGAAATCAGATGTCCGCAAAGTGGCCAGGATGTTGGACGCCGTGGGGGCCAATGTGATCGGAGTGGCGATCAATCAGGCAAAGCGAGGCGTCTGGAGGTCCACTCGTGCGCAGCGCAGCGCACCCGAGACCATGGATGAATCCGTTGATGGCGAGGAAGTAGGCCAAGACGACCCAGAAGAGATCCTCGAAGACAAGACAGCACACGAAGAAGGAGATGTTGCAGACAAAAAGGGGCAAGATCTCCAGGAAGATCTGGATGAAACAGTTGAACAAGCTGAGGCAGCCGACGTCGAGAAGTAGACAGCATGGTAAGTCATCAACTGGAGGCGTGGATTACCCAGCCCCCGGACGCGCAGCTGCTCGCAAGCGATCCCCTCGTCTGAGGGGATCTTTTTTTGTCGGTTTCGAAAAGCCGGTCTCGGGTCTGCTAGCAAGCGCTTGCGTCTCGAGCGATGGCACTGATGGCTGCATGCAACGAGTCATAACATAAGGTGGCACCGAGTCCAAGCTGCTTGAGCAGACTCTCTTGAGATCTCCCCCGTCCGGTCCGTACCAGAATGAGATGGCCTATCCCGGCTGATCGACCGGCAAGGATGTCAGAGGCCGCATCGCCGATCAGAAAAGAGCGTCCTAGGTCGATATCGTGATCGGCCGCGGCCTCAAGCAACAGTCCGGGTTCTGGTTTTCGACAACGGCATGCCATTTCTGGGGCGTGAGGGCACATATAGATGCCGTCAATTCGTCCCCCGGCCCGCTCAATTTTGCGGACAAGACGCGCATTGATGTCCTCGACCGTGGGTCGCGCGACAAGTCCACGTCCGACCGCAGACTGGTTGGTGACGATGAATACTTTGAAGGGCATCCCGGCCAATCGCCGCAGGGCGGCCATGGATCGGGGAAGCACTGAAACCTCGTCCCATGCGCGTACGTAGTTCTCCCTATTCTCGATGATCACGCCGTCTCGGTC
>Ga0315535_1000464_pt1 | contig 28647 bp, 24 predicted proteins | sample SalMarSW160220MG_2_FD_203092 | JGI IMG/M metagenome (GOLD analysis project Ga0315535, IMG submission 203092) | Salt marsh sediment microbial communities from the Plum Island Ecosystem LTER, Massachusetts, United States - Salt Marsh Sediment SW1602-20 ... | reverse complement strand
TTATATTTACAAAAACTCCGTGTTGAAAAACCGATATTTCATATTCATCTCTTATAAAGGAACTTCATATCATGGTTGGCAGATACAGCCCCATTCAGTAACTGTTCAGAAAATACTTGAGGAAGCTCTGACCACTATACTTGAGGAGAAAATAAAAACCCAGGGAGCAGGAAGAACAGACACTGGAGTACATGCCAGCATGTTTTGTGCCCACTTCGACAGCATGTTAGATGACCTGGCAAAACGGGGAGGTCTTATACACCGGCTGAACAGTTTTTTACCTGAAGATATATCAGTCAGTTCGGTCAGAAGTGTAGTCCCCGATGCCAGTGCCAGGTTCAGCGCTTTATCCAGAACATACAAATATTATTTAACCCGGACAAAGGATCCGTTTCTTTTCAGATCGAGCTGGTACCTTTACGGTGATATTGATGTAGAATCTATGAACAGGGCAGGAAGAATGCTTTTAAATTTTAATGATTTTACAAGCTTCAGCAAGCTGCATTCAGGGTCAAGAACGAACATATGCAAAGTGTATGAAGCTGTCTGGTCAGAGTCTGGTAACAGTCTCATCTTTACGATTAAGGCCGACAGGTTCCTGAGAAATATGGTAAGAGCTATTGTCGGCACTATGGTCAGGGTAGGCTTAGGGAAGATCCCTCCAGAAGAGATTTCCGCCATTATTGAAGCTAAGGACCGTGGAAAAGCAGGTCAGTCAGCTCCGGCAAAAGGATTATTTCTTGCAAATATTGAATATCCCGACGAAATATTTACGTGATTTGAATACTATTTTTAACTTTAGATCTCATTTGAAACCTGGCATCAGTGCCTTTATGATAATTATCACTTTTATAAGCTGTTAATTTTTTCACAAGAATCAAATTATATGATATTTTTGTCCGACTTTACCAAACCAAAACAACAGGTATATGAGTAACGAATGGTTAATTTTATTTTTCCTCGTAGGTGCAATATTTGTAGGATTAGTACTGATCTTTTCCGGTTTTGTAGCTCCGAAATCAGTTAATCCTCAGAAGTTTGATCCCTACGAATGCGGTATCCCGACCCAGGGTATTACCTGGCTTCAGTTCAATGTTGGATATTATCTTTTTGCTATCCTTTTCCTTGTCTTTGACGTTGAAACAGTACTGGTGTTTCCGTGGGCTGTTGTTATGAAAGAGGTTGGACTCACTGCATTTATTGAAATAGTGATATTCTTTTTTATTCTGGGTCTTGGGTTACTCTATGCCTGGAAAAAACATGCATTGATATGGGAATAAAAGGAATGAAAAAAGAAGAATTCAAGGACAATGAAAGCCTTGAACTTCTGAAGAAATCGGGAACCAATATACTACTTACCACTATAGATGATGTTATCAACTGGGGACGGAAAAATTCCCTGTGGCCACTTACCTTTGCGACAAGTTGTTGCGGTATAGAGATGATGGCAGCAGGAGCTCCAAGACACGATTTCGCAAGGTTCGGTATGGAGGTATACAGGGCCAGTCCAAGGCAGGCAGATGTTATTGTCGTGGCCGGGACTATAGTAAACAAGATGGCCCCTGTCCTTAAGCGTTTGTATGACCAGATGTCGGAACCGAAATATGTAGTTGCCATGGGAGCCTGTGCAATTTCAGGAGGTCCGTTTTTCCTTAACTCATATTCCGTTATCAAGGGAGTTGAACACGTTATACCTGTTGATGTATTTGTTCCGGGATGCCCTCCCCGACCTGAAGCTTTGCTCTATGGTATGATGCAGCTTCAGAGGAAGATAGAAACAGAAACTATACAGTCGAGGAAAACCAGGAGTGCTTCACATGATTCCAAATAGCGGAGTATTTATTCAGAAATCTGACAGAAATGGATAATAAGCAATTAGAAGAATTAATAACCACATTCGATCAGGACATTGAAACAACAGAGGGTAAACAGTACCTCGAAGTAACACTGCCGGCAGACAAATTACATTCCTTTGCCGCTCAGCTTAAAGAAAATGATAAAACCAGGTTTGATTACCTGTTCTGCCTTACAGGGGTGGATTACGGACAGGACCTGGGCGTGGTATATCATCTGAGGTCCACAGTACATTCACACTATATTGTACTCAAGGTAAGAACTTCCGACAGAGAGAATCCAAAGTTTGATTCGGTAACTGACATATGGAAAACTGCTGAATTCCATGAAAGAGAGGTTTTTGACCTCCTGGGTATCAGTTTTAACAACCATCCTGATCTAAGAAGACTATTCCTTGACAGCTCATGGGGGTACCCGCTGAGAAAAGACTATGTTGATGATATTAATATTGTTACCAAATAACTTATGGAAGAAAAGGTAAAAAATATTACGGCTGACGACCAGCAGGAGTATGTAATTAACATGGGGCCACAACACCCGTCAACACATGGTGTACTCAGACTTGTGGTTTCGCTTAAGGGAGAAATAGTCCAGAATTTAATACCCCATATAGGTTATATTCACAGGGGGATAGAAAAAATGTGTGAGAGTATCACATATCCCCAGATAATACATTTGACCGACAGGATGGATTATCTCTCCGCCCATATTAATAACGAAGCAGTCTGTCTGAATGTTGAAAAAGCCCTGGAAATTGATATCCCCGACAGGATCAAGGTCATCAGGACAATAATGGCAGAACTGACCCGTATTCAGTCGCACCAGCTCTGGTGGTGCTCTTTTGGGATGGATCTTGGAGGTCTGACCTGTTTCTTCTACGGCTTACGCGACAGGGAAAAGATCCTCGACATCTTCGAAGAGACCTGCGGGGGCAGAATGATAGTAAGTTACAACTGCCCGGGTGGACTCATGTACGATATACATCCTAATTTTCAGAAAAGGGTGAAAGAATTCATTAATTATTTCCGTAAAACCCTGCCTGAATATGACCAGTTACTAACCGGTAATGTAATCTTTAAGGAAAGGACCAAAGGCGTTGGCAGGTTATCCCTGGAGGATGCCATAGCATACGGTGCAACAGGGCCTACAGGTCGTGCATCAGGGTTTTCGTGCGACGTTCGTAAACAGGAGCCCTACAGCGCCTATGACAGGGTAAGTTTCAACGAGGTACTGTTTAACGATGGCGATACATATCACAGGTACCTTGCCAGGATAGCTGAGATGAGAGAATCGATGGATATAATAGAACAACTGATCGATAATATTCCGGAGGGTCCCTATGCCGTTAAGATGAAACCTGTAATCAAGCTTCCGGAGGGTGAATATTACCAGCGGGTCGAGACAGCCAGGGGAGAACTCGGTGTATATATAATCAGTGACGGTAATAAAAATCCCCTCAGGGTGAAATTCAGGTCTCCAAACTTTGTAAACCTTTCAATTCTGAACGAGATATCAAAAGGCTGGAAGATAGCCGACCTTGTTGCTATTGGCGGGTCTCTCGACCTTGTAATACCTGATATTGACAGGTAGGGTGTTGGAAGATAAAAGATAAAAGATAAAAGATAAAAGTAAAAAGATAAAAGATACATGCTATGCCGTTTGACATTTACGATTTTACCTCACTGACAAAATGGATAGACACAAGCCTGCATAGTGCAATGTCGCCATTCTGGACAACAGTAACCGAGATGGTGATAATCGGAGTACTTATTCTCCTGTTTTATGCCATTGTGGGTCTTTTCCTGGTTTATGCAGAAAGGAAGGTATGTGCCTTCATGCAAAACAGGCTTGGGCCCAACAGGGTCGGCCCTTTTGGGATCTTCCAGACAATTGCCGACCTTATTAAATTACTTTTTGTCGAGCTTGTGCCTATAAAAAATGCCGATAAGTTTCTTTTTAACCTGGCTCCCTTTATAGTCATCATTGCCTCATTTATGGCAATAGCGGCCATACCGTTTGCACTCGGACTTCAGGCTATCGATCTTAACATTGGGGTATTATATATAATAGCCGTATCATCGATGGGTGTTGTCGGTATCCTGATAGCCGGATGGTCAAGTAACAATAAATATTCACTTATCGGTGCCATGAGGAGCGGTGCACAGATAGTCAGTTATGAATTATCTGTAGGTCTTGCACTCATAACAGTTGTGATCCTGGCCGGTTCCCTGCAGCTTTCCACAATAGTTGAATCACAACGAGACGGCTGGTTTCTCTTCAAGGGTCATATCCCTGCATTTATAGCCTTCATACTATATATGATTGCCAGTACGGCAGAAACGAACAGGGGTCCTTTCGACCTGGCAGAAGCTGAATCGGAATTAACTGCTGGTTATCATACGGAATATTCCGGGATAAAATTCGCATTCTTTTTCCTGGCAGAATATATAAATATGTTCATAGTAGCATCAATAGCTGCCACAGTGTTCCTGGGAGGCTGGATGCCTTTCCACGTAGGTGGCTGGGAGGGCTTCAACCATGTGATGGACTTTATTCCGCCTTTCTTCTGGTACCTGGGCAAAACAGCTTTTGTTATATTCATGATGATGTGGTTTAAATGGACTTTCCCCAGGTTGAGAATTGATCAGCTTCTAACTCTTGAATGGAAATACCTTTTACCTATTAACCTGGTTAATGTCCTGTTTATGTCATTTATAGTACTCATGGGCTGGCACTTTTGAAGATAAAAGATAAAAGATAAAAGTTGAAAGATAAAAGTCAAAGGACAATTAGGATAAAGAGATGAGGATTAACAACAATTTACAATTAACGATTAACAATTATTAATATATAGCTCTGGATGAGAAGCATTATAAAATATCTGAAAGATGTAGTCATGGGAGTCTGGTCACTCATGAAAGGCATGAAAGTAACCGGATCATACTTCTTCAGACCATCAACCATAGTAACACAGAAATATCCCAGCAACAGGAAGGACCTGGTTATGTTCGATCGGTTCAAGGGAGAGGTGATAATGCCTCATAATGAAAAGAACGAGCACAAATGTACCGGGTGCGGTATCTGCGAAATAAACTGTCCGAATGGCACAATAGAAGTCATTTCGAAGACAATAATGACTGAAGAAGGTAAAAAGAAGAGAGTCATAGATAAACATATTTACAGGCTTGGGATGTGCACCTTCTGCGCACTCTGTGTAAAAACATGCCCTTCAAATGCCCTTGCATTCTCCCAGGAATTTGAGCATGCTGTCTTTAACAGGACCCTTTTAGTAAAACAATTAAATAAACCTGGTTCCCAATTAATGAAAGGAGTTGAATAATGGCCGCTAATCAGATAATGTTTGTCCTCTTTTCAGCAATGATAATTGTCTTTTCAATACTGACAGTTACCTCTAGGAGAATACTTCGTGCAGCAGTATTTCTGCTATTTGTCCTTGTTTCCACATCAGGTCTGTATTTCATGCTGAACTACCAGTTCCTTGCAGCTATACAGCTTACACTGTATGCAGGTGGTATTGTGGTCCTGATAATTTTCTCCATACTACTGACCAGTCACATAAGTCAGAAATTTGAATCCCCGGGAGTGAAAAAAACAATATTTTCAGCCCTGGCTGCCCTGGCAGGTGCCTTCCTGGCTATAATTACAATTCTCGATTACCAGTTCTCGGCAACTACAGAAGCAGCTGAAGCAATTGATATGAAGGTGATAGGGAAAAGTCTTCTTTCTGTCAGCCATGACGGATATATACTTCCATTTGAAGTGATCTCCGTTCTTCTGCTTGCAGCAATGATAGCAGCTATTGTTGTTGCCAAGAAAGGGGGGCCCGGACATAACGAGATACCAAACTTAAAACAGGAATAATATGAACTACGGTATACCAATGCAATATTTTCTGATCCTGGCTGCAATTATGTTCTTTGCAGGGGTCTACGGCTTTCTGACCCGTCGTAATCTTATAACCATCCTGATGTCGGTGGAACTGATACTCAATTCCGTTAATATTAATTTCCTGACTTTCAACCGTTACCTCTTTCCCCATAAGATGGAGGGGATGTTCTTCAGCCTGTTCGTTATAGCGGTGGCAGCATCGGAAGCTGCGGTTGCAATAGCAATAATAATAAATATTTACAGGCGGTTTGCAACTATCAATGTTGAGGATGTTGATGAAATGAAATACTGATTATTACATATAGAGGAAGATAAAAATGATAAATTTCGGTTACACATTCTGGATCCTTCTGATACCCTTTGTCATGTTCGTTTTGCTCGGGCTTTATGGACATAAGCTCAAGCCAAAGTTATCAGGGCTGCTGGGTACCGCCGGACTGGCAATAATAACAATATTGTCGTATATCACCGCATTTAAGTACTTTTTCACAAGCGAAAAAGTTGATGGGGCTTACCAGAAGATTATAGCCTTTAATCATGTCTGGCTGCAGTTCACAGATAAGCTCCATATAGATATAGGTATGCTTCTCGATCCCATCTCGGTTATGATGCTTATCGTGGTATCCACTGTTTCATTCATGGTCCACATATACAGTATTGGCTACATGAAAGGAGAAAGAGGATTTGAGCGCTTTTTCTCATTCCTTTCACTGTTCAGCTTTGCCATGCTTGGTCTTGTGGTAGCAACAAATATATTCCAGATGTATATTTTCTGGGAACTTGTTGGAGTATCATCATACCTGTTAATCGGATTTTATTACGAGAAGCCTTCTGCCGTAAGGGCAGCAAAAAAGGCATTTATTGTAACCAGGTTCGCAGATCTTGGATTCCTGATCGGGATCCTTATCCTTTCATTCAACACAAAAACATTTGATTTTGTATCACTTACGGATCCGAACGGAATCAGCCTTATGCAGGGCAGCCGGACAGCCTTCCTCGGTCTTTCGGTAATGACCTGGTCGATGATATTTGTATTTATGGGCGGTGTCGGTAAATCAGCCATGTTCCCGTTCCATATATGGCTTCCCGATGCCATGGAAGGTCCCACACCAGTATCTGCTCTTATTCATGCTGCCACAATGGTTGTGGCAGGGGTATACCTTGTTGCAAGAATGTTTCCTATATATGTATTCTCAGCACCCCTGGCCCTGGATATAGTAGCATATGTAGGAGGATTTTCATCGTTATTTGCGGCTATTATTGCCTGTACACAGACCGATATAAAACGGGTACTCGCCTACTCCACTATGTCGCAGATAGGTTATATGATGCTGGCACTCGGTGTATCAAAATACGGAGGACATGAAGGACTCGGATATATGGCATCGATGTTTCATCTTTTCACACATGCCTTTTTCAAGGCCCTTCTCTTCCTTGGCTCAGGAGCAATAATTCATGCTGTACACAGCAATTTCATGGACGACATGGGAGGTCTGAGAAAATACCTGCCCATAACTCATATAACCTTTCTTGTTGCCTGTTTGTCAATCTCGGGTATTCCTCCATTTGCGGGATTTTTCAGTAAGGATGAAATACTTGCAGCGGCATTTGAACACAATAGGTTTCTGTTCTTTGTTGAATGGGCTGTGGCCGGTATAACAGCATTTTATATGTTCAGAATATATTTCGGAATATTCTGGGGCAAGGAAAGGGAATATCATCATACACCGCATGAAGCTCCTGCAACTATGACCATACCATTGATAGTGCTTGCAATCGGTGCAGCTTTCGCAGGATTTCTTCCGTTCCACGATCTGATCACATCTGACGGGAAACCATTTGCCACAAGTCTTGACCTTGCTATTGCCATTCCATCAGTGCTTGTCGGCATCCTGGGAATAGCTGTGGCCTGGGTAATGTATAAAAAGGAGTCCTTATTGCCCGACAAACTGGCTGCCACATTTAAATACTCATATAAATGGGCGTATAATAAATTCTATATTGACGAGGTTTATCTTTACATTACCAAGAAAATCATCTTCAGGTTCATATCATACCCGATTGCATGGTTCGACAGGCATGTCGTAGACGGAACCATGAATATGATTGCCAATGTAACTCAAAATATGTCCTTCAGGATAAGAGAATTCCAGTCGGGACAGTTACAGAAGTATGCTTTTGCTTTCGTGACCGGTGCTATCACCCTCGCAATATTGTTTATGTATTTATGGAAATAATTGATTATCAAGATATAGATTTAACATTATGGATATTCTGACACTGTTTGTAGTTATTCCCGTTCTGACAATCGCAGCAATTTTGTTTCTGAAAGAGACCCGACAGGTAAGGGTTGTTTCTGCTTTCGGAATGGGTCTGCAACTGCTGATGGCCGGGGTCCTGGTTTATCTTTACCTGGCTGCCAGGCATGCAGGCAACACTGACGAGATGTTATTTATGAAGGACTATGTCTGGTATAAAAGCCTTAACATCCATTACACAATAGGTGTTGACGGTATATCAGTAGCCATGATAGCCCTGACCTCAATTGTTGTATTTGCCGGTATTTTTGCATCGTGGGAACTGGATTTCCTGAAGAAGGAATTTTTCATTTCACTGATATTGCTGGCCACAGGGGTTTTCGGCTTCTTCATCTCACTGGATCTTTTCACCATGTTTCTCTTCTATGAGCTTGCCGTGATCCCGATGTTCCTGCTTATCGGCATATGGGGCAGCGGCCCGAAAGAGTATTCTGCCATGAAGCTAACACTTATGCTTATGGGAGGCTCAGCACTGTTACTTGTCGGCCTGCTGGGAATTTACTTTAACTCGGCTCCATCAGGAGGACAGAATACTTTTAATATCCTTGAAATTTCAAAAGTTGTGATCCCTCTTCCCGCGCAGAGAATATTTTTCCCGTTGACATTTGTGGGATTTGGTGTCCTGGGAGCATTATTCCCCTTCCATACATGGTCCCCTGATGGTCATGCTTCAGCTCCTACCGCGGTTTCCATGCTTCATGCGGGAGTACTTATGAAGCTTGGCGGATACGGTGCCTTCAGGGTTGCAATATTCCTTATGCCTGAAGCAGCACATGAATTATCATGGATTTTCATAATACTTACCTCAATCAGTGTTATTTACGGTGCTTTTGGTGCTATAGCACAGAAAGATCTCAAGTATATCAATGCATATTCTTCTGTAAGTCATTGCGGTCTTGTGCTTTTTGCTGTTTTAATGATGAACAAGACGGCAATGAACGGCGCCATCCTGCAGATGATCTCTCACGGACTGATGACAGCCCTGTTCTTTGCCCTTATCGGCATGCTGTACGGACGGACCCACACACGTATGATCAACCAGATGGGTGGACTGATGAAGATAATACCATTCCTGTCAGTAGCTTATGTATTAGCAGGACTTGCATCACTCGGTCTTCCCGGATTAAGTGGTTTTGTTGCTGAAATGACAATATTTGTCGGAGCTTTCCAGCATCATGAGACTTTTTACCGTGTAGTTACCATAATTGCTGTTTCATCGATAGTAATTACTGCTGTTTACATCCTGAGAGTTATTGCCATTTTACTTCTCGGACCAACCACTAACAAACACTATGAACTGCTTACAGATGCAAAATGGTATGAAAAAATATCTGTTGTATCACTCATCGGTTCAGTAGCTGCCATCGGACTTGCTCCTCTATGGCTTTCTTCCATGATCGGCACAAGTCTGCAGCCTATCGTTGACAGAATATTTGCTATAACTCCGTTCTGATATGTAATTAATAATATTTGGATAATAATATAATATGAGCTCAGGAACCTTTTTGATAATGCGGCACGAACTATTGCTTACAATTGCAGCTCTTCTGGTATTGATGGCTGAAATATTTGTCGATCCCAAGAAAAAAAGAGGCATAAGTACTTTTGCAGTAATTCTGCTTGGATTAATTACCGCTGCGGGTTTTATACCATCCCCGGAAGGTGTACTTTTCGGAGGTATGTATATATCAACCGGAACAAGACTGCTGATGAAGAACATTATTAACATCGGTGCTCTTCTTGTCTTTATCCAGTCTGTGACATGGATAAATAAGGAAGAGAACTCGGAAAAAGTCAGCGAGTATTTCATACTGATTATCACTACACTTATAGGAATGAATTTTATGATCTCAGCCGGACATTTCCTGATGTTCTATATCGGGATAGAACTGGCTACAATTCCTATAGCTGCCCTTGCTGCCTATGAAAGATATAAAAACAAATCAGCTGAAGCAGGCATTAAACTGATCCTGTCCTCTGCCCTCTCTTCAGGAATATTGCTTTACGGACTATCAATGATTTATGGTACCACAGGTTCACTCTATTTCGACCAGGTAGCCCATAACTTTACGAACAGCAATCTTCAGATCCTGGGATTCATATTCTTTTTTGCAGGTATGGCCTTCAAAATATCGATTGTTCCTTTCCATCTGTGGACAGCCGATGTATATGAAGGTGCCCCTGTAAATATCACATCATATCTGTCTGTGGTTTCAAAAGGTGCAGCAGTATTTATTTTTATCATTATTCTTTATACCGTTTTCCCTGTAATAATAACCACCTGGCAAAAGACAATTTATGTCACTTCAGTCCTGACAATGACTATCGGTAACCTTTTTGCCATACGACAAAAGAATTTAAAGCGATTTCTGGCATTTTCATCCATTTCGCAGGCCGGATATATACTTCTGGGCTTTATTGGCGGAAATGAGCTGGGAATGGCTGCAGTGATATATTATGTACTGGTCTACATATTTTCAAACCTGGGAGCTTTTGGTGTTGTTGCAGCAGTGTCAAATGCAACCGGTAAAGAAAACATGGATGATTATAACGGATTATACCATACGAATCCGGGACTAAGCCTGATAATGACGCTGGCATTGTTCTCCCTGGCAGGTATTCCGCCGGTTGCAGGTTTCTTTGGAAAATTCTTTCTCTTTACTGCCGCCGCACAACAGGGATTTTACCTGCTGGTACTGATTGCCGTCCTCAACACAATAATATCACTGTACTACTATCTACTTGTAGTCAGGGCAATGTTCATTAATAAATCGGAGGCTCCGATCGAAAAATTCAAAAGCGATTTTCCAACACGCCTTGCCCTTGGGATATGTGTTGCCGGTATCTTTGTAACGGGTTTTGCAAGCCTGCTGTTTGAGGTGATACGAAACCTGAGCTATGGAGTGTGAGGTAATAAGCAATTAAAAATACAATGATATGGCAATCAATAATGCAAAGCATATAGTCGGCGAAATAGATGGCATCCGCTGTACAATAGTAGAACAGGGAGCTTCTCTTGAACGTGCAGCATTCCTTACTGACCTGCTGACCTTTAACAACCTGGAAGTAAAAGAGATGCAGGACAATGCAGATGCTGAAAATGAAGAACCGAAGTATACTGTCGGAGTTACGGATCTTATGTTTAATCCTGTATTTGCCATTTATGAACGCCAGTTAAGGACACGTGAGGGAGCCGTGTTAACTCCTGGTTACTGGAAACAGGAATGCACCGATTGTGATCCGAGATACTGGATCAGGAAATCCAGCGGTAAAATCACTTCCGCCTACTGATTATTTGTCCCCGAAAATACTTCAGACTAAGACTTCGGGTTATAAGCTATCATCATTCCAAATCTCCCATGCCTTCTCAGCCTGCGAAAAAAGCATCGTAAGTCCGCTGATCACCGTACATCCCTTTTCCTCCCCTGTTCTCAGGAACATTGTCTTTTCCGGGTTATAAACAAGATCGAACAGGATATGTCTGCTGTTCAGCATGTTATAATCTATATCCGGTCTGGAATTAACGTCAGGATACATGCCAAGCGGAGTTGTGTTAACTATTATCCCTGTCTCGTCGAACATTTTCTGTGTCAGATCACTGTACTTCACTGCTCCGGCTTTAATACTTCTGGAGACCATTGTCACTCTGAGCCCCATTTTCCTGAGCATATACGAGACAGCTCTTGAACTGCCCCCTGTACCAAGTATCATAGCTTTGTTTATCCCTGGTGAAAGATATGGAGTCAGTGAGTCACTTATTCCAGTTATATCGCTGTTGAATCCATGGAGAACAGGCTGGCTGCCTGAACGTTTCACCTTCACAACATTAACGGCCCCTATTTCGGCAGCTTCATCTGATATTTTTGAAAGGAAACGGATAACAGATGATTTGTAAGGAACAGTAACATTAAACCCGCACAGTTCCGGCTCATTTTTAATCAATCCCCTCAGAAGATCTATGCTTTCGAGCGGAAAATTCTCATAAAGGCAGTCTGAAAAGCCTTCCTTTTCAAACTTTTCAGTGAAATATTTCCTGGAAAAAGAATGTCCCAGCGGGAACCCTATGAGACCGAATTTCCTCATAATTTAAATACCTTAGGTTCAGATCCGGCTGCAGATAGTTCAGTAAATTTCCTCAGGCAGAAACTGGAAGAAGGTATCTCCTCTCAGTCCAAGACGCAGCGTTTCAAGCGGAATAATTTCAGCAGGTGGAATATTCCCAAGGTTAACATTCTGACCAAAATGCTTAATGAACCAGGCTTGCTGCGCTTTCAGAGGTGCTTCCCAAATCACATTTTCAAGTTTAACATGATCAGCTATAGCACAAATTATCTTATTGTTAATTGAGCCGTCAGCATTATAAATGCCGGTAGTTCCCGATTCCCTGGCTTCAGCAATTACTTTAGTCGCTCCTGCTTTAAGTTCGGTCCTCATCATAGATACCCATTCCTCGGGAGAATAGACCACATCCTTTTTCTTGGATCCGACTTCAGAGATAACCGTTCCTCGTTCAGCCAGAAGACCTATATAATTAAGTTTCTTCTTATGTTCAATATGATAGGAACCGTCTGATACCTCTACTAATTCAATTTCATATTTATCAAGCAGCTCAATATATTCTTCAAACATGTCCCTGATGATATAGGCTTCAAACAAAGTCCCGCCAAAATAAGGAATTACTCCAGCCTTTTTATAAACAGAAATTTTTTTCTCCAGATCAGGTGTAATCAGGGAAGTTCCGAAACCAAGTTTAACAAAATCGGTATACTCATTTCCGATAGCCATAAAATCTTCTGCCTGCCTAACACTCAGACCTTTATCCATTACCATCGTCAGGCCTGAGTCCCTTGGTTTAGAAGGTCTTTCAGGTAAGAATGGGAAGTTTACTTTCATTACGATAAAATTAGTTTATATGATTATGCCATAATCCCCCAGTAATCTTTTGAGCTTGCGTGTAAGAATTACTCCAGGGAAGATATTTTTGAATTCTTGGAAGATCTCTCTGTCCAGCTCAAGAGCAACTGACAGGTGAGCAAGTGCCTTTTCAGTATCTTTTACATGCAGGTAAAATGCTGAAAGCAGATAATTTATTCCCGGGACATCACCGGTTATCCTGTACGCATGCTCAAGATAAGGAAGTGCTTTTGTGGTCAGCCCGTTTTCCAGGATAATATGTCCCAGTTCGGACCAGACTTCATCATAATATGCATCCAGTTTCAAAGCTTCCCTGAAACACCTAAGTGCAGCCTTTGTCTCCCCGCTGGCATAATGAGCTTTACCAAGCATGTACCATATTTCAGGATTTTCATCATCAAGCCTTATCGCTTTCCTGAAAAATATCAGGCTGTCCCCGGTGTTCCCGGTATTAAGAGCAATTATTCCAAGGCCAAACCAGGGATCTGCAAAATCAGGCGCCAACTCAATCGCTTCCTGATAATATTTCCCGGCTGCTTCAACATCACCTGTCTTCTCATAACACTCTGCGAGGTAAGTCAGGGCTTCAAAGCTTTCCGGTTCATTTTCAAGATATTCGAGATAAACAGGTATTGCTTCCAGGTATTTTTCAGTGTTATTAAGGATATTTCCCTTATTAAACAGGGCAAAAGTATTCTGGGAATTTACAGCAAGGGCAAAATCATAAGCATCCATTGCCTTATCATACATCTCCAGCTTATTATAAATAATTCCCAGGTTATACCATGCACTGTCAGAGAAGGGATCCTCGTCGAGGTACATAAGGTAATATTTAATGCTGTTTTGATAGTCCTCCGTCTTTTCATAAGCATATGCCAGATCGTACAGGTGTGCCTGGAAATCAGGTTCCAGCTCAATAAGCTTCAGCATATAGGGAACCAGTTGCTCGTAGTAATTAAGATTCTGTAATACGGAGGTTATTGCGAAGAGAATATTTTCCTTGTCTTCCGAATCAAGAGTAAGGGCAGAATCAAACATCCTTTTGGCTCCCTGTATGTCGCCCAGCATTCCCAAAGCTGTACCCTTGGCAATATACAGTTCATAATTGCCGGGTTCAATACTCTCAAGCTTTTTCAACAACCTGAGAGCTTCCACAGCCCTTCCCTTATCAAGAAGTACCCTGGCCTTCCTTAACTGTATCGACAGGGAATTAGGATGCTGTTCCGAGGCTATCTTTGCAGCTTCATATGCTTTTGAAGAGTTGTTACTCTCCATGTAATAATCAATGATTGTTTCAAATTCAATTACATCGAAGAAATAATTTTCATTATTCTTCCTCATCCTTTCGAATTTCTGTACCGCATGTTTCACCTCTTCCTCGTAGGAAAATCCGTATCTGTCTTCTTCCATGTCTTACAAAAATATTCGTACAAAAATAACTATTATTTTATAAAGGATGTTTACGGCCTTATTCAATTATCAACATTTTAACGTTTTTACAAACATTTGAATTACAGATTAATATGAAAATATCCAGATATTTTGTAAAAAATTATAAAAGATGACGCAACCACATGTACAAAATAATCATCTATTATTTGTATTTGAAATTTTAATTAACGATATACCCTATTTACCCTAGAATTAACCTAAATTCTACCTTCGAAGAGCCGGGCTACAACCCGGTTTTTCATTTTATATTAAGTATATTTGTGACGATCAACACATAATATCTGCGATCATGAAAAAGTTGCTCCGCAAAAATCATCTGTTGCTACTTATAACAGTTACAGCATTTTATGTTTTGCTTACTGACTGCAAGAAGACCGATAACCCGGAAAAATATACCTCAGGTACTTTTCCTGATACAGTTATCAACCTTGAGTCTCTCAACACCCAGTATGACGACTATAATATTGCCCTTCCTCAGTTCACAGGCGATGCTCCAATAATATTCTCCAGCAACAGGAAGAGCCAGGGCGGACAATTTGATCTTGTACAGGCTGATGTATCATTCACTTTTGATAAGATCGATGGAAACTTCACACTTACCGCCATAATGACCGATGATGCTTTTCTTAATGAACTCATCGGAAAGGCTGTGACCGACGGAAATGATTTTGGTCCGTACCGGCTGTTCAGTGCTATTGACGGTTATGAATATCTGATCCTTTCTTCAACAGCTAACTCCGGCGATCTTGATCTTTATTATCTTAAGAATCAGCCTGTTTACAACGAATCTCTCCCGGAAATCGACGGACCTTACCCGGTAAATGTTCTTAACACGGGTTCAGATGATGCTTATATCTGCTTTAACAGTAAGCAGGATACTGCCTATTTTGCATCCGACAGAAATGGTGATTTTGATATCTTTTACCAGGTTGTTCCGCCGGAGATGACATTGTCCGACTGGTTCGGACAGGTACTGGCAAACTCTTCTTCTGTTGACAGTATAAACAGCCAGTATGACGATAAATGTCCAATGGTATTTAAAAATATAATGCTCTTCACATCAAACAGGCCAGGAGGTCTGGGTGGTTTTGATCTTTATTACTCAGTCCTTCATAATGGGAAATGGAGTTCGCCTGTAAACCTGGGTCCTTCTATAAATACGTCATCAGATGAATACAGGCCGGTTATCGGCTACCACCCTGATTTTAACAACCTGTTCCTGATGTTCTCCTCGAACAGGCCGGGGGGTAAAGGCATGTTCGACCTTTATTTCACAGGTATAGAGCTGCCTGTTAATTAAATAATTAAGTGTACTATTTTTTCTTCTTTCCCCTGGCAGCAATCAGAGTATTGCGCAGGAGTGATACCCTTGTCATGGGGCCCACTCCACCCGGGACAGGAGTTATGTATGAACATTTCGGAGCCACTCCTTCAAAATCAACATCGCCTGCAAGCCTGTAACCCGACCTTGTCACAGAGCTTTTGATTCTTGTGGTACCAACATCAATAACGACCGCTCCCACTTTGACCATATCAGCCTTAATAAAACCGGGTGACCCGATAGCAGCTATTATGATATCAGCATTTTTTATAATTTCTTCAATATTTTTGGTTTTGCTGTGCACAACGGTAACTGTGGCATCCATGCCCTTTTGTGACAGTAGAATACTTACAGGACGGCCCACAATGTTACTTCTGCCTATAACCACGCAGTTTTTTCCGGCTGTTTCTATAACGTACCGCTTAATAAGTTCTATAATACCGAATGGAGTAGCCGGAAGGAACCCGGGGATACCTATAACCATTTTACCGAGGTTCACAGGGTGGAATCCATCGGCATCCTTTTCAGGATCTATAGCTTCAATAATCCTGTTCTCACTTATATGCGCCGGTAACGGCAATTGCACTATGAAACCGTCAACATCATCATCATTATTCAGTTCTGATATCTTTTCCAGCAGTACTCTTTCATCAATACTATCAGGAAATCTAACCAGTGTTGACCGGAACCCTACTTCCCCGCAGTCTTTAACCTTATAGGCTACGTATGTTTCGCTGGAGCCATCGTTACCAACAAGTATAGCAACAAGATGAGGTATTTTCTTTCCGGCCTTAGCCAGCTGCTTAACCTCTTCAGCTATTTCCAGTCTTATTTCTGATGCTGTTTTCTTACCGTCAATTAATGTATACATTGTTAGGGTTGTTTTTATCTTTTTCCCATCATACGGGCGACATTACTACCTTTTGTCATCATCTTCATCATACGGCGTGTTTCATCGAATTGCTTAAGAAGCTTATTTACTTCCTGTACCGTTGTACCGCTACCAAGGGCGACCCTCTTGCGCCTGCTTCCGTTCAGCACATGGGGGTTTGTTCTTTCTTCTGGAGTCATACTCTTGATTATTGACTCTATATTCTTAAAAGCATCGTCATCAATATCAAGGTCCTTTATAGCTTTGCCAGCTCCCGGTATCATAGCCATAAGGTCCTTGACATTGCCCATCTTCTTTATCTGCTGGATCTGGGAGATGAAGTCATTAAAGTCGAACTGATCCTTTGCAATTTTCTTTTGCAGCTTCCGTGCCTCTTCAGCATCGTACTGTTCCTGGGCTTTTTCAACGAGTGATACAATATCCCCCATACCCAGTATCCTGTCGGCCATTCGGGAAGGATAAAAGATGTCAATAGCATCCATCTTCTCACCCGAACTTACAAATTTGATGGGTTTGTTTACCACCGTCTTAATGGATAGCGCAGCTCCACCTCTTGTATCACCATCAAGTTTGGTCAGCACAACACCGTCAAAATCCAGTCGCTCATTAAATTCCTTCGCCGTGTTCACTGCATCCTGGCCTGTCATTGAATCAACAACAAATAATGTCTCATGCGGACTGACAGCTTCTTTAACAGAAGCTATTTCCTTCATCATTTCCTCATCGATGGCAAGTCGTCCGGCAGTATCTATAATCACAAGGTTATATCCGTTCTTTTTCGCCTCCCTGACAGCACTCCTGGCAATAGCCACAGGATTCATATTGCCATCTTCTGTATATACCGGGACTTCAATCTGTGATCCTATCACCTTCAGCTGCTCTATAGCAGCCGGCCTGTAAACATCGCATGCGACCAGAAGAGGATTCTTTCCACGTTTTGATTTTGTCCACCTGGCCAGCTTACCACTGAATGTAGTTTTACCGGAACCCTGCAGGCCTGCAATCAAAATGACAGACGGATTGATTTTAATATTAATATCCGTGCTATCTCCTCCCATCAGGTCAACCAGTTCATCATGAACTATCTTAACCATCATCTGTGACGGGTTGATAGCTTTAAGAACTTCCTGCCCGAGGGCTTTTTGCTTGACAGTATCGGTGAATTGTTTCGCTATTTTGAAGTTCACATCGGCATCCAATAAGGCCCGGCGCACCTCTTTAAGAGTCTCGGCTATATTAATTTCAGATATCCGGCCCTGTCCTTTGAGTATTTTAAAAGATTTTTCAAGCCGGTCACTCAGATTTTCAAACATTTGCTTATTCTCTTTTTAGTTTCTTATTTTAAATTATCCTGTCAGAAGGCAGAAAAACCTGACACCCGACACCCGACACCCGACACCTACCCCCTACATCCTTTCAGGCATTTCAATGCCAAGCAGAAACATACCTTCAAATATAATCCTGCCGGTAACTTCAGACAACATTAACCTCAGATTTCTTTTAGATATGTCATTTTCTCCAAGTATTGAATAGTCGTGATAAAACTGGTTGTATTCCCGTGCAAGCTCATAACAATAATTGGCTATCAGAGCAGGACTGTACAACTCTGCAGCTGATCTGACTGTTTCGGGAAATTTCCTTAGCAGCTTAACAAGTCCTATCTCCTTATCAGATGCCCTGGCTTCTTTAATACCGCTACTTTCCACCGGTATCCCTGTTTGTTCTGCTTTCCTGAAGACTGACCTGATACGAGCATATGTATACTGAATAAATGGACCTGTATTACCGTTGAAGTCAATTGACTCAGCAGGATTAAAGGTCATGTTTTTCTTTGGATCTACTTTCAGAATATAATATTTGAGCGCCCCAAGTCCTATTTTTCTGAAAATATCCTCTTTCTCTTCCTCATTGAAATCAGCCAGTTTACCAAGTTCTGAAGATACCTCTAATGCAGTCTCATACATTTCCTTTATAAGATCATCTGCATCCACTATGGTGCCTTCCCTCGATTTCATTCTCCCTTCCGGCAGTTCAACCATGCCGTACGAAAAATGGATCAGTCCGTCAGCCCACTCATAACCCATCCTTTTAAGAATGGATCTCAACACCTGGAAGTGGTAGTTCTGCTCATTGCCGACCACATAAATATTCTTATTAAAATTGTATTCCTCATAACGGCTTACGGCGGTACCCAGATCCTGAGTCATATACACTGCCGTACCGTCAGACCGAAGCAATAACTTCTGATCGAGGCCGTCAACTGTAAGGTCGGCCCAGATAGATTTATCCTGATTCTGATAAAGGATACCTTTTCTCAAAGCGTCAAGCACTATATCCTTTCCAAGTTTATAAGTATCTGACTCATAGTATATTTTGTCAAAATCGACACCAAGTTTCCGGTAGGTCTCATCAAATCCTTCGTAGACCCATGAATTCATCATTTTCCACAACTCCACCACTTCCCTGTCTCCGGCTTCCCATTTTCTCAGCATATCCCTGGCTTCATTTATAACAGGAGCAGAATTTCTTGCATCATTTTCATCCATACCCTTTTCCACAAGCTTTTCCACCTGAGATTTAAACTCCTGTTCAAACAAAACATAATATTTACCTACCAGGTGATCTCCCTTTATACCTGATGAAGAAGGTGTTTCCCCTTTTCCGAATTTCTGCCAGGCAATCATGGATTTGCATATATGAATACCCCTGTCGTTGACAATATTCGTCTTAATAACCCTGTTTCCCGTGGCAGATAAGATCCTGCAAAGAGAGAAACCCAGTAAATTATTCCTGATATGCCCGAGGTGAAGGGGTTTATTGGTATTCGGCGATGAATATTCTACAAGTATGGTCTCAGGAGTTTCAGACCGGCATTCCCTGTAATAATCCTTTTCTGCCACCAGACCATCAAAATAACTGAGCCACCATGAAAAGGAGATCTCCAGATTAAGAAATCCTTTTATTACATTAAATCCTGTAACAAAGTCGGAGTTTCCGATCAGATACAATCCTATGGTCTCTCCTGTCTTTTCCGGAGTGTTTTTTGAAAATCGCAACAGAGGAAAAACTACAAGCGTAAAATCACCGCTGAAGTCTTTCCGGGTTTCCTGTATTTGTATCAGGTTGTCGTCAACCTCACAATTGTATATTGATCTGACAGCTTCTTTAACCTTATCTTTTAAAACATTCTCCATCTTTATAGTCAAATTTCAGGCTGCAAAGATAATATATTAAAGTTTTGATTTAAAAGAAAAGAAACGTATACTCTTGTATATAAGAAAGTCGGTCCATAAAATTATTCATAATCGACAACACCCTTGAAAATCATAAAATTATTTAATAAATTGTATTAAAATTAATAATGGATTTGAACAATTTGTTCATAACTGTGATTTATTGAGATATGCTATTTTCACTAGTATACGAAATTTATGGACCCTTACCTGAAAAAAACTCGACTTTTACTCCATAAACCGTTATTTATGGTGTTGCTATGCATAAGCTGTAATAATATTTACGGGCAACAATTACCTTCTTTGCCAAATTCCTGGCCTGTTTTCACTCCATATATTCTTAACCCGGCTATTGCAGGCAGTAAGGATTTTTTCTCAATGGATCTTTCAACGGGCTGGGCAGATAACTACAATTCTTTTCTCGCAGCGGGAGCTGCCAGAATTGCAAGAAGAATGAAAAAATTCAGGGACCTGCCTGTACTTTCAGATTATACAAACTTTGGTGCAGGTAGTTACATTTTTAATGAGAGAACCGGGCCATATAACAATACAGGAGCAGCCGGAATTTTTTCCTGGCATCTTAAGTTATCTGCCGATGCGCTAAGTTTTATTTCTTTCGGATTATCAGCAAAAGCCCTATACACAGTATATTATGGAGAGCCCGACCTGGGGAGATTACCCAGTTATGAACTTTATCCTGACATGGACCTTGGGGTGTATTTTTACAGCCCTTCATTTTATGCCGGGTTATCTGGTCTTAACCTGCTGAGAGATTATACAGTTTCGGATACTACCGGATATTCTCTGCCAAATGTTGACCGTCATCTGAGTTTCCAGGCAGGATACCGTCAAATTATCAACCGCAACTTTAACCTTGTCATTGAACCATCAATTTTGGTTAGTGAGAATTACTCTTTTTCCGGTAATATTAAAGATATGCTTTCCCCTATGCTGAAAGTTTATACCGGTTTGTTCTGTGCAGGAATTTATTACAAAAACTTAAGTACAACTAACTTCTTTTTCATCTATAAATATCCGAAATTTGATATTGGAGTATTTTTCCGGATGCCTGGGAAAACCCCATATTTCAGGAATCCTCCTGTGGCCGAACTTAAGATAGGCATCAATCTGTCATCAATCATATATAATTCAAGAAGTTATAATCATTGGTGACAATATTTAAAATGATGATTATGAAAATATCACCAGCAATATTATTTTCCTGGATACTGGCATTTGTAATATTGACCGCCTTTGAATATTCGGGCGGGAACATTGAGAATGACCAGGTTCAGTCCGGGTTAACAAAAAAGGATACCATAAAAATATCAGACCTGATCACAAAGGATTCTTTCGGACTTAATATAGTGAAACCATCAAATGGGATTCAGTTTTACAGGAACGGCATTATATACACATCATCTTCAAAAAACAATAACAGGATGTCTCCCCTGTTTGAGTCTTTCGGCGATGTGACCACAAGTTTTTCACCATTGACCGACTCAATAGCCGGGAAACCTGTGTCTTTTGCGGGATCTGAGATATTTGATTGTCCCAGCGACGCAGTCACTTTCAACAATAAATACAACATAATGTACTATAGCACATTTGCAAAGGAATACGGTACCTATGAGATTTTCAGGGCAACATTGTCGGCAGGCCGACGTGGTAAACAAGACAAATGGGATTTTGATCCCGAGCCTTTGGGGTTTTGTTCTGATAATGCAATATATACACATCCCGCATTGTCGGCCGATGATAGTATAATGGTGTTCGCTTCCGACCGGCAAGGAACTAAGGGAGGTCTTGATCTTTTTATGGTCCACATCTCAGATACTGGCTGGTCAAGTCCTGTTGATATTCCCGGAATGGTAAATTCTGAGGCGAACGAAACATATCCCTTTCTTGATAAAGATAATAATCTCTATTTCTCATCAAACAGGCAAGGAGGATTTGGCGGATATGATATCTATTTTGCCAGGTTCAACGGAGTAACGTGGGATAAACCGGTTGATATGCCTGAACCTCTTAATACTGCAAATAATGACATAGCTTTCAAAATAAGCAGGGAGAACGGAGAATTAGCCTTTTATTCAATTGAACCGGTAAACGGAAATACTGAACTTTCAACATATCTGATTAAAATGTTGAATCCGACTGGGACCGAAACGAAATATTCTGACCTTGGAAGTGCGTTTTCTTCAATCCTGACACCTGGACGAAAACAAGAAAATATAGCCTCAGTGTCATCCGGAATTTACACAAACAGCATCCATGACACTGCCAAAATCACTGTTAACTCCCAGAAAATACAGGATTCGGTTTTAACCATGGAACGCGTAAAAAATCAGGATATATCTGCCAGCACAGTTGAGGGGGCAGTATCACTGCAGGATAAAAAAACAGTAGCAACACACAGTGAAACAGGACGTCCCGGCTCTTTAAAGAGAGAAAGTACACAGGAAGCGCGTATTCCAATATACAGGGTACAAATTCTTTCCAGTATGAAACCAAGGGACGACAAAACGATTACGATCCAGGGAATTGAATATGAATCATATGAATATTTCTACAAGGGAGCATACAGAACTTGTGTTGGCACTTTCAGATCGCTGAGTGATGCTGTTGAGTTAAAGAGCCTGTGCAAAAAATCAGGTTACCAGGAGGCATTTGTTGCTGCATTTGTAAATAATTCAAGATCTAATGATATCTCGCTATTCAGAAAATAAAAGATTAAAACATGCTGCATTATACAATTAGTTGAATATTCCCTGATCCAGCTGGTATGATATTTACATCTGATTAAACCTTATCATAAATAACATGGTATTTTTGAGGTACAGTCACTGGTAAAAGAAGATTTAAAACAGATATTGCCTTTTAAATGTTGGTCTTTGCCGGTAATGTAATAAACTATTGTGAAGTTATATTTGTTATAGAAAATAAAAACACCTCAGAATATGTCGAATATTGGATCTTACAAAAGCAGGATAAATGACTTCAAATGGTCTGATGTTGAAAAAGAAATCAGCTATTCAGATGGGAAATCCAAAAATATAGGATGGTATTGTTCCGATAGGATTTGTCAGCTTGGAAATGCAGAAAAAACTGCTCTTGTACATGAAAATTTCAAAGGAGAAGAACATACATACACCTTCAATGATGTACGGGTTGTCAGTAACAGTATAGGTTATTTCCTAAGACAGCTTGGTATAGAAAGCGGTGAAAGGGTTTGTTTATTTATGGATAGGATACCGGAGTTATATTTTTCATTTTTGGGGATATTAAAGATAGGGGCTATTGTCCAGCCGTTATTTTCCGCATTCGGGGATGAATCACTCTTTGTAAGACTTGAAAACGCAGGCACACGGGCTATTATAACACAAAGGAAACACCTTGGTAAGGTCAGGAAGATCAGGAACAGGCTTAAGACACTTCAGAACATTATAGTTGTTGAGAACGGATCGAGACCACTTGAATCAAATGAGGTTGTCCTCGACCTTGAGAAGCTTGCTCCGGTTGAAAATCTTGATCTCTTTAATGCTACCCCTGAATCACCGTCTGTTTTGCATTATACTTCAGGAACGACCGGACAGCCAAAAGGTGTTAAACATGTACATTATTCACTGATTTCACAATATCTCACAACTAAATGGGTCCTGGATCTAAGGGACGACGATATATACTGGTGTACCGCCGATCCGGGTTGGGTGACAGGAACCTCATACGGGATTATCGGTCCCTGGAGCCTCGGAATCACACAGTGCATTCTGGATTCCGGATTCTCTGCGCATAACTGGTACAGATTTATAGAAAAGCATAAAGTAACCGTCTGGTATTCTGCCCCTACTGCTATCAGATCTTTGATGAAAGCAGGGCATGAACTGATAGACCAGTATGACCTTTCAAGTTTAAGACATCTGGCAAGTGTAGGTGAACCACTTAATTCCGAAGCTGTTATCTGGGCCAAAAAGTATTTTGACAAACCTTTCCACGATACCTACTGGCAGACAGAGACCGGATCTATTATGATCACCAATTTCCCGGGAATGAAGGTAAAACCGGGATCAATGGGCAAGCCTTTTCCCGGAATAACAGGAACTGTTCTTTCACAAGATACGTTTGAACCCATTGATGAACCCGGCAGAATTGGTCTGATAGCCTTCAGACCAGGTTGGCCTGCCATGATGAGAACTTACTGGAATAACGAGGATAAATACAATGAGAAATTTGTAAATGGGTGGTATTTAACAGGAGACAAAGGCAGTATTGATAATGAAGGATATTTCTGGTTCGTCGGCAGAGATGACGATGTAATAAATACAGGCGGGCATCTCGTAAGTCCTTTTGAAGTTGAGTCAGCTCTGCTTGAACATCCTGCAATTGCCGAATCAGCAGTTGTCGCCAAACCTGACGAGATTAATATGGAAGTTGTCAAAGCTTTTGTAACCCTTAAACCAGGCTTTACTCAGGGAAGTGACCTGGAACTTGATATCATGAATTTCATAAGAAAAAAACTATCGCCTGTTGCCATGCCGCAGGAAATAGAGTATATGGAAACACTACCAAAAACAAGAAGTGGTAAAATTATGCGCAGACTCCTTCACGCAAAAGAATGGAACGAGGAGATCGGGGATATTTCAACTCTCGAAAATGACTAAATTTCTCAGATAATTTTACTTTATAGCACTGATCGGATGGTATTGTATAAATAAGTATATTTATGAATAATTTAATTGCATTGGAAATTATTATTTAATAACCCGCTAATCAACGTATTTATGTCAAAACCAAATCAATCAGAGATTAAAGAGACAGTTTTTAATTATATCATTGAGGAGTATCTGGAAGATATGGCTGATGAAATTGACTATGACACACCCCTTATTTCAAGCGGGCATATCGATTCCTTTTCTATGGTAACATTGCTGGTATTCATTGAAAATAAATTCGGAATTAAAATTCCTCCGTCAAAAGCCACACCGGAAGCATTTAACACAGTTAACAATATAACCGGGTTAATAAATGAATATCTCTGATAGTAAATTTATACTATCTGATGGATACTGTAACTACAATGATAATTATATACCCTGGCTTAAAAATGCTAAAACATTTTCAGAGTTGTCATTTTTTATCTACAAATTTTCCCGATTAGTCAAAATCCCTTCTATTGAATTACATTGCTTGCCGGTTAAATACTGAAGCATAAATTACTGTCTTTCTGCCAAATACAAAGAATGGTAATTTGTTTCGACATATTATGCTAAAAATACCTAATAAATGAGTACTGATTTTGACAAACAGCAGAGAACTGTAGACTAAAGCATGAATTTAGGCTATTTATTGTCTAAATTGCATTGATTAACACAAAGTTAGATCATCCGGAAAATCATTTGAAGTGTGAAATTCTATTGACTGAAAGTTAAATATTTCATATTTTAAGCCCTGTAAATAGAGCATATTTTCAAGAATGCAATTTTATTTAGCTGCGTGCCATAAATAACTAATTATAAATATGTTATACTATAAACTACTCAATTTAAAATACTATAATCAAGATATGATGAAGTAAAGAATGAAAAAAATACACATTACCTGTTAAAGTATCTCACTTTTTGAAGCTAATGAAAACTAGACACCGGTAAAAAGAAAAAGGACGTTTAGTCGGTAATTGAGTTGACAAGACAATCTGAAATCCACAAACGTACAGAATCAATGGACATTTATAATAAACTTACCAACAGAAACATAATAGACTTTTTTAAGAAATGGAACTTGCTTAATATCTTCATTGGTGGTTTTGATATACTTGCTATTGCATCAGCATTTCAGGTTGCGTTTCTTATGAACTATTATGAAACCGGGGTATTTTTCTTCATGAAGAGAAGGATGCTTATGCTATTCCTGGGTGTCCTGCCATTCTGGCTGATCACTCTTTATCTAATACAGGTTACAGAAATACCGCGTACCAAGCGCAACAGAGTTCTCTTTTTCGAATATTTTCAGTCAGCCCTCGTCATAGCAGCCATACTTCTTATAGTATATTTCATTTTCAAGATGGCGTGGATTTCACGTCTTTTCCTGATAGAACTGGTATTTCTCGGCTTTATATTTCTATTTATTGTAAGATTTGTGGAATATAAGGTCCTTAAGAGCTACAGGGCCAAAGGTTATAATTACGTAAATGTGGTGCTTATTGCAGATGATTTATCTCTGCCTTTCATCAATACACTATTGACAAACAAGGAATGGGGTTACAGGATAATCGCAATTTTCACGGAATCGGATCTGATAAAAAGCAAATATGAAAAGACCATAATTATACTCCCGGAAGAATATCTTGAAGTTATGAATGACCTTATGGAAGTGGATATTATTGATGAAGTTCTATATGTCAAAAAGAAAATAAATCCTCGCGAAATAAGAGAAGTAATAAGTTCATGTGAAGAACTTGGAGTCATTTTCAGACTGATGCATGACGAAAAGAAAGTGAACCTTACAAATGCAACAAAAACGAAAATCGGTGATAATAAATTCCTGAATTTCATTAATATCCCATACAACTCTTATGCTTTGGCTATTAAGAAGATAATGGATCTTAACATATCCCTGTTAATGATTATCCTTCTTTCTCCTGTCCTTCTGACTGTAGCTGTATGGATAAAAATATCATCGCCGGGGCCAATAATATTTAAACAAAAGAGAGTTGGCCTGCGGGGCAGACTGTTCAATTTATACAAGTTCAGGACAATGGTGCCGGATGCTGAACTGCTGAAAAGGCATCTGAAGAAGGAAAACGAGATGGATGGACCCGTATTCAAAATTAAAGATGATCCGCGTGTGACCAGGATAGGGAAATTCCTTAGAAAGAGCGGTCTTGATGAATTACCGCAGTTATTTAACATTCTCAAAGGAGAAATGTCGTTAATAGGTCCACGGCCTCCTATTCCCAGTGAAACTCAGCAGTATGAACGATGGCAGCTCAGACGACTTTCAGTAAAACCGGGGCTCTCATGTTTCTGGCAGATTAAACCTGACAGAAATAATATAAAATTTGAAAAATGGATGGAAATGGATCTCGCATATATTGATAACTGGTCGCTGAGGCTTGATTTTCTGATACTTCTAAAAACAATAAAAACTGTGTTTCAGAGAACCGGTTTATAATAAATTAACAATCCTGTAATTCAAAATTACAGTGTCTCATTATTGAGGTTATCTGTGATCCGGGTACAGTATCAATTTAATTAATAATCATAAGTTTATTTACTGCAACTGTCTTCCCTCCTGATATAAGCTGAACAATGTACAAACCGGATTTTAGCTCTACCGGGATTTGCAACTCAGTTTTATCAGATGCTATTAAGTAATCTCTAACAGCTGATCCCGAAACATTAAGAAACCTCAGGGTAGACAAGGATGTATTTGACTCTGCAATATTATATGAATCAGGATAGTTAAATGAAATATTTATAATTTCACTTGCTGGATTGGGATATATATTCATTTTAACCTCATTAATTTGGGGAGATCCATAAACTACTATATCTGAAAAACTGCTCACGGAATTCTGAGAATTACCATGTCCGACAAGCTTAATATATGAGAAATATTGCCCGGTTTCAGGTAAAACAAATACCTGATAATCACCTGAAAAATCACAGGAAATAACATTTGTCATAGCGGTTTCCCAGTTAAGGGTATCATTTGTCACATAAATATCAAAATAATAACTCCCGATCACATCCTCAGGGAATTTAATACCAAGATGATCTATGTTAAAAGGATTTTCAAATTTCATTACCAGTGACGGGCTGGCAGATGAAGAGGACCATTTTGTTGCTCGATTGTTATCAATTACATTTTCAGGATAATCCGAACCGGAATAATCACTTGCACTGACATGTACTATTTTTGCCACTGAGAGTTCCGGCTTATAAGGCAGTACATTTACAGAGGCAGCCGCGGTTGCAATTGCCACTCCATCAGATAAACCCAGAGAAAAATCAACAGATTCTGATTCGCCAACCTGTGGTGCCAGATATCGTAAAACAGGATCATAATCCGATGATATTGGTACATTTCCCGGAGGGCTCCATAGATATATCAGCTGATCATTATTAATATCATAACTACCTGAAGCATCTATACTCCCAATAAATCCGGAGTAACATGATTTTGAATAGCTTAGTACAGGAGTAGGAGGATTATTGATGCTGACCTGGGCAACATTATTAGTAACTGTTACATTACTAAAACTTGAAGCCTGTCCGCCTGAAGTACTCTGAAGAGGATTGGTTGAAGGTTTTGTATAAGACAGGATAACAACATCACCATACAGGACGGGACTTGTAAGAGTTAGCCTGACATTTGTTCCTAAAACTGCGACATTGTTTACTGATCTGGATGTGCCGTTAACACTAACAGCAAATGCAGATGCTGATGGGGTTATATTGGCAAGATTACTACTATAAGTGATCGAAATTACTGAAGGTACTGAATTTGAAACAACCGAGCTGACATATACCGGAATCTCAGAATTCACGCTGTTAGTAACGCTTTTATTACTGAAACCTGAAACCTGACCACCTGCAGTCCCCTGTAAAGGATTAGTTGACGGCTTTGTATATGACAAAGTAACCACATCCCCATAAATAACAGAACTTGATAATCTAAGACGTACAATGGTACCTGAAACTGAGACATTATTCACTGAACGGGTTGTTCCGTTAACCCTTACAGTAAATGCTG
>Ga0315535_1000463_pt1 | contig 28722 bp, 28 predicted proteins | sample SalMarSW160220MG_2_FD_203092 | JGI IMG/M metagenome (GOLD analysis project Ga0315535, IMG submission 203092) | Salt marsh sediment microbial communities from the Plum Island Ecosystem LTER, Massachusetts, United States - Salt Marsh Sediment SW1602-20 ... | reverse complement strand
TACCGGAACCCCTCGAGATCCGCGACGCCGTCCGATCCTGTCAGCCGGTAAGGTCGGGCGAGCGACCACCAGTCCGTCCCCACCATCGCCGCGTCTCCCCTGGGTGCCTGCCACTCGTCGAAATGCACCCTCCGGTCGTGGTGATCGACGGCGGCGACTCGGTAGGCAACGGCGCCGTCGGCATCGGCGAGAACCTCGAGCACGGCCCCGGCCTTCGTTGCCGTGTCTCCTTGATCGAAGATGAGATTGCCGAGGCTGGTGGCGACCACCGTTGGCCGACCCCCATCGATGACATAGACCGGCTGCACGACGTGCGGTCCGCTCCCCCACACGACGTCCACGCCCCACTCGTGAAGCTTCTCGGCGAGTGTGGCCATGTATGGGTCCGTCCACGTCCGGTACTCGACACCGCCGTGCAGTGCGACGATCAGCACATCGACGTCGGAGCGGAGAGCGGTGACCGCGAGACGAGCCTGCTCGGCGTTCCAGCGGGCGACCCCCGGTCGAGTCTCGGTCGCCACCGTTCCAGCACCGGTGGCATCGTACGCGAGGAACCCGACTCGAAGCTCCCGCACGTGGAACACGGCGGGTCGGCGGGCCTCCTCCAGATCGGATCCGCCCCCGACCGCCGTCATCGCCGCGCCGTCGATCGCCTCGACGCTGTCCACCACAGACGCCCTCCCTGCGTCACCGGCGTGGTTGTTGGCGACGGTCAGTACATCGAACCCGGCTGCGGAGAGGATGCCGGCCGACTCCGGTGGGGCCTCGAGAGCGTATGGATTCGTCGCGATGTGGGGGCGGTCCGTGAGTGGTGACTCCATGTTTGCGCCGGCGAGATCCACGTCCGACAGCATGAATCGAACATCCTCGAAGATGCCGCCGGGGTCGGCGTCGACGATCCGTCGCAGCCCCCGCCCGAGCATGACGTCCCCCGCGAGGGCGATCGTGACGGTGGGACGCGGAGCCGCGACCGCGCGGGTGGTCGTTGGGGTCGAAGGAGGTGGCGCGGTGGTCGTTGATGTCGAAGAGAGTGGTGCGTTGGTGGAGAGGGTGGTCGTGCTCTGGCCGGTTGTCGGAGTCGCAGCGGCGCTCGTGGGGACTGAAGAGATCGTGGACGAGCTGCTGCATCCGGCCACCATCACCACCCCGACGGCCAGCACGGCAAAGGCTTGCCGCTTCACGACCGTACCCGACTGGTCACCTCTCGACTCTACCCGGCAATAGGAAGGAATAGGCACGGTGCAGTACTCGGAGATGCCACCATCGATCGACTCTGCGGAGTCGCTGGAGGAACTCCCACAGACGGGCATCCTTCGCGTAATAGCGACGGACCTCTTCGGGGGAGAACGGCCGCTTCAAGCGAGCGTTGGCCCGTTCGAGAGCGAGTGGCAAGCGTTCAGCGAGACGCTCCTTGTAGAGCTGGGCGAGGAGGTTGAGGATCGTGGTCCGAACATCGAAGTATTCATCGATGATGCCCCGAACCATGAACCGCCGCACCACACCTCGGAGAGGCCACGGAAGCGAGGCGAGGAAGATCTCGGTGTCGAGACGGTCGCGCCCGCGTTCGTCACGAAGCAGTGGCGTTGTCACATCGAAGTACACAACCGAGTCGTCGATGAGCGCCCAGTTGGAGATCTGGGCATCGAAGCCGATACCCGATCCGATGGCAGACTCAACCGCATCGAAGATCCTCTCGAGAAGTGCCGCCGCGTCGCTGTCCGCAGCGGTACGAAGGTACCGATGTCCGAGGAGTGTCCCATCGATCATCGGTTGGAGGAGGTACACGGCGACGTCGCCTCCGTCGAGCACGAGACGCTCCGTGGTGGTGGGAACGACATCTATTCCGGCTCCCCGTAGGCCTCTGAGATAGTCGTTCAGCAACGAGAGGTATGCATCCACACCCTCACCCGCGCGAAATGCCGGCAAACGCTTGACGGCGATCGGACCGTCAGGGCCTCGCCACGCGACGACACTCGTGATCTCGCCGTACCCGATGACGTCGAGGCCGTCGTGGGTACCGGCCCCGAACGCCCGTTGGAACCGAGCTTCCAGGAGATCCAGGTCGTCGATACGAACCGGCTTCACGCAAACGCCTTGCGCACTCGGTCGATGATGTCGTCCGCCTCTTCGTCGGTCAGGATCAGCGGCGGGAGGAACTGAGCGACGGAACGGTCGTTCTCGGCCCATACGACGAACACCCCCACGTCGTACAGCATCTTCGCCGCCATCACACCGGCCTCAGGGGCCCCGAACGCGAGTCCCATCATCAGACCTCTGCGCCGCAGAGTGAAGGGTAGGTCCGAGAGTCCCGCCTCGAAGCGCTCCCCCAGGTCGCGAACACGCTCGAGGAACCCCGGTTCCTCGACGGCGTCGAGCACGGCGAGTGCTGCAGCGCACCCAGGTTCGGCCCCGCCATACGTCGACAGATGCACAAACGGCAGCGGTTCGAAGAAGGACAGCACCTCTCGTGTCATCATCGTGGCGCTGATCGGGTAGATGCCTCCGCTCAGTCCTTTGCCGGTGACGAGGATGTCGGGAACGACATCGAGCTGCTGGTAGCACCACATGGATCCTGTCCTTCCGAGACCGGTCTGTACCTCGTCCATGACCAGAAGCGCACCTGCACGGCGAACGATCTCGGCTACCGATCGGAAGTATCCGTCCGACGCGATCGGCATGCCTAGCGTCGCCGGGACGGGTTCGAGGAGTACGGCGGCCGTGGTATCGCCGACCGCGGCGTCGAGAGCGTCCAGGTCGTCGAAGGGAACCTGTACGAAGTCGGGCAGATTCGGACCGAACGGTGCCCGGTACTCCGGATCCCCGGCGGCGACGGCGAGACCCGTGTGACCGTGGTAGCCACCCTTCGCAGACACGATGCCTTGACGTCCCGTGACACCACGTGCTGCCTTGAGGGCGAGATCCATCGCCTCGCCACCGCCGACACCGAAAATCACCCCCGGCAACTCGTCATGTGTTGTCGCGCTGAGCCGTTCTGCGAGACTCGCTCGGAGACCCGACACGAGATGGTGATTGCCGATATCGACCAGATCGAGCGCCTCGTGGACCGCGTTGAGCACCGTGGCGTTGCGGTGGCCGAGGTTGAAGACACCACCATTGCAGTGGCAGTTGTAGAAGCGATCGCCCGTGAAAGCATCCGCGAAGATGGCGCCTTCCCTGTCACCCATGACGAGGTGCATGTCGAGTTGCCGAAACAACGCCACCTTGCCCGGCGCGATATGCGTGGCGTAGGCCCCGTAGGTGGCTTCACTGGTCGTGTACTGCCTGGCGTCCATTGTCCCTCCTCCCAAGCAGGATAGGTGCAAGCGTCGCCCAGACACGCGGAAAACTTCGCACCTAGACTCGCCGAATGGTCCTGTCCAGACGGGTCGTCATCCTCACCGGAGCGTCCTCGGGCATCGGCCGCGCGACGGCGCTCGCGCTGGGTCGCCATGGTGCTCGAATCGCGCTTGCGGCCCGACGAGAAGCGCTCCTCCATGACGTCACGCGAGACGTCGATGGAGTGGGTGGCGAGACGCTCGTCGTACCGACCGACGTTGCCGACGACGATCAGATCCGGCGCCTGGTCAGGACAACCGTCGATCGATGGGACCATATCGACGTGGTGGTCGGGAACGCCGGCATCTGGCATCACGGCGCAATCGATGACACCCCCCTCGACCTCTGGGAGGAGATCATGCGGATCGACTACCTGGCAAATGTGTCGTTGACCCTCGCAGCACTCCCCCACATGGGTTCCGGCGGGCAGTTCATCTTCATCAACTCATTGGAAGGCAAGCGGGGTGTGCCATTCGAAGGCGCCTACGCGTCGGCGAAGCACGCCCTGACCGGTTTCGCCAGTGTCGCTCGCCAGGAGTTCGCATCGAGAGGCATCACCGTCACCGGAATCCACCCCGGCCGGATCGACACCGCGCTGATTGAACGTCTTCATGTGCCGTCGGTCCAGCGAAAGGGTCCGGCGGAAGGGGTGGCAAAGGCGGTCGTATCCGCGATTCGACGTCCGCGGCCGGAGGTGTACGTACCGGCCCTGCGAGGGCGTCTCTACGCATGGGTCGGTGCGCTCGCACCCGGCCTGACGGATCGTCTCCTGCGGCCCTTTCACCTCGAGGGACGAATGGACTAGCCGAACCGCGCGGCAAATCGGGCCAGCTCGGAGATGACCTCTCCGCGATCCCGTTCGTTGACGAGTTCGTGCCTGTCCCCCTTGAACAGCCGAATCGTGACGTCATCGGACGGCATCCGCAATACGGCGTTCATCGAAGTCTGGTATGGCACGAACGGATCGTCGATGCCGTGCATGAACAAGATCGGCATGGTCAACCGGTCCAGCTCGGCGTTGAAGCGGTCGAGTGCTGCGACCTCGGCCACCAGGAGTGGACGCTTGTAGAGGCCGTGGTAGACGAGGGGGTCCTCCGCGTAGGACTGCTGCGCTTCCTGGACGGTGGACATACCCGCGACATCCGACGGCGATTCCATCAGCGATGAATCGTCGAGTGCCCTGCGTGCCCAGTCCCAGTCACCGATCACCGCCCCCATGAACGCGAGGCCGGCGACCGCGTCCGGGTTGCGCTCCGCGAAGCGCGCGCTCAGGAGCCCTCCCATCGAGTGACCGGCGACGACGAGTGGCACGTCACCTTGTTCCTGGACGGCAATGCGCGATACCTGCTCGAGATCATCGACAACGCGTTCGAAGTCGCGGATCAGCGCGCGTTCGCCGTCCGTGCGTCCATGTCCGATATGGTCGGGTGCGTATACGGCTGCACCGAGTTCGGCGAGCGCATGTGCGACGTGTGCGTACCGTCCGCCGTGCTCTGCGTATCCGTGCACGATGAGCACGACCCGGCGCGGTCGATCCGATGCATCCCACACTCGGTAGTGGACACTGCCCTCGCTGCCGGGGAAGGTCGATTCCCTCATTGGTCCTCCGCGTCGATGGGCGAACTGTACCCCGGGGACGACGCGCGGCCCGAAAAGGGCCTTTCGCCCCTGGACTGCATGAGTCATATCCCCCACGATGTGTGTTGAAGCGGGTTCGGCGAACACCACCAACCGCCGACCCGAGAGAGCCGGGAGTGAACCGACCCCAATCGATCCCACACCTCTCCCGGCTCTCTCTTCGCGTATGTGACGTTCGGCCCTGGCGGTACCCCCGGATGGTATGACAGACTGCTTCGGTGTTTGTCACCTATCTGTCGCAGATACCGGAACCGTTCGAGGTCGCGGTGCGGCGTCTCGAGCCGGTGCTCGCCGAGCTAGGTGGTTGGGCCCATGAGGCATACCGGACCGGCGAGCTCCTTCGGGCCAGGGTCGGCCCTGGCAGGACCGCCCCCCTGCTCGCCAAAACGGTGGTGATGGAGACGGGCGAACCGGAGCGCGGGAGCAGCTTCTTCGCGGTCCCGATCACATGGAAAGCGACCGGCACGCCGATGCTCTTTCCGATGATGACGGCTGAACTGCGTTTGGTCGACGTGGGTGACGAGATCACGCAGATCCGGCTGAGCGGTTCCTACTCGGTCCCGTTCGGTTCGATCGGTCAGATCTTCGATGACGCACTCCTCCACCGGGTCGCAGAGAGCACCGTTCAGAACTTCGTACTCCGGGTCGCCGACGCCATCCGCCAGTGACCGGCCCGCGCCCTACGTGCCAGCGTTCTCGCCTTCCGGAGTGGTTCGGGCGTGCGGAACCTCACAATCGCTTGCACGACCACATCGACGGCCGACTCGGGGGTGGTACGCCAGCCTGCGTGCACGCAGAGGGAACGGGCAGCCTCGCGGGTTCGTAGCCGGTATCCGACCACCTCGTTTCCGATCGCCAGCGGTGAACGACTGAAACGGGCGAGGCCCGGTTCCGGACCTGATGCGACCAGCGGACGGTTCGTCACACCCAGTGTCGGAAGATCGAGCAACGCCCCGAGGTGGAGCGCCAACCCCGCCCTGCGAGGATGATCCCTGCCTGTCGCGTCGACGAGAAGCGCGTCGGGGCGAGCGGCGAGTGAGGTCACGGCGGCGTCGAGCAACCTGCCCTCTCGGAGCGCGAGCAACCCCGGCTCGTAGGCGGCACCTGCTTCACCACGTACCATCGAGATCACGGTGCGGCGTCCGTCGCGCACGACTGCGGCCGCCCAGCCTCCATCTCCTGAGGCACCGCGACCGATGCCACCCCGCTCGAAGCAGACGAACACTGCCCCGATGCGAGCCCCCGGCTCAGGAATCCAGTTCGGAGCTTCCAGCGACGCGATGCGTATCTGCTCGTCGGCAAGGCTCGAAGGAGTGTCGGGCCACCACCCCGTGACAGGAGCGGCCATCCGAGATCACTTCTCGGCAGTCTCGTAGTACGGGTTCGCACCTGCCTGATGATCGGTCACGTCAACGATCTGGCCAATCTCCGGGATGGAGCCGCGAAGGATCCGCTCGATCCCTTGCCTCAATGTGACCGCGGCGAGCCCGCACCCCTGGCATCCCCCGAGGAGTTGCAGGTACACGTCGGTTCCTTCGACACCGACCAGCCTGGCGGCACCGCCATGTGCGGCAATCGCCGGATTCACCTGATGATCGATCACATGGGCGACACGTTCGGCCATCGAGCCCTCGAGTGTCCCGAGCGACCCGGGCTCGAACGTGGGACTGGCGGGGCGATTCGGATTATCCATCGCCAGGCCACCCGCCCTCATGTCGAGCGTGGCCCCGTCGAGCTTGTCGAGATCCTCGTTGCGGAGGGCGAGCCCAAGATCGCCGTGACGTTCGATGCGGCACGATCGTTTCACATGCGTGCGTGGCACGAAACTCAGCGCGTAGGTGAACTCGTCATCGCGCATGCCGGTCACTTCGAGGAGGAGTACCACCTCGTCGTCGGCGGCCTCCTGGTCCCTGATCTCGATGATCTTGGCGAGCGCCGGATCGGTGATTGTGAGGGTGTTGGCCATGGCTCCTGATCGTAGCCCCGGCCGTAAGCAAGGCGACACAGCCGGAACAAGTGGCGAAGATGTGGTGGTGCAAACAGCCGTGATCGTCATCCCATCCGGCACGTACCGAGCCGCCGCCTTCGTCGAGGCCGCACGGTCGCTGGATCTCGACCTCATCATCGCTTCCGATGCGCCGGCTGCGATCGAGAACGACCGGTACCTCCGCATCGACCTCGCCGACCCGAGGGCATCCGCCACCGCGATCGCTGAGACGGGGCACCCGATCGATGCCGTCATCGCTGTGGATGACCGGTCGGTGATGACGGCTGCGATCGCCGCCGAGCTCCTCAACGTACGCCACAACCCACCCCCTGCGGTGGCGACAACCCTCAACAAGGCGATGCTGCGCAGGGCACTCGAGGCGGGCCACGTTCCACAACCAGCGTTTGAACTCTCCACACCTGGCACCGACATCGTGGCACTCACCGAGTACGTCGGAACTCCAGTCGTGCTCAAGCCGCTGTCGCTGTCCGGGGGTACCGGAGTCATCAGAGTCGATCATCCGTTGCAGTCCCCGATGGCTGAGGAGCGCATCAGACGGATTCTCGCCGTGGCAGGAAGGAACCCGAACGAGCCAATCCTCGTCGAGCGGTACCAACCCGGCGTTGAGGTCGCCGTGGAAGGATTGATCACCGACGGAAGCCTGAACGTGCTCGCCATGTTGGACAAGCCAGAGCAGACGGAGGGACCCTACTTCGAAGAGACGATGCTGGTGACCCCCTCGAGCCTGCATCCCGAAGTGCTGGAGGAGGTGGAGGCGGCCACCGCACGAGCCATCGACGCCATCGGCCTCCGAGAAGGACCGATACACGCCGAGGTGCGCGTCGACGGGGCGAAGGTCGCGATCATCGAGGTCGCCGCCCGGTCGATCGGCGGGCTGTGCTCGCGTGCGCTCCGCTTCGGGTTGCTCGGAACCACGCTCGAGGATCTCCTCCTCCGCCATGCGGTCGGACTGCCGGTCGATCCACGTCGGGAGCAAGTCGCGTCGGGCGTCTATATGCTGCCGGTCCCTGCCTCCGGGAGATTCCGCGGCGTCGAAGGCCTCACCAACGCCGGGAGTGTCCCGGGAGTCTCGGAGGTGGTGATCACTACTCCGAAGGGCGCCGAGGTGATGGCGCTTCCCGACCCGTCCCGGTACCTCGGGTTCTTGTTCGCCACCGGATCTTCGCCGGATTCGGTCGTGGCCTCGTTGCGCACGGCACGCGACGCGCTGCGGATCCTCATCGACGAACCCGCGCAATAATGCACGGATGCATTTCACTCGATCGTCAGGTGTGCTCGTCCACCCCACCAGCTTGCCTGGCCCGGTGGGGATCGGCGACATCGGCCCGGACGCCCACCAGTGGATAGACCAGCTCGGCGCGATGGGGTGCGCACTCTGGCAGGTGCTCCCTCTCGGCCCGACGGGGTATGCCGACTCCCCCTATCAGAGCTTCTCGAGCTTCGCCGGCAACCCGAATCTGATCAGCCCGCTCGCGCTCGTCGAGGACGGCCTGCTCGAAAGGTCTGATCTCGATCCGGTGCCCGACTATCCCACCGGCAGGGTCGACTATGGATCGCTCATCACCTGGAAGCGCCGGTTGATCGACACTGCCTTCGAGCGCTTCGACACCGATCCAGGCTTCGAGGCGTTCAAGCAGGACAATCGGACCTGGCTCGACGACTTCGCACTCTTCATGACGCTGAAGGACATGTACGGGGGCAACGCGTGGACGCTCTGGCCGCCGATGCTGAGAGATCGGGATCCCGACCAGCTCGAGAAGGCTCGGGAGGCATATCGCAGGGACATCGAACGGCATCAGTTCGGGCAGTTCCTCTTCGCCGTCCAGTGGGGACGGCTCCACGACCGCGCTCTGCGCGCTGGCATCTCGATCATCGGCGACATCCCGATCTTCACCGCCGCGGACTCCGCAGATGTATGGGCGAATCGTGACCTGTTCCAGCTCGACGCGGAGGGACGTCCCGCAGTTCAGGCAGGTGTACCGCCCGACTACTTCTCCGAGACGGGCCAACTCTGGGGAAACCCTCTCTACGACTGGGAGGTCCACAAGCGCACGGGCTACGCATGGTGGATCGAACGCTTCAGGTCGACGCTCGGTCGCGTAGATGTCATTCGTATTGACCATTTCCGCGGTTTCGTCAACTACTGGGAAGTACCAGGAGATGCCGACACCGCCATCGACGGACGGTGGGTCGACGGGCCCGGTGAGGAGTTCTTCCGATCCGTCGAGGCCGAGCTCGGCACGCTCCCGATCATCGCCGAGGATCTCGGTGAGATCGACCCGCGGGTCCCGATACTGCGCGACCGTCTCGGTTTCCCTGGAATGAAGATCTTCCAGTTCGGTTTCGACACGGACCGCACGAACCCGTTTCTTCCCCACAACTACCCGAAGAACAGCGTCGCCTACACCGGTACACACGACAACGACACAACCCGAGGGTGGTTTGACAGCCTGGTCGACGAAGAGCGCGCATTCGTCCTCGAGTATCTCGGCACCGACGACAGCGAGATCGCATGGGATGGCATGTGGGCAGTGTGGAAGTCCAGGGCCGTCTTCGCCATCGCGCCTCTCCAAGACGTGCTCGATCTCGGCACCGATTCCCGCATGAATCTCCCTGGCTCGATGTCGGACAACTGGCAGTGGAGGGCGGATGCCGACGCGTTGACCGACGACGTGATCGCCAAGATGCGGGCGCTCAACAAGGCGACCAGACGCAAACCGGGACGGAGAGTGAGAGGACGCTGATGAAACACACCATGACAGCGGAGGACCTGTGGGCTTTGCCTCGTGTAGGCCAGCCATCCGCCGGCGGAGGCAAGATCGTCATCCCGGTCACGAGATACGAGGGTGCGTCGTCGACGACGCTCACCGTTCTCACCGGGAACGAAGCGGTGGCGCTCACCCAGACGGATTCCAGGTCGCCCTCGGTCTCACCTGACGGTTCGAAGGTCGCATTCATTCGCTCTTCCGAGCCCGAAGGGCCCGGACAACTCCACGTCATGCCACTCGACGGCGGCGAGGCCGAACGGGTCACGGACATGCCCTTGGGCGTCATCGGACCCAAGTGGATGCCGGACGGCACCGGCGTGCTCTTCGTGTCGCCTCTCTACGAGGAGGCGCTCACCGTGGAGGAGACGAGGGCGTTCGAGCCTCCCACCGTACGGATCACGGAGCAACGCATGTTCCGGTACTGGGATCGGTGGCTCACCGACGGCAAGATCCCGCATCTGTTTCACCTCGATCTCGCGACGCGAGTACTCCGAGACCTGACTCCGGACGCGACGAACTGGTGGATGTGGAATCAGGAGGCCGACTCATACGACGTTGCTCCGGACGGCGAGGAGGTCGCGTTCTCCGCCTTCACCGTCGACACACCGGAAGATGAACGAAGATCGGTCATCTTCGTCGTGCCTATCGGCGGCGGGCCACTCCGCTGCATCACGCCCGACGGCACGGGCCACGAGCGGCGCCCTCGTTACAGCCCGGACGGCGCATCCATCATCTATGGGATGCAGAGGGAGATCGATTTCTACGCGGACAACGTGCGTCTCGTCCGCTTCGACCGCGGCACCGGAACACACGAGGTGCTGACCGAGGACTGGGACAGGTCGGCGTCCGGCTGGGTGTTCGCCGATGATGGGACGCTGCTGTTCACCGCCGAGGACGCGGCGAGGGTCAACGTCTATCGGCTCACGGACGGGACACCCGAAGTACTCGCCGTTGGAGGCATGTTCGGGGATCCGGTACCCGTCGATGGAGGGTTCGTGGCCACCTACCAAGACCTGAGCCATCCGCCAGAGGTTGTTCGAGTAGATGGAGATCGGCGAACGGCGTTGACATCCGCGACGTCGGGAGTACTCGACGAGCTGGAACTCGGCGAGGTCGAGGAGTTCTCCTTCGAGGGCGCCGCCGGTGACCGCATCCAAGGATTCCTCGTGTACCCACCAGGGTTCGATGCTTCACGTCGGTGGCCGCTCGTTCACAAGATCCACGGTGGGCCCCACGGTGTCTTCGGCGACGCATTCCACTTCCGCTGGAACGCTCACATGTTCGCCGCTCCAGGGTATGTCGTCGCCCTAGTCAACTTCCACGGTTCGACGTCGTGGGGTCAGGGGTTCGCTGAGTCGATTCAGGGTGCCTGGGGTGCGATGCCGACCGAGGACATCCTCAGGGCCACCGACCATCTGCTTTCGCTCGGTTTCATCGACGAGGACCGTATGGCGATCGCGGGTGGCTCCTACGGCGGCTACTTGACGGCCTGGCTCACCACGCAGACCGACCGGTTCGCGTGCGCCGTCGCCCACGCCGCCGTCACGAATCTGTCGGGCATGTACGCGTCGGACATGACCCGCGGTCGTCCACGGGCCTACGGAGCCAACTACTGGACGGATCCAGATCGGGTCGATCGCTGGAGCCCTGCCCGGCACGCAGCCGGCTACTCGACACCGACGCTGGTGATCGTCGGTGAGCGGGACTACCGGGTGCCACTCACGCAGGGTCTGGAGTTGTACGGGGTTCTCAAGGCGAAAGGCGTTGAGGCGCGTCTGGTGTACTACCCGGACGAGAATCACTGGATCCTCAAGCGAGACAACTCGATCCGCTGGTACGACGAAGTCCACCAATGGCTCGCCCGCTACCTTCAACCACCGATCGAAGGTAGCTGAGGGATTCGGGGATACGAGGAGAACTGCCTGGTGAGGAGCTTCTTACGCGCGGTGTGCGCGTAAGACGATTTTGTAGTTCGCCTCAACCGTCAGTCGAGGATGAGGCCGATCCCCTACGCTGGAGGCATGCGAATCGTCATCTTCGCCGGCGGAGACGAACCGACCGACATCGGCGAGCTGCCTGACGACCCGTTCGTCATCGCCGCCGACTCTGGCCTCGACGTTGCGAAGCGTCGCGATATCGCCGTGGACCTCTTGATCGGCGACTTCGACTCGGTATCCGAGGAAGCAGCGAGCGAGGCGCGGCAAGCGGTCCGCTTCCCAGTCGACAAGGACGAGACAGACCTGGAGCTGGCAGTCCGTCGCGCCCGATCGATGGGGGCGACATCGCTGCTCGTCATCGGCGGTGCGGGGGGCCGCATGGATCACTTCCTCGCCAACGCATCGCTTCTCGCCTCGTTGGACGGATGTGACGTCGAGTGGCGAACCGGATCGGGAATCGTGTTCAGGGTGAATGGCTCGCTGCGCCTCGAGGGCGTCGCGGGCGAGACCATCAGCCTGCTGGCGTTCGGCGGAGCCGCGCGCGGAGTCCGCACCACGGGGCTTCGTTGGCGACTCGACGGCGAGGATCTCCTCCCGGGCGGTACGCGAGGCGTCTCCAACGCATTTGCCCGCGAGTCCGCACTCATCTCGCTCGACGAAGGCAACCTGATGGCGGTGCTGCCCGAACGATGAGTCGGGAATCACTTGAGAAGCCGGACCGAGGTGATAGGTTGACCGTACGGAGAGGAGGGCTGGTTTGGTACGCCACTGGAAACCACTGCTGTTCGCGTCGGCGTTCCTTGCGCTGATGTGGATTCCGGCAGTCGCATTCGCCTCGGTCACGGGAGGCTGTACGGGATCCGTTGTGATCGACGGAACCACCTATGGGCCCGCCAACGATACGCCCTCGAACCCGATCGTGGTTCCGATCGACAAGAGCGGCGTCTCGGCAGCGTGGGAAGGATCGGTACCGTTTGCCAACACGAACCACCACGGGAATCTCGGCATCGTTGTGGGGCCCTGGAACATCGAGATCGCCAACTGGAGTGGTGCCAACCAGGCGGATACCAGGTCGGCCAACGGCGACTACAGCGTCGACGACTTCAAGGCGGAATTCCCGGTGGCCGAGTCGCTCATCCCTCGCGGGCTGTATGAGCTCTCAGGAACGCACGAGGCGGACGGCGGCAGCTGCACGGCGCATGTGATGGTGAAGATCGAAGGGAGCCCCCTGTCGAATCCGATCGGCATCGCCACCGTGGCCGGAACGGTCGTGACCGGCCTGACCCTGCTTGGGTCGGCCTTCAGAAGGAGGACCTCGTGAAGGGCAGGCCAGTGCTCGGAATCATCTCAGGACTGCTGTTCGGGTTCTTCCTCGCTCTGCTGTTGCAGCAGCTGGCCATCGCTCCGCTGACGACCGTCACCTTGATCGGACTTCCCGTCGCGGGAGTGGTGCTGGGCATCGTTCTGTCGGCGTGGGCTCCGCTCGGTCGGCGCTAGGCCACCGACGCGTTGGTGAGCACCGTCGCACCGTCGCGCGCAGGACAACCCGATCGTCGAGTCGCCACATGGCCCTTGTGATTGTCTGACCAGGAAGGACGGGCTTCGAGAACCGCCCGCGGAACCTCGATACCTGTGACACGTCGACGCCGTCGACCTCCATCACGATGAGCGCTCCGCTCCCCTTGTCCCAGATGTCCGCGATCCGGCCGCTCTGGGAGACGATCGCCGGCTAAGGCAGTGGGCGGTGAACGACGACCTCCTGGTCTCCGTGGACGAGCGACACCGGGTTGAACGAGATGCCGTCAACCTGTCCAATGGCCGACATCGTGGACATCGCGGGGATGGTTGCGAACGATGGGAGCACCTTCAGGTTCCTCTCGTACACATAGGCGAGTTCATTCGCGTCGGTCGCGGGTGCGCCCGCGCCGACGCCGAGCTGATAGAAGATGACCCGGTCCGCATCCCGGGTCACCGTCGTTGTCGGGAACACCGCACCGAGCGCCCGCTCGGGTTCAACCGGCATTCCGCATGTCGTTGGCCAGTAAGCCGATTTCCTCGGAGAGGCTTCCCAAGATCTCGAAGTGGTCCGTGTCGCGAATCTCGTCCAGATGCGCGGCGACTTCCTCGACGGTGGGGGCCACGCCGATGCCGGCGAACCATCCGTGAGTGGCGCCGACGAAGAACCTCGCGTAGCGTCCTCCTCCTGCCGAGAAGATCTCGTGCGTGAACGTGCACGTCTCGGACGCGAGGTAGACGACAATCGACGCGACCTGTTCCGGATCCATGCTGTCGGCCAACTCGCCGAGGACCTCTCCCGTCATGCGGGTCCTGGCGAGCGGAGCGATCACATTGGACTTGATGCCGTACTTGGCGCCTTCGATGGCCAGGACATTCGAGAGGCCCACGATCCCCATCTTGGCCGACGCGTAGTTCGTCTGTCCGAAGTTGCCGAGGATGCCCGAGTTGGACGACGTGAAGACGAGCCGACCGTACCCATGTTCCTTCATGACCCTGAACGCAGGCTGCGTCACATAGAAGGCGCCCTTCAGGTGAACGTCGAGCACGGCGTCGAGATTCGCCCATTCGAGCTTGGCGAAGCTCTTGTCTCGCAGGATCCCTGCGTTGTTGATGAGAACGTCGACCGTCCCGAAGTGATCAAGAGCGGTCTGTACGATTCCGGCACCGCCTTCAGGAGTGCTGACGGAGTCGTAGCTGGCGACCGCCTCTCCACCGGCTGCCCTGATTTCGTCGACGACGCCGTCTGCAGCGCTCTTCGCTCCGCCGACACCGTCGACGGCACCGCCGAGATCGTTGACTACGACCTTCGCGCCTCGGCGGGCGAGTTCCAGCGCATAGGATCTCCCCAGCCCTCCCCCTGCTCCGGTGACGATTGCGACTCTCTGGTCAAACGTGATGTCCGACATAGTTTCCTCCTGTTCGCGATAACGCTACGTGACCGAGGCCATACGTCAAAGCCGAGCGATGATCCCTTCGGCGGGCCGGATATCGGGGTGCGAGACCTGCCCTTCTCTGTCGAGCATCGTGGACAGCAGCACGGTGCCCGCCATGTCGATGTGTCGTGCTCTGGTACCGAAGTTGATCACGACGACGACCCGATCAGTGTTGTCGCTGCGTTCGAACGCGAGGCAGTCGTCGGGTGCATCCAACGAGCGGTACTCCCCCACCACCAGGGCCGGTGTGACCCTCCGCAAGGCCAGCATGCGCCGGTAGAAGGCGAGGGTGGAGGTGCCGCCCTGGGCTGCGACGTTGCGCGTCTCCCAGCCGTCGGCGACGGGCAGCCACGGCAGGGTGGAGCTGAATCCTGCGTGCGGGCTCGTGTCCCACTCCATGGGAGTCCTGCATCCGTCTCTGCCCATGCCGGGCATCTGCCGCCCCCATGGATCCTGTTGATGCTCCGGCGCGATATCTGCCTGCTCGATGCCGAGCTCGTCTCCGTAGTAGAGGGTCGGTGTCCCCCGGAGGGTGAGGAGCAGCATGCCGGCTGCGCGTGTCATGTTTCGTCCGTACCTGGTGGCGAGCCGGGTCTCGTCGTGGTTGCCGAGCACGTAGTTGGGCCAGGCGCCGGCAGGGGCGGCGGCCTCGCATGCATCGATGAGGGTGCGAAACACGCGGGCGTTCCACGGCGAGTGGAGGAGCGAGAAGTTGAACGGCATGGTCAGCTCGTCGAGATGCGCACCGTAGTAGGACGCCCAACGCTCCCAGTTCGGTTCGTAGATCTCGCCGATCGAGAATCGGGCCGGGTCGTACTCGTCGAGGACCGCCCGGATGCGTCGGAACGCTGCGTGGACATCCGGGTGTTCCCGGCTCCGTGGAGGTTCATCAGTAGGAGGTTCTGGGTCGTCGCGGAGATCCGGATCCTTCATGATGAACGCGACGACATCCATGCGGAAACCGTCCACACCCCTGTCCAGCCAGAACCGGAGCGTGTCGAGCATCGCCGCCTCGACCGCCGGGGTGCGCCAGTTGAGGTCCGGCTGGGAGGCAAGGAACGAATGGAGGTAGTACTGGCCTGTGTGTTCGTCCCACTGCCATGCGCCGCCGCCGAATTGACTTTTCCAGTTGTTCGGCGGGGATCCGTCGGGTTTCGGGTCGGCCCAGACATACCAGTCCCGCCTTGGGCTGTTTCGCGACGAGCGTGACTCGACGAACCAGGGATGCCGGTCGGATGTGTGGTTGGGGACCCAGTCGATGATCAGTCCCATGTCGCGATCGTGCAGATCCGAGAGGAGGTGGTCGAAGTCGTCGAGCGAACCGAACAGCGGGTCGACATCGCAGTAGTCGGAGACGTCGTACCCGAAGTCGGCCATCGGCGACGGGTAGAACGGAGACAGCCAGACGGTATCGACGCCGAGGCTCGTCAGGTAGTCGAGACGGTGCCTGATCCCCTCGAGGTCACCAACCCCGTCGCCGTTCGAGTCCTGGAACGAGCGAGGGTAGATCTGATAGACAACTCCGACTGAGAGTGCCACCCTTCCCGACTCGGAGAGACCGAGTTGCTCTGCGTAGTGCCGTCCTTCGACGCTGTTCCACCAGACGGCCGGCTTCCCTGCTGGTCCCACCATGTCGGAATACTGCCGCACGGTTGCACTTCCCGCCAGTCCGATCCGGGAGCACCCGACCGGGTCGATGGTCGAGCTGACGGTTGGAGGCGGTGCCCGGCGAAGGCCGCCTTGTTTCCTCCCCCAGCGAGCGAAGCAAGCGTTGGGGGAGGTGGACTCGACCGTAGGTCGAGGACGGAGGGGGCGGTTCCCACCAAGACCAGCGATCGCGCGCATGATTGTATGTCGTGAAGTGTTGTTATCGGTCGTTTTCTGTCACAGGCAGGTGGTACGTTGACGGCATGAACACGACAGACCGGATCGAAACGAGACTGGTCGACATCGAGACAACGATCGGTCAACTCCGTGCAGTCCAGGTCGATCTGCTCGCCGAAATCGACAGGCGGCAGACCCCACTCGCGGACGGATGTCGAACACTCGCCGAGTGGGTCTGCTCCCGGCTGGACGTCGCACCCGAAACAGGACGGCTGCTGTCCCGGATGGTCCACTGCGGGGCTGCTGTCGTCACGGGTGAGCTGGCCGACGGGACTCTGTCGTTCGACAGGGCCTGTGAACTGATCCGCCTCTCGGACCCTACGGCAGTTGAGATCGACGGGTCTCGACGGTTCGATATCGCCGGATTGAGACGGTTCATTGCTCGTGACCAGGGACTGACGCCGGTGCCCGAACGTGACGCCTTCGACAGTCGCCATCTTGTGATGCAGCCCAACCTGGACCTTTCGTCCTGGCGACTGTGGGGTCAACTCCCCGGCCACGCAGGGGCGATCGTCGATCAGGTGCTGGCCGGACGTGCGGACAGCTTCCCTCCCCCACCTCAAGGGGTCCACTACAGCCATGGCCAGCGCAGAGCGGACGCGCTCGTCGCAGTCTGTGGCGACCATGCGCGTGGTGACGGGCCATCAACGGTCGTGTCGGTGTTCGTAGATGCCAGCGGCGATCCGGGGACGGGACTCAGGGCCGAGATCGCTGGAGGCCCACGTGTCGGACCGGTCACACTCGAACAGCTCCTCTGCGACAGTTCGATCGAAGTCACCGCCGTCACCAACGATGGCCAGCCACTCGGAATCGGACGGCGATCCGCAGCCATCCCACCAAGGTTGAGACGCTATGTCCTATGGAGAGACGGCGGCTGCACCATCGACGGCTGCACGTCCCGCTACCGGCTCCAACCCCACCACATCACCCCCTTCTCCCAGGGCGGTGTCACAGAAGCCGACAACCTCGCAACCGTCTGCTGGTTTCATCACCATGTCGTCATCCACACCATGGGCTATCACCTGAACCCGAACTCGCCACCCCACCGCAGACGCTTCCTCACAAGAGCGGGACCGGGCCCATAGCGGCGAGCCCCTTGACCGATCGAACCACCGAAACCAAGAGACTCCGATCAGATCGACAGCTGGCGCTCGGCCGGCTCCTGATCGCGCCCACTCCCCACCCACAGGCAGTATCGCGTGACATCACCGCTCCATGAGGTGTAGTGATGGTCCATCCGTCTAGGTTGACGTCTTGATGAGTCCTGCGCGTACAACCGTGTTGGTTGGTGTGGCGTGATAGAGGATGTGAGTGATAGCGCGATCTGGAACAAGCATCGCGACGAGCTGATCCGGTACGCGACGATGCTGGTCGGCCCTAGCGACGCCGAGGATCTCGTGTCGACGGTTGTGGTGCGGATCCTCCACCGGCAAGGCCTCTCAGATCTCGATGATGCACGGTCGTATCTGTATCGATCGGTGCTGAATGAGGCTCGCAGTCTGGTGAGGCGGCGTCGACGCCGACGTGTACCGCAGGGGTTCGATGCGCAGCCGGTAGAGCTCGACCCTGAGGTGTTGGCTGCGGTTCTGCAGCTTCCTGAACGGCAGCGGGCGGCGGTGTATCTCACCTACTGGCGTGACCTCCCCATCGCCGAGGTCGCCCAGTTGATGGGGTGCCGTCCCGGATCGATCAAACGCTACCTGCACATTGCCCGCAATCGACTCCGGGAGGTGTTTGCACATGACTGAGCTACACCCAGACGATCACGCCCGCCTACGACGAACGTTCCAACACATGGACGACCTCGCGCCGCCCGCCCCCAGCCTCGACTCGCTCTCCAGGGTCGACAAGGTACGTGGGCAACGCTCGAAGCGTCTCACGTCAGCCCTCGCAGGTGCCGCGATCGTACTTGTCACCGTCGGGATCGTGGTGGTGGCCCAAGGGCCACGATCGACTCAGGTTTCCGACTACGAAGCGTCGATCACTCAAAGCAACAGCCAGGACGACGCGATCGTCTTTCTCGATCCCGACATCTCGTCTGATCAGCTGGCTGCAATCGGGCAGGCACTCCAAACACTCGAAGGGGTGCAGTCCTTTCACTACGTCGACAGAGACCAAGCGCTAGCCGAGTTCAAAGAGGCCGCCGCGGACACTCCCTCAGCGATCGAGGACATCGACCCGAACATGCTGCCAACCCAATATCGACTCGCCCTCGCCGATGACGCAGACGTCGCGACCATCGTGACGGACCTCGAACACCTACCTGGCGTGCGCAAGGTAGTCCTGTCACCCTCTGTTCTGGCAAGGTCGGATACCACACCTGCTCCAGAGATGACTCCCGACGTAGCTGCCGACCTCACCGCCATGGCGGTTGCTCGCTCGTGCACGGGCGAGTGCTCCTCGCGGAAGGTGCATCTCTACGAGAACCTCCGCACCGTAGACACACCGATCGGCCAAGAACAGCCGATCCCCGACTCGACGCGCCGGGCCATCGCGAATCAGTTTGCCGACGTCCAGTTCGTCGATGCAGGCCAGCAAGACGCGCTGTTCGACCAAGATGGTCTCATCGACGGCGGCAACGGCGTACTCATCTCTGTCGGACCAATCGAGGATCTCGCGGCCGGTGTCGTAGGGATCGAGATAGCGATCCAATTCACCCGGTTCGACGTCCAGGGTCAGATCGTTCAGTTTCAGTGGACAAGCCAAGGCTGGTTGGCCGCATCAAGCGATGAGACCGGAGTCACAGTCACCACATCGGCATCCTGAAGATGACCACCATGCCCGAAACCCACAGGTGACATTGCTGCACGCTCCCCTGAGGAAGAGCACCTTCGCTGCTCTCGCGTCTGCTCCGAATCATCCTTGTTCGTCTGGAACAACCCGAACGATGACGAAGCCCGGGATCGTGTCGCCGGGTCCGTCGTCGGATGCGAGAGTGAAGGCTTCGTCACGTAGTCGATAGGTGCCCGGTTCGACATCGGGAATGACGATAGGGAAGGCGTTCGGGATCTGGAGTCCGATATCGGGGACGCCCCACGTATCTGTTGTGCCCAGTTCGACGGTATGTCCCGTGCCGTCGTACCAGCCCCGTCCTACGAGATGGGTGTCGACCCAGTGGGTGCCGTTCCAGCACTGCCACCACGTCGCCGCCCCGACGATGGACCTGGAAAGGAGACCCTCATCGGACACCGACAGGGACGCCTCGGACTCGGCTGTCACCGGATTCGGTTCCACCGAGATCACCAACGGCGACTCTACCGCCAGCTCGGCTGCAGGCGGATCGACACACGTCTCGAGTACGGACGTGACGGGCGCGACAAGAAATGACGTCGTGGTGCATGACGCGACCAACGCCGCGGCGAACGCCAACAGCAACCCGCGTCGAAACACCATGACACGATTCTGACACACTCTTCCACAAGGCACCCAGCGATCGCGCGTACTTGCAGGCACCCGGGTGCCATGGCTGTGTCCTGAGCAGGGGTCGTGTCCCCCCCTCGCTACCCCGCGCCTCAGAGGGGTTGGGTGCCAGTCCACCCCTCTCAGCGATCCGCGAAACTCGACCAACCCGTGGAGACTCAAGGACCGACGAATGCCGGCCGTCCGCCACGACTCGGTCAGCTCGCACCGTAGATGCTCTCGATGACGGCACGGTACTTGTTGCCCACGAACGACCGCTTGACCTTGAGGGTCGGAGTCAACTCCCCACCTTCGATGGTGAAGTCGCCCGGAAGAATCCTGTACTGGCGGATCGACTCCGCTTTGGATACCGCCTTGTTGGCGGAGGCGACCGCCGATTCGATCTGTGTGACCAGATCGGGATCGGTCGTGATGTCCGCAACGCTCCCCTTCCCGTTGCGTCGCGCCCACTCGTGCACGGTCTCTGCGTCGAGCGTGACCAGCACGGAGATGAACGGCTTGGCGTCTCCGATGACCATGCACTGGCTGACGAGCGGGTGTGCCCGCAGCCGATCTTCGAGTACCGCTGGAGCGACGTTCTTTCCGCCCGCGGTGACCAGGATCTCCTTCTTGCGCCCGGTGATGCGGAGAAACCCATCATCGTCGAGTTCTCCGACGTCGCCCGTATGGAACCACCCGTCCGCATCGAACGCTTCCCCGGTCGCGGCCGGGTTGTTCCAGTACCCCTTGAAGACGCATCCTCCCCGCAGCAAAATCTCGCCGTCGGCGCCGATCGCCACGGACATGCCGGGTGTCGGCCGGCCGACCGTACCGATCTCGATCTCCGACGGCCTGTTGAAGAAGGTCGCAGCCGTCGTCTCGGTCAGGCCGTAGCCTTCCAGCACGACCAGACCGATGCCTTTGAAGAAGTGCCCGAGTCGCTCACCGAGCGCCGCAGCACCGGAGATCGCGTAGGTGAGATGACCGCCGAACGCCTGCCGCAGCTTTCCGTACACGAGCTTGTCGAACACGGCGTGAAGTGCCCGTGTCCGGAACGTCGGTGATGCCTCCGACGAGTAGGCGATCGCGACGTCCGCCGCCATGTCGAAGATGCGTCCCTTGCCCTCACCTTCGGCCTGGAGCTTCGCGCCGTTGTACACCTTCTCGAACACCCTCGGAACCGAGAACACCCATCTGGGCCGAAATATCGGGAACTCCTCGGCCAGGTGATACATGTCGGTCGCGTACCCCATCCTGACACCTGCCATGGCACAGCCCACTTGAACGATCTGCGCAAACGAGTGGGCGAGCGGGAGAAACACGAGCGTCGAGTTGCCGGCCGTGAACAGGTCCGGGAGGGCCGAGATGACGTTCCGGGCCGTGAAGATGAAATTGCCGTGGGTGAGTTGGCACCCTTTCGGATTGCCCGTGGTTCCGGACGTGTAGATGAGCATCGCCAGGTCGTTGTGGCCGATCGCGTTCGACCGACGCGCCACCTCCGCCTGCAACACGGCGTCGACCGGTCGCTCACCGAGACCGCCACCCTCGATCACGAACACCGCCTTGCACGATGGTGGCGCCGGGGAGATCTCCTCGTAGACGGATCGAAGCGTGTCGTTCTCGCAAAACAGCGCGACGGCACCGCTGTCGCGCATGATCCACTCGACCTGCTCCGGGGACGACGTCTCGTAGATGGTGACCAGCGCGGCTCCTGCGGCCCACACGGCGAACTGGATCAGCGTGTACTCGACTCGTGTCGACGAGAAGACCGCGATCCGGTCACCGGGTTGGACACCCGCCCCGACGAGCATCGCGGCGATCGAGGTGACCTGCCGAACCGTGTCGGCGGTCGAGATGTCCACAAACGAATCGCCATCCCTGTACGCGAGCGCTGCGACATCCGGATGGCTCTCGGCTCGATCCAGCAAAGCACGAAGCCCGTTGTCGTGCGGCGCGATCCGCACCTCGCCCGGGCTCGTGTAGGCCCGCATTCGCCCTCCCTGTTTGCGCGTCAAGAGACGATAGTTGCGGCGAGCGGTCCTTGCTCAGGCGTCCTGCACGACGGCTCCCGAAGCCACCAGCGTGTCGATCTCGGCAGGTTCGAACCCGAACGATTCGAGGACACGGACCGAGTGTCGACCAGGCGAAGGGACCGAGCCTGCGGCACCAGGTGTGCGATCGAATCGAGGCGCCGGAGCGGCCTGGGTCACACCCTCGACGTCGACGAACGTTCGCCTTGCGAGGTTGTGTTCATGAAGTGGCGCTTCTGACGGCGTCAGCACGGGTGCGACGCATGCGTCGGTCTCGGAGAAGATCTCGATCCACTCGTCGCGAGTCTTCGTGGCGAACACCTCTTCGAACACGGCGCGAAGCTCCGGCCAGTGGGTTCGGTCGTACTGCTCGGGGAGATCGGCTGCATCGAGGCCGAGGCCATCGATGAACGCCGAGTAGAAACGCGACTCCAGTGCGCCGACGGCGATGTATCGTCCGTCGCCGGTCGCGTAGGTGCCGTAGAAAGGTGCACCACCATCGAGGAGGTTCTCGCCACGTCCCCCTTCCCACAGCCCGGCGACCCTGAGGGCACGGGGGAACATGCCGAGGATCGCCGATCCATCGACCATCGCTGCGTCGATCACCTGACCCCTGCCGGATCGGCCGGCCTCGAGAAGACCGGCGAGGAGACCGACCGCCAGCAACATGCCTCCTCCACCGAGGTCGCCGACCAGGTTGAGCGGCACGATGGGCGGGCCACCCGACATCCCGATCAGGTCGAGGACACCCGACATGGCGACGTAGTCGATGTCGTGCCCGGCGGATCCAGCGAGAGGGCCTTCCTGCCCGAACCCGGTCATCCGTGCGTACACGAGTCTCGGGTTGCGCGCGAGTGCCTGGGCTGGTCCGATCCCCAGTCGCTCGGCCACACCCGGCCGGAACCCCTCATAGAAGCCGTCGGCATGTTCGGCCATCCTCAGCACGATCTCCGCTGCGGCGTCGTGTTTGAGGTCGATGGCGATCGCGTCCCGCCCCCTGTGCAAGAGGTCCCCATAAGGCGAAGGTCCGGGGCGGGCGACTCGCACCACTCTGGCACCGAGATCGGACAGAAGCATCCCGCAAAACGGACCGGGGCCGATCGAGCCGACCTCGATGATCGTGAACCCCTCGAGGGGCCCCATCAGCGCGGTCCCAGCCTCGCTGCGGCGTCGAGACGGATCACCTCTCCGTTCAGGAGCGGGTTCTCGACGATCGCTACCACGAGCGAACCCAGATCGTCCGGTGTGCCGAGTCGCTTCGGAAACACATGCACCTTCGCGAGCGAGTCCCTCACATCTTGGCTCACCGCCCCCAGCATCGGTGTGTCCATGATGCCGGGTGCGATCGCCATGACCCGTATGCCGAGGGAACCGAGGTCCCTCGCCAGTGGCAACGTCAGGGCAACAATGCCTCCCTTCGAAGCCGAGTACGCGGCCTGACCGATCTGTCCCTCGAACGCGGCGATAGACGCGACATTCACGATGACTCCTCGCTCGCCGTCGCCGTTGGGTTCGTTGGTGCTCATCGCCTCGGCGGCACGCCGGCTGACATCGAATAGGCCGACGAGATTGACGTCGATCACCGCCCTGAACGCGTCGATCGGGAACAGCGTGCCGTCACGTCCCACGACCCGATGTGCGGCAACGATGCCGGCGGCGTTCACGCAGACATCGAGACGGCCGAATGTCGCGACCGCCTCACCCACGGCGCGCGCGACCGATTCCGTGTCGGTGACATCGACGGGAACAAACACTGTTCCTTCGCCCAGCCGCGATGCCACCTCGGCGCCGTTGGACCCTTCGAGGTCGAGCAGCACGACGCTCGCCCCGTGCTCGATCAGCTTCTTCGCGGCACCTTCACCGAGCCCCCCGGCCCCACCGGTGACGAGTGCGACCGAACCTTCGATTCGCATGGTGTCCTCCTCTCAACCCTGCTGCTGCCGTATGTATTGGATCACCCGGTCGATCTGCTCGTCGCTCAGAGTCGTCCGGAACGACGGCATCCTGCCAAGTCCGTGAATGATGGTGAAACGGTAGAACTCGTCGGTCATTTCGGCCGCCTCCGACCCCGACCCGAGCGGTGGACCGATGCCGCCCGCGAGGTCCTTGCCATGACATCGGGCACAAATCGAATCGAAGACCTGCGAACCGGTCGCGCCGGGGGAAAGACGTGGCACCGTGCAGGCCTGCAGAAGTGTGGCGGCCAGCAGCAGCGCGACGATCCACTTCACGGATGCTGAGCCTACTTCGGGAACCTGCCGGCTTGACCGATCGTCTCATTGTTGAGGAGAAAGGACTCAGAATGCGCCAAATCATCGCCGTCGTCGCGGCAGTACTCGTTCTCAGCGCGTGTACCCCCAACGTCTCGGTGTCCAGCAGCTCCTCCGGCGAGCAGGGAATCAGCGTGACCGGACAGGGCGAGGTGAGCGGCACTCCTGACACGCTCACCGTGGATCTCGGGGTCAGCCTCCGCCGAGACACTGTCGAGGAGGCAACCACCGATGCGGCAGATCTCGCACAGAATCTCATCGATGCCGTGAAGAATCAGGGAGTCGAGGACAAGGACATCCAAACACGCAACTACTCGATCTATCCCGAGTACGACTACAAGGGCGACACACAGACGCTTCTCGGCTACCGGGTGACCAACACCGTGACCGTGAAGGTCCGCAACCTCGACAACGCGGGGTCGATCATCGACGCAGCGACCACCGCCGGTGGGGATGCCGTCCAAGTGTCCGGAGTTTCGTTTTCCATCGAGGACGACGATGCGCTGCTGCAGGACGCTCGAGCACGGGCATGGGAAGATGCGAAGGCGAAGGCCGATCAACTCGCGTCGCTCTCGGGAGTAACACTGGGCGCACCGCTCTCGATCACCGAGTCAGTGTCCTCGCCGTCGCCGATCTACCGAGCAGCGGACTCCTTGGAAACGGCGGGGTCGACCCCCATCGAGGCGGGCTCGCAGACCGTCACAGTCGTGTTGGACGTGCGATTCTCGATCGGCGGATAGGGCCCCCCTGGCCGTTCGCTATGACAGGAGCGCAACACCCGCCGCGGTGAGCCCCGACACGACCAGCCCTGCGATGACCACGCCAATCGAGATCAACAGGGTCGCGCGCCGACGTTCGACGCCGAACACGAATGCGGCGAGGGCTCCGCTCCACGCACCGGTGATCGGCAGTGGTATGGCGACGAACGTGATGAGCGCGACGTCACGAAGCCGATCGAAACGGGCCGTGTGCCGGCGACGTGAGTGAGCAAACAGGCGGTCGAGGAACCGGTGCAGTCCTCCCCAATGTTCCTCCGCCCACGAGGTGACGGGTCCCAACAGCACCAGGATGAACGGGACCGGAAGGATGTTGCCGACGACGGACCAGATGAACGCCTGAGGGATCGACATGTCGAGGATCTGCACAGCGAACGGGATCGAGAACCTCAGCTCGGTAACGGGGAGCGCAGCGAGAAGCATGACCGCGAGCGGTTCGGGGAAGTGCTGCGCGAAGGCTGTCAGTGAATCCCGCATCCCAGGAGTATGCCGTCCTGTGAACCTTTTGACACGTTCTCGAAGCCACCGCTACGATCATGAGGTCGGGTGCCACCCACACCCGACACCCCAACAAGCGCATTGGACCGCGGGCAAGGACTCCCTGGCGCCTTCCCGACACAACGGCCCACTGTGGCTCTTCGTAAGAAGGGCAACGAGGCTCCGGTTCTACCCCCTTGCCGGGGCCTCGTCATTTCCGCAGGTTCGGGAACCCCACGATCACCACAGGAATCTGAGCGTGCTCGATGATGTAGCTGGTGCCGTGGCCGAGGAACGGTCGGTCCGTGAGCGGCCGTGTCGAGGTGCCGAGCACCAGGAGGTCGAACGGGCCGGAACCGGCTACCGACAGAACCTCATCGACCGCGTTCGGGGCGACGCTGATGAGCGTGTCGACGGAGATGCCGAGCCTCGTCCCCAAGGCTGCCGCCTCCGCGACCAATTCGGCGGCGTCACGCCTGGCCTCCGACCCCATCGTTGCTTCGAGCATGACGCCTTGGCCGGAGGGCCGGTTGACGACATGCAGCGCCGTCGCATCCCCCGCGCCGGAGCGTGCGACGGCGTATGCCAGCTCCTCGGCCGCCCTGGTCGAGAGATCATTCGACACCGGCACGAGCGGATGCCGTGGAAGGTCATCAGGAATGCCACCTGCCGTCCTCACGATCACCACCGGGAGCCGGACTCTCGCGAGGGTTCGATCGACCACGGTAGAGAACATCCCCCGTTCGTCCGAGTCTTCTTCGGACGCTCCAAGCACGAGGAGGTCGTACCCGAGTAGCGACTCGGCCACGATCGCGGCCACCGGGTCGGCGGACCGCTTGCGAACGACTCGATGCTGCTGGTCCCCGAGCGCACGATGGACATCGGCAGGATTCGCGGTGTGATCGGTCTGTCGGAGCAACCGTCCGACGACGGTTGGGGAGGTCCCTTCGACCACGAGCACCGTCACCTCGGCGTTGGGGAACGCGGCGGCGACAAGGCGTGCCGCAAACGCGCTGTTCGCACCGCCCCGGGTGGGGAGGAGGATCCGTTGCGATCGCAGAATCAAGGATTGCTCACGAAGGGATTCCTCGTCGAGCCGCCGGCGCTCGTCCTCCCCGATATCGCGATCGTTGACCGTCAGACGCAAGAGCTGTGGGGCGAGGATGGACGTGGCCAGAGCGGTGAGCACCAGCACGGTGAACGCCGACTCGGCGAGCACCCCGAGATTCAACCCGATGATCGCGACGACGACCCCCATCGCGCCGAGCGCCGACAGGCCGGCGCCCAAGACGACACCCTGGTGCGTGTCGAGGCCACCGATGCGGGCACCTGCCAGCGTGCCCACCACCTTGGCGGCGATCGCCAGCAGCACCACGGCGATGAGCCACCACACTGCCGATCCGTGGAGCGAGCCGAAGTCGACGCGTAGCCCCGAGTAGGCGAAGAAGACAGGGGCGAAGAAGCTGATCGTCACCGACTCGAGTACTTCGCGCGCCCTCGGGAGCTGATGACGGGTCACCCCGAGCAGGATGCCCACGATGAACGCCCCGAGGATCGCCTCGAGCCCGAGCGCTTGGGTGATCGAAGCGCCCACCAGACCGGCGACGACCATCACGGTGAGGGCGGCCGTCACGCTCGACCCTCCGCGCAGCGCCATCCTGAACAGCCGATCCAACACCCATCTGCCGGCTGTTGCCGCGACGACGAGGAACACGACCAATCCGACGAACGACATCGCCAGCGCGCCCAGGTCGAATTCGCCCTGGATCGCAACTCCCGACATCGCGGCGAGGATCAGCCAGCCGAGCGCGTCCATGGTCATGCCTGCGGCCAGGGTGATCTGGCCGAAGTCGCGCCGGAGGAACCCGAGGTCGGCGAGGATCTTTGCGACGACAGGCAGCGCCGAGACGGAGAGCGCGAGCGCGAAGAATGCAGCGAACAGCCCCATGCCGTGCACGCCGACGAATCCGTCCGGGACCAGGAAGGCGACCCCGAAGAACAGCAGGAACGGGATGGTGAAGCTGCCGAGCGACACGCTCACAGCCGCTCTCCGGAACCTCCTGATGATCGCCAGATCCGTTTCGTAGCCGAGTGCGACGAGCAGCATGATCACGCCGATCCATGCAAGGCCGAACACGACCGCATCCACCGTCGTGTAGCCACCCCCAAACACCCACGCGTATCCTCCCGGTGCGACCCTGCCGAACACGGACGGTCCGAGCAGGATCCCTGCCATCAGCTCCCCGACGACCGGTGGCTGGCCGATCCGGCCGGCGAGACCGCCCAGAATGCGGGCCAAGCCGACGAGCAACGCGACCTGAACCAGCGTGACGAGCAACTGGTGTTCGTCCAGCGGTGCCGCGGTCGCGGCTGCCAGGATCACACCGAGAACCTCACCACCAAGACGTCCCCCTGACAGACGACGTACTCCTTGCCTTCGATCCGGATCACGCCGTGAGACTTGGCGGCGTCCCATCCTCCGGACTCGATCACCTGGTCGATCGTCGCCACCTCGGCCCTGATGAATCCTCGTTGCAGATCCGAGTGGATCTTGCCCGCCGCGACGGGAGCGGTCGCTCCACGTCGAACCGTCCACGCGTGGGATTCCTTCGGCCCGACGGTGTAGAACGTGAGCAATCCAAGCGTCGCGTACGCGGCACGCACCATCTCGGCGAGCGCCCCTTCACCCATCCCGAGCCCTTCGAGGATGTCCCGGCGATCGCCGGCGTCCATGGCGGCGACCTCGGCCTCGATCTTCACGGACAGGGCGACGACCGAGTCGCCTTCGGGTACCAGGTCGGCGACGGTCCTGACGAGGTCCTCTTGTCGTGTCTCACCCTCGTCGACATTCACGACCCACACCGCAGGCTCCAACGTGAGCGGTGCAAGATCCCGGAACGCGGCGAGATCCGCTTCCTCCCACATCCGGTCGCGAAGTGGACGTCCCTGTGCCAGGTGATCAGCCGCCTCGGCGATCGCCTCGGATGCCCGCTTCTTCTTCGAATCCGCTGACGCTTCCTTGGCGATCTTCGGTCGTCTGCGCTCGAATACGTCCGCGTCGGCCATGGTCAGCTCGAGGAGGAGTTCTTCAGTCTGTTCGGCAGGATCGGTCCCGGACTCTTCCGAGGGAATCTCCTCGTCGGTGAACGCCCTCACAACCATCACGAGGCCGTCCATCTCGCGAAGTCTCCCGAGGAACTGAGAGCCCAATCCTCCCCCGTGGGCGGCCATCGCAGGAAGGTCGAGGA
>Ga0315535_1000462_pt1 | contig 28725 bp, 24 predicted proteins | sample SalMarSW160220MG_2_FD_203092 | JGI IMG/M metagenome (GOLD analysis project Ga0315535, IMG submission 203092) | Salt marsh sediment microbial communities from the Plum Island Ecosystem LTER, Massachusetts, United States - Salt Marsh Sediment SW1602-20 ... | reverse complement strand
GGCCGCAGGAGACCGAAGTGGGAGGCCAGCTTGATCGCTTCCCGGAGGAGCCAATAGCGGAAGCGGCGCTTCGGGTACTTCGCTCGCAGCTCGAGCCACTCCTGGAGGAAGTCGGCAAATCGTCGGATCATGATCCCTCCAGAACCCCGGCCAGGCGTGCCCAACGAGCCTCGAGATGCTGCTGCGTGCTCCGAGGCATCTCCATTTCCGCCGGTGTCACGGAGAACAGGCGATGGGCTTCCCGCCTCCGCGCGTTGGCCGGCTGGATCTCAGGTCCGGGTGACCGGCCCCCTTTCGCTCCAGCCGTTCCAGGGTGGTGCAGAACGCACCTCGGGAGACGCGTCGTCCCGTCTCCTCCTCGATCTCCCGACGGACCTCCAGCGCGAACGCGCTGTCCCCGTCCCCGAGGATGACCAGGAGTATCGTCTGCTCGAACTCACCCAGGGATGTGTTCCTCAACTCCATAGACAGCACCAGGGGCGAACGGGTTCGAAGAGTCCAGATCGAAGTGGTGCGGGCGAAGCGGCGGAGAAGGAGGATCGGTGCGCATCCGGGGCGGCGACCGCGCCGCGCCAACGGCCGTGACCTACGCCGCCGCTCCGCGGCCCCTTCGCTCGCGTCCTGGAGGAGGACGGGGTAGACGACCTCTGGAACGCGCCAGCCTACGTCCCCATCGGGCGGCAGCCCGCCACCGCCGACGACAACTCAGCGGACACCCCTGCGTCTCGCTCCATCCCCAACCGGTCCGACAGCGCCCCCAGAGCCTTTGGAGAGCCCACTCGACCCAGCTGGCGAAGATCAAGGCCGGCATGGTTGCCAACCTGGATCGGCGTGGCGGCGCGGATCGGCTGCAGATCGCGCGCTATCGCCCGGATACCACGCTGGAGGGCCGGACCCTGGACCAGATCGCAAGGGCCCGGAACGCCGGCGCCGTCCAGACGGCGCTGGACATGATCCGGAAAGGCGATGCCAGCGTCGTATCGTTCAACATGAACGACGCCGACGTGCGTCGCTTCATGAAGCAGCCCTGGACGTTCACCTGCTCGGACGGGACGCTGGTCCCCTTCGGCCAGGGCGTGCCGCACCCCAGGAGCTACGGCACATTCCCGCGCAAGATCCGCAAGTACGCCCTGGAGGATGGCGTCATCACGCTGCCCTTCGCGATCCACAGCATGACCGGGCTGCCGGCGGCGGTGTTTCGCATCGAGGATCGCGGCATCATTCGGCCGGGTGCGTTCGCCGACGTCGTCGTCTTCGACCTGGCGAAGGTGAACGACCCCGCGACCTACCTGAAGCCGCATCAGCTGGCGCAAGGCATGGTGGACGTGCTGGTCAACGGCGGCTTCGCCATCCGGGACGGCCGGTTCACCTCCGAGCTTCACGGGCGGGTGCTCCACCGCTGACGCCCGGGTTCCGGATGCGCAGCCCCGACGATCTGCGTGAGGTCGCGGACTATGTCGTCGCGCAGTGGATCATCCGGGGCCGTCGTGGCCTCCAGCCCGTCCGTTGCGGAGCAGGTCGGCCATGAGGCGCATGGGGCGGTCGATGTGATGGAAGAAGAGCCTGTAGCCGGCGCACAGGTAATTCAACCCATCCTCCCGACCATCCGGAGTCTTCATGAATCGATTGCGCGGGCACTCTCCGCGGCAGGCGAAGAGCACGTCGCACGCTTGGCAGCACCTGGGTAGCCGGTCGCGCTTGTCGAGGCCGAACCGGCGCTGACGGGACGAAGCCACCAGCTCGGCCATTGGCTCTTCGAGGATATTCCCCAGGCGGTGACCAGGCTCGACGAAGTGGTCGCAGGAGTATAGATCGCCGTTGTGCTCCAACACGAGCGACGATCCGCAGGTCTCCTGGAAGATGCACACGTTGGCGGGAACCCGGCACCAACTTGCCAGGGCGGAGTCGAAGGTCTGGACGAACACGGTGCCGACGTCGCGACGGATCCACTCGTCGAACACGTTCACCAGGAAGTGTCCGAACTGCTCCGGCTTCACCGATCGGCCGCTGACCGGGGACCGGTCCGCGGTGGCCGGCTCCGAGGTCTCGCCCGGACGCCGCTCCACGATGGGGATGAACTGGATGAAGCGCGCCTGCAGATCGTCCCGGAAGAAGCGATAGACCTCCTGTGGATGGTCCGCGTTGGCAGCGTGGACAGTGCACAGGATGTTCGTGTCGACGCCGTGCTTCCGGAGGAGGTCCCAGCCGCGCCGGACCCGGGCGAACGTCCCCCGGCCGCCCTTGTCCACCCGATGGGCATCGTGCATCTCGGCGGGCCCGTCCATGCTGAGGCCCACGAGGAAGTGGTGCCTCTCGAGAAAGGCGCACCAGGCATCGTTCAGACGGGTGCCATTGGTCTGGAGGGTGTAGGTCACCCGTTGGCCCGGCCTCCTGTATTTCTCGACCAGCTCGATGGAGCGCCGGAAGAAGCCCAATCCCATCAGGGTCGGTTCGCCGCCCTGCCAGTTCACGCCGACCTCCGGCGCTTGCTGCGAAGCCAGCAGCTGCCTGACCGTCGCCTCCAGCACCTCGTCCGTCATGCGGAAGCGACTGCCCGGATAGAGCGACTCCTTGCCTAAGTAGAAGCAGTACTCGCAGGCCAGGTTGCAGGCCGCGCCGGTGGGCTTGAGCAGCAGGTGAAAGGCGGGCTGGAGTCGGCCTGGCATCTGATCCCTCTACAGCCAGCCGCGCAGGTTGGCCCTCATGTCGGCCTCGAACGCGTCCAGCATGGACGCCAATTGCGCGGCGCGCTCCGGCTGTTCCTCCAGGAGACTGTAGGACTCGTTGGGGTCCGTCTCGAGGTCGAAGAGGAACGGGCCCTGCTTGAGCGGCCAGAAGGAGGCGATGTCGGTCAGGGATCTGCGGACATACTTCCAATGCTGGTAGCGGACCGCAACCGGTGTCCGAACGTCGTAGTAGACGAAGGAATCGTGCGGCGAGGGCGCGTCCCCTTTCAGGAGCGGAAGGATGTCCTTGCCGTCGATGATGCGGTCTTGCGGCAAGGGCACGCCGCTCAATTGCAGACAGGTCACGAAGAGGTCGAAGTTGACGCTCATCCCCTGGCGGGTGACCGAGGCGGGAATGACGCCGGGCCAGCGGGCCAGGAAGGGGACCCGGAATCCACCCTCGAACCATTGCAGCTTCCGGCCGCGGACGTAACCGGGATTGCCCTGCATCCAGGGCCCGTTGTCGCTGGAGAGAACCACCAGCGTCTTTTTCGCCAGGCCCAATTGGTCGAGCGTATCGAAGATCTGACCAACGCTCCAGTCGATCTCCTCCACGGCGTCACCGTACAATCCGGCTCCGGACTTCCCCTGAAAGGCCGCCGAGGCGTGCTCCGGGAAGTGCGGCATGGCATGCGCCAGGTACAGGAGGAAGGGGTGGTCCTTGTTGGCGCGGATGAACTCCACCGCGGCGAGGGTGAAGTCGCGGGTCAGGACATCCTGATTCGCCGGTGCGGGGACCACCACCTCGCGGTCCCTGTAGATTGCATACGGCGTGTCATCGTTGCTCCACAAAGCGCCGTAGAACGAGTCGAATCCCCGGTCATTGGGGAGAAACCCATCCGTGCCGCCCAAGTGCCACTTGCCCACCAGGCCGGTCCGGTATCCGCGGCGGCCCAGGACCTCCGGGAGGAGCACCTCGTCTCTGGGAATCCCGCGCACGTTGTAGGAATAGCGCCCCAGGAGGTCCATGACCGGATTCAGCGGATTGTGGGTGGAGAGCAGGGGACTGGATATGAGCGTCCGAACCGGGTAGCGGCCGGTCAGCAGACCGGCGCGGGAGGGGCTGCAGACCGAGGCCGAGGCGTAGAAGTCCGTCAGTCGCGTTCCCTCGGCTGCCATGCGCTCGACGTTGGGAAGATCCAGCTCCGGTGAATCCACGTCGCCGACGCCGAGATCGTCGCAGAGGATGATGACGATGTTGGGTAGGGTCTCGGGGTTGGGGCTGGCCTCTATGGCGTCGAGGTACCTCTTGGCGCGGGCCGGCTGGAAATCCCGGCCAAGCGTGTTGTGCACCTGCCGCAGGGTGAACCCCCCTATCGCCAGCGAGCCCCCTCCGATGGCGGCGACTTTCAGCAAGTCGCGGCGGCTCCATCTCCTGGCTGTCATGTTCGGCCTCGGTGCGGCGAGAATGGCGTTCGGAGAAGCCTGCCCCGGTCCTGGTCGACCCTGGTGGCTCCGGTGCAGTCCTTGGTTAGCCTGCTTTCCCCATTTCGGCAACCGGCCCGAGGTGGCGGTGGTCCATGGCTCCTGTGCGGGCTCATTGTCATACGAAGCCCCTGACCTGGTCGTGCGCCGTCATCGGCAGGACTCAGAGTGGGGCTACAGGCGTCCCCCCTCACCCTCCCGGCTTCAGCTCGATCACCTGCTCCGTCGCCGCCTCGACGCGTGCTCGGGAGTAGACCACCGGGAAGTAGCGGTTGTTGGCCCAGATCCGGAACAGATCCCGGTAGTGAGGGCTGTCCGGATCGCCGCTCTGACCCGGCGTGTTCGTACCGACCGCGTCGTCCCAGTCGCCGGTGTCCACGATGATCCGGAACGACGCACCGGACGTCTGGTTGTCACTGTTTCCGGTGGCGTTCACCGTGGACCCGTATCCGCCCCGCGGCAGCGGCCCCACGTCGAGCTTCGCTCGGGTCGCCGAGTCGACCGCCTCCCCGAGGAGGTGATGCAGGGTGACGTGGTGATACGCCGGCTGCCCCCAGGCCCAGCCACCGAAGTCCGGTCCGAGCTTCTCGGTGAGTTGTGCCACGGCCGCCACAAGGGCGTCCGTGAGAATCTCGTCCCGGGCCTTCGTCGGCTCGACGCCGAGCTCGCCCGGCGGAACCTCCAGAGTTTCCACCACCATGCGCAGCGGGAGCGTCAGGCGCACGCCCTCGGGGACGAGGATCGCACCCACGCGGCGTCGGAGCTGCCCCTCCCACGCGGCGTACAGTCCCGCCGCCGTGGAGGTCTTGGCCATGACGTAGTCCCAGTTGAGCAGGAGCTGGCGCGCGCGCTCGGTGCGCGCGTCGGGCATCTCCAGATCCTTCAGCAGCGGCACCAGTTGGCGCGCGGGGATCGACAGCTCGTCGGTCTGGAGGTGCATCATGTCCGCCATGGACTCCCGGCGGTTGCTCCCCAGCCACTCCGAGATGCGCGCCCAGCGGTAGGGGTCGGACCAGTCGTACCCGACCGCGTCCCGGTACGGATAGTCCCTGGGGATGAGGTCGTTGTTCGCCGTCGCCCAGAAGCCCTGCGGCGGGTTCACCACGTGGGGCTTGGCCTTGATGGGTAGATACCCGGCCCACTCGTAGCGCCCATCGCCGGGCACGGGCACCAGACCGCTGAAGTTCGGGCGGATGGGCGCGATGCCCACGGCCTGCCAGCCGATCGTCCCGTCGCGGCCGGCCCACACCATGTTCTCTCCTGGGATGTTCGAGAAGCTGCACGCGTCCCGGAACTCTTCCCAGGTCTTCGCCTGATCCATGCGCAGCGACGCCAGGTACGGCGAGCCACCGATCTCCATCCACGCCGCGCGCACGGCGTACGCCTTGTGATGGGCCCTGTCCTCGAAGACCACCGGTCCGTGCCGCGTGTACCTCAGGGTTGCGTGGTACGGACCCTGGCCCTTCACGGGGATGTCCTCGTGGATCACCGTCATGGGCTCCCACGTGCCCCGGTACTTGTATTCATCGGGGTTCGAGGGGTTGGTGTCGTAGACGTACAGGTCCTCGCCGTCGGTGGCGAACACGGTGAGCCCCCAGGCGCCGTAGCGGTTGTGCCCGATGGAGACGCCTGGAAGGCTGGGCTCGCCCCCGCCGATGACGTCCCAACCCGGCGCCACCAGGTGGACCCAATAGCGCAGCGACGGCGCACTCTGCCGGCGGTGGGGATCGTTGGCCATGATGGGGTAGCCGCTCTCGGAGAGTCGGCCGCTCACCACCCAGTTGTTCGAGCCGACGTCCGCGGCGGGATCGTAGGCGGGTGCGTACGCCGCGGCCGCGGACGCCGCCTGCAGACGCGCGAAGGCGCCGTCGTCCCCGCGATGCTCCGGCACGATGTCTTCCGGGCGGAAGTCCACCGGTCTACGGAACGCGTTGTAGACGGCGAGGATGTCCTGGGAGAGGCCCGCCTTGTCGATCGCGGGATCCAGCGTGAGGTCGGGATCACCGGGGCCGAAGTCCTCCAGGCGTCTCACGGTCTCGGCCCCCACCGCCGCCACGGCGCGCCCATAGGCAAGCTCGGAGTCGATGTTCCCGAGCAAGCCCTGGTGGCGGGAGATCACCACTTCGGGCCTCCACGGCTGCGGACGAATTCCCAGGAGCCTGAACTCCAACGGCAGCCGCCGAGCGTCGTGCCGGTTCGTCTCCGCGATGTACGCGTTGATCCCGTCGACGTAGGCGTTGACGATCGCCACGCCGTGCGGGTGATAGTGCTGCAGCTCCTGGGTGAGGTCGCGGCGGAACTTGAACAGACGCGTGCCCACGTCTCGCTGGATCTCCCGGGGTCCGAGGATCTCGGCCAGGGTCCCGGTGGCCTGGCGCCTCCACATCTCGAGCTGGAAGAGACGGTCCCTGGCTGCGTTCCAGCCCTGCGCGAAGAAGAGGTCGTGTTCGTCCCGGGCGTAGATGTGGCTGATTCCCCATCGGTCCACCCGGATCTCCACGGGCTGGTGCAGGCCGGGGAGGGTGAGGTCGGTCGTGGACGGTGCGGGTGCCGCCGACGGGACGGAGCGTTGGGCGGCGAGAGGCGTCGCGGCGCTCAGGACGACGACGAGCGCAAGGCGCGCGCTGACGCGGAATCGGCTGCGGATGACCATCGGTGTCCCCCCCGGGCGGCAGGGTCGCCGCCCTCCGGCCGGGCGGTGTCCCAAAGAACGTCGCCGGGGGCGTCCGTGCAATGGCAAGGCAACCTTGACCGCCCTCCACCCGTCGTGGGTGGCGAAAACTCCGTCTGCCACGAAATCATCAGCGGGGTCTTGAGACAGGAGCAGATCTGCCATGAACGGAAGGAAGAAGCGCGGTGGTGGGGGATTCCCCTCCTTCGGCGGGAATGACCCCCTCCTTGACGCCCGGCCCCGTGCCACGCTGGACCTCCACGGTGACACGGCGGCCGACGCCGAGCGGCGGGTGCGGGACTTCATCCTCACCTACGCCAGGGTGTCCTCGGGCGAGGTCCTCCATGTCATCACGGGAAAAGGGCGGAGGTCGAGCGGTAGCCCCGTCCTCCCCGGAGTTGTGCGCCGGGTCCTCTCCAGCGACGCCGTAGCCCGCTACGTATCCGAATGGGATCGGGATCTGGACGAGGCCGGCTTCCTCATCCGACTTGTATGATTCCAGCCCTGGAACCGTTCGGGGCTCCGTGACGGGGGATCAGTACAGGTATCCCAGCCCGATATAGAGGGGCATGCCGGTCTCGGCGCCGGTGCCGGCGTCCACGGCCACGACGAAGTTCTCGCCCATCACCAGCCGCACGCCCCGAGGGGCCCAGTCCGATTCCGGAGCCCTGGCGCACGCGCTCACTCGCGGCTGGGCGGCGTCCCGCCCTTGCCCGTGTCCGCGGGCTTGGAGAAGTCCACCTTCGGCACGGCGGTCGCCTGCTCCGTGGCCTGGAAGTACTTGAGCTGCTTGGCGTGGATCACCTTCGCCGTGAGCACGGCGGGAAACTGGCGGATGTAGGCGTTGTACGACTTGACCGCGTCGTTGTAGTCGCTGCGCGCCACGGCGATCCGGTTCTCCGTTCCCGTGAGCTCGTCCTGTAGTCGGAGGAAGTTCTCGTCGGCCTTGAGGTTCGGGTAGTTCTCCGAGATGGCGAGCAGCCGCCCCAGCGCACCCGTCATTCGCTGATCGGCGGTCGCCATCTGCTCGGGGTCCTTGCTCTGCACCGCGGTGAGCAGGCGCGAGCGCGCCTCGGCGACCGTATCGAACACATCTTCCTCGTGCTGGGCGTAGCCCTTCACCGTGGCCACGAGATTGGGAATCAGGTCGGCGCGGCGCTGCAGCTGCACTTCGATCTGACTCTGCGCGGCCGTAGCCTGCTCGTCGAGCTTCTGAATGCGATTGTACCCACATCCGGTGCACAGCACGGCCAACGCGGGTACCGCCGTCACGAGCCAGCGATGTTTCATCGGTCTTCCTCCTCGGCCCCCAAGCCATCCAGATACCGCACTACCCCCTCCATACCTGCCAGATACGCGTCGAGCGCCGCGGGCGCGTCGGCCGCCGCCAGGGGCGCCTCGCCCCGCACATGTCGCACGACGCGCTCGAAGGTGGTGGGATCGACGCCTGCGGCACTGGCCACCGACCTGCTGAGCGCCACGTTGTCGCGCGACGGCGTCTCGCCGCGCAGCCGCTCCACAGCGCGGAAGATCACCATGATCGTGCTCACGCTCGCTGCCAACAGCCTGAGCTCCACCTTGCGATCGCCCGCCGAGGCGAGCACGCCCTGGCGCAGCGCCAGCAGCTTTCCCCGTGCCTCGTGCTCGAGCTGGAGCCGAAGAGCATCGCGACTCACCCGGATGTTGTCGAACGGAGACGGCCCGTGCAGCACACGGTGCTGGGCGAGCATGTCGGCGTATTCCATCGGGAACACGTCGCTCGATTCCCGCCACTCCTCGGCGGTGAAGATGTGCGGCGGGGGGTTGCCTGCGGCCACCCATGCCCGCGCCGTGGCCGAGAGGGTGCGCAGGTGGCCGCCGTCCAGCCGCTCGACAATCACCAGGACGTTGTGGTCGGAGCGCTTGGGGATGTGCTCCCCTCCGGCCGCCGATCCGTAGAGCACCACGCTCTGCAGCTCGTCGCCGAACACCGCGCCGAGCTGCGCCACCAATGCGTCCAGAGTCATCTTTGCCATAGGATCACCAGGATGAGCCGCCGCCGCCGCCGGAGAATCCACCCCCGCCGCCGAACCCACCGAATCCCCCGCCCCCGAAGCCGCCGCCGAACCCGCCCCCGCCCCCACCGCGCCAACCGCCGCCCCCCATGCCCCACGGCATGAACAAGATCCACGGGAAGCACCCTCGCCGCCGCCCGCCCAGCATGCTGACGACGAACATCAACAGGATCAGGTACACGACGGGCGGGATCCCGCCCGACCCCCGCCCACCATTCTGCTGGCCCTGCGGCGGTACCGCGGCCGTGAGCGCCGAGTCTAGGGAGAAGTGGTACGCTGCGGCGAACGCCTGGGCCACGCGCACCGCCACGAGGGAGGTTCCGCCCGCGTAGTCTCCCCGGCTGAAGTAGCGCGCCACCGCTTCGCGGCAGATGTCGCCCGCATCGCCGTCGGTGAGATACCCCTCCGCTCCCTTGCCCACCTCGATATGACACTCTCCGCGGCCGCTGGAGTTCGTCTCCTTGGGCACGATGAGGATCACGACGCCGGCATTGCGGTTGGGGTCGCCCGGCTGTCCGAACTTCCCGACCTTCCACTGGCGCCCGATCTCGAGGCCCACCTCACTCACCGGGCGGCCCTTCAGATCGGGCAGCGTGACGATGGCCATCTCGCCCGGGGAGCTCGTGCGAACGGCCTGTGCGAGCTGCGTGAGCGTGGCCACGGTCTGCGCCGGCAGCACGTGGGCGAAGTCGTCCACGAGCCCGGTGGGCGCGGGGATCTGGAGCGGGCCGGCCTGAGCCAGCGTGACGACGCCTACGAGCAGCGAGAGGACGAGCACGAGTGCCTGGGATCGGGTAAGGAGCAGTCCCGCCGCTTCGAGTCTAGCCGCAGCGGGCGGCGCGGGCCAGCCGTTCGGCCCTGCGCCGCATCCCGATGGGCGGCATCAGGCTCGTCCGCGCTCCCGGACGACGATCGGGGGCACCTGCAGTACGTTCGACCGGTCGCGTAATCTGGAATGCGCATAGGAAGAGGCTTAGGTTGCGGTACGGTCGGCGAGGGCGGCCGTTGTCCCCGTGAAGGAAGCTCGAGGTCGAGACTCCTGCCCAAAGGAGTTCTCCCGTGCGCCGCCAACGTGCCTCATCGGTTGCAGTTGTTCTCATCGTGATGGAGACCGTTTCCTGCATCGCAGGTTGCGAGACGGCACATCCCGGTTGGCGAGGGTCGGTACGCGACAGCGCGGGCGTCTTGCTCGTCCGGAACGAGGGAACGCCCCTCTGGAGTCCTGGCGAGGAATGGACCTTGTCGGAGGTGCTCCGGATCGGATCGACGGCAGGTCCTCCCAAGACCATGTTCGGCCGCATCAAGGGGATAGCGGTCCTATCGGACGGGCGCATCGTGGTGAACGACGCGATGGCCCAGGAGCTAAGGGTCTTCTATCCCTCTGGTGAATACCAGATGACGATCGGTGGACCCGGGGCGGGGCCTGGGGAGTTCGGGCCGGGGGGCCTCACGCTCCTGGTAGGTGCGGGTGACACGCTCCTGGTGATCGACCTGTCCAACCTCCGCGCGAATCGTATCGCTCCAGACGGCACCTGGCTGGATTCCTGGTCCTTGGCGCCCAGCGAGGGGTGGCTGTTTCGGGACTGGGATGACAGCGGCACAGGTCGGATCGCCAGTCACATGGCGAGAGTGCCCGGGATGGAGCGCAGCGCAGGCGACACCTTCGATGTCGTAGTTGTGCGCAATCTCGATGGAACGCCCGGTGATACGCTGGCCTGGATCGCTGCGAGCAGGCTCCGTCGCCGCTCCACAGGCGGCCAACCGGAGTTCCACTTCTATTCGGGGGAGCCGGACATGGACCTCTGCTCCGATAAGAGCCTGGTAGCCGGACGGGGGGACGTGTATCGGATCTACTGGTATGAGCCGAGTGGAACGCTCGAACGCGTCGTAACGCTGGAACGGCCCGGGGAACCCATCACGGCCGACGATCGAGCGTTCATCGAGCGTCGGTTCGACGAGACGCTCCGCAAGGCCCGGATCAGCGTGGAACGGATCAACTCGATGAAGGACGCGATCCGATTCACGGACTACTACCCAGCGTTCGGGCAGCTCGAGTGCGGTCCCCATGGGACACTCTGGGCCTGGCGGATCAAGCCACTCGGCAGCCTCGGCGCAAAGGCCAGAGAGGAGTTCTCGGTTACGGCCTCCCCTGAGTTCGCCCCGGAGTTCGACGTGTTCGATCGACAGGGGCGATATCTCGGCATCGTGAGCCTACCGGACGGATTCTGGGGAAGCTTGATGCGTAGGGGACATCTGTACGGGCGCTGGACGGACTCTCTTGGCGTCGAGTACGTCTCCGTTCTCGAGATCCGCGGCGAGCCTCCGGCGCCCATGGATCAGGGGTTCTTTGACTGATGAAGCTGGGATGGAGGCGCCACCCCCAGCCGACGCCCACCGTCCGGCAGGCGACCGCGACGGTCTGCGCGCTCATCCACCTCCGGTCACCGATCCGTAGACCTCCAAGCGCGCCACGGAGCTCGGGCCGGGCCGGCGCCGATCGGGATCCTTGGCTCGTGCCTCCTGGATGCGGGCCATGCCTGCGTCGTACTGCTCCTGGGTGTCCCACACCATCACCGTCAAGCGCCGGCCCGCATCTCGATCCACGAGCCACCACCCGTGCAGCCCGCCCGAGTGCTCCAGTGCGGGGATGACCTCGTCCTTCACGTGCTCGATTCCGGCAGCGAGGTCTTCCTCGGACTCGCCCTCGAAGGACATCACCACTGCGAACATCGGAGACCTCCTGGTTCTTGGAATCCGTGATCCAGCCGCATCGCCGGACGGGCCGGTCAGTCCAGGTGGAAGTCGATGACCCCGGTGAACCACTCGACGCGGGAGGGCTGGGCGGCCTTGGCCTCCGCCAGCGCCGGGCCGAGCTGGGTCTGCATGAACTTCTCCTGGTGCTTCCTGGATTCCCACGTTTCGACGACGATGAGCTTGTCGCCCGACTCCCCGGCGATGGAGCTGATCAGGCCCTCCGGCTTGACCTCGGGTCCGGGCACCCCGTTCCAGCCCAGGATGCCGTTCACCCGCATGTAGATGCTGCCGGCGCCCGGCGCCGCGAACTCGATGACGACGACCTCAGCCATTTTCGCCTCCCCGTGTCGATTGCGATAATTACTAGCAACGGCAAATGATAAGGGACGGTATTTGGCATGTCAAGTATTTTCGGTTAGCTTCCGATCATGGTGACCGAGAGCTATGACCGGTGGATGCCCGCCTGGCTGTCCTTCGTCCGCACCCACGCCCGGCTGTGGGACGAGGTCGAGGCGCAGATGCGCAAGGACCACGGGCTCACGATGGCTCGCTACGATGTCCTCGCCCAGCTGGTGAACGCGGGCGGACGGCTCGGGCTGAGCGACCTCGCCTCTTCGGTCGTGCTGTCCCCGTCAGGGCTGTCCAAGCTCCTGGACCGCATGGAGCGGTCCGGGCTCGTCCGCCGCGACCCCGATCCCGACGACGCCCGCTCCGCCTTCGCCACCATCACCCCCCGGGGCCGGTCCACCGTCGCTCAGGCACGCCACGGCCATCACGCGTTCCTCCAGCGAGCGTTCGGCGACGTGCTCGACGATCGCGACCTCGCCGACCTCGTTCGCGTCATGAACCGGATAGGCTCCCGGTAGCGAGCGGCCACCGGGCGGCGCAGGACCCGGCGTCGGGCTCACCCCGCTGCGACCACTCAGCCAGATGCGGGCGAGTCTATTGCGTACATCCGCATCTCGGTCTCCTTGTAGACGACGTCGCGCTCGAAGCGAAGCCCGAGACGCTCGGCCAGCCGCACCGACCGGTCGTTGTCCGGCGCGATGCAACCGACCAGCCGGGGAACGCCTTCACGCCACGCAGCCTCCAGGACCGCTTGGGTCGCCTCCAGCGCGTATCCCCGCCTGCGGTACTCCCGTCGTGTCGAATAGGTGACCTCGAGCTCTTCGATACCCTCTACGGTGATACGCTGCACGCCATACCGACCCACGAGCGCGCCGGTTGCTTTGAGGACGCCGGCGATCATGCCGAAGCCGTTCTCGTCGTAGCGCGCCGCATAGCGTGAGATGACCTCGGCCATCTCGGCTTCGGAGAACTGGGGCGCCCTCATGAAGCGAATGACGTCGGGGTCCGCGTCGAGCTGCACGACCGCTGACGCGTCCGCAGGCGAGAACGGGCGAAGGAGGAGGCGAGGGGTTTCGATTCTCAGGAGCGACATCGGGAGCCTGCAGCAACTCGAGGTGGGCGACCGGAGGGCCGGCGAGGCACAGCTGCGCCTCGTGGTCGCGGAGGGATGGGTCGGTGTATCGAGGGGCTCCTTACCCAATATGTCGACGGGAGCGGCGAAATCGCCAGCAAAGCGACCCTCCCGAGCGAACCACGTCCGACGGATTCACTCCTCCCTTAGCACCGCGCTCGCGTCCATTCTGGACGCGCGCCATGCAGGCCGGAGGCTCGCGACGGCGGCCGTGCCCAGAAGCAGGACAGCCGCCAGCACGTATGTGGCGGGGTCGGTGGCGCTCACTCCGAAGAGCAGGCCGGCCACGAGCTTCCGCCCCAGGAGCGCGAGGGGCACGCCCACGGCCGTGCCGATGGCCACGGCTGCCAGCCCCGAGCCGGCGAGGTGCACGAGCAGGCCGGGAGGCGTGGCGCCCAGCGCGATCCGTACGCCCACTTCCTTGCGCCGCTGCGCGGCGGCGTAGGCCACGACCCCGTAGACACCGACTGCGGCCAGGAGCAGGCCGATGACGGCCATGCCGAGCACCACCCAGGCCACGAAGTCCTGGCGGAGCAGTTGGGCGCGCACGTCGGCGGTGAAGCGGCGCGGCGAGCCCAGCGGGAGCTTGGGGTCGATGCGCGCGACCGCTTGCTCGAGGAGCGGGAAGAGACGGTCGGGCGGTGTGTCCGAGCGCACCACGAAGCTCATCGCCTGAGGCACGTTGGGCGAGGTGGGCGTCGTGGCGCCGGGAGGGAAGTACACGTAGGGGCTCGGCTCGGCGCGAATGGACTTGGCGCGCATGTTTCCGACCACGCCGATGATCTCCGCGTACTTGCCTCGGTTCGTGATGCGGATGCGTCGGCCGAGGGCGGGGCCGCCGCCGAGGTCCTGGTCCACGAGCGCCTGGTTGACCAGCACCACGTCCTTGTCGTCGCGCGTGAACACGCGGCCCCTCAGCAGGGGGACGTCCAGGGCGCTGAAGAACCCCGAGCCCGTCGTCATCCGATCGATGTCCACCATGGGTCCGGACTGCCCCTCGGTGGGCTCGTTGCCCTCCACGAAGAGCGGACCCTGCCGGAAGTCCGTGGCGAACGGGAGGAACTCCGCCCCGCCCACGCCCTTGACGGAGCTGATCTCCCCGATGGCGTCCGCGATCTGCTGCCAGGTCCGGGCTCGTGCTCCGGCGTCGTATCCCTCGGCGGGCAGCCCGATCTCGAACGCGAACACCCCGTCGGCCCGGAACCCCAGCTTCACCGCGGACAGATGCTCCGCGCTCCGCGCGAGGAGGCCCGCGCCGACGAGCAGAAGCATGGCGAGAGCGGCCTGGTACGCTTCGAGCGCGCTCTGGACCCGGCGGGTCCCGGGGTTCAGCGTGGACGCGGCGCCGGCGGAGCGGAGCGCGGTTCCCCGTTCCTTCCTCAGCACCGCCGAGGCCGGGAACAAGGCCAGGAACAGGCCCGTGAGCACCCCAGCGATGACGGCGAACCCTACGGCATGTAGCCCCAGCCCGATCTCGTCGATCCTCGGCAGCCCGGGAGGCGCCAGGTGGACCAGCAGACGGAGCAGCAGCGCTGCCAGGGCGACGCCCCCGACCACGCCCATGCCGGCCAGGGTGAGGCTCTCGAAGAGGGGAAGCGTGAGGAGGTCCCGCCGCCGTGCGCCCAGCGCTCTCCTTATGGTGAGCTCGCGAGCCCGGCCGTCCAGGCGGATCACGAAGAGGTTGGCCAGGTTGGCCGCCGCCAGGACCAGCAGCAGCAAGGACATGCCGACGACGAGCCACACCTCGGCGCCGACGCTGCCCACCACGCGCTGGGCCAGCGGCTGCACGTAGGAGTGGAAGTGGCCGGTGTCGGCCCACTTGTGTGTCAGACGATCCGGGAAGACATCGGGCAGCTGGCTCGTGATGCGCGCCAGATCCGCGCGTGCACCCTCGATGGAGACCCCCGGCGCGAGTCTGGCCACCCCGGGGTAGCCGAACATCATCGGCGCGAGGTTGGCGGGGTCGATGGTGAGGGGGATCCAGAGCCCGGTCTCGCGATCGGGATAGCGGAAGCCGGCCTGCGCGACGCCCACGACCTCCCTGTCCACGCCCTCGACCCGGATCTTGCGGCCCACGAGACCGGGGTCCGCGCCGTATCGCCGCGTCCACAGGTCGTGGCTCACGATCACGACCGGGGCCGCGCCCGGCTCCTCGTCGCCCTCGTTGAAGTCGCGACCCAGAGCGGGCGGCGCGCGGAGCACGTCGAAGAACCCGGCCGTGACCTGTGCCACCGGAATGCGCTCCGGATGCTCGATCCCCACGTTGTATCGGTCCGAATCGTAGTAGATGGCGAAATCGGAGAACGCCTTCTGCTCCTGACGGGTGTGGTAGAACGTCCCGATGGAGAACGGGAGGTCCGGGTAGCCGTAGCCGGGAACGGCATAGCCCACCGCGACGAGTCGATCGCTCTGGGGATACGGCAGCGGCTCCAGCAGGAGCTGGTCGGCCACGGCGAATGCGGCCGTGATGGCGCCGATGGTGAGCGACAGCGTCAGGGCGCTCGCCAGCGTGAACGACGGCGTCGCGCCGAGCCTACGCAGCGCGAGACGGACGTGGCGTGCGAGGGCGCTCACGGGAGGACCCTCCTAATGCGGCAGGAAACGGCCCTGGGGGGCGACTCCAACATTCTGGGGGAGGGGGGCCGGTCGCAAGCCGGGGGGAGGCCTGCCCTCGAGCTCGGCAGGTCTCTTCTTCTCGGCCGTCCCGACCGGTACGGAGGGAGAGACCGGTCCGAGATATCGGTCCAACCAGTCCAGCGTTTCCTTGATCAGCACGGGGCGGGGCACGTAGTGGCTCCCCTCGGCGATCACGTGGCGCTTGTCTTCCGGCGGCGTGCCGAGGAGGTCGAACATCGGGTTCTGGGAGCTCTCCACGTTGAAGTAGAAGTCATAGCGGCCACTCAGCATCAGCACCGGGACCTCGACGTGCGGCAGGAAGTAGACGGGCTCGACTTCCGGATAGCCCATCTGCGCACGCAGCCCCGCGACGTTCAGCACCGCGACCTTGAGGCGGGGCTCCACGCAGAGCATGATCGGGGCCAGGCGCCCGCCCCAACTGAGGCCGTAGTAGGCCAGCTTCGTGCTATCCAGGTCGGGACGTGAAACGACGTAGTCCACCGATCGCTCGAGGTCCTTCGCCCACTCCACGACGTGATCCCTGTACGAGTTCGTGGGCTCCGGCATCGAGCTGCGGAGGCCGTCTCCCCGTTCGTAGGTGCTCTTGTACACCGGATAGATGAGCGCGCGACCGCTCTGAATGACGAAGTCGATGGCGGCCATGCCCAGCAGCTCGCGGCTCGATCGAACGGCGAGATTGCTGTCTCCCGGATAGTACACGACCGTCTGGTAGGGCGGCCGGGCGTTGCGGGGCAGGAACAGGTAGGCGATGACGCGCTCGTGTCCGTACGCCGCGTCGAACGTCACGCGCTGCTTAACCCAATCCCTCGCTGAGCTGTCGGTCTCCTCGACCACCGCGTTCAGAGGCATCGCATCGTAGTCGTAGAGACGACGGTAGGCCGCGAACACCGAGTCGGAGACGGGTGGGATCTTCCTGAAATCTCGTTGGGGCAGCGGGAACGCACCCTCGGTGGCCGCGACGGTGCTGTCCGGCGTCAGGTACCGGGCCAGCCGGAATCCGTTCATCGGTGAACGGTCGAAGGGCGAGGCGACGGTGGCGCTATTGAAGTGATAGGCCGGGTCGTCCCAACCGCCACCGAGGATGTAGCGCTCGTGCCCCTCGGCCTCGTTGAAGGCCCATTCGCGTACATTGCCCGCCGCATCGAACACTCCGGACCCGCCCATGGCGTCGGATGCCCCGACCGGCATCGGCCCGGTGTGCCGGCCGTCGATGTTGCTGAGCGGTACGATCCCGGCGCTGTAGTTGATGCGGGCCGCCCGTGTCCAGTGAAAGATGGTCGGCAGGACTCCGCCGGCGAACTGCGCGTACGCCGCTGCCTCGTACCAGCTCACGCCGGTGACGGGGTAGTCGTCCTGGCCGGCCGGGTAGTTGCCCACCTGCCAGGTAGCGGGGCCCGGTCGGCCGGTCTGATCGTGGAAGCGCGACATCGCTTCGTCCCAGGTCTCCTGGGAGTCGTCGGTGACGAACGGGAACTTCCAGAGCTCGCGGCGCTCGTAACCTCCGGCGTCCACGAATCGCTTGAACTCCCTGTTGGTCACCTCGAACCGACCGATGAGAAAGTCCGGCACGTCGCGACTCAGGTTGTCGAGCCCCCACAGCAGCAGCGTGTGGGGTCCACCCGCCACGCGTACCATCCCCGGCGGAAGGGTGCCCGCGGAGTCCATCTCGTAGCGCCAACCGGCGGCAGTGGGAGCGACGAGGTCCCTCACGGTGTCGAATCCCGCTTTGACGAGCATCAAGCGCGAGTACGACGGCGATCTCGGAAGGACGAGGCTGTCGATGGGCGTGACACCCTCGTAGGCCCAGGCCGTGTCCGCCCCTTTGTTGTCACGCCGGTACACACGCGCGCCCGGCGGATCCGACTCGACCTTCGTGGCACTGGAGAGGGCCGCCCAGAGCGACGCCAGGAGGGAGTCGCCCTGCAGCAGCCCCCCGGTCTGAAGCGCCAGGTCGTAGGCTCGGCCCCAATCGGCTTCCTCGACGGACCGCTGGATCTGCGGTAGGACGACGGTCCGCGCCCAGCGAACCCGTCGCTGGTGTCGGACCGCCAGGACCGCGACGGTGATCAGGGCGAGGGCGGCGAGGCCCAGCATGGCGCGGCGGGGCGAGACGGCCCGCCGGAGCGAATGGACTCGGCGGGCCAACGCCGCCCGGACGAACCCGGCGTCCGTTCCGCCACGCGGCGTGGCGTAGGGGTCGAGCTCGGCCAGGAGCTCGTCGGCCGTCCGCCACCGATCGGCGGGCTGTTTCGCGAGGCACTTCATCACCACCGCGGCCAGCCCGGGGGGCACGTCGGGTCGGCGGCGCTCCAACGGCTCGGGGGAGGCCGTCACGTGCGCGGCGATCATCTCCATGACCGATGCCCCCGCGAAGGGCGGGTGCCCCGTCAGCATCTCGTACGCCACCACCCCGACCGCGTAGATGTCGACCCGGTGGTCCTGCGCGGAATCGGCCACCGCCTGCTCGGGCGCCATGTAGGCGGGGGTGCCCAGGGCGATCCCGGTCGATGTCAGGGTCTGCTGGGTGGTCGCCTTCGTGACGGCCTTCGACACGCCGAAATCGAGGACCACCGCGTGCCGCCCGGAGAGCATGATGTTGCCCGGCTTGATGTCCCGATGCACCACGCCGTGGGCGTGGGCGTGGCTCAGCGCGTCCACCACTTCCCGGAGGATCGACGACGCCTCGGCGACGGGGAGCGCGCCCTCGCGCGCGAGCCTCTCTCGCAACGCCTCGCCTTCCACGTAGGGCATCACGTAGAAGCAGAGGCCGCCGACCTCACCGGAGTCGAGAAGCGGTACGATGTTGGGGTGTTGGAGGCGCGCCGCCACCTCGACCTCGCGCAGGAAGCGGGCGGCTCCGAGCGTCTCGCCCACCCCGGGCGGCAGAACCTTGATCGCCACCTTGCGGTGATGACGCAGATCCTCGGCCAGATAGACGTTCGCCATCCCGCCGCCGCCGAACTCGCGCTCGATGGCGTACCGCCCGGCCAGGGCGGCCCGCAGGCGATCGGCCGTGGCGTCCATAGGCGCAATATGGAGACGTGGCCGGGCCGCTGCCAGTCGCCGAGCCTACGCGGCGCGAGACGGACATGGGGTGCGAGAGCGCTGGCCGGAGGACCCTCACGTGGCAAGCCTCGTCACGCGTGAACATATTGGCCGCGCAATGCCCCGCCGGCGGCGCCACGGACGATGGGCGCCAAGCGCCAGCGTACCTGATGGCTCTCCATGTTAGGGCATCCGTGAGAAGGGTCTCCCGGGAGGACATCTGGAATGGACTTCGGCCGCTTCACCCATGAGCCGCGTCGAGAAGGCCCGTACTGGACGTGGCTCATCCTGGCGTTCGGAACGGCGGTCGCCCTGGGCACCCTCCTCGCCCCGCACTTCTCCTACAACCGTTGGGACAACTTCGAGTACTTCACCCCCACCATCCTCGACGCGCACATCCGTTGGCTTCATGGCCATATCCCGCTCTGGACCTCCCGACAGGATCTGGGTGAACCCCTCCTCGCCAATGCCCAGTCGGGCGTGTTCTATCCCGTCTATACCGTGGCCGTCGCCATCGTGGAGGCGCTGAGCCGGCCTGGCTGGCTCATGGGTGTGATCGCCGCCATTCACTTTGCGTTGGGCCTGCTGGGGTGGTTCCTCCTGTTCAAGCGCCTCGGTGTGCGGCCCTGGCTGGCCGGCGCAGCGGCCCTCTCGGTGGAGGGAGGGGGGTTCGTCGCCGTGATGGTTCCGGTCTGGACATACATGGGGGGCACCTTCTGCTGGATGCCGTGGGTCCTGTACGGGACCGTCTGCGCGCTGCGCGCCCCGGGCGACCTTGGCGCCCTCTGGGTTCCGGTGGGCCTGGCCCTCCTGGCTGCCGTCGGCCATCCGCAGATGCTCGCGTATGCGTGGGTGTGGGTTCTGGTCATGGGCGGGCTCTTCGGCTGGGCCGAGCGCCCCCGGGCCCGAGCGTGGCGACGGTGGGCGGGACTCCTGGCCGCGGGAGCCCTGCTGAGCGCTCCGACCCTCGTCCCGGCCTTCCTGGAGAGCCGGGTCTCCATGCGGGCGACCGCCCTTCCATACGCGAAGTACATCGCCCGGGGCGTCGCTCCCCTGGATCTGGTGAGCCTCATCGCGCCGGTTCTGCGTTCGGTACACGGCTATCTGGGGACCATTGGCACGTTGTCCTTCTACCAGGGGTCGTGGGTGGTCCTGGCGCTGGGCGCCGGGGGCATCGCGGTGGCGGTCCGCCTCAAGGCCCCGGGCATCGCGCCGATTCGCTGGAGGAGAGGCGAGGCTTCCCCCGCTCTCTTGTTTCTGTGCGCGTTGGTGGGAGCCGTGCCGTTCGTGCTTCTGGCTCTCGGCCGCTGGGGTGGGCTGGCGCGGCTCTTCTATGGCATACCCTTGTGGTCGTCCTTCCGCTGGCCGTTCAGATTCCTCCTTTTCGCGGGCGCGAGCATCTCGCTGGCCGCCGGCCTGGGCGCGGAGGCCTGGCTGCGCCGGCTCTCCGATGGGGATTCGAGCTCCACTCTTCGTCTCGGCCTGACGCTGTGGGCCGTCCTCGTGCTCGCGGCAGCGGATCTCGTTGGATGGATCGGGCGCCACCCCGTGTACTCGCTGGCGTTCGCCGTGCTCTTCGTCCTTTCGTTGGTCGCCCTCCTTGCGGCTGACCGAGCGTGGGGTGCCGCCCTGCTCGTGGCCTGTGCGTGGAGTGGTGTCGCCCTCGTTCAGGGCTTCGCGCAGCTCTCCGACCTGAAGCGCTACGACGAGCCTCTCGGCGCGTTTGGTCCGTCAGTGCTCGGCATGGACCCGTCCGACCGTATCCTCCCGGTGTCGTCGAGCCTGCGCCCGGCCGGCATGCAGCGGATGGCTCTGTACCAGTCGGCCTCCCTCAATGGCTACGACGCGGTGACCGGCACCACGACGCCGCTGGCCCCTGACTGGTTCCTCGCCGTGCTGCCCTCGAACACCACCGGCATCCTCCCGAAGGCTTCCTACGAGCAGCTCTTGGGGAGTCGCTTTCTCAAGGCGCTGGACGTTCGGTACGCCATCGTCCGAGACACCGACCGGGAAGCCGTGGGGTGGCTCGAACAGGGCGGCTTCCATCCGATCCGGCACCTGACCGAGTCGAGCGTCTGGGAGCAGGACGGTGTTCTCAGGCGCGTGTACTTTGCCCGGGAAGCGAGGCCGTACTCGCCGGCTGGAGTGAAGGAGGGCCTGATGGAAGACGGGGTTCCGGTGCGCACGGCATACCTGGAGGGGATCCCGGGCAGAGAGACGCTCCCCGCGGCTCGCGTTCTCTCCATCCAACGGCAACCGAACGGAGTCCGGGTGGGGGTCGAGGCGCCGGAGGGCGGACTCGTGGTCTTCTCCTCGACGTACTATCCGCAGTGGCGGGCCTTCGCCGATGGGAGGCGGGTCCCTGTCCTCCGGGTGAACGGGCTGGTTACTGGGGCGAGAATCCCGCCCGGCACGAAGACGGTGGAGTTCCGGTTCACCTTTGCCGGCCTCGGGCTTTCCCTTCTGCTGTTCGCCGGCGGGCTCCTGACGGCGGGGCTGTGGTTCGTGACACGGAGACGCTCCCCGGTCGAGATCGCGTGATCCCTCGAGCGGGGCTCCGGTGGCACCTGCGCGCGGCGTCCTGCAGGAGGCCCATGGCGGAACAACGAGATCCATCCGGGCCGACCCACCTTGTCTCCGGTGCGCGTCTTCGGTCTGTTTCACGCGCGTGCCGTCAGCACCTCTCCGAGCACGCTCCCACCGACAACCGCCGACTACCTTGGACTTCCCACTCTCCGACCTGGACCGCGACCTCGCCCCTCCCGAGGCCGAGCGATTCCTCGCCCTCGCCACCGCCTATCTCAGCGATGCCCGGGAGGGTGAAGGAGCGGTGTCGACATCGCTCTCCCGCGATGAGCTCTACGCCCTCTTCGACGAGCCTCTGCCCGCCGACGGCGTGCCCCTGGACGAGCTCGCGCGCCGCATCGCCTCCGACGTCGTCCCCAACAGCATCCACCTGGCCCACCCGATGTACATGGGCCATCAGATGTCCCCGCCCCTCCCCGCGGCCATCTGGATGGAGCCGCTCATCGGGGCGCTGAACCAGTCCACGGCGGTGGCCGAGATGTCCCCGGCGGCCACGGCCATCGAGACGCGCGTCATCCGGTGGATGTGCGAGCGGGTGGGCTTCGGGAAAGGCGCGGGTGGGACCCTCACCACCGGTGGCACCGAGGCCACCTTCACCGCGCTGCTGGCCGCGCGCAACGCGCTGATCCCAGACGTCTGGGAGAACGGCGTGGGCGCCGATCCCCCGGCCATCGTCTGCGGGGAGCACGCCCACTACGCGGTGACACGGGCGGCCGGTGAGCTGGGGATCGGCATGCGCAGGGCCGTCGCCGTGCCGTCCCGGGACTACCGCATGGACCCCGCGGCCCTGGCCGCGACCCTGGATCGCCTGGACGCGGAGGGCACTCCCGTCATGGCGGTGGTGGCCACCGCCGGCTCCACGGCCACGGGCTCCTTCGACGACCTCGAGGCCATCGGCCGCCTGTGCACGGAGCGCGGGCTGTGGCTCCACGTGGACGGCGCCCACGGGGCCTCCGCCATCTTCTCGGAGACGCACCGCGCCCGCCTGAAGGGCATCGAGCACGCCCGCACCATCGCCTGGGATCCCCACAAGATGATGCTCGTCCCCCTGGGCACGGGCATGGTCCTGGCCCGGGACGAGCGCGACCTGGAGCACGCCTTCGCCCAGAGCGCCCCCTACCTCTTCCACGAGCGCGGGGTCGAGCGACGTTGGGACCAGGGAACCCGGAGCTTCATGTGCTCGCGGCGGGCCGACGCCCTCAAGCTGTGGGCGGCGCTCCAGCGCTACGGCTCGCGAGGGATCGGGCGCCACTACGACCACCTGTGCGCCACGGCGCACAGGCTCTGGGCGCTCATCGGGGAGCGGGAGGACTTCGTCGCCCTCCACGAGCCGGAGTCGAACATCCTGTGCTTCCGCTGGGTGGGCGCCCGGGACCTCCCTGGGGACGCCCTGGACGAGGTGAACCTCCAGGCACGGGAGCGTTGGAACCGCGAGCGCGGGTGGATCACCACCACGGTCCTCGGCGGTGTCCGGGTGCTCCGCGTGACGCTCATGAACGTGCGCACGACGGAGCGTGAGCTTCGGGAGATGCTCGACGGCGTGGCGAGGATCGCCGAGAGCGTGGCGACGTCGGTCGCTGCGCGGGAGGGATGACATGGCAGGCTTGATGCGGACCCGTCCACGACTCACCGAGTCGGAGGCGTTCGGCAACGACAACAACGGCTTTGCCCTCGCGTTGTTCGAGCAGCTCCGACACGCCCCGGGGAATCTGTTCTTCTCTCCATTCAGCATCCGCACCGTTCTGGCCATGGCTTTTTCGGGAGCCAGGGGCGAGACCGCAGCGCAGATGGGGGATGTGCTCCGAATGGAGACGTCCGGCGACACGCCTCACATCGCGTTCTCGGAGATCATCCAACGTCTGAGCACGGTGGGGAGTGGGACGCAAGAGATGCTCGTGGCCAACGCCCTCTGGGGACAGCCCGGCGAGTCCCTTTTGCCGGAATTCTCGGAGATCATCGTCCGGTATTATCACGGGAAGTTCGGCCAGGTCGATTTTCGTCGCGATACCGAAGGTGCGCGTAAGACCATAAACAAGTGGGTGGAAGCGCAGACCAGGGAGAAGATCCGGGAGCTCATTCCATCGGGCGTCTTGGACGACGAGACGTCCTTGGTCCTGGCGAACGCCATCTGCTTCAAGGGGATGTGGGCGGATGCGTTCGACAGAGGCAACACAGAGGAGGGGGTCTTTCGGCTGGCCGGCGGTGGTACGGTGAGGGTGCCCCTGATGCAGGGGATGAGATGGGACCTCCCTTATGTCGAGACCAAAGGCTTCCAGGCCATCGACCTCGTCTACGAGGGTGGTGATCTGTCGATGCTGGTGCTCCTTCCCCGTCGGAGCGACGGGCTTCCCGCGCTCGAGGAGAGACTCTCGGCAAGAATGCTGCGAGACTGCGTGGCGCGGATGGATGCCCGGCTGGTGAGGGTCTTTCTTCCGCGGTTCAAGCTCGTCTCGGGAAGCGTCGACCTGTGTGACCCGCTCGCAACCCTGGGCATGCCGCTCGCATTCGCTCGTCTCGAGGCCGACTTCTCCGGCATGAACGGGAAGGAACCACCGTCAGAGGAGTCGTTGTTCATCTCTGCGGTTCTTCACCAGGCTCATGTGGAGGTGACGGAGGAAGGGACCGATGCCTTTGCCGCCGTATTGGCGACGCTGGTGCCTGCCGGGGCCACCCCCAGGCGGCGCCGGCCACGGCCAGATCCGGTGTTCCGGGCGGACCATCCCTTCGTGTTCGCCATACGTGAGCGGAAGAGCGGCTCGATCCTGTTTCTCGGGCGCGTCTCCGATCCGACGCGGGGTGTCTGAGGAAGCGCGGGAGGCCGGGGGGGGGCGTCTAGAACATCAGGTGCAGATCCGATCCGGTGGCCCGCTTGAGGAAGTCCTCCGCCAGCATGATCTCGACGCCCTCCACGAAGTCCTCCTGCTTCAGGTCGAAGAGGTCGGCGCTCGTCTTGCAGGCCAACAGCCTCACTCCCTCCAGCTGGGCCATCTCGAGCATGTCCTCGATGAAGGGGATGTCCTTGCGGTCCATCTTCTCGTGCAGCTCCGCCGTGTAGCGCTCGACCTCGGCCTCCGACGGGTCGACCCCGGTCGGATAGTAGCGGAGCCGCTCGAGGTGGCCCGGACGGATCATGTGCAGCCCCTCGAACGTGAAGTACACGATTGTGTCGAAACCCAGCCGCACCGAGTTGAGCGCGATGATCAGCAGGCCGAACGCGCTCTGCATCGTGAAGTTGGTGCAGACCAGCGCGACCCGCCGGTGTGGTGTCGTTGCGTCGCTCATGATGATGTGCCTCTCCTTGTCCGGCTGCGTCTTCCGGGATCTACAGGGGGATCCTACCCCCGAACCCGATCCGTTGGTTGCCTGGATTGACGACGTCGACGGATAGGCCTCGCTGAGCGGCGGGCGCTCCACGTCGGCCCGGCCCGCGGCCGGCCCGTGCTGCCGCACAGGATGCCGAGCCAGAAGCCCGGGTGTCGGCGATGGGCCTCGCGACCGGCTGTTCCGTCCCGAGCCGCGCGCCTAGCTTGTCGACATGGATGCTACCGGCTCGGCTCTTCCCCCCACCTTCCGGAGAATCGATCCATGAGCGAGAGCCGCTCACGTACCAAAGGCGCCGCCAAGGTCGGCGTCGGGTTCGGCACGGCGCTGGCCATCACGATCTCGTGGACGGCCAACAAGTCCATCCTGTGGGTGATCGTCCACGGGATCCTGGGCTGGATCTACGTGATCTACTACCTGATCCGGTACTACCACTGGTAGCCTGACGGCCGCCTACTCGGTGTTCAACGCCTCCGCCGGGTCCCGCCGCGTGGCCCGCCAGGCCGGCACCACCGCGGCCGCCACGGCCACCGCCGCCATGAGCCCCGCCACCGAGGCCAGGGTCACGGGGTCCGTGGTCCCGACGCCGAACAACAGCCCGCGGAGCACGCGGCCTCCCGCCAGGGCCAGGAGCACGCCCAACACCAGCCCCGCCAGGGCGAGGCGCAGCCCGTCCCCCACCACATCCCTCGCCACGTCCGACGCGCTGGCCCCCACGGCCCGGCGCACGGCGATCTCCCGGCCCCGCCGGCCCACGCTGAAGGCCAGCACGCCGTAGATCCCCACGCACGCCAGCACGGCAGCCAGGGCGCTGAAGACGGCCATGAGAAACGCCGCGAAGCGCGGCCTGGCGGTCTGGGCTCGCCAGTCGTCCACCAACGGATTCGCCTGGTACACGGGGAGCGAAGGATCCAGGGCCGCGACGACCTTCCTGAGCGAGGGGATCGCCGCTGCCGGATCCCCGGAAACCCGGACGGCCACCTCCAGGGTGCGCGCCGGGATCTGGAGGAGGGAGAAGTAGACGTCGGGGCTGTTGGCGGCCGCCATGAGGTCCTCGGTGAGGTTCCGGTACCGGACGTCGTCGAGCACCCCCACCACCTCCGCGCCGTTGGAGGTCGTGCTGTCCCTTCCCAGGTAGATCTTGTGGCCAAGGGGGTTCTCCCCGGGGAACGCACGCTTCGCCATGGCCTCGCTGATCACGGTCACGACGGGTGCGCCGGAGGCGTCGCCCGGGTCGAGGAAGCGTCCGCTCCGGAGCCGTGCGCCGAGGGTCTGCAGGGTGGCGGGCGAGACCAGGTGGTACCATACGCGCACCGGCGTGCCGAGGTCGCGGTCCGTGTGCACGAAGGTCCCGGTATTGCCGCCCCGGAACGGCAGGCTCGACGACAGCGACGCCGCACGCACACCGGGTGTCTCCCGAACGCGCCTGAGGAGCTCCCGTGAGAACGACGTGATGTCCCGGTCGGAGGGGTAGCGCGTCCGCGGCAGGCTCACGCGGAAGGCAACGAGCCCGTGGAGGTCGACGCCCGGGTCCACGGCGATCTGGGCGCGGACGCTGCGTACCATCAGCCCGGCCCCCGCGAGGAGCGCCAGGGCCAAGGCCACCTGGAGCACCACGAAGACGTGCGCACCCCAGAGCCGTCGGGGCCCTCCCCCCGACACCTGACCGCGCCCACCGTCCCTGAGGCCGTCGGCGATCTGGACCCGGGCGCCGGCCACCGCCGGGGCCAGTCCCGCCAGGACGCCCGCTGCGGCCAGCACCGCCAGGGAGTATGCGAACACCCGCGGGTTGAGGGAGGGGGTCGTGTACGCCGGCAGCACCCCGTCGGGGGTGAAGCGCACCAGGAGGGACAGCCCCCAGGCCCCCAGGGCGAGACCCACCGCCCCGCCCAGCAGGGCGAGCACGAGGCTCTCGGTGAGGAGCTGCCTGGCCACACGACCGGCTTCCGCCCCGAGGGCGCGCCGCACTACGATCTCCCTGGTGCGTGCGTGCGCGCGCACCAGGAGGAGGTTGGCGACATTGGCGGCGGCGATGAGGAGGAGGACCGCTCCCGCGCCCAGCAGCACCAAGAGGAGCCGGGCCGTCGTGCTCGCGGAGGTGCCCAGGGAGCTGCCGAGGGTCGCTCCCAGGTAGAAGTCACGGAACGTCTGGATCAGGCACCCCCGGCCCTGGTGCGTATCCGGATACTCGGCTGCGAGATCCCTGGCGATCCCGTCCAGCTCGGCCTGGGCCGCCGAAGGCGTGGCCCCGTCGGCCAGGCGTCCGATCACCGTGAGGAAGCGTGCGCTCCGGCTTTGCAGGATGCCGCTCCCGTACGGCACCGAGATCATGGACATGGGAAGGAAGACGTCGGCGTCGAGGCTCACTCCCCGGAAGCCCCTGGGGAGGACGCCCACCACGGTGAACGGCCGCTCGTCGACCTGAATGGTGCGCCCCACCACGCTCCTGTCCCCGGCGTACCGGCGCTGCCAGAGGCTCCAGGAGATCACCGCCACCGGGTGGGCGTCGGGAGTGGCCTGCTCCTCGTCGGTGAAGGTGCGCCCCACGGCGGCATCCACCCCCAGGATCTTGAAGTAGTCCTCCGAGACCACCTCGCCGTCCACCCGCTCCGCCTGGCCGTCGCCGGTGAGGGTGAGGGTGGGCTGCCCCACGGCGGCCATGAGCGACACCGTGCGGGAACGTTCCCGCCAATCGCGGAACTCCGGTGCCGACGCCCAGCGGACGGCCTTCTCGCCGTTGACGTTCTGGTACCCCTCCAGCACCACCAGCCCGTCGTGCCGGGGGAAGGGAAGGGCCTGCACGAGGGCCGCGTCCACGACGCTGAAGATCGCGGTGTTGCCTCCCGCGGCGACGCCGAGGGTGAGCACCGCCACCGCCGCGAATCCCGGACTCCGTCTGAACGTCCGCAGCGCATACGCCAGATCCCGACCCAATGCCCCCATCACTCTCCTCCCTCGTTCCCATCCGCCCGGGCGACCGCCGCGGCGAAGGTCCGCCTCGATCCTCGCGACGTCACCGAAGCGCTCCTCCGCCAGCCTCCGGGCTTCCTCCGGAGGCACCCCGTCCCGCACCAGCTCCTCGGCACGGAGCTCGAGATACAGCTCGATCTCCTCGCGGATCTCCGATGCCTCGGAGCGCACGGCGCCCGGAGGGAGGGCTCTACGGAAGGGCCAGGGGGACACGTCTCCGTCCTTGGTCTCAGCGGGAGGTGCGGCCCAGGATGGCGGCCACGGCTCCGGAGTACTGCGCCCATCGGGTGGCCTCGGCATCCAGGTGCGCGACGCCCGCCGCGGTGATGCGGTAGAACCTCGCTCGCCGCCCCGTCTCCGTCCGTCCCCACTCCGCCTCGAGGAGCCCCTTCCGCTCCAGGCGGTGGAGCGCGGGGTAGAGCGCCCCTTCCTCCACGCTGAGCACACCTTCGCTGCCGTCGCGCAGCGCCTTGCCGATGGCGTAGCCGTGCAGGGGGCTCGCCGAGACCGTGCGCAGGATCAGGATGTCCAGCGTTCCGGTGAACAGGTCGCTGCCGCTCATGGGCGCTCCGGGAAGTCGTGCCGCGGTATGCCTCGTTGGCTTAGGGATAAACGCCGGACACCTAGCTGGTCAAGGGGTGCGACACGAGATCCGTGAGCGGGAGGTCACATTCCGCCCGGCGCATCCGTCATCCCATCGACGAAGCCCGCGGTCGGGATGTGACCGCCCTGCCCGAGAGGAGGAAGAGATGAATCCGACGTTTCGCAGCCTGGTGATCCCGGTGTCCGACCTGGATGCCGCCAAAGCGGCATCGATGCCGTGACCGATCGGGACAGGCTCGCATCCCTGGCGTTGGAGGAACTTGGCGGCGAGCCGACGGTGGGGTAGCGTGGGGGCTCCCTGGCCGGCGACCACCGCGGCGCTGCCTTGCAGGCGGCCGCAGGGGGACCATCTCACCTCGACCGGGCGCAATCGATCCCCCTTCGGTGTACCGCATCCGGGACGGGTATCCGGTGCGCGGCCCCGGGGAGGGCACCATGCGGTATTGGCTTTCG